>ERZ808246.2494-NODE-2494-length-11484-cov-3.484119_pt1 | contig 11484 bp, 11 predicted proteins | sample MGYA00521083_ERZ808246 | MGnify/ENA primary metagenome ERZ808246 (study PRJEB31516, sample SAMN03275577) | gut metagenome | biome: mammalia-associated habitat; material: feces | host: Papio cynocephalus | place: Kenya | collected 2012-07-07 ...
GGCTCAGTGCCGAGGCTGTCTCGAGAGACGTGTTGAATCGGCAGGATATAAAATTGTTACGGACATCGGAAATGTCAGAAAAATCGAGGAATAATTATGCTTAATCAATTTTCAAGGACAGAGCTTATATACGGACATGAGTCGATGGAAAAACTTAAGAATTCCCGTGTTGCGATTTTCGGAATCGGCGGAGTCGGAAGCTTTACGGCCGAAGCACTTGCACGTTCGGGAGTCGGCACACTTGACCTTATTGACGACGACAAGGTCTGTCTGACGAACATAAACCGTCAGCTTCTTGCAACACGCAAAACTGTTGGCAAGTACAAGGTTGACGTTGCCGAAGAAAGAATTGCCGAGATCAACCCCGATGCGATCGTAAACAAGCACAGGATTTTTTATACGCCGGAGACTGCTGACCAATTCGATTTTTCACAGTATGACTATATAGTTGATGCTATTGACACGGTCACGGGCAAGCTTGCGTTGGTTGAAAACGCAAACAAGACCAAAACGCCGATAATTTCTTCAATGGGTGCAGGCAACAAGGTTGACCCGACGGCGTTTGAAGTGACGGATATTTTTAAAACTTCGGTTTGCCCACTGGCTAAGGTAATGCGAACCGAGCTGAAGAAAAGAAAAATAAAAAAACTCAAGGTGGTTTATTCAAAGGAGCTGCCGATAACTCAGATTGACGATATGGCAATAAGCTGTCGTCAGCATTGTATATGCCCTCCGGGAACGGCGAGGAAGTGTACACAGCGCAGGCAGGTGCCGGGAAGCACAGCCTTTGTTCCGTCGGTTGTTGGATTGATAATCGCCGGCGAGGTTATAAAGGATATTACAGGCTTTAAAGGCAGAGGAATAGGAGCATAACAAATATGGACTGTTGCTTTTTGCACAGTCCTTTTTCGTTATAGTTCACAAATTAAAGGGCATATTTTCTATAATGAAATTTATAATATGCGTTGCGTTTTATTTCACGTTTTGATAGAATAAAATTAAACTATTATGTATGGGAGTGAAAATTATGGCAGAATTCAGAACAGAGCGTAAAGGCGATATCATCAAATGCGAATACACCGTCAGCGGCGGAATCGAGGGCGGAGCTTATTCACTCAGAGCGTCAAAGACAGGTGACGATACAGCCGAGCTTGCGGTGTCAAATGTTGTTAATCAGACAACCTTTGAACGTGAAAAATATTACGATATCGGCATTGAAATTTTTGACGAGCTTGCGAAAATTGTTGACCGATACAGAATGCTGCGCTGGTCTGCCAGAACGGAAAATCCCCTGCTTGTAAATGATGAGGAGATTACGACCGTGCGAATAGCCGTTTCCGAGGACGGCGAAGCAAAAGCATACAAAATTTCAAGCAAGCAGCTTCTGCCGTTCAACGCAATGAAAGCGTTCAAGGAAATTCGCAAATGCATGGAAAGCTATATTGAAAAATAAAATCACCGACAGGCTTTCAATTTGATTCCTGTCGGCGATTTTTTATGTTATAGACATAAAAATTTCATCAATTACTTCATCAAGATTTTTGTTGTAAAATGTTTGAATGCGCTTCATCTCAGAAAAGCTTGAATAAAAGTTCTGACTTCCGTTGTGAGAAACACAAATTTTTTCGTCTGTTTTTTTCAAAATATATCTTTCATTGTTTAACGAAAAAGTTACAACCTTTCCGTCATTCAATCCGTTTTCAACCATTATAACGGTGTTGGGAATAAGCGGCATATCATAATAGTTCTTAAAATCCTCATAACACTGCGGACAAGCCCATAACCCCTCATCAACAGTTGAATATCCCTCTTGAATGGAATCTGAAATCAATCCTTTTTCAGCGAATTTTTCTGTACAATAAATACAATGATCGTGATCCCATCCGGGGCGGTAGGTATGATAAATATTTTTCTTAAACTTTCGCCCATGAATATATGAATCCTGTGACATTATTCTCCAATCATTTTTTTGAAGCATATCTGATACCTCCCAATAAATCAAATGTTTTTTGTTCCCAAGAATTATCTTCATAAATTCTATATCCATCTTCCCAACCATTTGGATTTTTATAATCCCAATGAGGTTTAAGCGGTCCGGCATGATTCAAATCCCAATGGTAACTTTCTTTGGTTTTGGGATTATACCAATTCCCTTTATTATCGTCCGGAGAAGAACTGCCCCTCCATTCAAAGCCCTTGCCTGGAGATTTGTTTTCGTACCCCGGAAATTTCGGCATATCTTTGTCCTCGTCAAACGTCGGCTTCGGGTTGCCTGCTCCGCCGCCTCCTGCCGAGCCACCGCCTTTTACATAAGGCAGAACATACCCGGTAACCTTTGTTACACATATCGGTTCAAATAACTTGAGATTGTTTGTTTCGGCATAATTTATTTCGATTATATCGCCTTTCATATCCTCAAAAGGCTTGCCATAACAAATTATTTTCTTCGGTCGTATTCGTCTGCGCATTTCGTTATAACCGAGCATAAAATAAGACTTTTCATTTTTGACGCCCAGCGTTGAGACGGCAACCGTGCAGCCTTGTTCAATTCCGTCAAAGCAGAAATTAAAGCTTTCAAGGCTGCCCCAACGAACGGTCGGGATAACCTTGATTCCCTTTGACTGCAAATAAGCTCCGACCCACCTGTTTCTAAAGCAGTTATACAACTGCAAGCTGACCGGCATTTCAGTAAACATACTGAAGTCCGGTGACATAACGGCGTTAAACATTTTAAGCCGTTTAATTTTGTCATCGGGATTTTTGTAAATACTTTCAAAACGGTAATCATCGAGAAAAAAGTGTACCGTTTTTTCTTTTTCGTCGCTTTGATTGATTTTATCATAACCTATAAGCGACATTTTTTCAAGAGAAACATCCTGCTTTTTTATCAGCGGCATTGAAAACATTCCGACGCCTTTAAATTGATTTCTAAGGAAAAGAGGATCGTTTCTGAATTCAAAACTGTTAACGCTTATCATTCCTTTCAAGTATTATTGAGGAAAAGTCTCCTCATAAATAGCTTGAAAAGAACGAGTTCATAACCTTATAAGGTTATGCCTTTCGTTTTTTACCGATTTGTTTACATTTTTTTTACATTTAAACTTGTAATAAGAAAAAACTGTACCAACGCTTCGGCATTGATACAGTTTATTTTTTATTCTTTTGGCAGAACAAATTCCGACAATATTCTTGAAATAATCAAAGTATAATTTTTTACATATTTTTGTAATCGTCGATTTCTGACAAGATTTTATATAGCTTTTCCTGCTCTGTTTCATTTTTGGCCAGGAGGAGTTCATAGCATTTTAACGGAATGTCACTTTTATTATTTTCATTGCCTATTTTTTCAAAAAGAGTTGCAAGAGAAACTCCCAAAGCTGATGAAATTTTCTCTATACTTTCTATTGTTGCGTTCTTTTCTCCACGCTCAATTTGGCCGATATAAGTTGGGTGACAGCCCGAAAGTTCAGCAAGCTTTTCTTGGCTTAATCCACGCTGATTTCTGTAGTTACGGATTCTTTGTCCGACGGTTTTTGTAATATTACTCATAATCAGACCTCCTAAGGATAGTCTATAAATATAATTCGAAATGCTCCATAGACTATTGATATTATTTTTGGCCTGATATATACTATAATTACAATTAATTGCGTGATTATATTTATAGTATCTAACGGAGTCGGAGATGAAGAGCAATGAAAAACCAAACTGTATGTTTTACCGGACATAGGCATATAGAGCCAAATGAGGTTGAAACGGTGTCGCAAAGGTTAGAAACAGTGCTGGTTGAGCTTATTGAAAAGGGTTATCGCTATTTCGGCTCGGGCGGTGCGCTCGGATTTGATTTGCTGGCCGCTCAGATCGTTCTGAATCTGAAAGGAAAATATCCGCATATAAGGCTGATACTTGTTCTGCCGTGCGTCGATCAAACAAAGTTCTGGAATAGGAGTGAGATTGATTATTTTGAGCAAATTAAAAGACAAGCCGACAAGGTGGTCTGCTTGGCCGAAAAATATTATCCCGGATGTATGCATAGGAGAAACCGCCATCTTGTCGATAACAGCAGCGTTTGCATTGCCTATCTGAGAAAGCAATCCGGCGGAACTTTTTATACCGTTGAATATGCAAAGGCGCAAAAGGTCAGAGTGATAGAGCTTTAGAGCAGGTTTTTTCTTGCTTCCCGTTCAGTGGTGGTGAGATAAATTTCTGCTGACTTTATAGCATAATCAAGAAATTTATGTTACGTTTCAAGCCTCCCCTTGTTGTAAGGGGAGGTGTCGCATTAGCGACGGAAGGGATAAAGAAAATATTCAACCTTTGTCGAGCTTCACGTACCGTATTTATCTTGCCAATTTTCTCTTTTTCTATTATAAAATCTATCTCTAATTAAACATCGACAAAATATTTCTGTATTACACATTTTTGACTTTTCCAAATATTTGTATAGATTCATCGGAAAAATCTTGACAAATTTTTTGGATATGATATTATAAAGGTACATCCATTGGGGAGTAGCTATAGGAATTTTTCCTATCTGCTGTCACCACACGCTTTAAAGGTCTGAAATATCGGGTCATTTTTAGCTGGCAGCAGACCGATGCGATTTTTCGTGTTTGATGCAAGACCTTTGGCAGGCGGTAAGTCTGTCAAAGGTTTTTTGTTACAAAAAAGGAGGTCATTTTTTGAAGTATTATCTTGAAAATGCAAAAGAGGTTCTTTCGCAGACTCAAAGCTCCGAAAAAGGCTTAAGCTCTGCCGAAGCGGCAAAGCGACTTGAGAAAAACGGTAAAAACAAGCTCAAGGAAGCCGAAAAGGAAGGTCTGTTTAAGAAGTTTATCAACTCTCTTGCCGATCCGATGATTATTATGCTTCTTGTTGCGGCGGCCATTCAGGGCGTTGTTGCGGTCATTGAAGCCGGCGGAAAGCCGACAATCCGTGACTTTGCCGACGTTCTCGTTATTCTCGTTGTTGTTATCATCAACACGATAATGGGTCTCGTTCAGGAGAGCAAGGCGGAAGCGGCTATGGACGCTCTTATGCAAATGACGGCGGCCACATCAAAGGTTCTGCGTGACGGCGAGGTTGTTGTTCTCAAGAGTGAAGACATCGTTGTCGGTGATATCGTTCTCTTTGAAGCCGGCGATGCAGTTCCTGCCGACTGCCGAATCCTTGAATCACATTCAATGAAGGTCGAAGAAGCGGCACTGACAGGTGAATCTGTTCCTGTTACAAAAATGGTTGACGTTCTCATGCTCAAGGACAGCTCAAAGGACGTTGCTCTCGGCGACAGAAAGAACATGCTTTACAGCGGTTCGACAATCGTTTACGGCCGTGGCAAGGCTGTTGTTACAGGTACGGGAATGAACACCGAAATGGGTAAGATCGCCGACGCACTCAGCACGGCCGAGAAGGAGGAGACTCCGCTCCAGAAGAAGATGGGCGAGCTTTCACACTTCCTCACAAAGCTTGTTATCGGCATCAGCGTTCTCGTTTTCGTTGTAGGTGTTGTTGAAACGCTTGTACTTTCCAATGAGCCGTTCACATGGAAGCTTCTCGGTGAATCTTCCCTTAATACATTCATTGCGGCTATCGCTCTTGCTGTTGCCGCTATCCCGGAAGGACTTCCGGCAGTTGTTACGATCATTCTTTCAATCGGCGTTACCGCTATGAGTAAGCGTCAGGCTCTTATCAGAAAGCTGACCGCTGTTGAAACTCTCGGCTGTACGCAGATTATCTGCTCGGATAAGACAGGTACACTCACACAGAATAAGATGACCGTTGTTGACCATTACGGCGAGGACGAGCAGCTTCTTGCAAAGGCAATGGCTCTCTGCTGCGACGCTGAAATTGACGCAAACGGCAAGGTTACAGGTGAGCCGACAGAGGCCGCACTCGTTGCATACGCAAATTCGCTCGGCATGCACAAGAGCGATCTTGTTGCCGCTATGCCCCGTATCGGCGAAGCTCCGTTCGATTCGGGCAGAAAGATGATGTCAACAGTTCATCAGTCGGCTGACGGAATCGTTCAGTACACAAAGGGCGCACCCGATGAAATTCTCAAGAAATGCAAATTTGCACTTGTCGGCGGCAAGGTTGTTGAAATCACAGACGATATTAAGGCCGCCGCACTCAAGGACAATAAGAGAATGGCCGACAAGGCACTCAGAGTTCTTGCTTGTGCATATAAAAATTATGATTCCGCTCCTGCGGACTTCGCTCCCGAAGCTTTGGAAAATGACCTTATCTTTATCGGTCTTACAGGCATGATCGACCCGGTTCGTCCCGAGGTTAAGGCGGCTATCGACGAGTGCCGTCAGGCAGGTATCCGTCCTGTTATGATCACAGGCGACCATAAGGATACTGCGGTTGCTATCGGTAAGGAGCTTGGCATTATCACAGACGCTTCACAGGCTATCATGGGCGCAGAGCTTGATAAGTTCAGCGACGAGGAGCTTAAAGAGGAAGTTACGAAGTATTCCGTTTATGCTCGTGTTCAGCCTGAGCATAAGACACGCATAGTTAAGGCTTGGAAGGCTCGCGGAATGGTAACGGCTATGACAGGCGACGGTGTTAACGACGCTCCGTCGATTAAGGCCGCCGATATCGGCATCGGAATGGGTATCACAGGTACCGATGTTACAAAGGGTACTTCCGATATGGTTCTTGCCGACGATAACTTTGCAACGATTGTTAACGCTGTTGAAGAGGGTCGTAAGATTTACGACAACGTTCTCAAGGTTCTTCAGTTCCAGCTTTCAACAAACCTCAGTGAAGTTATCATCATGTTCATTGCTTCGATTCTTCACTTCACCATTCTTTCACCCGTTCACCTTCTTTGGATCAACATGGTTACGGACTCGCTTCCGGGTCTTGCACTCGGCATGGAAAAGGCCGAGGGTGACATCATGAGAAGACGTCCGCGTTCAACAACGGACGGTATTTTCTCCGGCGGCGCAGGCGTTGACATGGTATGGCAGGGCATTTACCTTGCAATCATCGAAATTGCTGCATATGTCATCGGATATTGGCTTGAGCCCGTCGGTGGCGGAGCACACAGTCTTGCCGGTTTCTTTAGCGGCGATGAATGTGTCAACGCAATGGCAATGGCATTCCTCACAGTTAACTTTGCCGAAATGATGTGTGCAATCAACATGCGTTCACGTCAGGCTTCGATCTTCTCAGCTGACATGATGAAGAAAATGAATTGGTGGCTTATAGGAGCATTCTTTGCAACAACAGCAATGACGCTTGCCGCTATCTACATTCCGGGTCTTTGCACCGTATTCGGAATTGAGCCGGGCACATTCAGCATTGAGGAGCTTGCAATTTCCTTCGGTCTTGCGCTTTCGACTATCCCTGTATTTGAGATAGGCAAGGCAATCAGACGAGCAGTCAATAAAAAGAAGGAAGCATAAATTTAATAATAAGCAAACCGCCGACGAGCAATCATCGGCGGTTGTTTTATGTTCATTTTTTTGCCGTGAAGAATATGCGGGGCATTTTGAGAATTATAGAGCCGTTGGCTCTGCGAGGAAAGTTCTCGGAAATTATCTCTGTAAGGTCGGCAAGAAATTCGGGTCGTTCCTCATCCGAGAGCATATCTAGATACGGTCTCAGGCCGCTGCCCTTGTACCATTCAATTACGCCGTCATGTGACTGAACGGTGTGGTAATACGTTGTCTCCCAAATGTTGAAATTATCGCTGAGCCTGCTGAGAATGTCGTAGTAGTCTTCCGGCAGAAGATTGTGAAAATTGTGTATCAAAGCAAGCTTTTTCCATTCAACAGTGTGAACAAGCAGATTCAATAGACGATAAAACGGAGCTTTTTGAATATACGGAATCTGAACGGCAAGCGTGCCGCCGTCGTTGAGCTTATCGAAAATCGCAGGTATCAGCGCTTCGTGATCGGGAATCCAATGGATACAGGCGTTTGAAAAAATGAGGTCAAATTTTCCGTCGAGCTTATCAAGATCATCGGGTATACGGCTCTGCTCAAACTTCAGCTCGGGATAGGTTGCCCGTGCTTTTTTCAGCATATCCTCGGAGTAATCCACGCCGAGAATGTCGGCATTCGGAAATTGCTCGGCAAGTCTTTGCGTGCTGTTTCCCGGGCCGCAGCCTATGTCAAGTATGTGATTCGGCTTTGTGTCGGCAATTCGGCTCACTAAATCTATTGACGGCTGAGTGCGCTCCGCTCCGAATTTCATATATTGATTTGAGTTCCAGTCGGACATAATTATCCCTCCTTGTGAAATTTACTTAATTATACTCCCGTGAAAAATTTTTTCAAGTGGGCGACATTGTTTTTTTATACGAATTTTGATATAATATTTTTGAAAAAATCCGAAAAGGTGACACGATGAAAACGATTGCAAAAATTTATACGGATTTTCCGACTAAATTCGGAATTCCGAGACAGAGCGGACTTGTAGAAGAGCTGAAAGGCAGAATTGTTTTTGAACCTGAATTTCGCAGTCCCGACGCAATAAGAGGGCTTGACGGCTTTTCGCACATTTGGCTTCTGTGGAAGTTCAACACTCCTGCCGAGAGTCATTCGCTGACCGTTCGTCCGCCGAAGCTCGGCGGAAATGTCAGAATGGGCGTTTTTGCAACCCGTTCGCCTTTTCGCCCGAACAATATCGGACTTTCCTGTGTAAAGCTTGAAAAAATTGACGGAACGGAGCTTGTTGTTTCGGGAGCGGATTTGATGGACGGAACAGAAATTGTCGATATTAAGCCGTATGTGCCGTATGCCGATTGTCATCCGGATGCCGTCGGCGGATTTTCAAAGGACGGAAGCGAACGGCTGAAAGTTGCTATCCCCAAGGAGTTGTCAGCTGTGTTTCCTGAAAATAAGATGGCTGCGCTTATTAAGGTTTTAGAGCTTGACCCGAGGCCTCAATATCAGAACGATCCCGAAAGGCTTTACGGATTCGGATTTGCGGGATATGAAATAAGATTTACGGTTGATAACGGTACGCTTTTCGTAAAAGAAATCGAAAAGTTCACAGGTTGTTAAAATAATGTCATAATTTCCGCAAAATTTAAGTTTATAATATAATTAAAGCGTGGGTAAACGTTACCGCACGATAACGAAAACACGCCGAAAAGATAAATCAGCCGCCGAAAAAGCGGTTATTAAGGAGAGTGTAATTCCATGAACAGATTTGTACTTAACGAAACTTCTTACCATGGCGCAGGTGCCATCAATGCTATCCCCGATGAAGTAAAGGGCAGAGGCTTTAAGAAAGTTATGGTTGCTTCAGACCCGGACCTTGTAAAGTTCGGCGTATCGAAGAAGGTTACAGATGTTCTTGAAAACGCGGGAATCGAATACGAATTATTTACAGATATTAAGCCGAATCCGACCATTCAGAATGTTCAGGCCGGTGTTGCCAAGTTCAAGGAGATTGGCGCAGACTGCATTGTAGCAATCGGCGGCGGTTCGTCAATGGATACAGCAAAGGCAGTCGGCATTATTATTGCTAACCCTGAGTTTGCTGACGTTCGTTCTCTTGAGGGCGTTGCTCCGACTAAGAACAAGTGCGTTCCTATTATCGCAGTTCCCACAACTGCAGGTACAGCCGCAGAGGTTACAATCAACTATGTTATCACAGATGCAGAGAAGAACCGCAAGATGGTTTGTGTTGATGTTCATGACATTCCGGTTGTTGCAGTCGTTGATCCCGATATGATGTCATCAATGCCGAAGGGTCTTACCGCCGCAACAGGTATGGATGCTCTTACACATGCTATTGAGGGTTACATCACAAAGGGTGCATGGGCGCTTTCCGATATGTTCCATCTCAAGGCAATCGAGATTATCTCCAAGAACCTCAGAGGTGCTGTTGAGAACACTGCAGAGGGCAGAGAGGGAATGGCTCTCGGTCAGTACGTTGCAGGTATGGGCTTCTCAAACGTTGGTCTCGGTATTGTTCACTCAATGGCTCATCCGCTCGGCGCACTTTATGATACACCGCACGGCGTAGCAAATGCAATTCTTCTTCCGACTGTTATGGAGTACAATGCTCCGGCAACAGGCGATAAGTATCGTGACATTGCAAAGGCAATGGGCGTTGAGGGCACAGAGGATATGAGCATTGAAGAGGCTCGCAAGGCAGCTATTGATGCTGTTAAGCAGCTTTCACACGATGTCGGAATTCCGGCAGACCTTAAAGAGATTGTTAAGGAAGAGGATATTCCGTTCCTTGCACAGTCGGCTTATGATGACGCTTGCCGCCCGGGCAACCCGAGAGATACAAGCGTTGAAGAGATTACAGCTCTTTACAAAAAGCTTATTTGATTGTATAATTGAATAAAGGTAATCCGTCGGGCTTTACCCGGCGGATTTTTTTCGGAATCAGATCATCACTTATCTATCTGGAGGGTAACACATGGAAACGCAAAAGAAAACTTTAACAGTGTTTACGCCGGCGTACAATCGAGCTTACACGATTCATAAATGCTATGAGAGCTTGCGCCGTCAGACCCTGAAAGATTTTGTATGGTTGGTTGTTGATGACGGTTCAACAGATAACACCGCCGAGCTGATAAAGCAGTGGCAGGCGGTTCCTGATAACGGGTTTGAAATTAAATATGTTTATAAAGAAAACGGCGGCATGCACACGGCGCATAATACAGCATATGAAAATATCGACACGGAGCTGAATACCTGTATTGATTCCGACGATTACATGACCGACGATGCGGTTGAAAAGATCGTGAACTGCTGGAGAAAATACGGCAGCGATAAATATGCCGGAATTCTCGCTTTAGATATTTTTGATAACGGCAAGGTTATTGGCAAGGAGCTTGAAACCGACAGATTTGATACCACGTTTTATTCATACTATCAGCGAGGCGGCAGGGGAGATAAAAAGATTATTTATCGAACGGACATCATGAAAAAAAATCCGCCTTATCCGACATTCCCGGGCGAGAAATATGTTCCTCTTTCGTATAAATACACGCTTGCCGACCTTGAATACACGCTGATAATCATGAACGAACCGGTTTGTGTTGTTGAATATATGGCCGACGGTTCAAGTACGAATATGTATCGCCAATATCTCAAAAATCCGCAGGGCTTTGCGTTTCTGAGAAAATTTGATATGACCGCTTTTCCTCAGCCCAAGGATGTTGTGAGGAATTGCATTCATTATGTTTCAAGCTCAATTCTGATGAAAAACAAGCATTTCATTTCCGAATCTCCGAGAAAGCTTTTGACTGTTCTTGCGATTCCGTTCGGAGCGGCCTTGACCGTATTTATCAAATATAAATCCAAGGATTATATGAAGGTCGAGGGATTTAATAAATAATTTAATTAACGATTGTAAAACTATTGACAATTTTAATATAGGGTATATAATAGCACTGTTCAGAGTAGACAGATGAGCGTTAAGTGCCGATGAAACGGGGAGTTGTTCGTCGGACGAAAAGATTTCTTGCGGTTCTTCTGTCGCATCCCGCTGAGTAATAATGCG
>ERZ808246.2495-NODE-2495-length-11483-cov-5.004025_pt1 | contig 11483 bp, 9 predicted proteins | sample MGYA00521083_ERZ808246 | MGnify/ENA primary metagenome ERZ808246 (study PRJEB31516, sample SAMN03275577) | gut metagenome | biome: mammalia-associated habitat; material: feces | host: Papio cynocephalus | place: Kenya | collected 2012-07-07 ...
TAAACGAGGCGTATATGCGCCAGGTGAGAAAGGCGTATGAGGAATATTTTGCGCAGAATCCGAAGCTTAATGCGGATAATTTTATGAGTATTCTCTCTGCGGAGGATTTAGGTTCGCTCTGCGATATGGTAGCAGGCGGAATGGAACAGCGGCTTGAGGAAAAGCAGAAACTGCTCGAGGAATTTGACGTTCATAAGCGTGCGGAAAAGCTTATGGTGCTTATAAAAGAGAATATCGACGTTTTAAAGGTGGAACAGCGCATTGCAAAGAAAGTCAAAGAGAATATCGACCAAAATCAGAAGGAATACTATCTGCGTGAACAGCTTAAGGTCATAACCGAGGAACTGGGCGATAAGGACGGAATAAATGCGGATGTAAACGATTACAAAGAACGCATTAAAAAGGCAAAAGCCGGAAAAGAGAACACCGAAAAGCTTTTAAAGGAAGTGGACAGGTTCTCAAAAATGCAGGCGGCGTCTGCGGAAAGTTCGGTAATAAGGTCGTACCTCGATACCGTTCTCGATATGCCATGGAACAAGCATACAAAGGAAAAATTTGATATAAAAGAAGCACAGCGCATACTTGACGAGGATCATTACGGACTCGAAAAGGTAAAGGAGCGTGTTTTGGAATACCTTGCCGTGCGCCGCCTTACTAACGGTAAAAACGGTACGGTGCTGTGCCTTGCAGGCCCTCCGGGAGTGGGAAAAACATCAATTGCAAAATCAATAGCGAGAGCATTGGGCAGAAAGTACGTCAGAGTGTCGCTCGGCGGTATTCACGATGAGGCGGATATACGAGGTCACAGAAAGACGTACATAGGCGCAATGGAAGGCAGAATTATGGCGGCAATGAAAGAGGCAAAGGTAAACAATCCTCTTATGCTGCTCGATGAAATAGACAAAATGGGTGCAGATTACAAGGGCGACCCTGCGGCGGCGCTTTTGGAGGTACTGGACGTTGAGCAGAACAATGCGTTTCGTGACCATTATCTTGAGGTGGAGTTCGATTTGTCAAAGGTACTGTTTGTAACAACGGCAAATTCACTCGATACCGTTTCTCAGCCGCTGCTCGACCGTATGGAAATAATAACCCTCACAGGCTATACGGACGAGGAAAAATTCCATATAGCAAAGGATTATCTTCTGAAAAAGGAGATAGTGAGAAACGGTCTTACAGATAAGCAGATAAAAATAACGGACGAGGCAATAAAGAAGATAATCGAGCATTATACACGGGAAGCCGGGGTGCGAAAGCTTGAACAGACGATAGGCGCACTTTGCCGAAAGGCGGCAAAAGCAATACTTGATTCCGAAAAGAAATCGGTCAGAATAACCGATAAAAACATATCGGAATATCTCGGAAAGGAACGCTATCATTTTGAAATGAAAAACGAGCATGATGAGGTAGGCATAGCACGAGGACTTGCATGGACGAGCGTGGGCGGCGAAACGCTTTCGATTGAAGCGAATGTTATGAGCGGAACGGGCAAGGTTGAGCTTACCGGACAGCTCGGCGACGTTATGAAAGAGAGCGCAATGGCGGCAATAAGCTATATCCGTTCAAAATCGGACAAGCTTGACATATCGTCCGATTTCTATGAGAAAAAAGATATACATATCCATGTGCCTGAGGGCGCAGTTCCAAAGGACGGCCCGAGCGCAGGCATAACAATGGCTACGGCGCTTGTATCATCGCTTGCCGGTAAGCCTGTCAGAAACGATATTGCAATGACGGGTGAAATAACGTTAAGGGGCAGAGTGCTTCCGATAGGCGGACTTAAGGAAAAGGCGCTTGCGGCGTACCGTGCAGGAATAAAAACGGTTATAATTCCCGAGGAAAACAGAGCGGATATAGATGATATTCCGCAGGAAATACGCAAAAAGCTGAAATTTATTCCCGTGTCGGATATGGATACGGTGCTTGAAAATGCATTAAGATAGGGAGAAAACGTATGAAACAAATGAATTTGCATAATGCGTCGATAAAGGTATCGGCGGTAAATCCTAAACAGTATCCGACGGACGGCTATCCCGAATTTGCTTTTGCGGGACGTTCAAACGTCGGAAAATCGTCGCTTATAAATAAACTTTTGAACAGAAAATCACTTGCGAGAGTAAGTTCTACGCCGGGAAAAACCGCAACGATAAATTTTTATAATATAGACGATACGATTTATCTTGTCGATTTGCCGGGGTACGGATATGCACAGCGCTCAAAAGCTGAAAAGGAAAAATGGGGCAAAATGATGGAGGATTATCTTGCAGAGCGTGAACAGCTCGTGCAGACGATACTTCTCGTGGACAGCCGCCATAAGCCGACGGCGGACGATATTATGATGGCACAGTGGATACGCCATTACCACGACAGGCTTATAGCCGTTGCCACAAAGACGGATAAGCTTAAAAAGCGTGAGATTGAAACAAATCTTGAACTTATATACGATACGCTTGAAATGACCGAGGATGATATTCTCGTGCCGTTTTCAACGGCGGGTGACGAGGGTAAATTCACTGTCTGGGATATGATAGATATGATGCGAGCAGGCTTTGAATTTCAGGACGAATAAATATGATTGACGTGAGGTGTGTTTGTGAAAGCAATAGGGATTGATATAGGAACAACGAGTGTGTGCGGCATTTTAATCAACGCTGCAACCGGCAATGTTGAGAAGTCTGTTACCCAAAACAGCAATGCTTTTATTGGCGGCTGTGCCGAGTGGGAAAAAATTCAGTCGGTTGACAGAATTATGACGATTGCGGAGAATATTCTCAAAGAGCTTATAAGCAGTGACGTTGCGGCTATCGGCGTTACGGGACAAATGCACGGAATTGTCTATACCGATGCGGAAGGAAATGCGGTAAGTCCGCTGTACACATGGCAGGATAAGCGTGGAGATTTGCCTTACAAAGATACAACATACGCAAAATATTTGGGCAGCTTTTCGGGTTACGGCAATGTAACGGATTTTTATAATACCGAAAACGGACTGAAGCCGGTTAATGCTGCAAGCTATTGTACGATTCAGGATTATGTGGTTATGCAGCTTTGCGGATTTAAAAAACCGCTGATGCATACGAGCAATGCTGCAAGCTTGGGTTGTTACGATTTTGAGAGCAACCGATTTAATTATGCATACGATGCGGAGATAACGGGTGATTACCGTATTGCGGGCGAGTATAACGGAACACCTGTAAGTGTTGCCGTGGGTGACAATCAAGCGAGCGTTTTTTCAACACTTGCAGATGAAAATGATATTCTGATAAATATAGGAACGGGCAGCCAGGTTTCGGTAATTTCGGATAAGCCGTCTGACAGCACAGAGGTTGAAACAAGACCGTATTTTGAAAATAAATATCTTCTTGTGGGAGCCGCACTGTGCGGCGGCAGGGCATATTCACTGCTCAAAAGCTTTTATGCCGAAACATTCGGATATTTGAAAAAAATTGATGATGGCGAAATCTATAAGATTATGAACGATATGCTAAAGAGCGCAGAAAAAAGCTCATTTAAGGTTGATACACGTTTTGCCGGCACAAGATTAAATTCGGAGATAACAGGCGGCATATCCGGGATAACAACCGAAAATTTCACCCCCTCCTCATTGACGTCGGGAGTGCTTTGCGGAATGGCGGACGAACTTCTGAATATGTATAAGCAAATGGGGACTGTAAAAAGCGGTATGGTTGGATCGGGTAACGGAATACGCAAAAATAAGGCGCTCGTTAAAATTTTTGAAGAAAAATTCGGCGCAAAAATGAAAATCCCGGCTCATCTTGAGGAGGCGGCAGTCGGAGCGGCAATGTTTGGTATGATTTCCTGCGGCGAATTTAAAAATGCGGCTGATGCCGAGAAAATTATTTCTTATGAATAAGATGCTTTCATTTGAGGATAAATTCTGTTAATAAAAAACCTTGATACGCAAATGCGTATCAAGGTTTTTTTATCTTTGGCGTTCCTTTAATGCTCTGTCCATTCTGCGTGATGCGTCACGCTTTGCAATATCGTCACGCTTGTCGTAGAGTTTTTTGCCTTTTACAAGAGCAAGAGATACCTTTACGAGCGAGCCTTTAAGATATACCGAAAGCGGCACAAGGGAATAACCCTGCTGAGAAATAAGCCCTGCAATCTTTCTGATTTCCTTTTTGTGGAGCAAAAGCTTTTTCTCACGCATAGGGTCACGGTTGAAAATATTTCCCTGTTCAAAGGGGCTTATGTTCATACTTTTAACAAACACCTCGCCACGGTCTACCGAGGCGTATGCTTCATTGATATTTACTTTTCCGAGCCGCACGGATTTTACCTCTGTGCCGAAAAGCTCTATTCCGCACTCATATGTTTCTATTATAAAATATTCGTGCCTTGCTTTTTTGTTTTGTGAAACTATTTTAATTTTATCCTTTTCGTTGGGCATAATATCACTCCGTTTCTTATTTGCGCTTGTGGCTGTAATATCTTTTTTCGCCGGCGGCGTAAAGGCATTTTATATACGGCTCGTCTATTATTTCGAGCGGCGGTACTTTTGACGGCACTCCGTGCTCATCAACGGAAACCATTGTAAAAAATGCCGTAAGGGCGATTGCTTTTTCGCCCGTCATGGGATTTTCGGACTCAACTGTAACGAACGTTTCCATTGATGAATTTCCGACAAATACAACGTGCGCCGTACAGGTTACAAGATCGCCTATGTGTATCGGCTTTTTAAAGCACAATTCGTCCACACGTGCCGTCACCACATCGCTGTGCGCATACTTCATTGCCGCCGCTCCTGCGGCGGAGTCCATTATTTTTATTATTTCGCCGCCGTGAATGTTTCCGGCTGCGTTTGACTGATTGGGGAGCACTATCTGTGCAAGCACTGCCTCCGAATCGTAAAAGTTCCTTGTGTTCAAAAAAATCACACCTTTCCGTCAGAATTTCCCGTAAGACAGACAACGGATTTCACAATTCTGTGATCCTTTATGTCCGTAACTTTGATTACAAGACCGCTTTCTTCGATTTCAAAGGACGAGCCGTCGTCGGGGATTGAACCGAGAATATCGAAAATAAATCCGCCGAAAGTATCGCAGTCCTCGGAATTTATTTTTACGCCGAGCGCATCTTCGACTTCATCGAGCGGAGCAGAGCCTTTTATTGCCCATGTGCCCGAGTCTATGCGCTTAATATCATCATCATTATCAAAACTTCCCACAAGCTGCTGAACAAGATCGTTCATTGTGACAATTCCGCTCATACCGCCGTATTCGTCAAGCACTACGGCGAAATTGTTTCCGCTCTTTTTCATATTGCGGAACAGGACGTCCGCCTTGACGCTGCAGGGGACAAAGTACGCCGGTTTTACGGCGTTTTTAACCATTTCATCATGTGAACAGTTCCTTAATCTGAAAAAGTCTTTCATATTAAGTATACCCGCAATATCGTCCGCATTTTCACCGCAGACGGGCAGAATCGAATGGCGGCTCTCGTGAATGGTGTTTTCCCACTCGTCAAGCGTTTCGTCAAGCCACAGCATAACGACGTCTTTGCGGTGCGTGGAAATTTCGTCAACCGTTATGTCGTCAAATTCGAACACATTCTGTATAAGCTCTTTTTCTTCAACGTCAATAGCTCCCTTTTCACTGCCGGCGTCCACCATCAGGCGGATTTCCTCCTCCGTAACCTCGTCGTCCTCGGCGTCGGGATCAATGCCGAGAAGCCGCAGTATTCCGTTGGTCGATGCGGTAAGCAGCGAAACAAGCGGTGCAAATATTTTTGATATTATATATATTCCCGAGGAAAGTCCGAGCGCCAGCTTTTCGGAGTTTTTCATCGCAAGCCGCTTGGGAACAAGCTCGCCGAATATAAGCGTAAAGTATGACAGGATTATTGTTATAACAATAACCGAAACGGCGTCAACCGTCTTTTCGGAAAAAGACGGTGCGATTTTCATAACCGCGTCTGTCAGTATGCCCGAGAAATTATCGGCGGCAAACGCACTTCCCAAAAATCCCGAAAGCGTTATTGCAACCTGTATTGTGGCAAGAAATCTTGCCGGACGGCTTGTAAGTGATATAAGCTTTACCGCACGCTTATCCCCGTCCTTGGAAAGCTTTTCAAGCTTTGTATCGTTTAATGCAATAACCGCTATTTCAGCGGCGGCAAACACAGCATTAAGTGCAATCAGCACAATCTGCAGAATGATTTGCCATATTATTATATTATCCAAAAGGTAACCTCCTTAATTTTTGTATTTAAAAAGCATAGCCGCCCGTCAAAGACGCATACTATGCCGCAAAATACGGCAGGGCACGCAAAAAATATATGCCCTGCGGTTATTTTTAATGTAAAATAAACAATTATCGGCGCTGCCGCCTTCGTCGCTTTCGCTCATCAAGTTTCTCCTTATGTTAATTATTACATATTATACCGTATACGGTACGGTTTGTCAAGGACATTTTCAGCGCTTTTTCATATATTTGGAGCGCCTGTATTCCGACGGAGTAACGGATTTTAGCTTTTTAAACACACGGTTAAAATACGATACCGAGGCAAAGCCGGTATCAAGCGATATTTCCGAAATGCTCTTGTCCGAAAAGGTCAGAAGCTTTTCGCTGTGGCATACACGCACAAAATTAAGATAGTCCGTAAAAGTCATAGTCGTTATCTTTTTGAAAAGACGGCAGAAATAGTCACGGTTAAGATTAAGCATATCGCTTGCGTAATCGAGCGATATGCTTTCGGCATAGTTCTCGTTTACAAATTTTAAAAGCGGCAGTATTTTTTCTATTTCGTGTTTGTCAAATACGTTGTCGGGGTTATTGAGTATACCGTTGCGGTACATACAGCCCAGAAAAAGCTGAAGATTTCCGAGTATGTATGTTTCGTAGGCAGGATTTTTTGCTTTGTGTTCACGATGTATGGCACCGAGATAAATACTTACCTCATCTGTAATCGGCGAGCCGTTTTTAAAAACATATACATCGGTAAGATTTAAAAATCTGTAAAGATAGTTGACTGTGCCGGAAACGTAATTGTTGTTTAGCATATCGGGCATAAACTGTATAAATTCATGCGAAAAAGTACCGTATTCGGCAATCTCCGTCTGATGAGGAACACGTCCGCCTATAAGCACCGATTCCCCGGCATTTATAATATATTCTTCACCTGCGGCAATAAGGAGCATTGTTCCGTTAAGAACGGTTATTACCTCTATTTCATCATGCAGATGCATGGGGCATATCATATATCCTTTTTCAAAACATTCCTTCGCACTTAGCACATTTGCATTGCTCGGACGTACAAATACAGGAAAATTTTTCAGTGATGATTGTACAATTTCGGTTCTCATATTTCTTCCTCCAAATGTCAATATAATGCAAAATATAACTATTTTGACTTCGTTATGCAACTATATTGACCTTTTTAGCCGATTGTATTGACAACGTGTTATGTTATGGTATAATGATAGCATATCGGGCGGATAAAATCAATATAAAAAATATAAATTTTTGATTTGCCGCCGCAAACAGGAAAAAAACATTATTGTACAAAAAGGAGAGATAAGAAATGAAACTTGGAGTAATGTCGCCGGTTTTGGCATCGATGAGTATGGAGGAGTCGCTTGAATATCTTTCGGGATTGGGCGTGCAGTGTTTTGAAATAGGCGCAGGCGGATTTCCCGGCAAGGCGCATCTTGACCCTAAGGATTACATAGGACATCCCGAAAAGGTTGAATGGCTTAAGGGACTTTTGAAGAAGTACAATATGGAAATTTCGGCAATAAGCTGCCACGGAAACCCCGTACACCCGAATAAGGAAATCGCAAAGAAATATCATGATGAATTTGTAGACGCAATGAAGGTTGCGGTTATGCTCGGCGTAGACACAATAGTGGGATTTTCAGGCTGTCCGGGCGATTGCGAGGAGTCAAAAAGACCTAACTGGGTAACTTGCGCATGGCCCGATGATTATACTGAAATACTCGACTGGCAGTGGAACGAAGTGCTTATTCCGTACTGGAAAAAGACAGCAAAGCTTGCTGAGGAAATAGGAATTAAGAAGATTGCTTTTGAAATGCACCCGGGATTTTGCGTATACAACACGTCAACGCTTTTGAAACTGCGAAATGCCGTGGGCGATATAATAGGTGCAAACTTTGACCCAAGCCATTTGTTCTGGCAGGGAATAGACCCGTGCGAGGGAATAAAGTACCTTAAGGGCGCAATATATCATTTCCACGCAAAGGATACGAAGATTGACGAGGCGAATACGGCAAAAATAGGCGTTCTCGATACACAGAATTACGGTGAAATATTAAATCGTGCATGGGTATTCAGAACGGTCGGATACGGACATTCAAAACAGGTCTGGAATGATATTATAAGCACGCTTAAAGCAACCGGTTATGACGGCGCAATAAGCATAGAGCATGAGGACGGTTTGATGTCGCCGAAAGAAGGTCTTGAAAAGGCGGTTGCGCTTTTGAAGGACGCAATTATATATGAAAAACCCGGAGAAATGTGGTGGGCATAATGAAAGATACGTATTTACTCGGAATAATCGGCTTCGGCGGAATGGCGGGAAACCATTTCAAGCAGCTTTCAAAGGGCAATACGAAAGTGAAAATAAAGGGAGTTTGGGATATAAACCCCGAGCGCAGAAATGCGGCGGAGGAAAAAGGGCTTGTTGCTTATAATTCCGAGGCGGAGCTTTTAAACGATCCCGATATTGATATTGTTCTCATATCTTCAACGAACGATGTGCATAAGCAGATAGCGATAGACGCCTTAAAGGCAGGAAAGCATATCATATGTGAAAAGCCGGTGGCTATGTCGTCAGAGGAAATCGTTGAAATTATGGAGGCGGCAAAAAAATACAACCGTGTGTTTACCGTGGATCAGAACAGACGTACAAACCGTGATTTTGTGCTTATGCGGAGAACGGTCGAGAGCGGAGTTATCGGAAAACCGTACATATTTGAATCGAGAGTTGAAGGCTCGAGAGGAGTACCTGCCGGCTGGAGAACGGAAAAAGCAAAAGGCGGCGGTATGATGCTCGACTGGGGCGTGCATCTTATAGATCAGATGATGTATATGATAGATGAAAAGGTTACAAATGTGTTCTGTAAGCTTTATTCCGTGCATTATCCCGATGTTGACGATAATGTGCGCCTTGTTATGACGTTTGAAAGCGGTGTGACGGCGCAGATAGAGGTTTCGACAAATAATTTTATCTCGCACCCGAGATGGTATGTTCTCGGCACTGACGGAACACTCCAGATAGACGACTGGGCGTGCGGTGGCAGAGTCGTAAAATGCCTTGAACGTGAGGATAAATGGGCGGCGGAGATTAAGACGATTAAAGCAGGTCCGACAAAGACCATGGCACCGAGAAGCCCCGAAACAGTCGAAACGATTGAGCTTTCCGAGCCGACGGACGTTGTCGATAATCTTGACGTTGTGTATAATCAGCTTGTCGATGCGATAGAGGGAAAAGCACCTCTTACAATCAAACCCGAACAGGCTCTGAGAGTTATGAAGGTTATGGAGGCGGCGTTTGAGTCGAACGAAAAAGGAACGGCAATCAGCGTAAATATATAGTGTATCCGCACCCTGTCATCGGAGTTATTCCGATGATGGGGTGTTTTATTACAGCCGATAATAAAGGAAAAAATTGCAATTAAGTATAGCATATGATATAATTATAAGGTTATGAATAAAGCTAAGGAGGAGAACAATGTTAACTGAAAGACAAGAAGAATTCTACGATTGGACGTTTTATCAGATATATCCCAGAAGCTTTAAGGATTCGAATGGTGACGGGATTGGCGATTTGAACGGAATCACTGAGAAACTTGACTATCTAAAAGAACTGGGAATAAATGCCATCTGGCTTTCGCCGTGCTATAAAAGCCCGAATGAGGACAACGGCTATGATATTTCGGACTATACCGATATTATGGATGAGTACGGAACGATGGATGACTGGAAAAGAATGATAGGCGAAATTCATAAGCGTGGAATGAAACTTATTATGGATTTCGTTGCAAATCACACCTCTGACGAACACAGGTGGTTCTGCGAGGCGAGAAAGTCCAAGGACAACCCGTATCGCAACTATTACTATTGGGCGAAAGAGCCTAAAAATGACTGGCAGTCGTGTTTTGGCGGTTCTGCGTGGCAGTATGACGAATTGACAGGCGAATATTACCTTCATACCTATGCTGTTGGTCAGCCGGACTTAAATTGGGAAAATTCCGAGGTAAGGGAGGAAATGGTTAAGGTTGTTGATTTTTGGGTCGACCTGGGGGTTGACGGCTTTAGATGCGACGTTCTCGACCAGATATCAAAGGATTTTGTCAATAATAAAAATGGAAACGGTCCACACCTTCACGAATACATAAAGCTCCTTTTCGGCAGAGAGAAAGTGAAGAACATTTTTACTGTCGGCGAGTGCTGGGGGGCGAATGACGAAAACATCAGAATGCTTGTCGGAGGCGAGCGGGGCGAGCTTTCGGCGGTGTTTAATTTCCAGCATCTTTTATGGAAGGGCAATAAATTTATTCCCGATGAGTTTTCGCTCGATTCGCTCCGCAATTGCCTTGTAAAGTGGCAGAACCTGATGCAGGAGAAAGAGCTTTTATACACGCTTTTTATTGAAAATCATGACCAGCCGAGAAGCATTTCAAAGTTTGCGAACGATAAAGAACTTCGCTATGAATCTGCAACGATGCTGGCAACAATGCTCTTTTTGCAAAAGGGCGTTCCCTTCATCTATCAGGGGGAGGAGATCGGCGTGACAAACAGCGTGTCGGACAATATTTCTGATTTTGAGGACATTGAAACTTTGAATTATTACAATGCAAACAAGGACAGAATTCCGACCGATGAGCTGATGCGTGGAATCAATATTGCAAGCCGTGACCACGCAAGGCATCCGATGCCGTGGAACGGCGAAGATGACTGTGGGTTTGGAAGCAAAAATCCATGGTTCGGAAAGTTCAACCGCTATAAAGAGATCAATGTGGATTGCGATATGAGCTCTGAAAAGTCAGTCTATAAATTCTATCAGAAGCTTTTGAAGATTAGAAAGGACTTGTTTGCCATCCGCCACGGAAGATATGAGGATATGACAGGCGAAAGAAACGGCTTATACGTCTACAGACGGTTTGACAAAATTGAGGAAATCATTATTATTGCGAATTTTGATAAGGAACAGACGATTGACTTTTTACCGGATGGAGAGGTTATCCTTTCAAATTACAACAGAACCGAGCCGTGCGGAAAATATATGCCTTATGAGTGTGCGGTCATAAGAAAAAAGAGATTGGATGACTGTAAAATTAAGTGATAAAATAATCTTCTGAGAGAAAAGTGTTATCACAGCTTTTTCATAATGGCTGTATAATAATGTTGCGGTGAAAAAAAGAAGAGCATAAATGATGAAAATCCGAGTCAACCCCGAATTTTGTGTAAAGTCTTTACGAGACCTCTAAAATGGTATAT
>ERZ808246.2496-NODE-2496-length-11482-cov-21.513083_pt1 | contig 11482 bp, 8 predicted proteins | sample MGYA00521083_ERZ808246 | MGnify/ENA primary metagenome ERZ808246 (study PRJEB31516, sample SAMN03275577) | gut metagenome | biome: mammalia-associated habitat; material: feces | host: Papio cynocephalus | place: Kenya | collected 2012-07-07 ...
ATGACGGGGTTCTCCTGGTCCGTGCGCATCCCGTCGTAGACGGCCGCGTCCGCCAGCTGGAAGAAGAACGTTTTCCCGCCGACGAGCGCCTGGTCGTGGGATTCGACATAGCTGACGACCTTCTCCTCCGGGCGCTTGTCGGTCAGCGCGTGGAAAATCCCGCCCATGGGCCAATCTTCGTCGTGCACCTTCTCGGCGAGATGGAACCAGAAGTCGGGCTCGCCCATCGCCATGCGATAGTCGAAGCCGATGCCGCAGTCCGTTATCGGCGCGGCGCATCCCGGCATGCCGCTCACGTCCTCGGCGATCGTCACGGCGTCGGGACGGACTTCATGGATGACGCGGTTGGCCAGCTGCAGGTAGACCCAGGCGTCGTCGTCCATGGAACCGTCGAAATAGCGCGAATAGTCCGTAAACGCCTTCCCGAGACCATGGTCCCAGAACAGCATGGACGTCACGCCGTCGAACCGGTAGCCGTCGAAATGGAATTCGTCCAGCCAATAGCGGCAGTTGGAGAGCAGAAAATGCAGTACGCCCGTCTTGCCGTAATCGAAACAGCGGCTGTCCCACGCTTTGTGCCACCCTTTCTCGCCGGAATGGAAGTATTGCCAGTCCGTGCCGTCGAAGCACGAGAGTCCGTCGCGCTCGTTCCGGACCGCATGACTGTGCACAAGATCCATGATGACGCGCAAGCCCATGCCGTGGGCCGCATCCACCAGGCTTTTCAGTTCGTCCGGCGTGCCGAAGCGCGAGGAAGAGGCGAAAAACGAACTCACGTGGTAGCCGAAACTGCCGTAGTAGGGATGTTCCATGATCGCCATCAACTGGACCGTATCGTAACCCGCCGCCTTGATGCGCGGCAGGACGTTGTCCCTGAATTCCGCATACGTCGCCACGCGGCACTCTTCGCTCGCCATGCCGACATGCGCCTCGTAGATAAACGGCTGTGTCTTGCGCGGGGGGACGGGGTTCTTCCACACGTAGGGTTTCTTGGGCGCCCAGACCTGCGCGGAAAAGAGTTTTGTCTCGGGATCCTGCACGACATAGCGCGCATAGGCGGGAATGCGCTCGCCGTGCCCCCCGTCCCAGTGCATCTCCAGCCGATAGTTTCCGCCGTGCTTGAAGGCGCGCGCCGGGAACTTCCGCTCCCACACGTCCGTCCCCGGGATGCGGAAGACTTCATACTGCGGCATGTTGCGCCACCCGGAGAAGTCGCCCACAAGCCACATGGATGTCGCATGCGGCGCCCATTCGCGAAAGACCCAGCCGCGCGTCGTACGGTGGAGACCGTAATACATGTGCGCGCTCGCCCAGTTCGCAAGGGACATCTTGCCCTCAGTGAGATCGTGGGCCTTGGCAAGCGCACGCGCGGCACGGCCACGAATGGCCTGCGCATAGGGCTTGAGCCAAATATCGTCGAGTAAATGCGGCATCGTCTCTCTCCTTTCCTGCTTAGCGAAAACCCAGTATTTTGTGAAGCTGCACCGAAAGCGACCACCCGGGAAGCTGTGCCAGCGCGGCCTTCACGGTCGCAAAGTCCATTTCGCCGTTTCGCTCGCAGGGCGACAGATAGTAGTCCGTCGCGGCGATGCGGGAAGGCAGTCCGCGGCAGAAGTCCACCACCGCCGGCGAAGAGGCGACGACGCGCACTTCGTCCGCCTGGCGCAAACGCAAGCGGTCCGGATATTCCAGCTTGGGCGAACAGGCGACGTAGTCCACAAACGCGAGCCAGTCGGGCGCGTTCGTCCCGTTCGTCTCGACGGCGATCCAGTATCCGCGCGTCTTGAGCGCGGCGATCAGTTCGGGCATGTCCGCGACAAGCGTCGGCTCGCCTCCGGTCAGAATCACGCTTTGGGGCTTGAAGGACGCGATTTCATCGACCAAATCTTCACGTGAAAGCGACAGGTGCCGTGCACGATCGGTGTCGCACCAGGGACAGGCGAGATTGCATCCGGCAAAGCGCACGAAAACGCAGGGACGGCCCGAATTGCGCCCCTCGCCTTGCATGGATTCGAATATCTCGACAAGATCGTACATCGCCTTTACAAGGCCGCAAGCACCTTGCGGATTGCGCGTTCGCGCGCCTCGATTGATTCACACAGCCTGAACTGGACACGCGCGCGGTCGAGATTCTGGTCCGCCCGCTTCGTCTTGAAGTAGACATTGCCCGCCAAATAATCCTGAAAGAAACGCAGACCGAGTTCAAAGGGCAGAAGACGGATGGCATCGTAGAGGTAGGCGCGATCCGCCTCCGTCATGAATGCCCCGGCTTCGCGCATATAGCCCTTGCAGAACGCGGTACAGAGATCTTCGTCGAACACGACCTTGGCGAGATCGGTCTCCTCCTCGCCCGCCGGATTGCAGATCGAGCGCAGGGCGTCGCCGAAATCGACATGCACGAGACCCGGCGAGACGGTATCCAGGTCGATCATCGCCGTGCCCTTGCCGGTCACCTCGTCAATCATGATGTTGTTCACCTTCGGGTCGCCGTGGAACATGCGCTTGCGCAGTTCGCCGGCGGCGGCGGCCTTCTCGAGGCAAAGCACCCAATCGCGGCGATCCTCGATAAAGCGGGCCAACCGACGCGCCTCCTCCGAGCGGGCCAGCCGGTCTTCCGCGAAGGGCGTCTCCAGCGTCTTGCCGTAGGCCGCCAGGTACCCGCTCGTGACATGGAAGCCGGGCAGCGGATCGTGAAGAACGGCGGGATCGAGGTCGCTGACCAGATAGTGGAAGTGCCCAAGGGCCGCGCCGCACTCTTCCGCATGCGCCGGACCTTGCGCCACGTCGAACGCGCGCGCGGACATGATTCGCGTAATCACGCGCCAGACTTCGCCCTTCTCGTCCGTCGCACAGTCGCGGCCGTCTTTCGTTTGCACTACGCGCGGCATCTGCCAGACGCGATCGTCGCGACCGGCCCGGGCGTCCGCCTCGAGTTTCGCATGGCAATGGCGCGTCACTTCGCGCATGTTCTCCATGATCTTGCCGGGCTCGGGGAAGACGGCGCGGTTTACGCGCTGCAGAATGACCTGCGTCTCGGCGAAGGTATTGCGGTAAATGGCAAGGAAAGTGTCGTTGATGTTCCCGTTGCCGAAAGGTTTAAGCGAGACAAGCCGTCCGTCCACGTCGAATTGGCCGATAAGTTCCGCAAGATCCATATTTCATCCCCTCCTCGCCGGCTTGTTCCGGCCTATTTTTCCCGAACAGGCGCGAAATCGAGCTTGCGCCCCTTGAAGTCCACGCGCACCACGCGCACCTTCATTTTATCGCCGATCTTCCACGACCCGCCGCCGGGCGCGCTCAAACTGTGGTCGTCCGCATTGTAGCGCACGAACTTTCGCGAAAGGAGCGAAACATGCACGAGCCCCGAAGCCGCAAGCTCGGGTATCTCGACAAAGCAACCGAAGGGCAGGCATTGCGAGACGACGGCGTCATAGACGACGACATGCCGCGAGGCAAGTTGCTCCTCGAATAGCCGGTACTTCTTGATTTCCAACAGTGCGCGTTCCGCCTCGGTCGCCTTCTCTTCCATCTCGTTGGCATGCTCGGCCCATTTCGCCAGAACCTGGGGCGGACGCCGCGCCTTCGACGGCTTCTCGAGGTAGTCCGCCAACTGTCGATGGAGCGTCAGATCCGGATAGCGGCGGATGGGCGAGGTGAAATGCGCGTAAAACCGCTTCGCCAAGCCGAAATGCCCCATGGCGGCCGGCTCGTAGATCGCTCGTTTCATCGAACGAAGCACCATGACAGACAGCGTCGGATACAGCGGATTCCTTTTGATCGCCTGCAGGAAGCGCGCAAACACCTTCGGATTCTCGATCGCCCCCATCCGCACGCCCAGTCCGCGCATCTCGTCGCGCAGAATCTGGAGCTTCTCGGGATCCGGGCGGTCGTGGAAACGCGCCAGTATCTTGATGCCCTTGCCCCAAAGCTCGTGGGCGACCGCTTCGTTCGCGGCGACCATGCACTCTTCGACCATCTGGTGGGATTCGTCGTACGGGCGCGTCAAGAGTCCCTGCATCTCGCCCGTATCGTCAAGCTGCACCTCTATCTCGGGGACCTCCAAGTCGAGCGCGCCGTTGTCGAACCGTATCCTGCGCAATTGTTGCGCCAGGGAATGGATCGCCAGGATAGTCTGCCTCTCTCGCTTGCCCAGGCGCGTCTTGCGCTGCGCGATGGCATCCATCACTTGTTCATAGGTATAGCGCGCCTTGGAACGGATAATCGACTTCGCGAACGAACGCGCTATCATGCGCCCCTCGGGGTCAAACGTCATGAATACGCTGAACGCAAGCCGGTCTTCGCCCGGGACAAGCGAACAGACGCCGTTCGACAGCTCCTCCGGCAACATCGGCAGCACGCGGTCGGGGAAATAGACGCTCGTCGAACGCAATTGCGCTTCGCGGTCGAGCGCGCCGCCCGGCTTCACGAAATGGGAAACGTCCGCGATATGCACGCCCAGCACGCGATTGCCCTTGCGGTCCTTCGCCAGGGAGAGCGCATCGTCGTAATCGCGCGCCGATTCCGGATCGCACGTGAAAACGAACCGCCGCCGCAGGTCAAGGCGCTTCTCCTTCGTCCGCGCGAGCTGCGAAACGCGCCGCGCCTCGTCCAAGACGGCCTGAGGGAACCGGTCGCGCAGTTCATAGAACTTCATGACCGCCGCGGTGTCCTCGCGCGGCGTACGCCCTGGATCCGGGAACTTCACTTCATCTGCATTGCTCTTCTTCATAACGCCACGCGACTATCCTTAACGCACTTTGCGGAGCTCGTAATGGCCCGGATTCCACACGCGCGTCACCGAGCCGTCGGCGTTGATGCGATTGAAATAGGAACCCTCGACCCATACGCGCTCCGTGCCGTCCGGGTCTCCCGAAACGACCACGTCCGCGATCACCGTCTGCGACACGACCGGCTGCTGGACGACTATTGGTTGCTGGACGACGACCGGAGCCGGCTCGACGATGCGCGTCGTGCACATCGTCCGGGGCGGCGGAACGGGACGGGGCGGCCGCGTCGACTCGAGCAGAACGCCGGCGGCGAATCCGCCCGCAAATCCCGGCCAAAAGCCATGCGAACGGTGCGGCGGACGCGGATGCACACGCTCCGGACGCGGACCGAACCCCGGATCCCGCCGCGGCGGGCGGCCGGCGGGCCCCGGCCCGCGCGGGAAGGCGAATGCGCACGTAGCCACAATCAAGCTTGCGGCGAACGACAATTTTTTCAGCGTCATCTTTGTGCTCCTTTCTCTACTCTCCAGCCTACGGAGCAGATTATAGCACATTTCGCGCTTCTTGTCACTCGACCGTGACGGATTTCGCCAGATTGCGCGGCTGATCGATCTCGCAACCGCGCAGGCGCGCGACATGATAGGCGAAAAGCTGCAGGGCTATCGCAGTCACGACAGGCGCCGTATGCTCCGTCGTCGCCGGCAGTTCGATGACGTCGTTGCAATGTGCCGCGGCGGTCGCATCCCCTTTCGTGACAATGCCGATGACGGGAGCCTGGCGTGCGCGGCATTCCTGCACGTTCCCGATCGTCTTGTCCTTGCCGGGAATGTCGTTCAGCAACGCCACGACCGGCGTTTTTTCGTCCAGCAGCGCGATGGGCCCGTGTTTGAGCTCGGCCGCCTGATAGCCCTCGGCGTGCAGATAGCTGACTTCCTTCATCTTCAGCGCGCCCTCGAGCGCGGTCGGATACAGGATGCCGCGGCCGATGAAGAACATGTCCGCGGCCTGCGCATACTTCTCGGCTATCTTGGCGATCGCGTCGTTTTGCTTGAGGACTTCCGCCACACGGTCGGGGAGCGCGGTGATCTCTTCGCACAGGCGGACGCCTTCCTCGCGCGAGAAACGCCGCGTGCGCCCCAGTTTGAGGGCAATCATCAACAATGTCGTCACCTGCGCCGTGAAAGCTTTCGTCGAGGCGACGGAGATCTCGGGACCCGCATGCAGATAGACGCCGCGCCCGATCTCGCGCGCGATGGTCGAGCCGACGACGTTGCAGAGACCGACCACGAGCGCACCCTTGCGGATGGACTCGCGCACGGCGGCCAGCGTATCCGCCGTCTCTCCAGACTGGGAAACGGCCAGAACCAGATCGTCCGGCCCCACGATGGGATTGCAGTAGCGGAACTCCGCCGCCTGCTCGGGCGAAGCGGGAATGTCCGCCAAGGCTTCGATCAGATACTTGGCCGCCATGCCCGCATGAAGCGACGTGCCGCAGGCCACGATGACCGTGCGCTGGATGCTCGCAAGTTCGCGCGGAGACAGGTTGAGCCCCGAGAGGATGGCTGTCCCGTTGGCGAAATCAAGCCGACCGCGGATGGTATTGCGCAAAATCTCGGGCTGCTCGAATATCTCCTTGAGCATGAAATGGGCGAATCCGCCCTTCTCCACCGCGTCCAGATTCCAGTCCACTTCGCACACTTCGCGCGTCACGGGCGCATTGTCGAGCGTATAGACGTTCACGCCTTCCGGCGTCACGCGCGCGACGTCGCCGTCGTCCAGATAGATGACCTGCCGCGTGTGCTCGACTATCGCCGACACGTCGCTCGCCACGATCGTCGCGTCCTCGCCCACGCCGACCACGAGCGGACTGCCGCAGCGCGCGACGATCATTTCGCCCGGATGCCGCCGCGAAAGAACGGCGATGCCGTAGGTGCCGCGCACCTGTTTCAGCGCCTGCGTGACGGCGGATAGAAAATCCCCTTTGTCGAACGTGGCGATGAGATGCGCCAAAACCTCCGTGTCGGTTTGCGACACGAACACGCAACCGCGTTGCTCGAGCTTGGCGCGCAGGGCGGCATAGTTCTCGATGATGCCGTTGTGCACAAGCGCGAGATTGCCTCCGTCGGCGAGTTGCGGATGCGCATTCACCTCCGTAGGCAGGCCGTGCGTCGCCCAGCGCGTGTGGGCGATGCCAAGCTTGTAGGACGCCTTCTGCCCCTCGTTCAATTTCGCGGCGAGCTCGCGCGCCAATTCGGCGACTTTCCCCTTGCACTTGCAGACGAAAAGACCGTCCGGCGATTCAAGCGCCACGCCGGCCGAATCGTAGCCGCGATACTCCAATCGCCGCAATCCGTTGAGGAGCGGAGCGACCGCGCTCCGCGTATGGCTCGAAAAACCCACAATTCCGCACATGTCTTGTCCTCCCTTTCAGATGATTATTTGGCGCGGCGGCGGGCCATGGCCTCGTGATAGTCCGAATAGCCGCCCTCGAACCAGGTTGTGCGCCCGTCGCCCTCGAACGCGAGGATATGGGTCGCGATGCGGTCCAGGAACCAGCGGTCGTGCGACACGACCATGACGCACCCGCCGAAATCCTGCAACCCTTCCTCGAGCGAGCGCAACGTCGCCACGTCCAGATCGTTCGTCGGCTCGTCCAGAAGAAGCAGGTTACCGCCCGCCGTGAGAAGTTTCGCCAGATGCACCCGGTTGCGTTCGCCGCCCGAAAGAACGCCCACCTTCTTCTGCTGGTCGGGCCCGCGGAAGTTGAACCGGCTGCAGTAGGCGCGCCCGTTCATCATCGTCGTTCCCGCCAGATTGACGAACTCCCCGCCCCCCGTGATCGCCTCGTAGACCGTCTCGTCCGCCTTGAGCTCGCTGCGCGTCTGGTCCACATAGCTCAGTTTGACCGTCTCGCCGACCGAAAACGTCCCCTCGACCGGCTTGAGCTGCCCCGTGATCAGCTTGAACAGCGTCGTCTTGCCCGCGCCGTTCGGTCCGATCACGCCCACGATGCCGCCGCGCGGCAGATCGAAGTTGAGGTCCGTGTAGAGCGTCCGGTCGCCGAACGCCATCTTGACGTGCTCGGCGCGCACGACCAGATTCCCCAGCCGCGGCCCGGACGGAATGCGGATGACGAGATCGTCCTCGCGCGTCGAGACCTCCTGCTTCTGCAGTTCCTCGTAGCGCTTGACGCGCGCCTGGCTCTTCGAGTGGCGCCCCGACGGGTTGGTCTGGATCCACTTGAGCTCGTTCTCGATGAGTTTCTGGCGCGACTTTTCCGCCTTCGCCTCGCGCGCCAGCATCGCCTCCTTCTGCTTCAGCCACTCCTCGTAGTTGCCCTTGTACGGATAGCAGACGCCGCGGTCGAGCTCCAGGATCCAGTCCGTCACGTCCGACAGGAAGTAGCGGTCGTGCGTCACGACGATGAGCGTGCCCTTGAAGTCCTTCAGGTACTCTTCGAGCCACTGAACGGTCTCGGCGTCCAGGTGGTTCGTCGGCTCGTCCAGAAGAAGCACGTCCGGTTCCGTCAAAAGCAGGCGGCAGATCGCCACGCGCCGCCGCTCGCCGCCCGAAAGAACCGCGATCTTCCGGTCGGCGGGCGGACAGTGCATGGCCGCCATCGACCGCTCCACGAGCGAGTCGATGTTCCAGTAGTCGTGCGCGTCGATCTCGTCCTGCAGCCGCGCCATCTCGGCTTCCGCCTTCGGGTCGTCGAGATTGCAGCAGAGCTCCTCATAGCGGTCCAGTTTGGCCTTGATGGGCGCCACCGCCTCGGCGACGGCCTCCCCGACCGTCTTGGCGTCGTCGAGCACGGGCTCCTGCGGCAGATACCCGATGCGCGTGCCCTTGGCGACCTGCACCGTGCCCATGATGTCCGTGTCCAGCCCGGCCAAGATCTTCAGAAGCGAAGACTTGCCCGCGCCGTTCCCGCCGATCACGCCGATGTGCGCCCCGTAGAAGAAGGACAGATTGACGTCCTTCAATATGGTTTTCGTGCCGACTTGCTTTGTGACGTCTATGAGACTGAACTGGTATTCGCCCGCCATGATGTGTGGATGTTTCCTTATGTTATTCCTTTTATTCCTGGATTTCGCCGGCCTTCAAACGCTTGAAGTAGCTGCGCGTCTCGGCCACGATGACGCCCGAAAGCGCCAGCAAGGCGATCATGTTCGGCACGGCCATCAGGCCGTTGACGATGTCCGCGATGCCCCAGACGGCCGAAATCGTCATGTAGGGACCGATGAAGACGGCCAGGATGTAGAGCCAGCGGTAGACGAGAACGGGCTTCATGTTTCCCTTCGTCAGATACTCCAAACACCGCTCCGAGTAGTAGTCCCACCCCAGAATCGTCGTGAAACCGAACAGGACGAGCGAAATCATCACCACCGCGTCCGTCACGATCGCCGGCAGGAACGGAATTCCCACCGCAAACGCCTTCATCGTCGCCGCCGCGCCCGTCGCCGCGCTCGCGTTGTAGAGTTCGGAGACGCCCTTGAACGACTCCGCCGAGACGGGCTGGTTCGTCATCGTGAGCGCGAGGCCCGTCATGGTGCACACGATGATCGTGTCGAGGAACGTGCCCGTCATGGAAACGAGTCCCTGCCGGACCGGCTCCTTCGTCTGCGCCGCGGCCGCGGCGATCGGCGCGGACCCGAGACCCGCCTCGTTCGAGAATATGCCGCGCGCGATGCCCTTCTGCATGGCCGCCACGATCGCGCCGACCGCGCCGCCCGCCGCCGCCTGCCAGCCGAAGGCCGACTTCACGATCAGCGCGAGCGCCGCGGGAACCTTCGCGATGTTGCAACCGACGAGAATGAGCGCGAAGGCCACGTACAGCACGACCATCAGCGGAATCACCTTCTCGCTCACCTTCGCGATGCGCTTGAGTCCCCCGATGACCACCATGCCCACCATGAACGTGAGCAGGATGGACCCGAATATCGTCGCGCAGGAGTAGGAATTGCCCAGAATCGTGAAGTTGTGCACGTCGGCCGTGTCGATGTAGTTCTTGAAGAACGTGTTGAACGAACCGCAGATGGAGTTCACCTGCGTGAACGTGCCGATGCCGAAAAGCCCGACGAGCACGCCGAAGAACGCGAAAATGCACGCCAGCCACTTCCACTTCGGCCCCATGCCGCGCTCGATGTAGTAGAACGGTCCGCCCAGAACGTGCCCCGTGACCGGGTCGTGGTCGCGGTACTTGACCGCCAGCAGGCCCTCGGAGTACTTCGTGGCCATGCCGAACAGCGCCGCCAGCCACATCCAGAAGAGCGCGCCCGGTCCGCCCGCCACGTACGCCGTCGCCACGCCCACGATGTTGCCCGTGCCGATCGTCGCCGAAAGCGCCGTGCACAGCGCCCCGAAACTCGAAACCTCGCCCTTCGCCCCGTGCTCGACCTTCTCGTTCTTGAACATGTACCGGAGCGCCCGCGGCAGCTGGACGAACTGCATCCCTCCGAGACGGATCGTCAGGAAGATGCCCCCGAACAAAATCAGTATAATAAGGAGTGGAACGGGAAAACCGCCAATCTCGAATGACGTACCCCAAACCTTGTCGTCCACCAGATTCACATAATCGGTGAACCGATCCAACCACGTTGTTGCCAGCATTTTACCTTTTTTACCTTTCCGTCCTTTCGCCTGAGAGATTGTCTGCGACCCTTTTCGCAAACTTACACCTTCGGCACCCAATACCGTATCGGGCTTCTCCGGACACCGCTCTCGCGGTTTTCAAGGTATTATACCAAAATGAACGACGAAAGAAAACGGGGAATTTGCTTGGAGTCTCCCCAAAATTTTCGACTTGCCGCGGGCCACCTCAGGAATGGCGCGCACAGTGCGATTCCGGGCGCATTTCTTCGACCCTCGCCGCACCGTAATGGCTCGGTTCCTCCGTGTGACCGTGACAAATCCACTTCCGGGAAAATGCATGTTTCCGCCTCCCTTTTGCCAGCATATAATACAGAATATGATAACTCGACAAAAAGAGAAGGAATGCAATGAACAACCCCATAATTGCATTCAAAGCGCAACGCCGGGCGACACGGGTGTGATTATTCTTAGACGTGCAGAACATGCAGAATACCTCCTCTCTCTTCTTAATGGTAGGGGCGGCAGTCCCCTGCCGCCCGCACGAAATGGTCCCTTTGAACGGGCCGCAGGGGACTGCTGCCCCTGCCACATGAAGGAGGTCAATCCCAAAACCGGCCCGCCTTTGTCCGGGAGCGGAAGCTGCGAAGCCCGAGGCGAAGCGGAGATGCGCCGAATAAGCTTTGCTCCGGAGGGATGGTCGCGAAGCGACGGCGAAGCCGACCGCAAGGGTCCGCGCGCAGCCTTTTGTTGCGTCTCGGAGTTTGTTCCCTGCGCTTCCGCGGCTCACCGCGTCTGTTTTCCGCGGCGTTTTGGCCGTTTTTCGCCTCCAAAATCACCCCTTTTTTGGCTCCCAAAACACCCCACCCTCATGCGGTTTGAGGTTCACCGCGGCTAACATTCGCCCTAATTCGCCATTTTGACCGAAATCGCGCGAATACGGTCGCTTATCGGCTCCAAATGGAGAGTCGCCCGAAAAGGGTGCCCGCATGAGGTCCAAAAACATGCGCATGTTAGGGGGTCTCACATGCGCATGTTAGACCCCGTCACATGCGCATGTTCCACCCCGTCACATGCGGAGGGTGTCGGCCGGGTGCCGTGCGAGGGGATTTCGCGATCCCAACCGGGACCACTCCCTTTTCCCTACTGGGCCTCGACCCGGTTGG
>ERZ808246.2498-NODE-2498-length-11471-cov-8.923704_pt1 | contig 11471 bp, 8 predicted proteins | sample MGYA00521083_ERZ808246 | MGnify/ENA primary metagenome ERZ808246 (study PRJEB31516, sample SAMN03275577) | gut metagenome | biome: mammalia-associated habitat; material: feces | host: Papio cynocephalus | place: Kenya | collected 2012-07-07 ...
TCGGCCAGAAGGAAGCCATCAAGGCCGTGTCCGACGCCGTGCGCCGCTCGCGTGCAGGCATCTCCGACCCGAACCGCCCGACCGGCTCGTTCCTGTTCCTCGGCCCCACCGGCGTGGGCAAGACCGAGCTCGCCAAGGCGCTCGCGGACTTCCTGTTCGACGACGAGAAGGCCATGGTGCGCATCGATATGAGCGAGTACATGGAGAAGGCCTCCGTGTCCCGCCTGATCGGTGCCGCGCCGGGTTACGTCGGCTACGAGCAGGGCGGTCAGCTGACCGAAGCCGTGCGTCGTCGCCCGTACTCGGTGGTGCTGTTCGACGAGGTGGAGAAGGCGAACCCGGAGATCTTCGACGTGCTGCTGCAGGTGCTCGATGACGGCCGCCTGACCGACGGCCAAGGCAGGACCGTGGACTTCAAGAACACGATCCTGATCATGACCTCGAACCTCGGCTCGCAGTTCCTCGTGAACGAGGACATGGACGAGGAGGCCAAGAAGAAGGCCGTGATGGACGCCGTGCACATGAACTTCAAGCCGGAGTTCCTGAACCGTCTGGACGACACCGTGATGTTCCACCCGCTCACCCGCGAGGAACTGGGCGGCATCGTGGACATCCAGGTGGCCAACGTGTCCGCACGCCTGACTGACCGTCGCATCACGCTCGACGTGACCGATTCGGCCCGCGAATGGCTGGCGAACATGGGTTACGACCCGGCATACGGCGCACGTCCGTTGCGCCGCTTGGTGCAGACCGAAGTGGGCGATCAGCTGGCACGCATGCTGCTGGCCGGCAAGGTCCACGACGGCGACACCGTGCTGGTGGACCAGACCGGTGGCGAGCACCTGGAGCTCACCGCGTGGGCGAGCGACAATCTCGTGGACGACGGTGCTGGTGCTGGTGCTGGTGCTGGTGCCGAGGGTGCCGGTGAGCGCTGAGCCTGAGATTGGCTTGGGACGGCTTGGGCTGATTTTGGCCTGATCCGTTGGGCTGAGCCTGATCCGTTGACTCGGGCCGATTGGACCGCCGACTGACGGTCGGTACTGGCAGGTACCGGTACTGACCGTCGGTACTGGTCGCCGGTACCGCGCGCAGTCATTGTGCGCGATCACGATGCGTGGCGTGAGCTGCGTGTGCGGTGCCGGTACCGCGAATTACCGATGACAACCGTGATCGAAGTGACGGAAACACGTTGCTCCGATCACGGTTGTCGTCGTTTTGGGCTGTTAGACCGCATTTTGGATAGTTTGAGTCGTCGTTTTGGGCTGTTTGGGTTGCGTTTGGGGTTGTTTAGGCTGTGTTTGGGGTTGTTGCGCGCGCCCATGTTTGCTCGCGTACGTGCCGTCCTTGTTTTCACCTTGGCTTGTTCTCACCTTGGTTTTCTGCGGGGTCGATGACAGGAAATGCGGGGCTGATGACAGCTTCCGCGACGATAATGACATAATCCGTCATGTTCACCGCGGAAATCGTCATCAACCCCGCACAAACCGGAGAACTGGCCGGGGCGCGGGCGTATCGGCCGTGTCGGAAGTACGTGTCGGAAATACCTGTGACCAAAGTGACAACAACACGAGGTAATCGTGACAACAACTGTGACTGGCGTAACGGATTGTGTTACGCCAGTCACAGTTATTGTCACGATCACACAAGTTATTTCCGCGAAGGGCGTGAGGGTGCGGAATGTGAGCTGCCGTCACTGCCAACGTCGCAACCATCATCACCGCAACCACCCTCAATCCGATACGTGGTGCACATGGCGTCAAGCTGCCGTTCCGCCTCGCGCCAGTCGTCGTTCGACGCAAGCGCAAGGATCACGCCAAGCTGATTACGCAGGTCGTGCCGCGCCTTGGACGACGATTCGGCATAATCGGACATCCTGCGGTACTCGTCGAGCACACCCTCCAGCCGCCGTCGCTCATCATCGGCCCGCATCCTCTTGCGCACCGCGTCCGCATGCCGCAGCATCGTGCCGCCAAGCAGGGCCGTCGCCGCCACGAACAGCAGCACCACGGCGATCGCGCCGATGAGTATGCGCCGGTCATTGCCCAGATACGGCGTCAACGTGGCCAGCGAGCATAGCAGCGCGAACTCGGCCAGCAGAAAACCCGCAAAACCGAACATCGTGCGGACGGGCGGGGCCGAATCCAGCTGACGGGCGAACAGACGCAGTATCGGCGTGCTGAGCACCAGCAGCACGCACAGGCCCACATGCAGCACAATGCTTTGCGGCAGATGGGCGAGCTCGCTCGCATAATCGACCGTGACGCCGCCGTACCACAGGCCGCTGATGGCGATGTACGCCATCTCGAACACCAGCATGTGCACCACGAGCAGCGCGCACATGATCAGGCGGGTGGCGCGTTTGGCCAGCCATTGCGTGTACGGCCACAGGAAGAACGTGAGCACTACGCCCAGCAGCGTGCGCAGGAACTGGACGGTCAGTGTGTTGGGGATGAGACCCAGCGTGGGGCGCATGAGCACGGTCGCCACGGCCAGCAGCGCGCCGACCGCGAGGAAGCGGCGGGGGCGACGCGTGGGCAGCACCCACATCTGCATGAGGACGAGGCAGAGGCTGCTCAGGCCGGAGAGAACGTCGAGGATCCAGGATTGCTGGGCGAGCGCGGTCATGGGCGATCCTTTGCGGTTGCTGCTTGTGGGGTTGTTTGTGGGGTTGTTTGTGGGGTTGTTTGGATTGTTTGGGCTGCGGGGATGGCGGCTGATGGTGCCGGATCGACGGGGAATGCCGGATTCGCGCAATCGGCGGAATCGGCTGGACTGGTGATGGTGGCGTGGTTTGCGTGGTTTGCGGGAGCTGCGGGATTGCTCGGGGTTGTGGGGGTTGCTGGGGTTGGCTTGGCGGTGCAGGCGAGCGTGGCGATGGCGTACCAGCAGGGGCCGCGTCGCAGATCCTCGCCGACACCGTGCGTGAACGTGCCATGCTGTTGGCGTGCGATCTGATCGACGATGCGCATGCCCCAACCATGATCGCCGAACCCCGGCGTGCCGTTACGGGCATGATCGGGGCGCGCATCATACGCATTGCTGACGCGGACCGTCAGCACTTCGCCGTTGCGGCTGTCGCGGCCGTCGTGACCTGCGCTGCCGTCGTGACTTGCGCTGCCGACGCCAATCCGAATCCTCACCCAAGGCACCTCTGTGTCCGATTCTCCCGAATCGGTCATCTGGGGTGCGGGGTTAGTGTCACGGTTGTCCGTTTCTGGTGAATCGGTCATCTGGGGTGTGGTTTGGGGTGTCTGGATGTCCGATTCTGGTGAATCGGACATCCGCGATGGGGAAGCGGGTGAGCTGGGGGCAGCAGTGACAGCGGGGGCAGCAGGTGCGGCAGGAGAGCAGGCGGTGATGGCGTTATCGACCAGGTTGCCGATCACCGCGCACAGCGAGGCGCCGTCGATGCCGATGTCTTGCGGTATTTCCGCCGCGCAATCGACCGTAATGCCAAGTTCGCGCATCCGCTTGCACTCGGCCAGCAGCAGCGCGTTCGCTGCGGGATGGTCGCATATACGTGCGCGTCCGCGCCCCGCCGCATCGGCGATCAGGTCGGTCGCATGTTCGGCGGCCGGAAGATCATGCCGGTCCAACGCTTGACGCAACGCGGCGATCCGCATGTCGACGCCGTTCCGCCACTGCGATACCCGGTCAATGTCGGCCCGTCGTTCGCGCAGATCACGCAGACTGGCCTCGGTCGCGGCACGCAGCTGTTCGGCCTCGCGCTCGAACTGCTTGCCGCGCTCGTTCAACGGCAGGTTCGGAAACATCAGCACATTGCCCACGATGCACACCGCGCAGCACACCGGCAATGGCAGCATCATGGCCGCATCCGGCGTGGTACGTGACAGGTCCAGCGCCCACCGGAAGAAGGCGACGAACAGCAGTTGCGTCGTGGGGTAAAGCAGGTTCAGCGCGATCGTGCGCGCGTCCGTCACCGGTCTGAGCAGCGCGAACAGCCAGACGCCCGTGGCGGCGATGCCGATCATGCCCAGAATGGTCGCGACGTTCAGCGCCGTCATCAGTGGTATTGCTCCCATAGTCCTCCTATCGGCACAATCGGCCTTATCGTCCTTCAACCGTCGAACCCGAACCTGAACCTGAACCCAAACCCAAACCCGAATCCGAAACGTTCCGCAGATAGGCCGCGATCGCATCATGCACCGCCCGCCTGCGCCGCTGGCTGATCGGCACCTTCTCTCCGTTGCTGAGCAGCAGATCGTTACCGGTGCTCATATCCACGGCACGCAGGTTCACCAGATAACTGGTGTGGCATCGCAGAAAATAGTCGGGCAGCAGCGGTTCGATGTCGCCAAGCTGCTGGTACGTGCGTATCACGCCGTTGGCGCAGTGGATGTTGAGCACCCGCAGCCTGCTTTCGATATACAGGATGCGTTCGGGGCGGATCAGCTGTTCGCGCTTGCCGACGGTGACGCGCAACGGTGTGCCGATGGCGGCTGCGGCCCTGCTTGCGGCCTGCTGCAAGGCGTGCGCGAGCTGGTCGCGCTTGACCGGTTTGAGCAGGAACGACACGTGTGCCGTCTCGTACACGGCCGTGCAGTATTCGATGAATCCGGTGATGTAGATGACCTGCACGCCGCACTCTTCGGGGAACAGCGTACGCGTGGCCTCGATGCCGTTGCGCTCGCCGTCGAACTCGATATCCATCAGGGCGACGCCACAGAATCGTGCGGGATCGTTGCGCATGCCGGCTTCGCAGATCGCCCGTTCCAGATCTTCGGTGGTGGCGAAGCTGCGGATCTCCGGTTCGGCACCGAACAGCGGCATGCAGATCCTGCGCGTCAGGATGGTGAGCCGGTCGCGTTGCGTGGGGTCGTCGTCAACGATCGCTATGCGATGCATCTTCTTCTCCTGGTGTCGGATGGCGTGCGGCTGCGGGATCATGCGGCTCGTCGGCCGCGCCTGCGTGGCTGTGCGACGAGTGTGCCTGCGGGAACAAGAGTACTCGCATGACGGGCGCTTGGGCGGGTTGTGCGGGAGGCGTCGCCGCCACTGGTCGCCGGCTGGCGTGTAGGCTCGGAAAGCATGACAGGTCGTTTTGCTCCCACGCCTTCGGGGCGTATGCACATTGGCAATATGGTCGCCATGCTGGCCGCATGGTTGGATTCCCGGTCGCGCGGGCGGCACATGCTGCTGCGCATCGAAGACATCGATACGCCGCGCGTGCTGCCGGACGCCGACCGTTGGATCATGGACGATCTGACCTGGCTTGGCATGGACTGGGACGGCGAGCCGGTATACCAGTCGCAACGACTCGACCTGTACGAGCAGGCGATGGGGCTTCTGCCGCGCGAGGCGGGTAGTGCGAGTGCTGGTACCGCTTCTGATGCTGATTCCGCCGCCGACAACGGCGGCTGGTTGTACCCCTGCTTCTGCTCCCGCGCGGACATCCGCGCCGCATCCGCCCCGCAGGAAGGCGACGGCTTCCAGATCTATCCCGGCACCTGCCGTGCGCTCGCGCTCGCCGACCCGCGTCGATCCGCCGACCGTGCCGCCCAAGGGCAACGCCACTCATGGCGGCTCGCCATGCCATCGCCCGCCAATACCGCCGCCGACACCGTGAACTTCACCGACCGGGTATTCGGCCCGCAAACCTACCGGCTCTCCCGCAGCATCGGAGACTCCATCATCCGCCGGTCGGACGGCCTGTTCTCCTACCAATTCGTCGTCACCGTGGACGATCTGACCACGGGCGTCGACTCCATCGTACGCGGACGGGACCTGCTGCGCTCCACCGCATTGCAGGCGTGGATCCGCACCACACTGGTCGCGAACGGGTTCGCCGCGGATGCCGGTCAGAGTGCAGACCAGGATGTAGCGCAGAGTACTGGTCAAAATGCCGGCGGTACGGCTGATACGGACGCGAACCCAGCCGCAACCCCGTCATCGATCGCAACCCCGTCATCAACCCCAACCCCACTCGCCCCCGAATACGCGCACATACCGCTCATCGACAACGCCGCAGGCCGCCGCCTCGCCAAACGCGAACGCTCCCTCGACATGGGCGCACTGCGCGCACGTGGCGTCACCGCCGAACAAGTCACCGGCGTCTGCGCCTACCTGCTCGGCCTCATCGACACGCCGGAACCCTGCACGCCGACCAGCCTGCTCGGCGGGTTCGGCTGGGAGCCGCTCCGCCGCAACCACGCCGACCGCAAACTCGACCCCGCCTCGCCGCAATGCCCGGACTGGCTCGCAGACGCGGTAGGCTGAGACCAATAGCCGAACTCACCGAACGGCTCAGGCTCGTAGGAAGGAGCATTCAATGTCGAAAGTCTTCAGGAACGTGCTGATCGGCGGCGCCGCGCTCGCAGGTGCCGCGGGAGCCGCATTGTGGGCCGTCGCGCCGCGCGGTTTCAAGAACAAGCAGCTGAATTACGTGCCGACCGTGCCGGACGTGTGGTACGCGCATCGCGGCCTGCACGACGCCGGGTCCGGGCTGACCGCCGCATACGCCGAGCAGAGCGGCGAATACGTGGCGCTGGCCCGCCGCATGGCGATCAAGGCCGGGTACGGCAACGAAGATGAGACCGGGCCCATCGCACCGGAGAACTCGCTGGCGGCGTTCGCGGCCGCATGCGAGGCCGGGTACGGCATCGAGCTTGACATTCAGCTGAGCCGCGACGGCGAGGTCGTGGTGGTGCATGACCCGGACCTTGAGCGTGTGGCCGGCGATCCGCGCAAGATCAAGGATCTGAGCTATGACGAGCTTACGCGCATCCCGCTGTACCCCACGGCCGCGCCGGGCGATGCCAGGGCCGCGCTGCTGCCGGGCGGCGAGGAGAATCCGCCGCTCGTGGTCACGCCGTCCAATGCGCCGGAAGGCTACTACCAGCACGTGCCGCTGTTCTCGGACGTGCTCAAGCTGGTGGCCGGGCGCGTGCCGCTGATCGTGGAATACAAGTTCGCCAACAACGCCACGTGGGATGACCGCGACGTGGAGCTGATGGAGAAGGGACAGGCGCTGCTGGCGGCGTACGACGGGCCGTTCGTCATCGAGTCGTTCCACCCGGGTGCGGTGAACTGGTACAAGGAGAACCATCCGGACGTGTGCCGTGGCCAGCTGGCCGCATGGCCCGCCTCCGATAGTGCGCGGAACGGTTCGCCGGTCGATCAGATGCGCAGGTACGCCGCCGGATCGCTGGCGTTCGACTGGCTGTCGCGCCCGGATTTCGTGGCCTACGACTGGCATGGTGGCGCGATGCCGCAGGTGCGCCTGACCCGTTCGATGGGCGCGATGCCGGTGGCGTGGACCGTGCGCAGTCAGGAGGAATACGAGGCGTGCGCCGAACGGTTCGACCGCTGCATCTTCGAATCGTTTGTGCCGCAGGCCGAGTAGCGCGTGCTGTGTGACGCGTGACGCGTGTGCGTTGCGCGTGCGACGCGCGAATAATGCGGGGTTAATGACAACTTCCGCGATGAACATGACAGAATCTGTCACATTCATCGCGGAAGTTGTCATGATGCCCGCACAAATTGTCATCGACCCCGCACAAACCATGAATCCGTAATCTGCGCGGTCGGGTGAGGTTCAGTCGGCTGGCCCATGCCCAGCCTGATTGGCGGGCGTGATTGGCCGGTCATTCCGATTTCCGTCCGATTGCGAATTACTGCGGCCAATGTGACAACAACACGAGGTGATGGTGACAACAACTGTGACTGCGGTAACAGATTCCGTCACTTTCGTCACAGTTATGGTCATCCGGTCACAGTTGTTTGCCGCACGGTCACAGTTGTTGTCACTCAGTCACGGTTTTTGCCCGGTCGCGGTCGTTTTTATCCAGTCATGGGTGTTTTTATCCAGTCACCGGTGTTTTCATCCAGTCACGGTCATTGTTGTTGCGGCGGCCGGGCGGCGTACGGTTGCCGGAATTACTTGTGATATGGCTCGTGGGCGTTGATCTTGTACGCGCGGTACACCTGCTCCAGCAGGATCACGCGCATGAGCTGGTGCGGGAACGTCATTTTGGAGAAGCTGAGCTTGTAGTTCGCCTTGCGCAGGATCTCGTCGTCCATGCCGATCGACCCGCCGATCACGAACTGGATGTGGCTCACGCCCTGAATGCCCAGCTGATCGATCTTGCGCGCGAAGCCCTCGGACGTGACCTGCTGGCCGTCGATCGCCAGTGCGATCACATACGCTCCGGGCTTGATGTGCTTGGCGATGCGCTCGCCTTCCTTGGCCTTGATCTGCCGTTCCACGCCTTCGGAGGCGTGCTCGGGCGTCTTCTCGTCGGCCACCTCAAGAATGTTGAGCTTGCAGTAGCGGCTAAGTCGTTTGGAGTATTCGGCGATGGCGTCGCGAAGGTACTGTTCCTTCACCTTGCCTACGCAGATGATGTCGATTTGCATGGGTCACCTTCACTAGGGGATTGATAGGGGAATCGGATTTGATTGGGTTCGGTGTTGGCTGGGCTTGGCGTGGTCGGTCGCTATACGGCATTGCGTGTGAAACAATCCGTGAAACATATCGGCGATGTACGGCGATACGTGACGATGCGCACGGAAACCGCGGAAACGCAGCAAAAAGGGCCATGCATGTATCGAAGATGCACAGCCCTTTGCGTTCGTCGGTTGCTGTAGTCGTACGACAGTCGCACGGCAGTCGCGCAATCGACCGACGGTCGACCAGCCGACCAGCCGACCAGCAGATCAGTCGATCAGTCGATCACGCCGTACAGACGGTCGCCCGCATCGCCCAGACCGGGCACGATGTAGCACTTGTCGTTGAGCTTTTCATCGACCGCGCACAGCACCAGCTTGAACTTGATGGACGGATCGAGGTTCTCCTCAACGAACTTCAGGCCTTCCGGAGCGCCCAGAATGCACACCGCGGTCACGTCCTTGGCGCCGCGCTCGGTCAGGTAGTGGGTCGCGGCGACCAGCGTGCCGCCGGTGGCGAGCATCGGGTCGATCAGGAAGCACTGGCGGCCGGTCAGATCCTCGGGCAGACGGTTCGCGTAGGTGATCTGCTGGGTGGGGTGCTCCTCGTCGCGTTTCATGCCCAGGAAGCCGACCTCGGCGGACGGGATCATCTTGGTCATGCCGTCAAGCATGCCCAGACCGGCACGCAGCACGGGAACGATGATCGGGGCCGGGGAGGCGATGTGCTTGCCGACCATGGGGGCGACCGGGGTCTCGATGGGCTTGTCCACTACGTCGATGTCGCGGGTGGCCTCGTAGGCCTCAAGCATGACGAGTTCGGTGACGAGCTCGCGGAAGGTGGAGGAGGAGGTGTTCTTGTCGCGCAGCACGGTCAGCTTGTGCTCGACAAGCGGGTGATTCAAAACATGCAATTCCATAGTTACCAAGACTACCGCCGTTCAGGTGATTGTGCGAACGGCGTGGTTTGGGGGCATGCGTGCTGCGGAAGGTGTGCCGAAGTAGGGTGTGTGATGTGGGATGTGAGGTGTGTGATGTGGGGTCGTGCGGGACTAAGCGATGGACTATGCGAGGACTACGCAAGAAACAGCGTGGCTGGAAAGCCCCGCGAGGCGTGTGCCTTGCCGTCCGCGTCGATGAACGCGCATTCGAAACGGAAACGCTCACGCAATTGGTCCGGCGGCGTGACGAACAGCGCGGTGGCGAGCCCGTCGGCGGTGGCGCAGGGGAACATGGCATCCTGCTCGCGCACATACGCCCAAGCCGCGGCGACATCGTTCGTGGGCAGTCCGTCGACCGCATTGAGCAGATGATGCAGACGCATGCCGGCCTGCTCGCCCCAATGCCGGCGGCTCGGCGCACTCGCGCAGAGCGCTCCGCTCGTGATTTCGGCCACGCCCACAGCTTGTGAAGGGTCGGCGGGATGCTCCAGGGCGATGCGAAGCGGGGAAGTGACCGGGGCTGCCGTAGGCGATGGCGATGCTTCGTCGGTTGCATATACGCGGCAGGCCTGAGCCGGACGGCGCGACGGTTCGAGGCGCACCAGCAGATCGCCGCCGCCATCGATGACCAACGCAGTATCGGAAACAGGGTTTGCGGATGCGGGGCCTACGGACGTGTTGCCGTCGCGCCCGTCGCATGCGTTATGTGTATCGTGCGCAATGTGTGTATCGGCATTATCGATGACCGGATCGGCAGCCTGTCGATCCAATGCGTCGCAAAACGGATCATGCGGCAGGCGCCCGCCATTACGCAGCAACGCCGCGATCAGATCCACCGCATACCCCTTGCCGCACGCGCCGAAATCCAACGAAACCGGACCGCGCGTGACCAGCGTGCACCCATGCCGTTCCACACTGCCGCCCCACGTGGGTCGGCCATGCACCGCGCCCACGCGCTCGCCGGCATCGGGCTGTGCGACGAACGTGTAGGCCGGGCCGTACCCCAAGCGCGTCAGATCCTCGCCCACACACGGGTCGATCGCGCCATCGCTCGCTTCGTGCAGCGCGTCATACAGATCGAACAGGCCAGCCGCCCAATCGGGGAAATCGAAGGAGCCGCCATGCTGGGCGCGGCGCATGGCGTCGACCAGCGAATCCTCGCGAAATCGCGACAACGCCCGCTCATACCCGTCAAGCAACGCAGTGATCGCCCCCCGCATGTCCTTTTCTCCCGAATCGGACATCTGAGGTATGCGTTGGGAAGTCTGGTTGTCCGATTCGGCCGAATCGGTCACGTGGGATGTTGAGCCGGGTGCGTGGTTGTCCGATTCTGGTGAATCGGTCACGCAGTGTGCGGGAACAGGTGTCTGGTTGTCCTTTTCTCCCGAATCGGTCATGCAGGGGGTGAAGTTGGAGGTGTGGATGTCCTTTTCTGGTGAATCGGTCATCTGTGGTGCCGGATTGTTGGCCTGGTTGTCCGATTCGGCTGAATTCGTCATCTGAAGTATGCGGTGGAAAGTCTGGTTATCCGATTCGGCCGAATCGGACACCTGGGGGCGCACCTGCACCACGATGCCGGTGCCTAATGCCTGCGGAAACGCCAACGTGCGCATATCGTTCATCCCACTACGCTCCAACCTGTGCTCGATGTGTTCGACATATTCGACTGTATGTTCGGCTGTTCATCCGGCTGCGCGTCTGGCTGTGCGTCCAACCATGCGTCCGGCAGCGGGGCCGACAGTCCGTTCTGACCGTCCGTTCTGGCCGCTCGTCCGGTTGCACGTCCTGGCCGTTCGACACACATCTCGACCCACGCTCCAATCCACGTCTCACCCACGTCCCAATCCACGCCTCAACAGCAATCGTTTGCACCTTCGTGCGGCCCGCACGCACCCCACGCGCAGCCCGCGCGGTTTGCTAAAGGCGGACGTTAACTTAAGCGTTTCGTGCCGCCGAGTAAACTAAACCCCATTATGACAGCTCAGAACAGCGATAACGGCTCATCAGCCGGTTTGAAATCCCTTGAAAGCCTCGACGAGGGCAATGAAATGTCTCGTGGCCTGACGAATCGCCATGTGCAGTTCATCGCCATCGGCGGCACCATCGGCACGGGCCTGTTCCTCG
>ERZ808246.2499-NODE-2499-length-11470-cov-9.194831_pt1 | contig 11470 bp, 12 predicted proteins | sample MGYA00521083_ERZ808246 | MGnify/ENA primary metagenome ERZ808246 (study PRJEB31516, sample SAMN03275577) | gut metagenome | biome: mammalia-associated habitat; material: feces | host: Papio cynocephalus | place: Kenya | collected 2012-07-07 ...
CCGTCGGTGTACGGCGGGTTGTAGTAGACCTCGACGACGTCCTTGCCGGCCTTGTCGCCGGTGTTGGTCACGGTCACGTCGAACGAGACTTTGCCGTTCTTGTGGGAGATTCTGCCCATCTTCTGCTTGAACGTCGTGTAGGACAGACCGTAGCCGAACGGGAACTGGACAATATCATCGTAATTGATCAGCCCCTCGTCCGAAGCGGTCTCGTAATAGCGGTATCCCACATAGATGCCTTCGACGTAGTTCACGAACGTCGGGACGGCGCCACCCATGTACGGATCCTTCTTGTCGACCATGAATTCGTTCATGTTGGTGTATTTGAAATCACCGACGTTGTTCCACCATGGTGTGGATTTCTGGTCGTAGACGATTGTGTCCGGAAGCTTGCCCGAGGGGTTGACCTCTCCATTCAGGATGCGTCCAAGCGCGTTGAATCCGGTCTGTCCGGGTCCGGCACACCAAACGGCGGACTTGATTTGCGGATATTCGTTCAGGAAACCCATTTCCATCGGATTGAATCCGTCGTAGACCACGATCACGTTGCCGAATCGTCCGCATACCATATCAAGCAAGTCGCTCTCAGTCTTCGAAAGGTGCAGATAGCTTTCGCCGGCCGAGAAGTCCTTGTAGTCTTTGGAATTTTCGGAATATTTGGCTTGGCTCATATCCGAGGGAAGATCGGCTCCCTCGCCGCCCATTCTGGCGAGCACGACCATTGCCGTATCGGAGAATTCCTCGGCGTTATCCAACATAGAGTCGTCATATGTGTCGACAGCCGGTTCCGGAAGAGTCCAGTCCTTTCCGTATTCGCCACGCTGCTTATCGTATTTCTGATAGAACTTCTGCAAATCCTCGTTGACTTTGAATCCGGCATTGGAAAGTCCTTGAATCAGAGAGACCTTCTCATACAGGTCGTTGAGAGCTCCGGCGCCCGAGCCGCCATACAGGGGGTCGGTTCCAGCCCAGCCGAACACGTTGATGGCGGAGTTCTTCTTTAGAGGCAACGAACCGTCTTCGTTCTTCAGCAGGACAGTGCCCTCGCCTGCAATGGATTCCGTGTCCTTGTTGGATTGCGCGGTGGTTGTCGCATTGATGGTGCCGCGTCCTCCAGTGGACAATGTCAGCAACGTGCTCATCGGTCCAAAGCAAATGAGGTTGGCGACAACGGTGATCGCGGCAATTGCCACCACCAAAGATTCCCCGCGAATCAGTCCGCGTAACGGCTTGCCGACTTTCATGCATGCGACGCTGGCCACGATGGCCAATGCGACGATGACACCCAGCACAATGAGATACGTTCTGCATGAGGCCAGAACGCTGATCACATCGCTCATGTTGAGCTTAATCATCCTGAAACTCCTTCGTTCTTTTTATGGTTGCGACGCCGACAACGGCATCCATGCCACATAGTCAACGTACTTTCCCGCCCAAGACCCACGCGAGCCGATGACCCTAACCTGTCGTTTTTTCTTCGTACTCGGGGCATCCGGCGTCCATGCGATTCCGTTGAGGATACAGTAGTTGTGTCAAGGAATTGGATAAGAGAGACAAACAGCTCATGGTAGAACTGGCAATTGTCGAAGACAACGACGCCACAGCCCTTTTGCTGCGTGATTACGTCGACCGCTTCGCATGCGAACACAATCAAAAAGTCAACGTGACGATTTACCCGGATGCGGAAAGCCTGCTTGAAAGATACACACGTAATCTGCAAGTGGTATTCATGGATATCCAGCTTCCAGGAGTTAACGGTATGGAAGCGGCCAGAAGACTTCGCCTCATCGACTCAGATGTCTGCTTGGCATTCATCACCAGCCTGTCGCAATATGCGATACAGGGCTATCGGGTCAATGCCGTCGACTACATAGTCAAACCAGTGCAATACGAACCGTTCCGAACCAAGATGACACGCATCATGCGGTTCCTTAGGAAAAACGAGGAGCCGGCAATCATCATCGCCACAGCCGACGGGAGAAAGGTCGTTCATTCCTCGGAGCTCCGTTACGTCGAGGTCCATAATCATGATGTGGTGCTGCATCTGACGGATGGAGACGCACATGTTTCCGGTAGCCTCAGCAAAATGGAGGAGCGGCTCAAGTCTTTGGGATTGGTACGCATCAGCACAAGATGCATGGTCAATCACCGGTTCGTCGCGATGATAGGTTCAACCTCAATTGAACTGGACGATGGCGAGCTGCTGCATATGTCCCGCGCCGGAAGAGGCGCGATGAAATCGGAACTGGCCAGACTGATGGGAGGCTCGGTATGAGGTGTTCCATGCAACTGTTGGACCTGCGAATCATGTTCGAGGTGCTGGCGGCAGGACATCTGGTCGCATGGCCTTTATCCAGACGCCGGCAGTTTCCCATCCGTCTCATATCAAGTAGCGCCTGCTGCGTGGTAATCATGTCGCTGATTCCGGTCTCAGGCAATCTGTCGTCGTCTTCCGGACCAATTCCGCCAATAATCTCTGGCACGTTGGTCTACGTTTCCGCCGCGGCGCTGCTATATGTCGCGTTACGTTGCTGTTATGCAGAGCGACGTTCCACAATGCTATTCTGTGTTGTGTCCGGATACACGATCCAGCATCTTCTTTCGGCAATGAATTCGACGCTTTCCTATTCGGGTCTCTATAGGCGTTTTCCCAAATCGGAACCGTTCATATATCTGGCATTAATCGCATGCATCGGTCTAGGATGCTACGTCACCTTATGCAGGGGCATTCGCAAACTCGGCACCATTATTGTGGAGAATCGGGCCATGGTGGTTCTAGCATTCGTCGCGGTGTTCGTTGACATCATGATTGGAATATATGTGCTGTATATGAGCGAGAACGCGTATCAGCGCAAGTATCTGACATTGCTATCCGTATATGACGTCGTGGTCTGCCTGTTCCTGCTGCATGTGATGTTCGACCTCGCCGTGAATCGCTCGCTCCGTATGAAAAATAGGACGATGGCGCGGCTTATTGACGAGCAACGCGAACGATATGCCCTTTCCGCGCGAACCATTGAAAGGGTCAATATCAAATGCCATGACCTCAAACACCAAGTTCATCATCTCACGAACGGCGCCGGTGGCGTCGACAACCGTCTGCTTTCGAATCTGGAACGAACGATCGATGATTACGATTCAATGTTTAACACCGGCTGCGACGCATTGGATGTCGTATTGGACGAAAAACATTCCATTTGCGTAAAACGAGGCATCGAACTCGCCTGCATGGCCAATGGAACCTCTTTGAAAAGCCTAGCTCCAGATGATGTGTACGTCCTTTTCGGCAATATCCTCGACAACGCAATCGAAGCCCAAGAATCGGTGCAACCGGAGAACGAGAGATACATCATCATCACGGTGAAAACCACGGGAAAAATGTTGGTAATCCATGAGGAAAACCGAATGTCTGGAAAACTGAAGTATCAAGACGGACTGCCGATGACCACCAAGAAGAATGAGACCATGGATCATGGCTTCGGCACCAGGTCGATCCGGCATATCGCGACGGCTTATGACGGCACATTGTCAATGACAGATAAGGACGGCTGGTTCATGTTGGACATCGTGATTCCCCTCAACGTATAAGCCATTCGCCGCTTTCTGGTTTCAGAATATACGCATTTGAAGAACTAGAAAGCAGGCATCCCGATATTCCAGCCTCCTCTCCCACTTGAGTTCCGGGTTCGCCCCTATAGCCATCAGTGATGCTTTACGGTGTTTTCTAAGCTGAACCTCGATTGTTGGATTGGAAACAGATTCATGTAATCAAAACATCCGTGAGACGAGGTAGTGCCCGAACCATACCGGCAATACGGCTAGAATTCCTTTTCAAAGGGCCAATGACGGAAGGCGAGGGGAGCCAGATCGAACGTTTCTTTAAAAAGGATGCGGACAGCCTGTACCGCATGACGAAAAGCTATCTCAGGTTGGAGAATTCCCCTCTCGAATTCGTCAACAGCAATGATATGAACTGTTTTTTTGTTCCGCATTGCCCCTAACTCGATGGGAGATGATGGAACCATGGCAAAGGGCACGAGATACACGCCGGAGTTCAAGGCGAAAGCCGTCAGGCTGTTGACCGAGTCGGCGGCTCTTTATTCGTCGGCCGCCACGGTCGCGGCGGAGACAAGGTGATCCGTCGAGGACGCGATGGCGGAGCTCGAGAAACTACGGGCGGAGAACGCCAAGCTGCGCCGGGCGAACGAGATATTGACGACGGTGTCGGCTTTCCCCGCGGCACGGCTCGACCCGACACGGCGTTGATGGTCGCTTACATCGACGAATTCAAGGACCGTTTCAGGGGCGAGCCGATCCGCAGGGTGCTGGCCCGCGGCATCCTTCTGGTTTCACTCGGATTTCTTCATGGCCGCGCACGGGTACAGGAAGACGCGCACCCAGCCGGTCGCCCAGGGTTGGGATGTTTATGTTCAATAAGGAATTAATGATTGGTGGCGGTGGAATCAATGACGAGTCCAACAAAACGTCACCAGCCCCAATCATCAATTTCCTATTGAACACAAACATACGGTCGGCGACCCATACGACGACGCCATGGCCGAGAGCGTCAACGACGCATGCAAGACCGAACTGGTCTGGCGGCGCGAACCCTTCCAAGATTTGAAGGACCTGGAGCTGGCGACGTTCCGGTGGGTCTCGTGGCGGGGGCTCGAAGCGGCTGCACCAATCCTTGGGCTGCAGGACACCGAAAGCGGTGGAAACCGAGTACTATGCAAACCAGGCGGCGCAAGCCGCCTCACTATAAGGGCGGGAAAAACAGGCCACTTCAATCTTCTGCAGGAGCTGGTGACGTAAATGTGCGTGCTCGAGTCCTTCCATTATTTTTGGCGCCTTTACTGGCAAACGGCGATACCGCCCATAGCTCTGCTTGATTCCCTTACTCTACAGGTCACTGGGCGGATTCGGCATGGATAGGGGTTCATAGGCTGTCGGAACTTTTCATGACATTCCGTCGAAGCAGGCCGCCATGATAAGGAACGAGGCGCGGTCCATGTCGAATCGCGCCTCGTCGCAAAAAGGAAACAGAGAAAAATCAAATCATAGGCGGCTATGGCTAATGCTTGCGGATCTCCTCTCTCAAAGGCAGAACCCCGGTCGGGGAAACGGATAGTTCGTCAAGGCCGATGTCGAGGAATTCCTCGGTCAAGGTGAGATCGGCACCCAACTCACCACAGATGCCGCACCAGATGCCATGCGCGTGGGCCGCTTCCGTCGCCATGCGGATCATGCGGAGGATCGCCGGCGAATGGGCGTCGGCGAAACGTCCGAGATTCGGATTCTGGCGGTCGCAGGCGAGCGTGTACTGCGTCAGGTCGTTTGTTCCTATGGAGAAGAAATCGACTTCGGCGGCGAGCTCGTCCGCCATGATCACCGAGGCGGGGGTCTCGATCATGATGCCGACCTTGATGTCCTCGTTGAACGCGGTTCCCTCCGCCCGCAGTTCGTTCTTGACGGATTCGAGGATCTCCTTCGCGTCACGCACCTCCCGCACCGACGTGATCATCGGCAGCATGATGGCGATGTTGCCGTATGCGGACGCTCTCAGCAAGGCTCTGAGCTGCACTTTGAAGATGTCCGGACGGGTCAGGCAGATGCGGATCGCGCGGTAGCCCAAGGCGGGGTTGTCCTCGTGATCGAGTCCGAAATATCCGACCTGTTTGTCCGCGCCGATGTCCAGCGTGCGGATCACCACCAGACGGTCTCCCATTTTCTGGGCGACCTCGCGGTACGCCTCGAACTGGAATTCCTCGGTGGGATAGTCCTCGCTTTCCAGATACAGGAACTCGCTTCGGAACAATCCGATGCCTTCCGCGTCGTTGGCGAGCACCGCCGTCACGTCGGACGGACGGCCGATATTGGCGTATAGGCGGATCCTCTGTCCTTCCTTCGTCTCGCTGGGTTTGCCCTTGAGCTCCTGCAGCAGACGCAGATGGTCCTCGTATTTCCGTTTCTTTCCCTGGTATTCGGAGAGCACGTCCTCGTCCGGATCCACGAACACCGTTCCGGTCGTTCCGTCGACGATGGCGGTCCGGCCGTCGTATCCGGCGTCCAAGCCGTTTCCGATGCCGATGATCGCCGGCAGCCCCATGGTCCTCGCCAGGATCGCGGTATGCGAGTTCGAGGATCCCTTGGCCGTGACGAATCCAAGCACCTTCGTCCTGTCGAGCTGGACCGTCTCGCTCGGGGCGAGATCGTCGGCGAAGACGATGTGGGGCGTATCCCCGTCCAGGCCGCCTTCGGCGGTCTTGCCCTCGAGCACGTCTATGAGGCGCCTGGAGACGTCCTTGATGTCGGCGGCGCGGGCCTGCATGTAGGAGCTGTCCATCGCCCCGAACATCGCGGCGAACTGTTCCGCAGTGCTGTTCACAGCGAATTCGGCGTTCACCCTGCTGTCGGAGATCATGGATTCGACGCTTTCCACGTAATCCGGGTCGCGCAGCATCAGCTGGTGCGCGTCGAAAAGCTCGGCCTTGCCCTCGCCGAGTTCGGCGGCCGTCTTGTCGCGGAGCTCTTTCAGCTGCCGGCACGCGGTGTCCTGCGCCTTCCTGAAACGCGCCACCTCCTCCTTCGGATCATCGATCACACGGCGTTCCACCGCGTGGTCGTTCGCGGACAGTATCTTCACGGTGCCGATGGCGATGCCGGCCGAGACGCCGACGCCGACGATCTTCCTCATCACAGGTTCTCCTTGACGAAACGCTCGAGTTCGGCGGCGGCCGTCGTCTCATCGTCCCCATCGACGCTTACCTCGATGGAGTCGCCCTGTTTCGCGCCGAATCCCATGACTCCGAGGATGCGTTTTGCGTCCACGGACCTGTCGTCCATGCGCAAGGTGATCGCGGAATCGAATTCCTGCGCCTTGGCGACCAGCTGGCTCGCGGGCCGGGCGTGGATGCCGGCCGGGTCGGAAACGGTGAAAGTGAATGAAATTGCCATGGTTTTTCCTTAGTTGGTTCTGTGTGGGACGGCATCGGATCGTTCCGCCGATGCCGATGAAGAGGAAATGAGGCGGACGCGGGTCTTTCGTCTGACGCCCTTCGATAAAATTGGAAGAGGAACCGTGCCGGACCGTCTGCGAAACCGGTCCGGCATGGTTCGTATCGCACGTCCATGCGATCCACGGGAATACGGTGGGTTCAGTACAGTGGCCTGTCCTCGATCAACGTGCGCTCTGGAAAATGCCGTTGTCGAACGCGAAGCCGGTGCACTCCTCGTATTCCCGGACCATCTGGTTCCAGGAATCCTCGATGTTGTCGGTGAGACCGAACAAGCCGCTGCGGCCGATCACGTACACGTCCGGATCGGCATCGGAAATCATCTTCCAATGGGCTTTGTTGGTGGATCCGTCCATCTCGATCTCGTACCCGTAGCCGTGCTCCTCACGCATCGCGCGAAGCTCGACGATCTTCTTCAGGGTGCATTCGAGGAAACGCTGTCCCGCGAAACCGGGGTCGATGGTCATGACGGTTATCTTGTCGAGCAGATCGATGTACGGCTCGATGGCGCTGACCGGCGTCTCCGGGTTGAGGACCGCGCCGGCCTTCAGACCGGCCGCGTGGATGTCGTCTATCATGCTGAACGCGACGCCGTTGGCCACTTCCGACGGAAAGCAGATGCAATCGCACTTGACCTTGATGAGCTCGTTCACCCAGAACGGCGCGTCCGTCACCATCATGTGCGCGGACATCGGAACGTCCGAGATCTTGCGGACCTGTTCCACGAACCACGGCGAAAGCGTGATGTTCGGCACGAAATGGCCGTCCATCACATCGATGTGGTACGAATTCACCTTCCCGTTGAGGAATGTGATCTGCTCCTTGAACTGGTCGAGGTCCATCGTCATCAAGGACGGTGAGAGTGAAATCTGGCGGTTCACTGGTAATTCAATCCTTTCGAATATTGATATGGCCGGTATGTCCTCGGCCCGTCTCACATGACCTGGATGTCATCCAGATCAAGCTCTTCCTCCTCCGCGGAGGCGCTCTTGGCCGCGTCGAGCTCTTCGGCCGGGATGTTCTTCTTGATGAGCGCGTAGACGACGCCCGTCACGACGACGTTCGCGGCGATGGCCACGATGCCGACCCACCAGTTGGCTCCCATGGTCGGGAGCATCAGGAAGCCTCCGAACGGGACGGTGGCGCCGTCGCCGTTGGCGAGGCCCATGAGGAGCGCGCCCTCAACGCAGCCGCCGCAGCCCGCCGCGACGATGCCGCGGACGAGATCGTTCATGACGATCGGGATGGATCCCTCGACGATGTTGACCACGCCCATCGGAACGGCGGACTTCAGGGTCTCGACCTCCTCATGGGTATAGATATTCTTGCGCAGCAGCTTCGCGACGAGGTACGCGAAGCCGAAGCCGATCGGCGTGGCCGTGTTGGTCAGCTGCAGCGCGGTCACCGGGCCGTTGATGCCCTGGGCCTGCAGGGTGAGCGCGAACGCGTACATGGTCTTGTTGATCGGGCCACCGAAATCAACGATGCTCAATGTGCCGATGACGGCGCCGAACACGGCGTTGGAAGAACCGTTCATGCTGGTCAGCACGCCGGTCAGCCAGTCCGTGAACCACGAGACCGGGGTGCCGATGATGTACACCATGATCAGGCCCGAGCCGAAGGACGCCAGGAATGGCACGATCAGGGTCGGCATCAGTCCCTTGGCCCAGCTGGGGACCTTGATGAAGTGGATCGCCGCGAAGGCGAGCCAGCCGCCGATGTAGCCGCCGAGGATGCCGCCGATGAAGCCGGCGCTGATCGAGACGGCGGCCAGGCCGGAGATGAATCCGGGGGCGATGCCGGGCTTGCCCGCGATGGAGAACGCGATACCGGTGGCGATGATCACGGGGAGCATGCCAAGGGCCTTGCCACCCAACGTGGCCAACGCCTGCCAGAAGTCGAACTGTCCGATGACCAGGGAATCCTGCGATTTACCACCGAAGGCCATACCGATGGCGATGATGAAGCCGCCGCCGCACACGATAGGGATCATGTACGAGATCGCGGTCAGCAGATGGCCTTTGAAATTCGCCTTTTTCCAAAAATCCTTCATGGTCTTCCTTTCTTTTCTGGAAACACGATTGAACCGGTTGTCACTTCTCTGCGATTTCGTGCAGCTTGGCAATCAGCTTGTTGGGGGCCTTGATGGCGGTTTCGGTGGAGACCTTGACGACCTTCTTGCCCTTGAACCGTTCCTCGTTCGCGATCTTGATGTCGATCGCGAGGATCACGATGTCGGCGTCCTTGATGTCCTGCTCGGTCAGGGCGTTCTCGATGCCGATGGTGCCCTGGGTCTCGATCTTGATGTCGTCGCCCGCCGCCTTGGCCGCGTCCTCCAGCTTCTGCTGGGCCATATAGGTGTGCGCGATGCCGACGGTGCATGCGCTGACTCCTACGATCTTCATGGTTTTCTCCTTTGTTTTGTTGTTTGTTGTTTGTTGTTTGATGTGGGTTAGGTTCGTTCGCGGCCGGTTCAGTCCTGGAACGCCGCGATGACGTCGTCGACGGTTTCCGCTTGGAGGAGAGCCGTCACGACTTCGCTTTTGGCCATCTTCCGGGAGAACAGGGAAAGCATGCGCAGATGCTCGTTGGAGCCCTCTCCGCTTGCACCGACGGTGAGAAGCACGACGACTTTCGCGCCGGTGTCGTCAAGGGACTCCCACTCGATCTCGTGGTTGAGGACGGCGATCGCGACTCCGTTCCTCCTTACGGTCTCGCTGCGTCCATGGGGGATGGCGATATGCTCGCCGATGCCCGTCACTCCTTCCTTCTCCCTGTCGTGGACGGCTTTTTTGAATGCTTCGACGGAGTCAATGTACTTCTGCTCGTATAGTCGTTGAGACAGCACGTCGAACACCTCTTCCTTGTCGGATGCGTCGACGTTGGTGAGGATCGTGTTCCGATCCAGAACGTCATTCAGGGTGAGTTCTGCCATGGGCCTTCCTTTCTTTCTGTGGAAAACGTCTCCAGCGGCGCTGGAAACGATGAAAAATGATGGTTGGCCGGCTTCTACCAGGACAGCAGAGGCGCCAGCTCCTTCTCTTCGCAGACGCTCAGGGCCACGGCGAAATCGTCATCGGCGAGTCTTATGAAGAAATCCCTTACCCATGCGAGTTCCCGGTCATCGGAGTCGGTCGGCAACGATGTGAACAGGAACCGACATGCATGATGCCAATCGCGGACCGGCCGTCTCGTCGTCACGAAGACCATCGAAGCCAGTCTGATCGAATCGCATTGCGCGTGCGGTATGGCGAGCCGGTCGGTGAGCAGCGTGCTTCCGAGGGCTTCGCGCCTCTCGAAGGCCTGTATCACGGCTTGTCGGTCGTCGATCGACCGGCGGGCCTCCAATTCCCGCGCCACCAGATCCAACAGTTCGGATCTGTCGCGCACGTTCTGGTTCCACAACACGAAACGGATCATCGTTCCATCGCCTCCTGCCTGATCCGGCCGGCCTCGCGTTCGAGACGCTCCTGGTCCTCCACGGTCAGCATCGCGCTGACGACGATGCTCGGCACCGTGATCTCATGGGGCAGCACGATGGTGGATACGATCAGATCGGTTTCCGGATGGGTGTGGATCTCCTCCGGCAGATTCCGCACGGCCACGGTCTGCACGATATGGAAGTCGGGAAGCTTTTTCTCGATTTTCGAACGCAGCAGCTGCGCGGTCCCCAGACCGGTGGTGCATACGAGAAGCACGTTTATCGGTTCCTCGCTGGATTCGACCGCTTGGGCGAAGTACACGGTGATGAACCCTATCTCCTCATCGTCGATGTCGGCCAGCTGGAATCGTTCCGACAGCTGCATCGCGGCGTTCTTCACGGTGGCGAACAGATGCGGATATTCCAGTTTGATCTGCTCGAGCAGGTTGTTGGTCACCTTGATGTTGTTCTCGAGACGGTTCAGCAACGGCTTCATATGCTGCGACAGGCCGGCGAACAGGTCACGCCGGTTGATGTTGCGGTATTCCGGGTCCTCCGTCACCTTGTAGATCAGATAATCCGTTACGTCGCGGACCTGGTCGGGGACCTCGTTCTGGTCGATGCTGTGGTGGTGCAGCCGCGATGAGGTCAGGTATTGGAAAAGGAAGTACACTTCGATCCGCGGAAGGGACATTCCCAGGTATTCGTCGACGTTGGAGACCACTTTCTCGCACACCTTCCGGATCTGAGGCTCCTTGTCCATGCGCTCCAGGCAGGACGCGTCGCAATCCTCTTCCGCGAGTGAGCTGACATTGCGGCAGCGTTCGATGAGGATGTACAGGTGGGTGAACAGGTTCACGCTGTACGGATATGGGATATCGGCCTGCATGGTCTCTTCGACGAGTTCCATCTGGTGCGTCACGAACGCCGCGTCACGCTGCTGGACCGTCTGGTTCGGCTGCAGGAAACGATCGCCGGACATGTCGTCGGTGTTGATCAGTTGGGCGATGGCGCGACGGATGTCGGCTTCGGA
>ERZ808246.2500-NODE-2500-length-11468-cov-8.686848_pt1 | contig 11468 bp, 10 predicted proteins | sample MGYA00521083_ERZ808246 | MGnify/ENA primary metagenome ERZ808246 (study PRJEB31516, sample SAMN03275577) | gut metagenome | biome: mammalia-associated habitat; material: feces | host: Papio cynocephalus | place: Kenya | collected 2012-07-07 ...
AGTAGCGCGTCGCCGCTTCATATGTTGGGGGTTCCCGTCGAGCATCGCTCCGGGAACCCCTTTCTTATATCCGCTCCCCGTCTTTCCCTCCGCTTCCGTTTCTCCTATCCCTTCATCTCTCCTCTTTCCCGGTTCTCTTTTTTCTTTTTCACTGTCTCCTCCTCCCTTATCCTCCCTCCTCCCTCCCTCTTCCCTCATTCTTTCCCGGGTTCCATCTTCCCTGCCATCCTGCGCGCGGGACGGGGAAGGACGGGCCGCGCGCATAGCGAGGAACGAACCGCCGAACCGGATTCGATGATTCTGTCTTTTTGTTTCTCATCACCGTCCTCTAGCACAATCCACAGGACCGATGAGTGACTTAAGCCGAGTGTTTTGCCGCCGTTCATGTGCCGTTTCCGTCACGGTTCGCAGCCGATCGGGCCACACTGCAATGACGGATGGGACAATGGCGGAATGCGTTCAAAAACACCTTATGACGGCCGGGCACGTACCGTTATCGCACTGACGGTGCTGGTCTGTCTGATCGTCCCCGTAATCGGTTTCCAACTGTGCCGATCGACGTTGATTCCCGCAGTCGAGACCAGGATACTGATCAGTCTGTCGAAATGGCCCGAATCGTTCCATGACTGTTCCGCCGTATTCGCCTTCATGTTCTCCACAGGCGGATGTGTGGCATTGCTGGCCATTCTCGGCATCATCGATTTCCGATTCGTCCGCTCCATGCGGACGGTGCTGGGCGACATCATCGTCGCGGCATCCCCGATCGTTTATGTGACCGGCATCAAATGGCTTGTGGAACGGCCCAGACCGATTACCGCAGCTCAGTCGAATCTGTTGCCGTCGGACCCGAGCTTCCCCAGTGGGCATACCGCCGGAGCGGTTATCGTGGCAACGATGATCATACTGACTGTGCGCAATGCGGCGTATCGGAAGATGGAAGACACCCGCGGCCAGTACCGTGGTGGGGGAACAACTTCTGCAGGGAGCTCTGCAAGGAGCTCTGCAAGGAGCTCTGTGGGGAGCGCCGACGGGAACACTGCCGATCATGTCGAACGGAACATCATCGCCGATTACACCAAACGTGCCGTGCCGGTCTGTGTGGTTCTGGTCGTTGCCGTGGCCGCATCGCGTCTGATGCTTGGCGTGCATTTCCCGACTGACGTATGCACCTCGGCCATTGTCTGTCCACTGATTTCGTACACGGTCTGGGTCATACGCGAGCATCTGCGTATGACCAGGGAACAGCATGGATGCGCCTGAGCCAGTCGATCCGATGCCGATCTGATATGACATAGGCGAAGGGCCGGTCGATACGAATGGTATCGACCGGCCCCTCGCCGTATATGTGCTGGCTCAGCGCACGCGCTTGATACCGAGCACGGAGATGGCTGCGACGGCGGTCATCACGATGGCGGTGGGGAACACGAACACGTAGGAGCCGAACACGCTGACGATGGTGGAGGTGATGGCCACGCCGATGGCCTGACCGGCGCAGGTGGCGATGTTCATGAAGCCTAGATCCTTGCCGGCGGTCTTCCTATCGGGCAGCACGTCCACGTTCAGCGCCTGGTCGACGGACAGGTACATGCCGTAACCGAAGCTTGCAATGCCACCGAAGAGGAACATGCCCATCTGTGTCGGGAAGATCCACGGCATTGCCAGACCGACCGCGAAGAACGCGCATGCCACGATGATCGGTGCCTTGCGGCGATGCAAAGCGTCGGCAATCGGGCCTGCGACCAGCGAGGAGATGATGGACACGATCATGGTGATGATGGAGATCACCTGGATCGAGGCCGCGGCCTGCAGCTTGCTTTCGCCGATATGATCCTGCAGGATGTACAGCTGGTAGCTGAACACCATCTGATAGGCGACGATGAGGCAGGTACGGCAGATGAACGCGCGATAGAAGTCGGCGCAGTTCTTCAGCGGCGGGGTGAGGGATTCCATCACGACCTTCCACAGCGGCTTGCCGGTATCCTTCGGCATGTCCTTGGAGGAGGCCTCGCGGGGCGCTATCAGTACGGACAGCACGCCCGCGGCCAGTGCGCACAGGCCGGCGCACACGAATCCGAGTTCCATATGCTCGATGAGCGACGAGCCGACCAGCGTACCGATGCCCTGGCCAATCACGCCGCCGGCACCGATGGCCGCGGACACGGTGGCGCGTGCGCTTTCCTCGACCTGATCGGAGATGCGTGCGTAGATCGGTGCCTGGACCATGTTCAGGCCGACCAGCGCAAGCACGTAGGTGATGCCGATGAGCAGCGCGTTTTGCGGGCGGCTCAATGCCCAGAAGCAGATACCGTAGATGAACGCGCCGGTGAAGATCCACGGGGTGCGCTTGCCCCAACGGCTTGCGGTGCGATCGGACAGCGCGCCGATGAACAGGGCGATGAAGATGGACGCGATGGATCCGGCCGCGTTGATGGAGCCGAGCACCGCCGTGGAGTTGGCGATGCCGATGTCGCGCAGGCGCTGTGGCACCAGCACGGACATGGTCATGTAGAATGCCGCGCCGGACAGTACGGCGAACGCCAGGAAGCCGCCGGTGAAACGCCATTTGGCGTTAGACGAGGACGAGACCGGTACGGGAGCGGATAGGGTGTCTGACATGATGATTCACCTTCGAATACTGTCGATTGGATTGGTGCTGATAATGCGATGAACGGAATGGGGTGGCTGCCGTGCAGGGGTAGGGAGGGTACACGGCAGCCACGGTGGCCGGGAACGGCCGGTTTGGGTTAGAGCTGAAGCCAGGCGGAGGTGTCCTGCGGCAGCAGACCGTCTTCGGTGAACGGACCGGAGGTCAGAAGGACCTTGCCTTGGGGCAGAGCCACCGGTTCGCTGCCGAAATTGGTGATCGAGGCCCAGCCGTTGGCGCGCTTGTAGGCGATGGTGCCGCCGGGGAAGCCGTTCGCGCCATCCGGCTTGTTGCTGGCCCGGTCCTCGGGCAGCCATTCGAGGCTCAGATCGGTGGTCTGCAGCCGGTGACGGAGGCCAAGCGCCTTGCGGTACAGGTTCAGCATGGAATCGGGATCCGCGCTTTCCACGTCCACGGCGAAGTCCTTGTACCATTTCGGCTGTGGCAGATGCGGGTCGTGTTCGGTGCCGGCGGGGGAGAATCCGAAGGAGCCGCCGTGACCGAATTCGTCATCCGGATCGTCGAGCTTCGGGGCGTCGGCGGCGACCCACGGTAACGGCACGCGGCAGCCGTCGCGCCCCTTGGTGGAGGCCGAACGCGAGGTGCGGAACGCCGAGGGATCCTCCAGATCGTCCCACGGCATGTCCGCGACTTCGAACAGACCGAGCTCTTCGCCCTGGTATACGTAGGCCGAACCGGGCAACGCCATTTCCATGAGGATCGCCGCACGTGCGCGCTTGGTGCCGAGCGCGCGATCCTCCGTGTAGGTGGTGCCGTCGCGCAGCACCCAGTCCTTGGCGAGCTGGTGGTATTCGCCGGTCGGCACCTGCGGCAGGGCATAGCGTGTGGCGTGGCGGACCACGTCGTGGTTGCTCATCACCCATGTCGCGGTGGAACCGGATCGCTCGGCGCTTTCCAGACCTTCCTCGATGGCCAGGTGCATGTCGTTGCGGATCCAGTCCTTCTTGGCGAATTCAAAGTTGAAGATCTGGCCGAGATCGTCGGGCGAGGCATACAGGTGCTGGCGGCTTGGGCGGACCCAGGCTTCGGCCACGGCGAATGCCGGGGGATTGTATTCGTTGAACACTTTGCGCCATTCGTGGTAGATGTCGTGCACCTCATCTCGGTCGATGACCGGGTGCGATCCGTCTTCGGGCTGGTCGTTGGTGCACCAGACCACGTAGTTGTCGAGGTCGTCGCGATCGAGGTCCTTGGCCAGGCCGTGCGCTACGTCCACGCGGAAGCCGTCTGCGCCGTGGTCGAGCCAGAAGCGCAGCGTCTTGATGAAGTCGGCGCGGACCTCCGGGTTCTTCCAGTTCCAGTCCGGCTGTTCCTTGGTGAACATGTGCAGGTACCACTGGCCGTCGGGCACGCGGGTCCAGGCCGGGCCGCCGAAGTGATTCTGCCAGTTGGTCGGCGGCTGGTTGCCGTTGGGGCCTTTGCCGTCGCGGAAAATGTAGCGGTCGCGTTCGGGGGAGCCGGGCTTTGCGGCGAGTGCGGCCTTGAACCATTCGTGGCGGTTCGAGCTGTGATTGGGCACGATGTCCACCACGACCTTGAGACCGGCTTCGTGCGCGGTCCTGGCGAGTTCGTCGAAGTCATCCATGGTACCGAGTCGGGGGTCCACGTTGCGGTAGTCGTCCACGTCGTAGCCGCCGTCGGCGAGCTGGGAGGGGTAGAAGGGGCTCAGCCAGATGGCGTCCACGCCCAGCTTCTTGAGATAGGGCACCTTGCTGGTGACCCCGGCGATGTCGCCCAGGCCGGAGCCCGTGGTGTCCTTGAAGGAACGCGGGTAGACCTGGTAGACCACGGCCTGCTTCCACCACAGCGCGGGGTCGGTTGCTTCGGTCATGATTATCCTCCTTGGCGGTGTGTGTTTGCGTATGCAAACGCTTGCGCAAATTCTGTGCACGTTTTCTGGTCATTCGCATCTGCTGAATGGCTGAAAACGTAAGGTTTTGAATTGTTGTATAGCGAGCTCAGCGTTCTTGATGAGCGGCTTGTTGATAACAAATAATAGCGCTTGCGCAAATTTTTGCAAGAGCGCATGGGCGTGTTGTATGGCTGATGCCGTAAAACGCCTGAAAACCCGCGGTTTCGATATGCAAGCGTTTTTACAATTGGTGATGTAGTATGGTGGGCGTGTGCAGTGGAACGATTGATGTTCCATTGACCTGTCGTATTGATGGAACCTGTGGTCCAAGGAGGAAACGTGGCTCGTACTACCATCGCGGATGTCGCCGAGGCCGCCGGGGTCTCGGTCTCCACGGTTTCCAGGGCGTTGCGTGGATTGGATCGCGTGAATCCGGAAACCCGCAAGCGCATCGAGGAACAGGCGCGGAGGCTGCATTTCTCGTTCTCCCGAAGCGCCTCATCGCTGGCGTCCGGCAGAACCATGCGCGTGGCCGTGCTGCTGCCCAGTGAAATGAGCAGTTGGTTTAACTCGCATGCCTTCGAAGGCGTCTACGAAGTGCTTTCCGCCCAGGGATACGACGTCATTCCGTACATCGTCTGGACCGCCGCCGAACTCGACCGATTCTTCCAAAGCCTTCCGGGCAACCGCAACGTGGACGCCATCATCGTTTCGTCCTTCGACTTCGACGAGGCCAAAGGGCGCATACTCGGCGATCTGAGCATTCCGGTCATCGGCATCAACACCCCGAACATGCATGGGCTCGATGCGGCGGCCTACATCGACGATGATGCCTCAAGCGGCAGCGTCGTGCGGTTCCTGCGCTCGCAGGGTCACCGGACACTGGCATACGTGAGCCAGCCGGTGAACGCCTCGCCGTTCATCTGCTCGGATTCGGTCAGGGAGCGCGGATTCGTCAAGGCGGCCAAGGAATGCGGATATGGTGACGACGACATCATGGTGATTCCGTCGCTGCATGACGCCGGAGGACGCGACGAGCGTGACGTGTATTCCGGCGTCGTCGCACAGCTGCTGAGTGCCGTCGAACGCCCGACAGGCATCTTCGTATCCTGCGATGCCGCTGCGGTGCCGCTTATCAGGGAAATGCGTCGTATGGGGTGGTGCGTGCCGGAGGAGGCCTCGGTCATCGGATTCGATGACGATACCATCGCGGGCGCGGCCGATCTGACCACGGTGCACCAGGACCCGGTGGAAACGGGGCGCGAGGCCGCGCGCAAGGCGCTTGCCCTGATGGGCGGGAAGACACTGGACGAGGCCTTCACGGTGATGCCGACATCCCTGGTGCTGCGCGGCACCACTGAGTGGGCCAAGAGAAACTGACATTCCGCTCGGCCCCAGGCATGGCTTATCGGCTATACGCCGGGCGGATATCGGTCGAGCGAAGCCTGCAATCTCCCTACCTCGCGGTATCTTCGAATGTTCGGCTTTCAAGGCTTGAATACCAAGACACAACAAGGAAACGAGGCAACGATGGTAGATGCGCATGATGGTGAAACGTACACCGCGGAAGGTTCGCGTCTGATCTGGATCGACTGCGAGATGACCGGCCTGGATATCTTCGGCGGCGACGAGCTGGTGGAGGTCTCCGTGGTACCGACCGATTTCGACCTGAATGTGCTGGACGAAGGCGTCGATTACGTCATCAAGCCCAGCCAGAAGGCCGTCGACCACATGAACGACTTCGTGCGCAACATGCACACCCGTTCCGGGCTCATCAACGAATGGGAGAACGGCCTGTCCCTGGACGAGGCCCAGGCCAAGGTCGTCGAGTACGTCAAGCGATTCACCCCGGACGGCGTCAAGCCGCTGCTGGCGGGCAACTCCATCGGCTCCGACAAGAAGTTCCTCGACCACTACATGCCGGAACTTATGGATCACCTGCACTATCGTGTCATCGACGTGAGCACGCTCAAGGAGCTCGCACGCCGCTGGTACCCGGCCGTGTACCAGAACCGCCCGCCGAAGAACGGCGGACACCGTGCGCTCGCCGACATCATCGAATCGCTCGACGAACTGCGCTACTACCGCAAGGCCTTCATGGCCCCGGCGCCCGGCCCCGACGAGGCCGCGTCCAAGGCCATCGCCGACGACATCGTGGCCACCAGCATTCTGAACAAATAAGACCGGACCTGCGGGTCGAGGAGAGATATGCGGCAATCGGAAGCACTGGCCATCCTGAACGCCGGGGCGAACGTGTTCCTCACGGGCGCCCCGGGCGCGGGCAAGACGTACGTGCTCAACCAATTCGTGCGCGATGCGCGGGCGGAAGGCGCGAACGTGGCCGTCACCGCATCCACGGGCATCGCCGCCACGCATATCAACGGCCAGACCATCCACTCGTGGAGCGGCATCGGCCTGGCCACCGCGCTCAGCGACAACCTGCTCAAGACGATCCGCACGCGCCGCAAGCGCAAGTTGCAGGCGGCCGACATCCTCATCATCGACGAGGTGTCGATGATGCACGCGTGGCTGTTCGACATGGTCGATCAGGTCTGCCGCAGAATCCGCCTTGATCCGCGCCCGTTCGGCGGGCTGCAGGTGGTGATTTCCGGCGATTTCTTCCAGCTGCCTCCGGTCAGCACCTCCAACCGCAACCACGATCTGATCGCCCCGTCGCCGGAATTCGTCGCGTCGCGTGAGCGGTACGCTCGGCTGGGAAAGAATCCGGAAGGATTCGTCACCGAATCATTGGTCTGGGACGAGCTGGACTGCGCCATATGCTACCTGACCGAACAGCATCGTCAGGACGACGGTCGGCTGCTGGGCGTGCTGACCGACATCAGGCAGGGAAACGTCGATGACGACGACCGCGCGGCGCTGCTCACTCGTCTTGGCAAGGTGCCCGGACCCGGCCAGCAGGCGGTGAACCTGTTCCCCGTGAACAAGCAGGCCGATACCCTGAACGACATGCGGCTGTTCGAGATCCGCGAGGAACCGCACGAATACCTTGCGCAATCTGCCGGGCCGGCGCATCTGGTGGAACGGCTCAAACGGAACATGCTCGCGCCGGAACGGCTGCAATTGAAGACGGGCGCGGCGGTGATGGCCGTACGCAACGACCAGAACCACCAGTTCGTCAACGGATCGCTCGGCACGGTGCGCGCGTTCGCGCCGGAAGCGAAGGGCGGCTGGCCGATTGTGGAGTTCGAGAACGGCAATATCGTGACCATGAAGCCCGACTGCTGGGAGATGATGGACGGCGAGACCGTGCTGGCCAGCGTGAACCAGGTGCCGCTGCGCTGCGCGTGGGCGATCACGATTCACAAGTCGCAGGGCATGACGCTCGACCGCGCGGTGATGGATCTGCGGCGCACCTTCGCGCCCGGCATGGGGTATGTGGCCCTTTCCCGTGTGGAATCGCTGCAGGGACTGTACCTGGCCGGGGTGAACGAGCGCATGTTCCTGGTCTCGCCGGACGCGGTGATGCTCGATGACAGTCTTCGCGCCGCCTCGCGTGATGCCTCGACGCGGTTGGCCGATGAGGGTGCCGGCGCATTCAAACCCGCCGATACCGAAGCCGCCGCCGGGCCAGAGGGCGATTTTTCTCAGGACGCGCTGTTCTAGACAGTCAACGCTTGTTGTTTTTCCTGTCCATTCGTTTTACATGAGAGGCGTCGTCGACGGCGCGTATTCCGGCTCCATCGTCTCCCTGCATGATGGCAATGCCGCGACAGTCAAGGCGCTGCCGAAGATCATCAAGGGGCTTAAGGGCAAGGGATATACCCTGGTCACGGTGAGTACGTTGCTTGCCGGTGATATTCGGCCAGGCGACGTGGTGTATGGCCTGAACGACGTGCAACGCGACGCCGAATGACGATTATGCTGTCCCGGCCTCCATACGAGACCGTTCCGGTGCGATCAGCAGTCTGAGGGGATGTGTATCTCTATACGCCAGGTCTTTCCGGGCAACCCATAGCTCATGGTTCCGCCCGAAGCCTCCAACTGATGTTCGAGAAGACTGAGCCCGAACCCCGAGACCAGCTCATCGGGATTATTGGACGAGGGGTTGGTCTCGGTGATGCGGATTCCCTGTTCGGAGCCAGTGATGGCGATGTCGTATTCGTCGCTTCCCTTTGCCATATGGCGTGCGATGTTGGCGTAGCACTCCTTGGTGCACAGACGTGCCAGCGAGAACGCGCTTTCCGAAATGGGAAAGTCCCCCGGTTGAATCGACAGGTGCCCCGCAAATCCCATTGCGCGCACATCGTGGTCCAGAGCTTTCGCATATCGCTCGATGTCACCCATGCTGTATCGAAGCGTGCCGGCGTTATCGCCGCCACCGCCGGACAGCATATGGATGACGCTGTGCATATTGTCCAGACCGAGCTGGGCCACGGTCTCAATATGCTTCAACGTGTCATCGTCCTTGCCGCCGGATCGTGCCATGAGAATGATCGAGGAAAGCTCGCTGGTGATCGCCGAATGGAGGCTCGAGGCTATCCGCAGATTATGCTCCATCTGTTTGGCTTGAACGGTACGCTCCTCGGTGGCGAGCAGCACGCCGATGCAGAACGCGAAGATGTCGCCGCTGGCGGCTCCGATGAAGGAATCGATGGGGTCCTGGAACAGTTTCGTCTCGACGAGCTCCGCGATGAATATCAGGCATAGCACACCGAGGGAGGCCCAACGTCGCAGATAGAAGGCGATGTAGAACAAGGACAGCAGCATTCCCCAGACGATGTTGGCGGCGGCATATGTGGGGGAGAGCAGCAGGACCACATAGGTGATCAGGCATATCAGGCTCGTCGGCACCGGGAAGAACACGGATAATGCCAGCAGCAGAAGGTATTCGACGGCGATCAGTATGCCCATCGTTCCAGGGAACAGCTGATCGAAGATGCCATACCATTCGAAGAGGGATATGCCGATGCAGACGCAGCAGATAATCGCCCGATAGCGTTTTCGGTTCAGAAAGAACGACGCGTCGGTCGGGCGTATCACGGCACGGCGCAAATGATCAAGCATGCTTCGCCCTATGCCATTTGACGAGTGCTTCGCCCAATGTTCTGGCACCAAGCTTGGATCGTGCGTGCATGGTGTATGTCCGCACGGTCACGGGAGTGACCCCTATCTGCTTCGCCACTTCCTTGGAGCTCAGACCTTGGGAAGCCAGATCCAAGGCTCTCATCTCGTTGAAGGTGAGCGTGGACATCGGATCCGGAGGCATATTGCGGATGCGTTTGAACGCGGTTTCGGCCGTTTCGAAATGAACGTTCGTGGGCATTACACCGCCGTCGTGAATCACTGCCAGGGCTTTTGCCAGCATCGTGAAGTCGTCTTTGGAGATGATGCCTTGGGCGCCTGCCTCGGCGGCGTCCGCCGCGTATGCGTCCAGTGGGTACGAGGTGAACGCCAGTATCTTGGGGGAGGGGCCATTGGCTCGCAGTCGTCGGCATAGCAGGGTGCCCGGCATATCCGACAGTGCCATGTCGACGAGCAGCACGTCCGGTGCGGCGTCGTCCTCAAGGCAGCGGGTCAGGGCTTCGCGGCCGGTTCCCGCGGTCCAGATGATACGCATCGCATCCGTGCTCTCTATCAGCTTGCGCAGCGCATATAGTGCAATGGCATCGTTGTCGACTATGGCAATCGAGAAGGATTGAGCGTCCCTGTCATTCCTGTCATCGTTGTCTTGTGCGACATTCATGGTGTTGCGTGTTCTCTCTCTTGGCTGTTGGCGTCGTGGGGCCCTCGGCAAGCGGAAACCCCGCGGCACACATGATACGTCGGTGTACCCGTTGCGTTTGCATTCCGGGCGCACCATGTGAACATTTTGTCTTCTAGGGGAGCTTAGTGCCTGTATGGGGGCTATGCGGAAGCCATGCCGGTCACTACAACATTTGTTGTTTTTCCCGTGTTTCGGTATGTGGCGAAGAAACGCCATGGTAAGAAATATGCACGGGTGAGGTCCCGGCCATGAACAGTGGCCATCACGTTGCAATGAGGCAACACTCGCGCAAATCCGGCATGATCATCGTTATGCCGGAGGCGTCGGCGCATGCGTTCGAGCGTTGCGGGAACGTCACCCTGCGAGCTGCTGTGCGCGAAGCAGATCGTCATCCATCTCGTCGTCATCCTCTTCGGGCGGATTCTCGTCCCACGCGCTGACGACCAGCATGGCCGCGCCGAGTGCGATCCACAGCGGGTTGCGTTCGGCGAATTCGAATGCCGGGACCAGTTGGGAGGCGACCAGCCACATCGCGGCGGCGACCATGGCCACGGCGTTATACGGCTTGCGCACGGGGAAGGCGATCAGCGCGATGCTCATGAACGCCAGGATCAGACCGATCTGACCGTTGGTGTCGCTCAGGGCGCTGGGCGCGAACATGGCGAAGAGGCAGTAGCAGATGATGCCGAACCATCCGAGTTTGTTCCAGATCGAAAATCGTGCGGTGATATGACGCATACCCTTCTCTCCTTATATCTTGCGATGCAACGCTTATGGTAGAAGGGGTTGAAGACTTATTTATAAAGTTATAAATAAGATACTGAAACCGTATTGCGCGGTACGGTGGACGCTGCCTGCGGGCGTGGGTGCGGGTCGCGCTATCTTGGAACCTATGACTTCCAATACCCTTCGTATGTCTACTATGTTTCTGCGCACCCTGCGCGAAGATCCCGCCGACGCCGACGTGGTGTCCGACAAGCTGCTGCAGCGCGCCGGCTACCTGCGCAAGGCGGCCCCCGGCATCTGGACCTGGCTGCCGCTCGGTCTGAACGTGCTGAACAAGATCGAGAACATCATCCGCGAGGAAATGGCCTCCATCCACGCCCAGGAAGTGCACTTCTCCGGCCTGCTGCCGCGTGAACCGTACGAGGCCACTCACCGCTGGGAGGAATACGGCGACAACATCTTCCGTCTGAAGGACCGCCACGAGGCCGACTACCTGCTGG
>ERZ808246.2503-NODE-2503-length-11467-cov-4.029005_pt1 | contig 11467 bp, 11 predicted proteins | sample MGYA00521083_ERZ808246 | MGnify/ENA primary metagenome ERZ808246 (study PRJEB31516, sample SAMN03275577) | gut metagenome | biome: mammalia-associated habitat; material: feces | host: Papio cynocephalus | place: Kenya | collected 2012-07-07 ...
GAAATGCGTAGGAATAGGGGGACATTTTGAAAGAAATGAAAACCGTTATTCTTGCATGCGCAGGGAGTTTGAAGAAGAAACATCTTTAAAAATTAAAGATTATTCTTTTTTAGGGACGATTTACTTTTTAAATGACTCTTATGAAGACGAAAAAATGTATTTGTTTGAGATTAGATCTTTTTCAGGCAATTTAAAAAGCTCTTGTGAAGAAGGAGAATTCGTTTTTGTAAAGAAAGAAGATATATTCAAATTGCCTTTATGGGAAGGAGATAAGTATTTTTTAAATTTCATTGGAAGCAATTTATCTTCCCCTTTTGAATTGACTCTACTTTATAAAGGGGAAAATATAGAAAAGGTTGAAGGTCCTTACTTTAAATGAAACTTAAAAAATTAATGTATCTAATTTTTAAAGTTTCGTATTCGTCGGTATTTTAGTGTATTTATTTTTAAATAAACGTTTAATCTAAAGCAAATTTTTTGACCCTTCTTGCAACTTTAAAAAAAATAGATAAAATAATGATGCTCTTAGTTGGCCCGACCCCTAGACCAATTAGGAGCATTTTTGTTATAAATAGATTGTTTTATGAAAAATAGTATTACTTTGCCAATTAAAAGAATTGAAGAAGACGCTTCTTCTTTTGGCTATTTTTATAGAGTTCTACTTGAATTTGATAAAGGGAAACATGATGAAAATACTTTATTTTTATTTATTTGTTTATGCTTATATTCCCCTAAAGAACCTAGTCAAATCGATTTCTATAGCTTATTTTTAGCAGCCTATTTGGAAGGTAAATTAAATTTAGTCACCTCATCTGAGTTTTCTATGCCCATTTTTGATCCTACATTAAATATTTCTCCTTTTTTAAATAAAGTTGTTCATTGTTTAATGATTATGGAAGGATTTTATTTAGCCGAAGATAATAATGAATTTAATTCTTCTACTGGTTATATAGAAGCTTGTTTTCCTTTTTCTGGTAGCTTTCTTGAACCTTTAAAAGAAGCTTTAGATTGTTCTAACGATGATGAAAAACTAGAAAAAACTTTATCTATTTTTAATGAGCATTATATAAAAAATCTAGGGAAGAAAGGCGTTATTTCTTCCCTAGATAACTTAGAAGATTATTTATTGAATGTAAGGCATAGCCTAGTCTAGCATTGTCCACATTGTCCCAAATGGATTAACTAGTTTTGTTGCTGCCTTCTTATATTTTTCTAGCAAGTCTTCTTTTAGGTATTTTTGTTTTACAACAACTTGATAGACATAAGAGTCAAACCATCCTCTATCGGCAACAAAATAACCTGAATTGCCTACATCCTTCCCCCAGGAATTTTCAACCTTGAATTTGTCTATTTGTCCTTTTTCGTCAGTCCCATAGCCTACAAAAAGCATCGCATGGGCATTTGTAGCAACTCTATAATCTAGTTTTTCTCCCTTGCTTAAAATGTTTTTATAATCAAATAACGATTCTTTGTCTAATAAGTTATTGGTAAGGTATCCTTTTTTTCTATTGGAGTCTTTTCTAACGTCCCCGGCAAACCATAAGGCATCGTTATTGTCTAAACTATCTTTTATGGCGTTTAAAAATTCCTCTTTTGTTACTTCAAAATTCGTAACTAGTGGCGCCCCTTCGACATTATTGCAATCTTTTGAGGCTATTTTCGTATATAAAGGATATTGCTTTGATTCAGTAGAAGAGAGCAAAACATATTCATTTAAAGTATCGCCTATGGAAAGTCTAGCAAATTCAAGTGGCGTAATATTAGTTAGCTTTATGATTTTCTTGTTTAAGTCTCTATAGGAATAATTAAAACGTTTTATAGGTTTCCCTAAGGCTAAACACAATAATTTGTAGGCTTTTTTCAAATATTTATTTTTTATGTTTTCTATTTCTTTTTCTTCTTTTTCAATTCTTATTTCTTTTGCAGCGCAGCCAAGAAGTTCTACTAATGTTTCATTTAAGGCATTTGTATCATCGCTAGAAGAAGCTCCGTCCATTAATCCGTGTGGAACCAATCCATATTTATTTACTAAATTGACAAACATTTGGAATTGGCCGCCGTCTTCTATGATTGTATTTAATGCATAAACGTTATATTGGTCATCGATAGATTTGTCTTTATATTCTTCTATTCTATTTAATGCAAAATTAAATTTTTCAATTTTATCGAAAAATTGAAGATAGCCTTCGCTGAATTCAAATTTCTCATTGTTTAATCTTTTTTCTGCTTCATAACGAAGCATATTCAAGGAAGCAAAAATCCAGCATCTTCCAGATTGACGTTGATTGGTTATGAGATTTTCTTTTAATTCGACATCAAAAATAGGATTTATCAAATTAAAATTTATTTTTTCACTAGCTTGTTTTATTGGCGTTGAGTATAAAATTGAGGATTTAAGTTCTTCTTCCTTGCTTAATGTTGCTTCTATATCTTTAATGATTAATTGTTTTTCCATAATATTCTCCGTGGCATATCCTAGGATAAAATAGTAAAAAAGTCTATTTAATAGAACATATAATAATACTTTAATTAAGCTTATTTAACTTTTTTAATTTTGTAATAGAATAAATAGGGACTTTTATTATGAAATCTATATTTAATAAACGCATTGAAGAATTAAGGGAAAAAATAAAAAAAGCTGGTTTAAAAGGATGCTTAATATCTATTTGTGATCCTCATATGAGCGAGACGCCATCATTACATTTTGCTTCTATTTTTTCTTATTTTTGTCCATTTAAGGGAGAAAATGCTGATATTTTGATTACTCTAGATAAAGCACTTCTTTTTGTTGATGGTCGTTTTGCTTTTTCATCAAAAAAAGATGTAGAAGGTACTGTTTTTGAAGTTATTGATACTACCACTTCCTCTTTAAGCATTGAAGAAGAAATTGCTAAATATGATGGTTATCCACTTGGCATAGATTATTCTTTATGTTCTTTAGATAAAGCAAATAAATTATTAAGTAAAGGCGAGATTGCTGATTTTAAGCTTTTTGATTTCTTTAAAAATTTAGTTAAACTCAATGATGAACCTTTGTTTTCTTTAGATAAAAATGCAACTAGTTTAAATAGTCTTGAAAAAATTAATTTAGTAAGAGGCAAAATGAAAGAAAATAATTTAGATGCTTATGTGGTTTCAGATTTAAATGAGGTTGCATACTTAACAAATTTACGCGGTTTCGATTTGCCTTATACCCCTGTTTTTTATGGTTTTTTATTTATTGATTTAAATAATGCTTATCTTTTTATTAATAAAAAAAGATATAAAGAACAAATTGATGGGGTTGATGGCATATTTAGCTACGATGAGTTCGCCTCCTTTTTAAAAAAATGCCAAAATTTACGGGTCGGGGTCGACCTTAATTCGATTAATTACGAACTGGCTTCCATTTTAAAAGAAAAGGCAGTCCCTCTTCTTTCTTTAGTGGAGAATGAAAAAGCCATTAAAGGGCCCGTTGAAATAGATAATATTATTAAATCTCAAATAGAAGACGGTGTCGCTTTAACTAAATTTATCATTAACTTAAAAGGAGAAGTAAAGAAAGGAAGCGATGAATATTCCTTATCAAAATTGCTTCATTCATATAGAGAAAAAGGAAAACACTTTTTAGGAGAATCTTTTGAAAATATTGTAGCCGTGGATGCAAATTCAGCTTGTATGCATTACACGCCGAATGAAAAAAATTACTCGAGAGTGGATTTAAATAATTCTTCTTTATTAATTGATTCCGGTGGTCAATATAAATATGGCACGACGGATACTACAAGGACTTTTGTTTTTAAAAAGCCATCGGAAGAATTCAAAAAAGACTACACGTTAACCTTAAAATCCTTGATTGCCTTATCGACTGCCATTTTTCTAGATGGGGCAAACGGGAGAAGCTTGGATGGCATTGCTAGATCTAATATGTGGAAGAATCTATCTGATTATAAATGTGGTACGGGTCATGGGGTTTCTTATTTAGGACCAGTCCATGAAGGACCTAATGGGTTTAGATATAAAGATGTATATGGAAAAAACGATGGAGCAAAAATTGTTCCAGGCATGATTACAACGGTTGAACCTGGTGTCTATAAAGAAGGAAAATATGGGATTAGGATTGAAAATGACCTTTTATGTATAAACTATAGTGAAAACGAATTTGGAAAGTTTTATAGATTTGAAACGATAACATACGTCCCGATTGAAACCACTTCCGTTGATGTTACTATGCTCAATGAAGAAGAAATAGATTTTATAAATAGATACCACAAAACTGTCTTTGAAAAGCTTTCGCCTTATTTTGATAAGGAAGAGATTTTAGAATTAAAAGAGTTGACTAAGCCCTTAGTTAAAAATCATATTTAACGAGTTCGCAATTGTGAATGCTAAATTTTATGAATTCATCGTTTTCCATGTCATGGAAATATGAATTTACAACTCTAGACATTCCTCCGTGGGCAACAACTAAGATATTTTTATTTTTTGCCTCTTCTTTAATTGAATCCAAAAAAGAATAGACCCGTGCAGCTACTTTTAAATAAGATTCGCCGTTTGGATAAGAATAGGCGAAACGCTCCCTTTGCTTTAGATATGACTCATCTAGTCTAGATACTCCTTCTAAATCGCCATAATTCTCCTCACGTAATCTAGTATCAATTATTGATTTTATATTCAATACCTTTTCTATTTCGTGTGCAGTTTGTTTGGCTCTTAGTAGTGGCGAACAGTATATTGTTGAAATATTTAAATCCTTTATTTTTTTAGCCAATTCTTTTGCTTGGTTAAATCCCTTTTCATTTAAGGAAGCATCAATCGAGCCTTGGATAACGTATTCTTTGTTGTAATCGGTTTCGCCGTGCCTAGTAAAATATAGTGACATTTTTATTTTTCCTTTGTTTTAAAAAAGCAGTTTCTTATTGTTGGTATTATCATAATTGATGTAGCGGCAACCCAGGCAAGGGGATCGGCCATGGCTACGAATATATAAGATAAAGTCGAAGCATCGCTATTGATAGGCCCACCGTTTATTAAAGCTGGAGCAAATAAGCAAATCAAGGTTCTAGCGGTGAGCTCGCCAATACCTGCTAGAAATGGAAACAACGGTTTCTCAAATCCTTGCAATATGTTTCTAGTCAAGAATAGTAACATTAAAATAAACATGCAAGGGATAGATACATATAAGTATTGGTTTCCGTATTTAATGGAGGAGGGGTTAATTTTGCTAGCGGAATAGAAGATATATAGATAGGCTCCATTTATTGTCGACAATAAGCCTATCAAGACTATAAAGGCCCACAAACTTGTTCCTAAAATAAATGAAATTATGGTCCCTTTTTTTATTCTTTCTTTTTCTCCTGCCCCATAATTTTGAGAAATAAAAGATAGCATTGCCGTTCCTAAGGCATTTAAAAAAGCCATTAAGAAGCCAAATATCTTGCTTGCTGCCCCATATCCGACTTGAGCTGGAACTCCGGCAACCAAGGAACCATCCATATTTATATCGAAGCTATTTACCGCACCTTGCATTATGATTATTCCAATTTCTAAGATTGAAAATTGGAATCCCATTGGTAAACCATTTTTTAAATGCCTAAGCAAAAATGATCCATTAAATTTCCAATCTTCTTTTCTAATCCTTAGCCATTCATATTTTTTATATGCATATATTATGGCCGCAATTGCCGCCAATCCTTGCGATATTATTGTGGCATATGCGCTTCCTGAAACGCCCATTTTAAATACTATAATAAAAAGTAAATCGAGAAAAACGTTTACTATTGTTGAACCGACAAGGAATAAAAAAGGAGCAAAGGAATCTCCTAATGCCCTAAGGATAGATACCATTAGGTTATAAAAAACCTGAGCCAACGTACCCATATAAATTATTAATACGTAAGTATAGGCGGCGTCATATTCTTCTTTCATTATGGGGTCAAGTGGATTGTCTACTATGTTAATCATTTTAAGCATGTATGGTATGCAAAAAAATCCTATTATAGTAAGGGTTAGTGAAATAAAAATTGACAATACAACCTGGACGCAATAACTCTTTCTTGCCCCTTCGAGGTCTTTTGCGCCTATACGTTCTGAAATAACTACAGAAAAGCCACTTGTGCAACCCATTCCAAATTGCAAAACCAACCAAACAAGAGCGCTTGAAGAGGAAACTCCAGCCACTTCTTGTTCACTTAATGTTTGCCCGACTATTATGGTATCAGTCAATGTATATACTTGCTGGAATAGCATTGATAAAACAATAGGAACAAAAAAAGCGATAATTACTTTCCATATTTTCCCCTTTGTTAGATCGATTGGATCGAACAGGCTTTTAAATTTCTTCAACATTTTTCCCATGGCTTAATTATTGTAATTAAAGAAAAATGGGGTGGTAGGGTAATCAAAACTTTTGTAACCGCTTTTATTTATTTTTATAATGCAAGATGAATCCGGCCATCGGCAATAAAGACATTAATAGAAGTCCTTCTTCTTTCCCGAATGCAAAAAAAAGAATTAAAGAAAGTAACAAAGGCAATAAAAATAGACCCACGAAAATTAGCAAATATGCATATAAAGATTTTTTGTTTTTTTGATTAAGATGAATAAGAAAAACAAAATATAAAGTCGAAGAAAGAAGAAGAGGCGAGGAGAGCGCTAGTAATTTCCCTTCGTTTAGATTAGGGAAGAAATCCATAGCGATTAAAATAATAAAAAATGTAACTACAATTATCGAAATTAGCGAAACAATAGAAATAATCTTGTCAAAATCAATCTTTTTATTACCTAGTTTTGGTAAAAATGAATAGTTCTTAAACCTATATATAATCAATATTGGAAAGCAATAAAAGAAAGGCAAGAGCGCTAAAACATGAACATATTTAGACATGCCAGGAAAGAATGTTGATGTTGCTTTCCCTCCTAAGCCTACAAAGAAAAGAAGGCCTAGCCCTAAAATTAATAAAAACGAGAATAAACAAATGGCACCTAATTCTTTCTTTTCATTTTCATTCATGGTATTCGACTTCCAATTCATTTTCTTTCATTCTTATACTCGCTTGCATTCCTTCTACAAACGGCAAGCTTGGATAAAGATGTCCTAAGCTTATATCAAAGACAAGAGGAATGTTTAACTCTTTTAAAGCGGCTTCTGCGGCTTTAATAAAATTAATTCCCATTATTTCTTCTTTAAAATGCAGTGGTCTACCAAAAACTATTGCCTTAGTCGAAGCAAAATATGATGCAAATTTCATTTGGCTTAGAATTCTATAAAAGGATATAGGATTTAAGTCGCAGCTTTCTAGCATCCAAATTAAGGGACCATTCTCTTTATTGAAATTGACTAAATTATCAAATCTAGTTCCTATTAATGAGGTTATAACATCTAAGCAGCCACCAAGTAATATGCCTTTTGCTTCGCTTAATCCCAAATTAATAATCTTTTCTTCTCTATTTAATTTAGTTCTAGCTAATGGATTTTTCGCTTCTTTTGGCGGATAACCCCATTTTGGATAGGTGTGGTATTTGGAAAAGTCGTTTTCTAATAGACGTAAAGCATCTTTTTCTGATTTATCTAATTTTTTTGATATAAAAGAAGGTGCATTAGGACCATAAATAGCTTTGACATTAGATAAAGTTGGCAATAAAAATGATAGATTGGTGTTATCGCTAAAACCCATGAACCATTTTGGGTTAGCTTCTTTTATTTTTTTAAAATCGATGTGGGGCAACATATCCATCATGACTTCGCCTCCACCGACTGAAAGAGTCAATTTCGATTCTTTGTTTAAATAAGAATCCATAAACTCTTTTGCTCTTTCTTCTGGGCTAGCGCTTGCTAAAAGGCCATCACTTAAATATACGTTCCTATTTACTTTGATTTTATATCCCCATTTTGTAAAGTTCGTTATTGCTTTTTCTAATCTAGAAAAATATGGTTCGCTAGAGCAACCAAAGCTAGGCGCTATTAAATCAATGCAGTCGCCTCTTTTTAATGGTTCAGGTGTTTTTATCATACTAATGATTATATATGAAAAGAAGATGAACTTAATTAATGTTTCTTCCTTTTCTTCTTAGCTTCTTTTAATTCTTTGTTTTGATAGATTAATTTAGATGGCGGGAATGAAAATACTTTATATATTTTTAAAAGGAAAGATATTGGCGGAATTGAATACCCCTCTTCGTAATTTCTTATGGTTCTTTGCGACAAAGAAAGTTTTTCTCCAAACTCAGTTTGACTTAATTTGAGTTTTTTCCGGAATTGCTTGATTTGTTTTGCTAACAAGGGAATTGACAAAATTTCTTTTTCTTCTTCCTTTTCTTCGCTTATCCCTACTATATCATTAACCTTCAAATTTAAGGCTTGAGTCAAGTTAGGAAGAACCATTACGCTTAAAGAAGCTGATCCATCTTCAAATTTTGATATTGCTTGGGCAGAATAGCCAATCTTTTTGCCTAGTTCTTCTTGGGTTAGACCTAGTTCCTTCCTTTTGCTTAAGACAATTTTTCCTAACTTTTCTTCCATTTCGTCTGACCACTTAGCTTATGGATTTTTTGATTATGTCATACGAATTATTTTTGTTAATATTTTTTTAAAATTTTTTTAAAGGCTTTATTCGATGTTTTTTTAAATGAAAAATTGTTTAGGTTTATTTGCTTATAATATAAGATAAGAAACCCTTTTTTTAATGGCTTTCGTTTTTTATATAGACTTCTATTTATCAATACACGGGGTAGCTATTTGAATTCTTAAAAAAGACTAAAACAAAATTTGAACTTGGAAATATTTTTGGCTGTTCCAATTATATGGGTAGACAGTTAGTTCTATTTCTTTATCCTCTGCATAAGCTTCATATAGTTTTGAATATTGCATGGATGCGGTATCGAGTTTTGACTCAGATTCATTATTAACAAACAATGATTTTAAGCTCGATGATGCTGTAATGGTATGGCTAGAATTAGTTGGCAATTTATCTACTAAAGTAAAAAAGGCTAATCCATTTTTCAAATAATAATCCACGTATCCTTTGAAATTATAAATATTTGATTTGACTTCTTCATATTTTTCAAAATGAGTAGACTTGCCGTTGACATAGTTGCATGTATATAGGTATTCACTTGTGATTGCTTTATTTGCAATGGGCGGGGTTATTTTTAGTTCGCTAGTTCTAGAAGCGATATATTCTAGGCTTTGCCCATAATGGTACATGTTTTCTTGAAATAAAATTTCATATGAAGAGGTTGAGTTTTTAAATAGGTTATACAATTGGTTAGATCCATGCATGGTTATATATTTTTGCCCATCTGTAAAAAGCAAGACCTCGTTTTCGATTTTTGTAACATATTTTAGGGTTAATATTGATAGCTGCCCATCGTAATTTCCTGCTTCGTTTAATGGCGATTTCTTTAATCTTTCATTTATGTTTACAATTGATTTTGCATCATTTGCCAGGCTAAACAATTGATCCTTGGAAACTCTTTGCGTTGAACTTTCCAAGAATTCAAAACTAGTTACAACCAATTCCGCTTTGCCATTAAGCCTGCTTGTTTTTCCTATTACTCTATAGATAGTGTCTTCTTTGCCTACATAATCTTTTACTTTTAAATAATTATTTTTGTCTAACGCGATTGTTAGATAGTCTTGCCCATCGGTAATAATGGCTTTATATGGGTTTGTTCCGTTATAATCTTTTGTTGATTTCCCAAAGTCAAAAATAGAAATGATTAGTCCTTCTATTTCATAATTTTGATTTCCTATTTCTAAGCCTACTTTATTAGGCTCGCCTATAAATTGCAAGCAAGCATTTTTGACTTCTTTAATTGAAGCTTTTTGTACTTGTTCATCAATTGTTTCTTCTTCACTTGAAGTTATTTCTTCTTCGCTTGAGCTTGATATGTTAGTTTCGCTGCTTTGTTCTTCTTGATTCGAACTTGAAGAATCTTTTTCTAAACTTGAGTTAGAAAAATTTTCACTTGTTGAGCTCTCTTCTTGATTAGAGCTTTCTAGATGGGCGGAAGTATCTACTCCGCATGATAAAAGCAGTAGCGATAATAAAGACAAAACCAATTTATTGTTTTTCATGTCTTTATTTTAACTCTTTATATTTATAAATTCTTCTTTTTTTCTCTTATTAAGAGTAATCTAAAAGCAAGGAAAAGATTATGGGCAATAAATTAGAAGAAACATATCAATTTGCTGAACTATTTGGGACGATGCTAGCTCTTACCGAGGATAAGGAAATCGAATTTGCCTTACCAGAATCCATGCCGGTGACCATTTTTATCGCCGCAACTTCTTTTTTACAAGAGGTAGATGATGTAAAATCCTTTGTATCTATAAGCAATGAAATTGCTAGGACTATTTGCCAAGGTAAGTTCTATCTTGATGAAAAGACCATTATCAATAAGCCAGAAGATTGTCCTGTTGAATATTTTGTTTCTTATTTGCTTTCTACTATAAATTCTTATTCTTTTAACGAAAAAGTTGATCAATCTCTTCTTAAAGAGGTCATAAAGTATACAAAAAAGGGTTATGAAGAAAAAAATCAATCCGAAGTTGATTTATGCTTGTCCATTATGGGTTGCTATGATGAAGATTTTGATATGGGGCGTGTCTATGATAACGCCTCATCTATTTTGAATGAGTTCAGGACTAATAAATAAAATATGGTAACGAAAAGCCAAAATTCTTCTTTATCAATATGCACTTTGCTTAATGGCGAGACTGGCCTTAGTTTTTATAATGATGTTATTAATTCTTTAAAGAAAGAAGAACCCCCTTCATTTAAATTGGCTTTGGAAAGGTATTTTCAATTTTTTGCTTCTTCCATTTCCGCTTCGGTTTTATCGCCGAAGTTAAGTTCTTCAAATTTGGAAAATTCTTTGTATTACCTTTGCTTTTATATAGGCCAATCCCCTGAACTATATGGACGTATGAACGCTTATTTTAAAGATAAGGATTATTATTCTTTTAATACAGGCGTCTGTTTATTTAATGATTTTATTAGGTTAATGACAAAGGCTTTGGATGAACCTAACCTCTCCTCTTTTTATTTGAGGTTTAAAAATGATGATTCTTTTTCTACCTTGATTTGTAAAAAAGAATTATTTGGTATGGAAGTTGGCTTCTATACTAATTCTATTGGAAAATTATCTAACGATAAAAAAACCTTATCTTTAAAGGTGTCTTTTTATGTAAAAGATATCAAGGATAATGAGGCTATGTTTGCTTTTACAATTTTAGATTTTTTAAATAATGGTAGATCCACGCCCCTAATTATTTCGAATCACGAAAGAGAAATTAAAAAGAATCTTGTTATGGAAATTCCTTTAAAAGTTCTTTTGCCTAATAATCAAGCTAAAATTGGCTTAATTGTCGAAAGTAAATATCATGTTGTGAAAAGTAATGGAAAAAGAAATGCCTTGGTTAAAGAATATGGCAAGGTTGAATTGCCTCTTTTTCCTTACTTAAAAATAGTTGAATAAATATGAA
>ERZ808246.2504-NODE-2504-length-11464-cov-4.699623_pt1 | contig 11464 bp, 8 predicted proteins | sample MGYA00521083_ERZ808246 | MGnify/ENA primary metagenome ERZ808246 (study PRJEB31516, sample SAMN03275577) | gut metagenome | biome: mammalia-associated habitat; material: feces | host: Papio cynocephalus | place: Kenya | collected 2012-07-07 ...
GTTGCGCCGTTGTTCAGCGGGAACAGCACCAGCTGGTAGGTTTTGGCGCGGTTCACACTCGACGCCGTAGAGTTTTGTTCACCCATTGCGGTCTCTCCTTTTTTCTTTTGATAAAAAAGCGGCAGCCCGCCCCGCCTTCGGGGCAGGCTGCCACTTGATACTTTATTGCGTCTGTAACGAACCAGAATTACTCCTGGTCAGCAGCGGGAGCAGTGTTTGCTTTTGCTGCCTTGCGTGCACGGATGCGCTTGACGAGCATAAAGATACTGCCAGCCACCAGAACACCCAGCACAACATCCACACAGATCAGGGCGGTCTTCCACCACGGGGTGACACGGACGATCTTCGTGTTTGCGGTAAAGCCGTTCATGGCATCTCATGGGTGATGGCATTGCCAAGGCCCTTGCGGTCCTGATGGCGGGACACGCCGTGCAGCGGATAGGGCTTGCCATTCAGGAAGAAGCCCTTCTTGGGGTCCACCGAGAAACTGCGCAGGCCGATGCGGGTGGAAACCTCATCCACCACAATGCCATTGCTGCTCAGACGCACCACGCAGGTGTAGAGATAAGGGTCTTTCACGCCGTCCCACAGGTGCGGAGTGTCCAGATGGAGCTGAGCATCTGCACCCTCGGCGGCAGCGACGGTCTTTCCGGCTGCATCCAGCAGCTCGACGGAAACGGTACCCTCGCCCTCAATGTTGGTCTCGACCCGGATGTCCGCTTTTCCATCCTTGAGCACCGGAGTGATTTGAACACCGGTGTCACCAAAGTGGCCCAGAGCGATGTGGTTCTTGGAAACCACCATCAGGCTGACGTCACGATAGATGCCGCCATAGAAGGTGAAATCCGCCTTCTGAGGATATACGCAGTCGTTGACGCTGTTGTCCACTTCAACTGTGAGCTGGTTGTCACTCTGCAGCAGCTCCGAGATGTGGGCACGGAAGGTGGAATAGCCGCCATCGTGAGTGCAGAGGGTCTTGCCGTTCAGCAGTACCTTTGCGCTGGCATTGACGCCCTCGAACTGGAGCCAGACCTGCTGCGAAGCCGCATCAAACTCCGGGGCAGCAAAGGTAGTGCTGTAAGTGCAGATGCCGCGCCAGTAATCGTTGCCGCCGTCCTGACCATCCTTTGCGTTCCAGGTGTGGGGCAGATTGACGATCGCCGCAGCCTCCCCCGGCTTTTCAAATTTCCAGTTTTCCATGAGTTTGATGCTTTTTCTCATATCCAGCCTCCCCGCTTTCGTTTTTTTGCGTATATCCATCGCTTTTTTATCATTTATGTCTTCGTCATTATTTTATCAAAACTTTCTCCATTATCAAGAAGCATGGGATAATCGGTCGGTTTCCGTGCACATTCGGTTTTTCTCTTCCAAAAACAGTTCTTAATATTTGTTTATTTTCCATAAACAGATGTATCCAACAGCGCAAAAAGAAAAATGCCGCAGGCCATTCTCGAAAGAACGCTCTGCGGCATCTGCCGCTGTCCTATTTTCTTTTTATAATTATAGGCAGGACTCTGCTTCTTTATAAGGAAAAATGATCTTCACCGCAAAGAAACCGTTTTGGTGCTCGGTGGTCAGCGTTCCCTTGTACTTCTGGACGATGCGGTGGGTCACTTTAACGGCATACTGGGTGGAGCGGGTGTCGGCAGTGCTGGATGGACGGTCCGGGCTGATGACATTTACCACCACAAAGCTCTGCCGGACACAAACCAGAAGGTCGATGCAGCGACGCTCGGGCTGCGGTACCTGAACAGCACTTTCAATGGCGTGGTCCAGCATATTGGCAAAGAGCGCATAGAGATCGCCGGCTTCAAAAAAACTCAGACAGCTGCCGTTTGCCACGGCGTTGAGCTGGATGCGGCGGGACTCACACAGGAGACTCTTCTCGGTGAGCACCACGTCCAGCACTTCGTTGCCGGTGTTGCAGCTGGCGTCGTAGAGCCGGGCGGCTTTTTCTGCTTCGTCAATGTGGTTCTCCAGCTCCGGGTTCGGTACAGCAGAGGCCGTACCTGCCATCTGCCGCAGGGCTGCGATCTGAACTTTCAGTTCATGGCAGCGTTTATTGATGATCTGCACATTCTGTCGTGCGATCTGATACTGCTGACGCTGGCGTTCATACAAAAGATTGAGGGTGTCCATCTCCTTCTGCAGAGCCGATTTTTTGAATAGCTCAGTCTGAAAATAGAGCAGGGATAAAAAATAAAACTGTCCGATGAGCACCGTGCCCACCAGACTGTGGGGCAGAGCAAACATCTCGCTGCTGCTCAGCAGGGCGGCCTGCAGCATGAACAGGATGCCGATGAAAAAGGCACTGATCAGCTGCCGGGGGCCGATGTGGTATTCACCTTTATAGGACATTTTGCGGGAAAGCAGATTGCAGCCTCCAAAATAGAAGAGTGCCCCCGCCGCAAGCTGAGCCAGCAAAACGGGCAGGCTGGTCGTATTCAGCGGCGTACCACGCCGTTCAAACAGCAGCTCGATCAGCCGCCAACATTCGTAGGCCGTCTGGGACACCAGCAGGCTCCACACCGCACAGTAAAGGGCCCCCTTGGGGTCCATGTCCACACAGAGGTAGATCATTATGCCCAGCAGGACAAAAAACGAGACATAGAGCGTCAGCAGTGAGACTTGCAGCTGTTGAAGGCTGCTGCTCTGTGCCAGTGGGTCCAGCACAAAGGCCAGACCCATAAGCGGCACCAGCATCCCCACGGCACACAGTCGGAAATGGGGGCGGTGTTTGAGGGGCAGGCAGAAAGCCAAAGCCGCACACCATCGCATCAGTGCCCGGAACAGCACATGACCGGAAACAAGATTCACAGCACACCTCCGATGTAGGACGCCACTGCCGTGAGAAAGGCTGCACGCTGGCGGCGGCTGATCTCCAGACGGTCACCGTTGACGTTGACGAAATCGTTTTCCACCGCCCGGACGTATTTCAGATTGACCAGATAGCACTGATTGCAACGGAAAAAGTGGTAGTCTTCCAGCTGCTTTTCTGCACTGGCAAGGCTGTTGCGTACCGCAAACTCTCCTTTGGTCGTGTGGTAGTACAGCATCCGATTGCGTGTTTCCAGATAGTAGATCTCACTGGTGTTCAGCAGCTGCATCCCGCCGCCGGCCAGCTGCAGCAGAATCCGGCCTCCCTTGCGCTGCTGCACACGCTGGATCGCACGAGACAATTTGGTACTGAACTGGTAATAATTCACAGGTTTCAGTACATAATCCAGTGCATCCACAGCATAGCCCCGGATAGCATACTGTGCCATGTTCGTCACAAAAACCAGCACTGCCTCTGCATTCGTTTCCCGGATCTTTTCTGCAGCGCAAAAGCCATCGAGCCCCGGCATCTCCACATCCATAAAAATGATATCCCAGCCCGGTTCGCAGCATTTCACTGCCGCTTCTCCGTCTTTGATGGGGATCACCTCAGCCTGAAGGCTATTTTCGGCAAGATATCGCCGGATAAAAAGGCACAATTCTTCTCGTATTTCCTGCTGGTCTTCGACCACTGCGATCTTCAGCATGCCACAGCCTCCTTTCCTTCATCGCATCCATCCTGTCGTCACAAAAAATCTGTTTTTATTGAAACATATTTCTCTCTAAAATGCAACGGAGAAATCTCAAAATATTCCTTCATGCGTAAAAACCGCCCCAGTTTCCTGTCACGGAAACCAGGGCGGTTCGTCATGCTTTATGCGTGCTTTTTGTGCACACTTTTTAGAGTGCCCAACGATTGTCGGGGTTGCTTCCCGGCTGGCTCTCAATATAGGTAATGTGAACCATCACATCATTTTCCAGTATTTCGTATGCCGCCAGTGCAACCAGTTCATCGTCTCTCGTCTTCAATTAGCCCATCGTCTTTCCGTTACAGAAGAGGAAAGTTTTCTTCTGTCTTTGCGAGACTACCGTTCCAAAAATGTCTCCTGCTCAATCGTGACTCCATATTGCAAAATTTTATCGATTGCGTCTGCAAATAACAGGTGCTTCCCTGAGTCCCTTTCTTCTTTTAGCTTCTTTAGATACTGCCCTGACCGCTTCAAACCGTTTTTGTGGTACTGTTCCACAAAGCTTCCTGCCATGCGCATGGATTCAAGATGCGGAAACAGCATTTGCAAGTTTTCAAACATACAAAATCCACCCAAATCGATGTCCGCCCAAAAACGGACTTTCACTGTTTCCTCTGCCGCAACATTCAATTTTTCAAAAAGTTTTTTCTTCTGCGGACTCAGGAAACCACCATGATAAACAACAAGTTCTTCTGGCTGTTTTTCCGCCAGCAGATATTCATCATAGTTTGTTTTATTTTCGATAAAGGTGATGCACTGGATGTTTTTTAAGTCAAAGCCCACAATCTCCGACACAAGTGTACTGGGCAGAGCCAAACCATAAGGCTCCGCTGCGCTGAGCCGAAGCTCCCCTTTCTGCAGCAAAATCTTGCAATCGCCTGAAAGCTCGTAGATTTCCGGACGGGCATAGATTCCCAGAAATGCAAGTTGATCCCGCTCACCAAGTTCCGCTTCCGTGCAAACTGCTGCCAATTGGGCATCATACTTTCGTGCAATGCCGAGAAACAGCTCACGCACATTTCGCTCAAAATACTTGGTGTCGTGGAAGCACTGGCTGCTGAATGTGCGCATCGTCACACTGCCAGACAGCTCTGCATACCGCTGGAATGTAAGCAGCAGGTCCTGCAGCAGATGTTCGTTCTCTCTGCAAAAAGCCGGCACCTTCATACTATTCCTTGCCTGAGCACATACAGTGTCCCTCCAAGCCGCAATCCATGGAACGGAATTGTTCGTCAACTTCTGTGTGATAAGGTTCGCAACTTCTTCCGCTCTTTTTCGCGGGTGCACCCTATCAGCCCATTCATAGCATTTCATGGCCTGTTCCAGATTCAGCACGATAGCAGAGAGGACACTCTGCTTTCTTGCCCATTCCAAACAGACCAGCTCCTGCTGTTCTAACTCCCGCGCTGCAACGTTGTAAGCATCTCGCACCGCTGCATCTTCGTATTGATACTCCGGCAGCTCCTTTTTATCAATGCGCAGCATCACCCGACGTCTGGAGACGTTGGGTTCCGAAAGATGTTTACTGTTCTCAAACTTATCCAGCAGCCGGTTCAGGATCACCTGCACTTCCTTCATCCCGCACCTCCTTTCCAAAGGGAATGATGTGCATCCGATATCCAGTCTTGTCCACCAGCAGCGTCCGGTCGGCAATGGGCATAATATCCGAGACCTTATCCGGCGGCGTGCAGATGATTGCCTGCAATCCCATCTTGCGGAGCAGGCGTACGCTCTCGGTAATCCGGTCACTATCCATTTTATTAAAGGCTTCATCAAATACAACCAAACGCACTGTATTGCCAAAACGGGTAGCATCGTTGACACGGTACAACTGAGCAAACGAAGCCAACACTGCAATATAGAACGGTGTTTGCGTTTCACCGCCGGACTTCATATTCAACGTCTGAGAGAGCAGCTGTTTGGAGCCGTTCTGATCGGTCGTTTCCAAATCAAACTTCAGATACGTCCGGAAGTCTGTATAGCGGACGATATTCTCCTGCAATTCGCTCTGTTTGCGAGTATTGAGCTGCATATCGTCTGCCATTGTGATCTGACTGAACAGTTTTTCGATCAGTGGGCCGTATTTCTGCTGGAAAGGCAGCGCAAATAGGCCTGATTCGCCCTCCATCAGCTCATCTGCCGTGATCATGTTATAATAATCCAGATAATCCGGGTTCGGCCCTACGCGGAATTGGTACTTGTCTGTGCCAAATTGTGCCTGGCGCAGGGCCTTGTTCAGGTTGTGCACCTGTTCCTGCACCTGATCGATGCTGGATTTCAGTTTAGCAAGGAAATCGTTCTGGAATTGCTCCATTGCGCTTTCCCGTGCTGCCCGGATTTTTTCTTTGTATCGGGGCAGCTCGCTTTCCTGCAGGGTACGCTGTTCTTCTTCGTATTCGGTGTTGTCCATCACCTCGATCTTGAATGCACAGGGCTTGAACTGCTCTGCATACTCCCTGCGGGCTGCAAACAGTTTCTTCTGAGCCCCGTCCATCGCCTTTGTGCTCTGTGCCAAACTATCGCCGAAGTTCTTGCGGATGACATCCGCCCTTCTCAAGCGGCTAAGCTCCTGCCGATAGCGTGGAATGCCGATGGTTTCTCGGTATTCCTCCGTGAATTCTTCTTTCAGGCCATCTTCGATTGCCTCATACCGTTGGTATTTTTCCGGCAGGATCTCATATTCCAGCTGATGGATGCGGCTTTCCAGATTTCCTCTTTGCACATTTTTCGCATCTTTTTCCTTGTTAAGTGCAAGGATTTCTTCTTTCAACTGCTCAATGATGCGCCGTTGCTCGTCCAACCAGAACAGATTCAGCTGAGAAAGCTGATTTTTGACTTCTGCGATCTCCTTGGTGATTGTCTGGATGCGCTGGTAGTCCTCCTGCTTTTGCGCCACATCGATCCGAACGAATCTTTGGGTAAAAAGTGGGTCCTGCAAGCCGGAAAGCTGTTTTTGGAGCGGCTGCCAATGCCACTGCTCTTCCTGCAGGCAGGCCAGCTCTTTTTCCAGATGGTCGATGCGGAGCTGTACCGCACGCCACCCGATGAAGGCGTCTTCCATCCGGTCCTTTCGGAGTGTGCGGGCCACATAACCCTGATACAGCATTCCTTCCGCTGTGATTGCCGTTTTATGGCTGCGCAGCTGTTCTGCCGTATCGCAGCATATCACACGGCCCAGAAGATAATCCACATAGCTGCGCGCCAGCTTATTTTCCGTTTCCACCTTTTCAGCCAGACTACCGGGCAGCGGCCGGAGCGTTTCTTTTTCTCGCAGTTTTCCGATATCCACCAGGCCAACCGCACGATACTCCGCTTCCTGCTTCAGCCGGTCGTAAATGTCAAGCGCTTCCTGATAATGCTCCGGCTCCACCAGCAGATAATATTTCTGGTTGTTCAGGTAACCTTCCACCGCTCCACGCCAGCGCTCATCCGCCATTTCCAGCACATCTGCCAGAACATAAACGGGGACCGTGTGCCCCGTTTTGCCCGCCAGCTCCTTTTCCAGTCGGCCTTTGAACAACAGAAGCCCATAGGGATAGTCTTTGATATTTCTGCGCAGATTTGCAAGCACCGCACTTTTCTGGTCGGTTTGCTTCTTCAGCTCTGCAATGCGGTCCTCTGTTTTATGGGCCGCACTACGGACAACATCCGACAATTCAGCTGCGGCCTGCTGCCCTGTTTCAAATAACTCCACAGGTCGGGCAAACAATCCATTCTCGTCATCTGTAAATACAGCATACGCTTTCTGTACAGCATCTGCCGCTTTCTGCACCGGCATGAGAACTTCTTCCGGTTCCAGCTCTTGTATCTCCCCACAGAATCTCTGCAAGCGTCGTGCTTCCCGTTTAATCTCCACGGCAAGGTTCTGCAGACCCCGTTCCAGCTTTTTCTGCTCATCGTTCAGAGCCTTTTCCATGTTGAGCAGACGTTCTTCCTCCTGGAAGACATTGCTCTGCCTGCAGGCCAGCTCCAACTCACTGCGGCGCGAATCTTTCTGTTCAATCTGCCGTTCAATCTCTTCTCGCTGCTCATTCACCTTTGCAAGGTCGTCTTTGCATTCGGTCCGTTCCAGTTCCCGGCGGTCGATCTCTGCCTGCGCAGCTTCTTTTTCGGCCCACTGTACCAGAAACTTCTGGATCTGGCAGCGTTCTATGGCCTGGTTCATCTCCTGATACAGCCTGCCGATCTGTTGCAGCGCATCCAGCTTTTCCTGCTGACGCTGCGCCAGCAATTCGTGCCGTTTATAATCCCGGATGTTTTGCTGCATCAGCTCAATATTGGGTTTATCCGGAATATCGCAGATGTTTTCCGTGATGAACTTTTGGATATCCACAATTGGCCGGAACGAAACAGCTTTCTTCATCATCCGTAAGACCTGCTCGTTGTGGACGTTCCACTTTGCAAGCATGTTGCGGCGATACTCTTTTTGGGTATCGTAGAATTCTGCCTTCGCATAATTCTGCTTCAAAAAACGGCGAAGTGCAGAAAGCTCCATAGCCTCGCCTTGTTCAATAAAGCAGTTTTCCGGCAAAGTACCACTGTAGATAAAGAACGTGTCCCGATAGCTGCCATCACTGCGGCAGTCAAAGGTAACACCCGTCACAAAGCTGCCATTCTCCATGTCATCCTGAAACTCGCAGGCAATATAGGTAGAAAAATCCTTTCCTCGGCGGGAATACGGGCTGTTGTCGTCCATATCAGCGCGCAGATAGCCTTCCAGTGTGCGCTGCGATTTTTCGTTGGCCGCCTGATTAAAGTTGCGGGCGTTGGTCTCGCCCAGTAGCACGATTTGTAATGCATCGATGACGGTTGATTTACCTGCGCCGTTTTTTCCGGTCAAGAAGTTGATATCTTCCACTTCGATCAATTCCTTACTGAAATAGAGCCAGTTGATCAGAAGGATCTTCTTCAGTTTCTTCATCCGCTTCCTCCTTTCTTAAAACAGACACCACCAAGTTCAGTTTTTCACTGGATACTGCAGATAGAATGGTAGGCAATATTGCGATCCTGCAGCTGCCCTGGTTGAATTTTCCTTCCAGTCTTTGAATCACGGAATGGTTTTCCAGTACCGTAAAAGCGCGTTTGACCTCTTCCATATTCGGCTTGGCCGGGAAAACAGGATAGTCGGTCACCACTTTTTCCAGCACATCCCGCACAGTACACACAGCGTCCTGCTCCAAACCCAGACGTTCCATATTTTCTTCATAGATCAGCCGTAGTGCCAGCAAAATCGCCGTTTCTTTCTTGTTGAGATTGCAACGGTTGGCCTCATCCGTATTCAGCACATAAAAATATCCGTTCAGTTCATCCCTGCGCAAATCCCAGTCCAGCAAACTCAGGTATTCCTGCACAGCCTCATAGTGCCGTGATAGAAAAAGATAGTCTGGGTTATCCACTCTGCCTTTTCCCGGCTGGTAGTTGGTTCGCACAATGTATGTGCGGCTGAGCAGCTGATTACAGACAGATTTGAATTGTTCCAGCTCTTTTGCCGTTGCATTGGTAACGAAATCGAAATTCACGGCTTCTTCTCCTTTCTCTGGATCTGCATTTGCGGGATTGAATAGCCATTTTTGCAAAAAGTGCCATTGAGTTCCTGAACCACATAGCCAGCAGAAGCATCCTTGCTTCCAAGGATTGCCAGCAGGCTCATGACATAATCCTTGTCCTTTTCAAGCGAGAGCTCTTCCGAGCAACGGATGTCAGCATCTCCCAGCCACCCCTGCACATAAGCATTTACCGCTGCCCGGCCATATTCCGATTGCAGCCACTGTGCCGCCCTGACCTGCTCTTCCGTATTCATCGCCTGATCATCTTGTATCAGCACTGCTGCCGCTTTCGTCCGCTTTCCGGGACGTTTACGGTACCACAGGCTCTTTTCCGACAAAAACGACTGCTCATACAATTGAAACGCCGGTTGTATCTGGTCCACAAATTCGGACGCCCTGCGGTTTCTGGACAGCGCCGTCAGTAGAACATTCAAATTGCCGCGCACGCTTTGATCTCGGTTCGTCAGGTTCTCGATCTTCTGTGTTGCTGCACGGGTGTAACGCCGGACCTGCGCATCGATTTCTTCCAGATAATCCTTCTCTAAATTGTCATAGCGTTCTTCGATCCAGAAAATTTTCCGCAGCAGATCGGCACGACAGTCTTCCAATGTCTTGCCCCGCTTATCCCGCAATGCTTCATTTGCCATGGCCATCAGCAGCGCATCATCTTCTTCCCAACGCCTGAGCACAGACTGAATGGGCACGCGATATTTTGGCACAGAATCCTTGATCTTCAACGGACGGATATACGCCTCTATGACTTTTTGTCCGAAGTCGTTGAAGTGTGCAGCCAGCACCTGGTTGACATCCTGCATATCGATCTGCATCTGAAAGTAGTGCTTTACATTATGATAGACCATTTGCAATAAACTAATCAGTGCCGTTGTGTTATCGTAGGCACTGTAAAGCGCCGTCATTTTCTCGTAAGCATTGTTGCTATCGTCGGCGGTCTTTAAAACTGAGAAAGTTCCGAACACATAGGAATATCCACGAGCCGGGCTATCATCCCTGAGTTGATGAAAGAGTTCCAGCAGGCGGCTGCTGTAATTGGGGATTGTGATATATTCTTCAAAATCGTCTCCACGTTCTTTCTCAAACCAGCCCTTACTGCACAGCTTACGGATCAAAAAACGGGCACGGCCAGAGATATCCCGCAGTTCCTCTTCGTCAATATCTTCACCCTCAAATGTCGCATCTGCCAGTTCTCGCTCTAGCCTGCCACGCAGCATGGAATACAAGGCATCCTCTCGTATTTTCAGATTTTCACGGTATGCCGTGTACAATACGTCCAGTGCATCCGCATACAAGATGCGGTTGGGTGAAGCCAGCGGCGAGAAAAGCTCACTGGGAACTGCTTCAAAAAACTTCATACACTCACCACCTTATTTGACCGATATACGCCTTTTTCTATTATTGTACCTTCTTTCTGCACACAAAACAAGACGCAAAAAGCTCTTGGCCACTATTACAGAAAACCAAGAGCTTTTATTTACTTTATACTATTCAGATTTTCATTCTAGAAAATCTGAATTACAGCGAGCGGACACCCAAACCCCGCATTGTATTAAATAGCTATGATACGTCATTCTTTCAACTTTCAGTTTGACTCACTCCATCTCTGCAATGATTTTCTCCAAATTTTCTTCCTGCAAATAGAATTCCGGCAGCTTTGCCTTATCATACCGCATATAGGAAACATCCTTTGTCCGCTGTTCCAGCAAGTTCGTAAAGAATCGTTCCCAACTGAAAAATTCGCTGCTCTCGATGAAATCAGCAGGATGTCTCAAAATTTCAAGAACATCCGGCTGTCCAAGTAAATCCGCTTTCAAGAGCAGCCATTCCAGAGATTCCGGCAGGTACAAACTGAATTTTGCACCGTCTTCCTGCATCAGACGGTAGATGTCATTCATCTGCGGGCCAAACGCCGCACCATCCGCAATTACCAGAACTTTTTCTGATTTCAGCGGAAGGATTTTTTGTTTGATGTTATCTTTGCCTGCCGCAGAGATACAGATGATGCCGTATTTCTCACCGACTTTTGTAAACAGCTGATACCCGGAGTTGGCATCTTCTGTCAGTAATTTTTCGACATCTCCAAGCTGCACATTGCTGGCAGACAGCGAATCATAAATCGGGTATGCCCTATTATAAGTCCGCTTGAAGCGGCTGGTCGTCTTTTTCAGTTCCAGAACTGCATTTACGCTGTACGGCAGGGTGCTCAGATTTTCTCTTGTCACAAGCACATAGTAGTTATCCGTTTTCTGAATCGCACGGGCAAAGTCAAGGCTTGAAACAAAGGTACTGCCTTCATCCACAAACACAATGGTATCATGAATGTCTTTCAGCTGAGCT
>ERZ808246.2505-NODE-2505-length-11462-cov-58.252915_pt1 | contig 11462 bp, 8 predicted proteins | sample MGYA00521083_ERZ808246 | MGnify/ENA primary metagenome ERZ808246 (study PRJEB31516, sample SAMN03275577) | gut metagenome | biome: mammalia-associated habitat; material: feces | host: Papio cynocephalus | place: Kenya | collected 2012-07-07 ...
GCCGTGGTCGTCAGCTATCCGCTGCTCAAGTTCTGGGTCATGCCGAAGAGCGGCGGCAAGTCCGCTGACGGCAAGAAGAAGGAGGCGGCCAAGTAAACTTTTTCTGATTCTTTCTCTCTTCCTTTCCCGCCCACCCGGGCTCCCTTTTTCCGGGTGGGCTTTTCATGTCTGTCTTCGCGTCTTTTCCATGCCTTTTGTGCTTCCCCTTTTTTGGTGGCTGTGGCAAGCGGTGGAAGCTGTGGAATACGATAACGAAATCGTCCGTTTTGTGCAAAATACGTCTTTTGAAATCGTCCGTTTTGTGCAAAATACGTCTTTTGAAATCGTCCGTTTTGTGCATAGCATGTCTGTAATGCTATGATTTCCAATGTATCTGCCGTGATGATAGGAGATGCTGATGTTGAAACGAAAAATAATGCGGCAGCTTATCGATTGGAAAGCGTCATCGAAGAAAGCGATGCTTGTTACTGGTGCGCGGCAAGTCGGCAAAAGCTATGCGATTCGTGAGTTCGCCAAACGGGAATACAAATCGTATATCGAAATCAATCTGTACGACGATAAAGCGGCAGCCAAAGCGTTGTTGACGGCATCCAATGTGGATGAATTTCTGTCACGGCTTTCCTTGTTCGCTCGTGATGCCATGATTCCCGGCGATACGCTCGTGTTCATTGATGAGGTGCAGGAAGCTCCGGATATCATGACGATGGTCAAGTTTCTTGTGCAGGATGGGCGTTTCGATTATGTGTTTTCTGGATCCATGCTGGGGACGGAATTCAAGGGAGTGCGTTCGTACCCTGTGGGATACGTGACGGAACGGACGATGCGTCCCATGGATTTTGAGGAGTTCTGTTGGGCGATTGGCGTGCATGAAGAAACGTTGGAATCTATACGGCAGTGCTGTAAAAACGAACAGCCTGTTGATGAGGCTGTGCATGAAGCAATGATGCGCAATTTTCGGACATATCTTGTGGTGGGAGGTATGCCCGATGCGGTAAACGTCCTCTTGGAATCCGGCGGCGATTTGATGGCCGTAAGACGCGTGCAGTCTGATTTGAATCGTCAATACCGACATGACATCTCCCAATATGCAGGATCCCGTGCGTTGCAGGTGAGAGAGGTGTTCGAACAGATACCAATGCAGCTGACGGACGGCAATGGGCGTTTTTCAGTGACTGCGATTGGGGAGAATGCGCGGTATTCACGCAATCAAAAGGATTTTGTCTGGCTCGTCGATGCTGGGGTGGCGCTGAAGACCGATTGTGTGGCGGAGCCTAAAACGCCCTTGAAGCGCACGGCGCAATCCCCGAAATTCAAGCTATACCAGTCTGATACGGGCATGTTGATGGCCAGGTACCCTGTCTCCACGGCTCAGGCGGCGTACTTGGATGACGGAAATCCCAATCTTGGGGCCATTTATGAAAATGTGGTCGCTCAGGAACTGGCTGCGCAGCGTATTCCGCTGTATTACTACATGTCGAAGAAGAAAGGTGAAGTCGATTTCATCGCGGACACTCAGGATGATTCCGTAATGCCTGTGGAGGTGAAATCCGGCAGAAGCTATATGGTGCATGCGGCCATTGATGCGTTGCTCGCCAATCCGGAATATCGGTTGAAGCAGGGCGTGGTGGTTTCTCGGTCAAACGTATCGCGTCGGGGGAACGTGCTGAATCTGCCGTTGTACTCCTCGTGGTGTTTGGCGGATGTGGCTGGACTTGTTGCTGAGGATGATGAGCCTGAACGACCGTTCACCATGCAGATACAGACTGTGTGAGGCTGCGTCCTTTATTGATATCCACATGTCGTGGCATTACCTTCCAATGCTCGAGCTTGGGGTGTGCCGAAAGACGCGGCGGACTGTCGGTAGTGCGTCGGAGGCGGAAGAAAGCTGGAGAAAATTCGTTACGTATGGCCCCCAACGGGCCATGATCTATTGCTGATCGTCGCAATTTGTGTCACGATCCCGAATTTCGGCTGTTTTTTCGGATTGTGACACATCTGGCATTCTTTCTTTACCTCCTAACCGGTGTTTTTAGCGCGATTTGCCCAGAAAAAGCCATTTCGGGGGTATCTGCCCGCTGAGATTTGTGTCACGATTCCAATTTTTGCCCGTTTTTTCGAATCGTGACACAAAATCGCCCGCAACACGATGCCGAAATCGCTTTTCGGAGGTGTGTGGAAACGTTGCGGGGAAAGTTTGGAAACGTTCGAGAGCTTTTGGAAGTACTCCGGCAGCATTTCGCAGCCAATTCGAATGACGGATGTCATGCGGCGGTTTGCAAAAGAGGAGGGAATGCAAGTCTGCCGCTTTTTAGGATAGGGGAGAGGGCATAGGGAGAGGCGCGCGACCTAACCTATCAGCGCGCTGACGTCATGAACGTCGGCGAGATGCCGTTCCATCGCATGCTCGGCGGCCTGCGCATCGCTGGAACTGACGGCCTCGAAAACGGCCTGATGCCCCATGTGCGAGATCCTACGGCCGGTAGGGGTCTGATGGGACAGTTCCCTCACATGCTCGGTGCATTTGAACGTGAATTGCAGAATGGTGAGCAGCAGCTTGTTGCCGGTGGCGTGCGCGAGCAGCAGATGGAATTGGATGTCGAGTTTCATCGATTGCGCTTGGCTGAGACTCTCGTCCGCTTCTTTTTCAAGGATGCCTTGCAGCGCGGCAAGGTGGGTCGGAAGGGCGCGTTGCGCTGCGAAGGCCGCGATTCGAGGTTCGAGCGATTCGCGCAATTCCGTGGCGTTCTGCAGCTCGATGTCGGTCGATTCGAGCATGGCCGCCAGTTTTCGGGTGTTCGACATGGGGTCGAGCACGGTGCTGCCCCGTCCCTGGACCCGTTCGATGAGTTGTTTGGATTCCAGTTCGGACAGCGCCTCGCGTATGGAGGTCCGTGAGACCTTGAACCGTTCGGCCAGAACGCGTTCCGCAGGAAGACGTTCACCGGGTTTGAGCACGCCTGTCATGATGAGTTTTTCGAGATGGTCGGCGATCTGTCCGCTGATATTGCGATTGACGAATTCGATTGGTGGTATGACGGCCTCGTTATGGGATGGGTTCGTCGTGGAAGCCATGCTGATCCTCACTTTGCCGATGTTTTCACCATCGCCTTGCCTGCGATGCGGATTGGTCTATTGGCCATACCAATTCAGCATAAAACAACATGATTGGTCTGCTCGCCGTTTCCGTTCTGTAACAAGTGCGTGACCGTCTATTTCGGTGCTGGAAACTGGAGCATGAAGACCATACCATTGGTCCCATTGTTGGCTTCAACGCAAATTGGATGTACGGAAAAAGACGTCTTATCAGAAAGACGTCATACCAAGAAGGCGGAGATCGATGAAGGATTCAAAGGCATTCGGACCGGTGCTGCAAAGGCTCACTCCGGAAGAGGTGCGGGACATGGGCGGCCGGTACGTGCCAGCCAGCGTACGGAACACGTTCTGGGGCGTGCTTCCGTCCCGGATGGATGGCTCGATCGCATCCGTCTCCTCCGGCCAGCGGATAACGATCGACACCATCAGCCATGAGGGCCTCATGCCGGATCAGGGCTCCGACCCCGTCAGATATTTCGGCTCCCGGGGAATCGGCCGCAGCGAGCTTCTGGAGGACGCCATCGCGATCCCCGCATGCAAGTCCCGCGGCGAGCACGACGGCTCCCACGTCGTCACCGGGCCGATTGAGGTCAAGGGAGCCAAGCCCGGCGATGTGCTGATGGTTTCCATCGACAGGCTTGAGCGCCGCGCCCCGTATGGCGTGATTTCCACGCGTCACGGCCGTGGCGTCATGGTCGATTCCGGGCTTGAGGGCGATTACGGCGCGCTTTGCAAGGTCATTTCCGTGGACGGCGAGGCTTTCGGACAGATCGTGCCCGACGGAACGCAGTTCCACGACCAGGCGTTGGACAAGACGGACTATCCGGCCTTTCCTTTGCGCCCGTTCCTGGGAATCATGGGTGTGACGCCCGATTCCGACGAGCGGAAGTGTTCCATTCCCCCCTATGCGTTCGGAGGGAATATCGATGTGAACGACATGACGGAAGGCAGCACGCTGTTCCTGCCGGTGCAGATTGATGGCGCCGGTTTCTACATCGGCGACCCCCATTACGCGCAGGGCGATGGGGAAGTGGCGCTGACCGCTTTGGAGGCGCCGCTCCGCGCGACGGTCACCCTGACCGTCATCCCCGGCAAGATCGCCGACGGGCTTTTCGGCGTCCACGACAGGGCGTTCGCATGCGCGGACGGAAAGCTGTTGGCGTTGGGGCTTCATGAGGATCTGGACGAGGCGTTGCGCCAGAGCGTGGCGTATTCCATTAGTCTGCTGTCGTCGCTGTTCCACCTTCCGAAGAAGGCCATCTACCTGTATCTGTCCGCCGCGGCGGATTTCGATGTATCGCAGGCCGTCGATTTGGTCCGTGGCATCCATTCGCGGATACCGCTGTCCCATTTCGAAGGGCCGGCCGCCGACGATCTCATCGGCTATATCATGCAGGCCGTGAAACAAGCCGTGAAACAGGGCGATTGAAGCAAGTCGGGTAATGCCAATCGAAGCCGAATGATGCCGATGGGCCGCGCGTGCGCGGATCGGCTGGCGCCCATCGGCGGACAAATCCGCCATCGGTGGAACGATGGTGATGCGACGAAACGAACGACAAGAAGAACTGAAGACGAGGTGGACGCAGCGTGAAGGAAGCAAGGAAGGCGACGCAATCGCAGGAACGACCGCAGCAGCCGCAGCAATCGCAGCCGAAGATCGGCAGAATACCAGCGCTGATCGCGGCGGTGGCCGTCGTCGGCATCGCAATCGGAGCGGCTGCGGGCCTGCTTACGCTCATGCTGTACCAGATCGAACGTTTCGCGCTCGGCTATATCGAGAACGCGCATGAATCCGGCCCGTTCAACGTGCCTGCCATCCGCCGCGCGATCTCCGTGACGCTTGGTGCCACCATCGCCGCCGTGATCTGGTGGCTGCTGCGCACCCGCACCACCAAAGTGCCATCCGTCAAAAAAGCTGTGGGCGGCGCGCTGATGCCGGTCTGGCAGACCATCGTGCACGTGCTGCTGCAGATCTTCATCGTCGGCACCGGCATGTCGATCGGCCGCGAGGTGGCTCCTCGCGAGCTCGGCGCGATGTTCGGCCAACGTTTCGCCCGTTGGGTGCGTCTCGACGCGAAGGACACGCGCATGATGGTGGCCATCACCGCCGCGGCCGGCCTTGCGGGCGTCTACAACGCGCCGCTCGCGGGCACGTTCTTCGCCGTGGAGATCCTGCTGGCCGACGTGACGCTCGAAACGGTCGCGCTCGCGTTCGCCTGCTCCGCGCTCGCCTCGTGGGTGGCAAGTTTGGTCAAGGGCACGCACACGTTCTATCTGATCGGCAAGGCGGACGGACTGTTCACCCCCGACTACATGCTGTTCGCGCTGGTCGCCGGCCTGGTTCTCGGCGCGGCCGGCGCGCTGTTCCGCCGTGGTTCCCAGTGGGCGGAGAAGGCCAAGCCGTCCGGAGCGGGCATTCTGTGGATGATGCCGCTCGCCGGCCTGCTGACGGGCGTTGTGGCGATCGCCGTGCCGCAGGTGATGGGCAACGGCCGTGCCACCGCGCAGCTGAGCTTCTCGTCGAAGGCCGATCTGGCCGTCATTCCGGTGTTGCTGCTGTCTTTCGTGGCCAAGGCAGTCGTCACGTTGCTGACGATCCGTTCCGGCGCTTCCGGCGGTGTGCTGCAACCGGGCATCGCGTTGGGCGCTTCCGGCGGTGCGGTATTGGGTGTTCTGTGGATGCAGGTGTTCCATACGAATTCGATTGGCATGTACGCTCTGCTGGGTGCGTGCGCGCTGCTCGCCGCCTCCCAGCAGGCGCCGTTGATGGCGATCTGCCTGGTGATGGAACTTGCCGACGCCCCGATCAACCTGTTCGTGCCGATCGGTCTCGCGGTGGCCGTCAGCTCCTTCACCGCCTCCCGTCTGGCCAAGCCGCTCGCCGCCTTCCATCTGCCGATTCCGCAATCCGCGCAACCGGAGAAATAGCCAGCGCCCAACCGCCCGTCCGTCCGTCACATGGCCATCAGGCCGGTTTGGCGGGGGATGAGCACGGTCAGCACGAACCAGTGGTCGTCGGTGCGGATCGTCACCTCGCCGCCGTATTGCTGCGCGATGTGCCGTATCGATTTCACGCCGAAGCCATGCCGATGCTGGTCGTCGCGCTTCGTGGTACGCAGGTTGCCGTCGGCGTCTTTCTTCAGTCGGGAATCGAAATAATTCTCGACGCGAATCACAATAAAACGATTCTGTTCGAACAAAGCAAGTTTGATAAGACGTTGCTCCCGATTCGGCAGTTTCGATGTAGCCTCAATCGCGTTGTCGAGCGCGTTGCCGAACAGCGACGCGATGTCCATCGACGACATGTTGGCCAGCAGCGAGCCGTCGGCCACGGCGGTGAACGTGATGCCATGGTCGTTGCAGGCACGCTCCTTCGTGGTGAGGATGACATCGAGCACAGGATTGCCGGTGTGCTGTTGCGCGCTGTAACGCTGCACCGACTTCTCCAACTGCTCGAAGCCCGCCGCCGCATGCTCGGGATCGACCTCGGCGCGCAACGCCGTGATCTGATGCTTCAGATCATGCGCGAGCCGGCCAAGCGATTCGATGTTCTCCTTCGACTGCAGGTACTCCTGATGTTGGCTTTCCAGCTGCGCGTTGATGGAAGCGAGTTCGGTGCTCGCCTCAAGACGGCGCATCTGCTCCTGCTGCGCGAACAGAATCGCGAATCCGCAGAAATCCACCAAAGTGCGGATGTAGAAGACCTCCTGTCCTACCGTTCCGGAGAACGGCGTGTTCGTGGAGATGAAGCTCAGATTGCTCATGGCGAAGGTGACGATCGTGATGGCCACCGTCGCCGTCGCTGCGGAAGCCGTCGGCAACGTGGGGGAGGTCTGGCTGAAATTGCCGCGTTCTACCAACCAGGACAGCCCGAAACACAGCGCGTAGGTGACGATGAGCAGCAGGACGGCACGCCAATCGTAATCGGAGAAGCGGCCGTCGCGCATGCCGATGAACGTGACGATTTGCCAATGCAGCGACGCCACCAATTCGGCCAGCACGAACGCGCGGGCCGTGATGTACAGCCCTTCGCGTTTGCCGGTGCCGGCACCGAACAGGATCATCAGATACATGCAGCCGAAAGCGAGCATCATGCCGACGATCCAAAACCAGATTGGCATGACGCCGTCGAAATACTGCACGGCGATCAATGCGACCAAGCCGATCACGCCCACGATGGCTGAACGGCGGAACGGCACGCGGCGGAACAGCACCGCCATATACACCACGCACGCCAGCCATTCGCAGATGGCGGTATACGAGCGGGGAATGTCGGGCAGCGCGTTGGTGATCGGTGTCATCGATGGCACCGACACCACCATGACGCGCGTCGCGAAATCGAAAATCGCGCCGGTCATCCCATACCACCCCCCATATAATCCGTCAACGCCGTCAGAAACGCCTTCTTGCGCGGACGGCTCACGCGCAGACGCTCGTCGTTCGACATGATGCAATCCTGATCGGCCATGCCCGTCACATGCCTGAGATTGACCAGATAGCAGGAATTCGAGCGGAAGAAGTGATAGTCGGCGAGCTTGGCCTCCATATCCTTCAACGTGCCGTTGATGGACAGCTTGCCGTCAAGCGTGTGGATGACGATGGTGTGGCGGATCGATTCGAGGTAGAGGATGTCCGCCAGATTCAGGCGCATCTGTCCCTTGCCGGTGTCGATGAGCATGGAATCGTCGACGTTGCTACGCACCATGCCGATCGATTTCTTCATTTCCTGGGAAAACGCGAACCATGGCAGCGGCTTGAGCAGGTACGACAGCGCGCGCACCTCATATCCGCTGATGGCGTATTGCGGCGCGGCGGTGATGAAGATGATCACCACCTTGTCATCGCGCTCGCGGATGCGGCGGGCGGCCTCCATGCCGTCCATCTCCTTCATTTCGATGTCGAGCAGCAGAATGTCGTAGACGGGGCTGTATCTTTCCACGATTCGGGCGCCGTCGTCGAATACGGATACGGTGAACTGCTCGTCGTTCTCCTTCTGGTAGCGGTTGAGATAGTCAAGTACCAGCTGGCAGCTTGCCGGGTCGTCCTCGACGACTCCGATCCGTATGTTGCGCATCAATTGACCTCCCTGTCCTGCCGTCGCGTCGCCGTACGTTTCCCGTGCGTCCGTCCATGCGGTATTCCATGCGGTATCGCGGTCCCTAGTAGGAAACTGTAATAGCCGGAGCGTGGTTTGCGAGTCCGCCCACCTGATTTTCCGTTCCTCTACCATCCGGATTATGCGGCGATTTATGCGGCAATCGAGCCGTATCCGCACGCGACACGCGTTGGCGAGTCGGAAGAAAGGTTGTGTATAGTTATTGGTGGCTCAACGAAGAGATCTTCGCTAGACCAAAGAAATAATTAAATGCTTTGAATCGTGGTTTTGTCGAAGTAGTAAGCCGCGACGATGGGCACCGAACAAAAAATCCCTTTACAACGGATCGTGAGGCACGTACCTGCCTCTGAAAGGATGAAAATCATGGCAGAAGTCGTATTCGACCATGTTACTCGTATCTACCCGGGCAATGACAAGCCGTCTGTGGATGACCTGAATCTCGACATCAAGGATGGCGAGTTCCTGGTGCTGGTTGGCCCGTCTGGCTGCGGTAAGTCTACGACCCTGCGTATGCTCGCCGGCCTTGAAGAGGTCAACAAGGGCCGCATCCTCATTGGTGGCAAGGACGTCACCACGATGCAGCCGAAGGACCGCGACATCGCAATGGTGTTCCAGAACTACGCTCTGTACCCGCATATGACCGTCGCCGACAACATGGGCTTCGCTCTGAAGATCGCCGGCACTCCGAAGGACGAGATCCGCAAGCGCGTCGAGAAGGCCGCTGAGATCCTCGACCTGACCGAGTACCTCGACCGTAAGCCGAAGGCTCTGTCCGGTGGTCAGCGTCAGCGTGTGGCCATGGGCCGTGCAATCGTCCGTGAGCCGAAGGTCTTCCTCATGGATGAGCCGCTGTCCAACCTCGACGCCAAGCTCCGTGTCCAGACCCGTACCCAGATCGCCGCTCTGCAGCGTCAGCTGGGCGTCACCACCCTGTACGTGACCCACGACCAGACCGAGGCTCTGACGATGGGCGACCGCATCGCCGTCATCAAGCTCGGTGTTCTGCAGCAGGTCGGCGCTCCGACCGAGCTGTACGATCGTCCGGCCAACGTCTTCGTCGCCGGCTTCATCGGCTCCCCGTCGATGAACATCAACACCCATCCGGTGGTCAACGGCAAGGCGAAGATCGGTGAGGACACCGTGGATCTGCCGGTTGAAGCCGTCGACAAGCTGACCGCCGAGGACAATGGCCAGATCGTGGTCGGCTTCCGTCCGGAAGATGCCTCCCTGGCTGCCCCGGATGAGGCCAACGCCTTCTCCCTCAAGGTCATGAACGTTGAGGATCTGGGCTCCGATGGCTACATCTACGGCAACATCATCACCGATGGCTCCGCCGCCGAGGCGTCCACCATGATGTCCGATCAGAACAAGCTCACCACGATCCGCGTGAACCCGCGTGCTCTTCCGAAGGTCGGCGATACCGTCAAGATCAAGATCGACCCGTCCAAGATGCACCTGTTCGCTCCGTCCACCGAGCTGCGTCTGAACTGAGACGATAACGAGTAACCAACCGTCGGGCGTTTCTTCCGAACTGCCTGGCGGGTGGTCGAACCAATACTTGGCGGACGCGCGAACGTCCGTCAACCATTAAACGAGACATTCTCTTTCCTCTCTTATTGTCTCGTTGGGGAAGCCCCGCGTTGGCGCGGGGCTTCCCTTTTTTATCCCGTTCTATTCTGCGTTTTCCGCTTCTTGTCATGATTCGGCCAATCTGGCCAGTCCGGTCCGACTTGGGGCAACGTTTGTGGGTAGGTCAGCGGGTAGATTGGAATAATATGGAATCACTTGAATTGCCGCAGATGGATCCTCGTGTGCTTAAAGCCACTTCCGTGAAAGCCGATGATCCCGCAACGCAGAGCCCGGAACCGTCGGCGTTGAAGATCACCGCGGCGAGCTCGAATCCGAAGATGTTCACACTGCCGTGGGAAAAGCCGCTGGCGACTTGGCCCGAGGACCTGTTGGTCAATCTGCCACGAGGCATTTCTAGGCACGTGGTGCGCTTCGTGCACGTGGGCGACGAAGTGTACGCCATGAAGGAGATCACGCGGAACGTGGCGGAACGCGAATATGAATTGCTCCGCCGCCTGCAGAAGCTGGAACTGCCAACTGTGCAGCCGATCGCCGTGGTCACCGGTCGCCATAACGAGGAAGGCGAGCCGCTGGAAGCCATCCTCGTCACCAAGCATTTGAAATTCTCACTGCCGTATCGTGCGCTGTTCGCGCGCAACCTGCGTCCCGACACCGCCGAACGGCTCATCGACGCCTTGGCCGTGCTGATGGTGCGTCTGCATCTGGCCGGCTTCTATTGGGGCGATGTGTCCCTGTCGAACGTGCTGTTCCTGCGCGACGCTGACGCCTTCTCCGCGTTCCTGGTGGACGCTGAAACCGGCGATTTGCAGATCAATCTGACCGAAGGCCAGCGCGAATACGATGTGGATCTGGCCCGCACGAACATCATCGGCGAATTGATGGATCTGGCTTCCGGCGCGTTGCTGCCGAGCAACACGGATGAGATTGAAATCGGCAACCGTCTGGTGGAGCGTTACCACTCGCTGTGGAGCGCGCTGACGGACACCGACAAGTTCAGCCCGGACGAGATGTGGAAGATCGAGAAGCGTGTCAACAAGCTCAACGATCTCGGTTTCGACGTGGACGAGCTGGAAATGAAGACTGCCGAGGACGGCAAGCGCGTGCTGGTGCGTCCGCGCGTGGTGGATGCCGGCTACGCCAATCGCAAGCTGCTGCGGTTGACGGGTCTCGACGTGCAGGAGAACCAGGCCCGTCGACTGCTCAACGATCTGGACGCCTACCGCACCTCCACCTGGCGTGACGGCGAGGACCTCGAAATCGTCGCGACCGATTGGATGCGCGAGGTGTTCGAGCCGACCGTGCGTATGATTCCGCGCGAGTATCGTTCGCAGATCGAGCCGGCACAGTTCTTCCACGAAGTGCTTGACCACCGTTGGTTCCTGGCTGAGAAGGCCGGGCATGACGTTTCGATGGCCGAGGCCGTGAAGAGCTACGTGGAGAACGTGCTTCCGCAGTACAAGCTCGATCAGAAGGACCTGGATGTGCTGAACGCTGAGGCCGATTCCGGTGTGATCGATGACGAATACACGTACAACGACACCGACGATGATGGCTACAATCCAGACGACGATCCGGACGCGGCGGTGTGGAGCCATTGATGCGGATCCATTGATTCAGCACCGTGCGCAAACAAAAAGCTCAAGCCAGTAAGGCTTGAGCTTTT
>ERZ808246.2506-NODE-2506-length-11460-cov-5.369487_pt1 | contig 11460 bp, 9 predicted proteins | sample MGYA00521083_ERZ808246 | MGnify/ENA primary metagenome ERZ808246 (study PRJEB31516, sample SAMN03275577) | gut metagenome | biome: mammalia-associated habitat; material: feces | host: Papio cynocephalus | place: Kenya | collected 2012-07-07 ...
TCTGGGAGATGCCCAAGCATCCCAACATCGTGTCGAAAGAGATAAAGTTCGACGAATGAGGCTCCATCCAGTCCTTTAGGATGAGAAGTCTAGCTCCAGTTGGAAGTTCAAGATCTTCGCTCACGTGGAAATGTCCGAAAATAAAAAAGTCCACATGACGCTTGGACGAGAACTCCACTGCAAACTTGTACAACGGCTCATCGGTACCTTTGAAGACATATTCATTGCTCTTCGCCACCCTACTCTTCTTTGACCAGCCTTTACCGAAGCGGAAGGCAATATAGGGGTGTAACAAGCTGAAAAGACTTTGGAAAAATTTGTTACGGAAGCCCCAACGCATCAGCTTGTACCAATTGTGCCCCGGTCCTAATCCGTCCCCATGCCCTAGGCAAAACGTCTTGCCACCTATTTCGACGACATAAGGCTGTTGAAGAATATGGATGCCCAATTCTTCAAAGTAGTGAAAGCACCAGATGTCATGATTACCTTGAAAGAAGCACACTTCGACACCTGCATCAATCAAATCAAGCAAAGCAGAAAACACCCTTACATACCCTTTAGGCACAACGTCATGGTACTCGTACCAAAAATCCCAAATGTCTCCAAGGAGGTACAATGTCTTAGTCCTCTCTTTCGGGATGGACCTTAAGAAACTGACAAAACGAGCCTCTCTGTCAAGGGGATCATTCACGTCAAGTCCTAGATGGACGTCAGAGACAAAGTACGAAAGGGTTCTGTCTGCCATTGAGGATGAATATGCTTACGCAAAAATCAGAAGCAGCATTGAGACGGCAAGGCAGTAGATAGCGAACCATGTCAGCTTTGCCTTCTTGACAATGGCAATCATGACTTTGCAGGCAAAAAGACCTGATACGAAAGCTGCTAAAAAGCCAACGACAAGACAGACAGGGCTGAGACCTCCGCCCAAAACGGCTTCACCACCTATGCTCTTTACAAGATCAAGGAACTGTTCCCCAATAATAGGAACAAGGACCATCAAGAACGAGAACTGTGCCATGACATCGCGCTTGACTCCACACAAGAGTCCAGTAGCGATGGTGGTACCAGAACGGGAAAGACCCGGAGCAACAGCCAGTGCCTGACCGAGTCCCACCACAAGTGCCTGCCAGTAGGAAATTCCATTGCGGGTTGAAGAAGCAGGAGCATCTTCTTTTTTGCGGACACTGACACGTCCGGAGACGTCAGACAGGTAGAGAAGAATTGCCGTAATGATCAGACAAACAGCCACCGTAAACAAATTGTCTGAGAACAAAGACTCAACCTGATCCTTGAAAAGTAGCCCAACGATAGCAACCGGAATCATTGACACTATGATTTTGAAAACATAGTCCGTCTCTTCATTGTATTTAAACTTGAACAGACCAGCGATAAGGCGGCAAATAGGTTTCCAGAACACGATGATCGTACTCAAAACAGTGGCAAGATGCACCGTCACGGTAAAATCCAAAAAACCGTCTCCGTCAACGCCCAACAGATCTCTCACAATCATGAGATGACCACTCGAACTTACAGGAAGAAATTCAGTCAGTCCTTGTACTATCCCCAAAAGAAATGCTTGCAACCAATCCATAGCTTATTCTTTATTTGCGTCATTCTTCGGACGGCACATTATCGCAACCACTTCAATGACAATTCCACAGATAATAACTAAAGGCGCAGCCACAAGTCTGCGAAAATCAAACATCGCCCAATTAAATTCCTCATGATTTGTGGTGCCACCTCCAATCATGAGCACAAAACCAGCGACCATCACGAGCAGACCCATCAAGAGCAATCGCAAGCCTTTTCCGGTGATCGACATTTTGGTGTTATCCGACATATTCCTTATTATTAAATTGTTAGCAATATAATTCATCCTTTGACAGTGAGACTAGGCGCCCAACGACAAGGGCTGTACTAAGCGTACAGATTACAATTCCCGACAGAATTACCACTCCAATCACAGCCAAAAGCAGGTCCAAACGAAATACTTCAAAAAGTTGTGCAAACTCGCTTCTCACGAAAAAGAGAATCCCGACAAGCATTACGGTAGCAAGAAGAGCGGAAAACAGGCCTTGGAACACAGCCTGAACGAGGAACGGGGCTCTGATAAAAGATTTAGTAGCACCGACAAGCCGCATAGTGTGAATCGTAAATCTTCGCGAAAAGACATTCAGCCGCACAGTGTTGTTAATAAGTACGAAAGAAATGAAAAGCAGCAGGAATATAAAGACTCCCAGAACAGCAGAGATCTTCCCCAAATTAGTGTTAAGTTTGTCCACTAGAGACTGCTGATAGACCACTTCATCAACCAAAGGGGATTCCATAATGGCACGTTTAACGACCTCAAGACTGTCAGATGACACATAGTCTGCTCTAAGTGTAACATCCACAGAAACAGGGATGGGAGCAGTCTCAAAGACATTGAGAAAGTCCTCCCCCAAGAGTTCCGCCATCTCCTTAGTCCCCTGTTCACGAGAAATGAACTTGCTGCTTTTAATAAAAGGCATTGCGTCCAGTTCGGAGACATATTCAATAGCCTCGTCATCACTGACTTCCTGCTTCATTAGCACGGAGACCTGCATGTTCTCCTTGAAATAGTCAGAGACGCTCCTCGCATTGACCACCAGAAGGCCGGCCACTCCGACAAGAAGTAGCACAAGACTAATGCTTACTACCGTGGAAAGCCAAGCTCCGATGAGTCTTCTACGTATCAATTTATTTTCACCTGACGTCATTTTCGCACAATGCCCCAAATTGGACTCAAAGATAGTGAAATATCGAAATATGAAAAAAAATTATTACCTTTGTAAGACAAGATTTTTAATATGGGAAAACCCGTAAACAGAGTATTATTCGTCAATTCCGAGATGATGCCATTCCTTCCAGAGACACCAATCTCGAAGGTCGGACGTTGCCTACCACAAGGTATCCAAGAACGCAAAAAGGAAATCAGGGCTTTCATGCCTCGCTATGGGTGCATAAACGAACGTAAGAACCAACTCCACGAGGTCATCCGACTCTCTGGAATGAACATCATCATTGGTGATGTGGACAGGCCGCTCGTGATCAAGGTAGCCTCCATCTCAGCAGCTAGGATTCAGGTCTATTTTATTGACAATGAAGACTATTTCCGTCGTAAGCAGATTTCATTCGATGCAGATGGAAAGTTCTTTGAAGACAATGGACAGAGGGCCATATTCTTTGCTAGAGGTGTCCTAGAGACCGTAAAGAAACTTCGTTGGGCTCCAGACGTGATCCACTGCCAAGGTTGGATTTCGAATCTGATTCCGCTCTACCTCAAGAAAGCCTACAACGGAGACCCGATCTTCAGCGGAAGCAAAATCGTGACCTCCCTCTACGGAGAGATCGACAAAGAGGCTTTCTTCCCTTCTTTCAAAGACAATATCATATTCGGTGGAATCAAGCCAGCGGATGTCTCCTTGCTTGAGAATCCTACTGGCATAAATCTTGCGAAAACCGCCGCTTTGTATTCCGATGGGATAATCTTCGGAGACAAAAACGTTGATCCAGAGTTGGTCAAGTTCTGTCAACAGGAGAACATCCCTAATCTTCCTTTCAACGAAGAAGCGATGGCCAACGGGCATTACATCGAGGAATACGATGGATTTTATCAACAGTTACAGTAAATGAGAAAACTTCCAGCAATCATTGCTCTGACAGTCGCTTTGGTGTCATGCATCGGAGTGGATCAAAAGCTCGGTGGAGACTTTATTCCCACCGACCAGAAATATGACTTCCACACAGCCGAGTTCGACTTGGACGAGATTTGGATGAAATCAATTGACAGTCTTACTGCATATTCATCAAGAAGAATAACCATCGGTTCGATCAGGGACGAGCGTTTCGGGCTGTTCAGCCGGGGAAGCGTTGTGACTCTCGTGCCAGTTCTGGACTCTGTAGATTTCGGTAAAGATCCGGTGTTCAAAAGATTTAAATTTAAAGCCGGTCCTGACTCCACATCTGTGGCGGACGAGAGCCAGCAGAACATTCTTCAGAACGTCAATGTCTATGCTCTCACCGAGTCACTCGGTTCCAAGGATTACTTCTCCAGAGCTGAAGTCAAGCACGGCACAAAGAGAATCACTAAAGGCGTGCCGGTGGTCAATGGACAAGACTCGCTGACATTCGAGTTCACAGAGGACTTCGGCAGGCAGTACCTTAACATCACCCAAGATGACCTTAAGGACCTGGCGACCTACACAAAGAAGTTTCCGGGAATATACCTCTGCACCGATGATCCTGCTGGAATAGGTGGTCGCTTCGACATGTACAAGTTCGACATCTTGGAGAGAGTTCAGAGTTCATCGGGATCATATTACATCAACAGGACGGACAACTACGCCATACTTTACTTTAACGGAGAATTCAACGGAGAAAGGAGGGATTCTAGTTTGATGTTCTATTTCAGCCCTGTGGAGATGCAGGATCTCGATTCTCTGATAAATGCAAGCGCGCTGCCTTCGCAGTACGTGTTCAACGTTGACAGGCACGAGTCGGATCATCTCATCGGGAAGGCGGATGATAAGATTTACATCGAAGGTGGAAGCGGAGTAAAACCTGTCGTTCCGGCTTACGAAATCCAACGTCTTGTAAATGAAGAGATTGTTCGCAAAGGTGGAAATCCTGCTACCGCGCTCATCTCAAAGGCCACAATTGAATTGCCATTTGATTTCCCGGACGATTACACGACAATGTTCCGTTATCCTAAGGTTCTTAGTCCGACCATCAAAATCAGCACGGACACGACTGTGACATTTGCAGGGTTGACCGATGCCAGTGCTTCGGACGAGAATCAGGGAGACATCAACCGTTCTCTGTGCAATTACGCTCCGGACATCACGCATCATGTGCAGCAAATCATCAGAAAAGACGCTGACGACAGCAAGCTGTCAGATTACGACATCTGGTTCTTAGTGATGTGGTACGAGACAACTACCACATATAACGCGGAGGCAGAGGAGATGGCCAATTACTATCAGCAGATAGCTTATGCCTCTTACTACAACCAACTTTACGGTGGTTACGGCTATGGCAGCTACGGCTATGGTTATGGCAGCTACGGTAGCTACTATAACAACTACTACAACTACGCGACCATGGCCCAGTACGCCTCCTCGTCAGCCACGACAACCACTTCAGACACAGAATTGGACAAGGACCGTTACTATAATGCGGTGCTTCGTGGGCCTAAAGCGGAAGGCAAGAAGCCAAAACTGAAAGTGACGTTCGCTGTTCCGAAAGGATATCCTGAAAAATAACAGACAACAATAATAAAGCCTCGGACTGAAATCCGAGGCTTAATTTTTTTAGTCAAAGGATTATGCTTCTTCCTTGCTGGCGAGCTTCTCTTTAACTTTGTCGATTGCATCCTTAACGGTTGCGATTGTGCTTGTCTCCTCATCAGGAATCTTGATTCCAAACACTCTCTCAAACTCCATGAGAAGCTCAACTGTGTCAAGTGAATCAGCTCCGAGATCATTTGTGAAGTTAGCGCTTTCAGTCACTTCTGACTCCTCAACGCCCAGCTTGTCAACGATAATCGCTTTGACCTGCTTTACAATTTCTTCTTCAGTCATAATTGAATAATTAAAATTAGTATATTCTTACAAATAAGGGGGCTACAACGTTCCCGACACAAAAGGGAAACATATAGCGGCACAAAGTAAGCAAAAAATAGTCAATTATGCAAATTTGCCTTCGATGTCACCGTTTTGCAGTTCTTCCGCTGTCACTTTGAAGCGTCACGGCTGAGACTCAGCCAAATCCTTAAACCATTGAGGGAGTTCAGCAGATAGAAGATGTACTTAATGAGCATGACAGCGGCATTCCCAGAGCCAGCCCCGTTCATGACAGCTACGCTCCAGAGCGAGATTGAGGAAATGTTGACCAAGATCCAGATGTACCACTGCTCCATAAACGCGAGACTCATCAGCACCTGCCCTGCAATGTTCAGAATCATCACAACAGCATCGAGAAGGATCTTTGGTTTGTCTATACTTTCAATCTTGCCAGCGGACAGCTTTGCCACATCTACATATAATAATATAAGATAAAGAGCCACTATACCTGCGACTATTCCAGCCGCAAGCCAAGCCCACTGCCTTCCCGTAAGCCGTCTGGCTTTCAGATGCAAACCATCGTCCCCAGAGTGAACCTTAGCCCCTCTCTTGCTCCATTGCCAGAATCCGATGAACTGCATTGGCAGAAAATAGAAAGCGTGAAGGGCAAAATTGCCCATGATGCCATTGTCGAAATAGACGATTGTGCCGATAAGCACATCAATGAAGCCAAAAACAAACGTAAGAATGTTCCCATTGGCTGACATCACAGTGTTCACAACCCCCATCACGGAACCAAATGCCGCCAAAAGGAGCATAAAGGTTCTCACTCCCGGCTGCTGAACTTTGAATATGGTAGTGGCTGTGACAGCCAACAGCATTCCTATAACCAAGAATATGTTGAACGCCAGATTGAATCTTCTTTCCTTAACTGAGGTCATCATGGTGTCATTATGTTTATGTTGTCATGTTGATTTGTTGCCCGACAAAGATAGCAAACCTTTTCGTCACTCCATCCAATGCGACATCATTTTGCGGCCCAAAAGAAGAATGGGCAGTTATTTCTGGGCGGATCAGATGAAAATCGGGTGAAAGTCAAGCAATTCTTATGAGTAATATTCATGGATTTTTTGTAAGTTTGTCGAATTAGTGTATTTCGGGACTTAACGAATCAACATATTCCAAGATGAAAGCATCTTATCTCATAACAACTTTGGTTGCACTACTGGTGTCAGCAGTCTCTGCTTTGGGAGCCGGGCCGCTCAAGATGAACGGTAAAGTGGTGGATTCCAAAAGCGGAGAGGCCGTGGTCGGAGCGGTCATTAGGCTTGACGGCAACTATCTTTGGGCAGTTACTGACATTGATGGGAAGTTTAGCCTTGACGGAGTGCAACAGGGAGACTATGACATGAACGTCTCATGTCTGGGCTATGTGGACGTTAACAGAAAGATTTCCGTGAAAAGGGACTTGACTGGGCTTGAGATAAAGCTGACAGTCAGTTCATTGGCTCTGGATGGGGTGGTGGTGACAGCGGAAAAGGCAAAAGACAACATCAACACGACACAGAAAATCGGGCGAAGTGCGCTGGATCATCTACAGATGTCCAACATGGCAGACATTTCAGCGCTGCTTCCTGGAGGGAAGACGATCAATCCCGACCTGACTGCCAACAATGTTCTGTCTCTGCGCAGTGGCGGAACAACCGCTGGCAATGCGGCCTTTGGAACTGCCATAGAAGTTGATGGAGTGCGAATCGGGGACAATGCTAGCTTCGGAAAGATGGAGGGGACTGGAACGAGAAGCATTTCGGTGGACAACATCGAATCAGTGGAAGTTATCACAGGAGTTCCTTCCGCTGAATATGGAGACCTCAACAGCGGAATGATACGCGTGATAACAAAGAAAGGCAAAACTCCGGTAAACGTCACATTCTCAGTCAATCCGAGGACCTACGAGACTAGCGCATCCAAGGGATTTGACCTTGGAGATAGGAAGGGAGTTCTGAATGTCAGCATGGAATGGGCAAAGGCGACAAAGAAGCTCTCCTCCCCTTACACCTCCTACACCAGAAGAGGATTCACGCTCGACTATAGCAACACCATCGCTAAAAAACTTCGCCTTGAGGCCGGAATCTCCGGAAACCTTGGCGGAATGAACAGCAAGAACGACCCCGATCTGTTCTCTGATGAATATTCAAAAGTTAGGGACTATGTCCTAACGCCACATTTCAAGATGGTCTGGCTGCTGAACAAGAGCTGGGTGACGAACATAAGGTTTGAAGGATCAGCCTACTATCATGACAAGCTTTCGAAAGCGCACGAGTACAATTCTTTCGGTTCATCGCAACCGTCCGTGCACTTTGAGGAAGAAGGCTACAGCATCGCGGATGCCCTGCCTCTCACCTACTACTCAGACTTGGTTGAAGATTCCAGAGAGCTTGACTACTCTCTCGGCCTGCACTACGACTGGTTGAAGCATTGGGGCAAGGTGAAGAGCGTACTGAAAGCAGGAGCGACTTGGAAAGCTGACGGAAACATCGGAGAAGGAGAGTACTACGAAGATCCGTCTCTAGCAGCAAACGGCTATCGTCCAAGGCCTTACAAAGACTATCCGTACATGCACAATGCTGCATGCTATCTAGAGGACAATCTCACAGTCCCGGTAGGAAAGACAACTCTAAATCTCAGTGCGGGACTTAGATTTGAGGACGTTTTCATCAAGGATTCCTTCTACGACAATCTACAGACACTTTCCCCAAGACTCAACGCCAAATGGGCAATCAGCAAGCACTTAGCCATCAGAGGCGGATGGGGAATCACTCAAAAACTGCCTTCGTTCTTCATCCTTTACCCTAAGCAGGAGTACCGGGACATCCAGGTCTTCGGAGCCTCCTACGGGAGTTCCGGACAGGCAGTGTACGTCTATCACACGGTACCATATTCAATAAAATACAACCCCGACCTGAAATGGCAGAGCAACTCCAATTCGGAGGTGGGAATTGATGCTGAATATGGCGGAGTGCGTCTCTCGCTCGTGGGATTCCTCAACATCACGAGGAACCCTTATGCAATGCTAAACAGCTATACTCCTGTAAACAACCGTCTTAGCGCACTTCCTTCGGGCTTCACCATGCCGGACAACCCTAGCTTCAAGGTCAACCAACAAACTGGAATCATCTCCATCAGTGGGGATAACGGTGCAACTTGGACCGACTTGGACACGAAAGCCAACGACCGCACGTTCGTAAACTCCAGCGTGCAGGGAAACGGAAAGTCCATCAGGCGCTCCGGAATCGAATTGACAGCTGACTTCCCGGAAATCAGACCTATCCGGACATCTTTCAGAATAGACGCATCCTACAGTCACAGCCGATTTGTGGACGACACTCCATACTATTACTACAACAACGGATGGCAGCACACGTCACTGGCCAACAGATCTTACCAGTACGTAGGAATCTACGCTGGAGGCAATTCCGTGATCAACGGCAAGGTCACAGACAACATTGATGCGAACTTGACCGCCATAACCCACATTCCACAAGCCCGCCTTATAGTGACGGTAAGACTGGAAGCCGCGCTAATGAGACACTCACAGAATCTCTCTGAATATGATGGCAAGACCTACGCCTTCACAGTTGGAGCTGATTCTAATACCCCTACCGGAGGTGACATCTACGATGGAAAATCCTACACAGCGATTTACCCGATTAAGTACATGGATCTGGAAGGGAATGTACATGACTGGACAGAGGACTGCGCTTCAAACCCGGATCTCGCACGCCTTGTCATCCGCTCAGGCAACATCTACACTTTCGCAAAGGACGGCTACGATCCTTACCTCTCCGCAAATCTCAGCATCACAAAAGAGATCGGAGACCAAGTGTCGCTCTCGTTCTTCGCTAACAACTTCACTAACTCAAGGCGTTATGTCACGAGTTACGCCACTGGAGTGAGCGCAATCTTCACTCCGGCATTCTACTACGGACTCACATGCAGACTTAAATTCTAAAATGATGAGACTTGGACATTTTCTGAAATATTCATTGATAGCTTTGGCCTGCGCGGCCTGCATGGACATTCCACAGGCATATTCCGATGTCAACTCAGTGACAGTCAAACCGGTCTGGCCTGAAGGCTTTGAAGATCTGGCTAGGGCCGGAGTTAAAATCTCAGTCCAGAACATCCTGAACGGAAGTTCTTCCACCGCGCTGACCGATGATGGAGGAACGGCTACAATTAGCCTCCCGGACGGACTATATCTAATCTCGGCTTCGGACAGAAAAGGAACCAGCATATTCAACGGAACTGCTGACAAGGTCTCGATTTCAGGGGATTCGGAGATTACCCTACCTCTCGAACGTTCGGAAGGCGGGTCAATCGTGATAAAGGAGATTTATGTCGGAGGCTGTAGCATGGCGCCAAAAGAGGGCACGTACCAAGCCGACAAGTATGTGATTCTGCACAACAATGTTGATGAGACCGTCTATCTAGATAGTCTCTGCTTCGGTACGGTCTCGCCTTACAATTCCACCGCTGTGAATCCTTGGACATCTAAGGACGGAGACGGGAACACCGTGTTCAAACCGTTCGTACCTATCATCCAGGCCGTGTGGCAGATTGCAGGTGATGGAAAGACTTTCCCTTTGGGTCCTGGTGAAGACGCTGTCATCTGCATAAATGGAGCAATCGACCACACTGTCAACGTCCCTCTTTCGGTGAATCTGAACAATCCGGACTACTTCGTCTGCTACAACAACGGACCGAACAACTTCCCTAACACTGCTTACCACCCTGCTCCCGGAGACAAAATCCGCAAGGATCACATCCTTTCGCTTGTCATCAAGACGGGAATCGCTAATGCTTACGCAGTCTCGATTTCGTCTCCTGTCATTGTGGTCTTCAAAGCAAAAGGAACAACCATTCAAAAATTCGTCTCTCCAAGTGGGGATTCATCCAGAAGCGACAATATCATACAGATTCCAGGCAGCACCAACGACTATGTGGTTGCCGTTCCGACAGAATGGATCATCGATGGAGTGGAAGTCTTCGATGGGCGCTCCACTTCAAACTCCAAGAGGCTAATGCCTTCTGTCGATGCCGGATTTGTCTATCAGACAAACATCTTCAAAGGTCATTCTTTGTACAGAAAAACAGATAAAGAAGCTTCCGAACTAGCCGGCTACGAGGTACTTCAGGACACTAACAACTCAACGAACGATTTCTATGAACGCGAAACTCAGAGTCTTCACAAGTAAAGCAACGTTTCTGACTGCGGTGCTTTTGGGGCTGAGCGCTCACGTCACATCAGCTCAGACAGCCTTCGACAAGATTCAGGACAACAGTTTCTGGAACGATGGCCGGAATCTCAGCGGAATCAGAGGCGGGAAAGCAGTCAAAGCATCCTTCGCGGAGATTTACGGAGGGATTACCAGCGGAGATTTCAAGCCTTCCTACGAGGCATCCTCATTTTATCAGGCCGGTGCAAAAGCCAAGACCAGAGTGGATCTGGGTAAGTTCTCAATGGTTGGTTCCTTCTCTTTCAATCAAGAGCAAGGGAAGGACATGAACGGCTCGATGTTTATAAAGCCGGACTACTATCCAGTTGACATTCTTGAATTTACGCCCGGAAACAAAACCCTTCAGACCTACTCTTTCTCAGGCGGCATTGCCGTTCCACTGGACAATCGTTGGACAATCGGAGCCAAGATGGACTTTGAATCTGACAACTACGCCAAACGCAAGGACATAAGGCACACGAATTATCGACTTGACATGACCATTGCCCCATCCGCGACACTGAAGCTGGATCGTTGGACGGTCGGAGCCGCAGGAATATTCAATAAAAACTCCGAGTCCATCCAAGCGGAACAAATCG
>ERZ808246.2507-NODE-2507-length-11458-cov-2.655529_pt1 | contig 11458 bp, 11 predicted proteins | sample MGYA00521083_ERZ808246 | MGnify/ENA primary metagenome ERZ808246 (study PRJEB31516, sample SAMN03275577) | gut metagenome | biome: mammalia-associated habitat; material: feces | host: Papio cynocephalus | place: Kenya | collected 2012-07-07 ...
GAAGAAAGAAAACCTCACCAACACATTCGACGCGCTGCTTGAGATGGGCATAATCCCCGTGGTGAACGAAAACGACTCGGTCAGCTACAAAGAGATAGAATCGGCAGACCGCCTGTTCGGCGACAACGATATGCTCTCCGCCGTGGTTGCGGTGCTGTGCAAAGCGCAAAAACTCATCATTCTGTCGGACATAGACGGAATGTATGACAGCGACCCGAGGCTGAATCTGCACGCAAAGCTTATTGAGCGCATAGATCACATAGACGAAGATCTGTTCTCGCTCGCCGGCAGTGCCGGTTCGAGACGCGGCACCGGCGGCATGAAAACCAAACTCGGCGCGGCTCACCTCGCCACATCCAACGGCACCGATGTGGTGATAACAAACGGCAAACATCCGGACGGCATATATGACATAGTTGCCGGCAAGTCTGTCGGAACACTGTTTGTGGGACAAAAGTAAAGAAATTAATACATACGGGGCGGATGTTTAGTGCATCCGCCTTTGTTCAACGCCAAAAATACGCAAAAACCATTGTTTTAATCGGCAAAATGTGATACAATGACTAAGGCGAACGGATCTCGTTTGCCAAAAAAACATCACACAGAAAGCGAAGAAAAACAAATGTTGGGATTGGGAACGATAATAAACAGTGCCGCCGTAATAGCCGGCGGGGCGATAGGACATTTTACGGGAAAATTATTTAATCCGCAGCAGCAGGAGTCGCTCAACAAGGTTTGCGGAATATGCGTCCTGTTTATAGCAATTGCGGGAGCGATGGAAGGCATGCTGCAAATTGACGGCATGAAAATCGTCAGCGGAAAATCAATGCTCGTTGTGCTCTGCATTGCGATAGGAACGATAATCGGCGAACTGCTCAGAATCGAGGACAGATTTGAGCAATTCGGCGTGTGGCTGAAAAAGAAAACCGGGAACGGCGGCGACGCGGGATTTGTTAATGCATTCGTGACCGCCTCGCTCACTGTGTCGATAGGTGCAATGGCTATTGTGGGCGCAGTGCAGGACGGCATATCGAACGATTATTCAACACTCGCGGTAAAGTCGGTGCTGGACTTTATCATCATAGCGGTCATGTCGTCATCCATGGGGCGCGGCTGTGCATTTGCCGCGATACCCGTGTTTGTGTTTGAAGGGTGCATGACGCTTGTTGCGCGGCTGATATCGCCGATTTTGACCGAAACCGCGGTTGCGTACATATCGCTGATCGGAGCCGTTTTAATCTTTTGCATAGGAGTAAATCTGGTTTGGGGCAAAAAGATAAATGTCGCAAATATGCTGCCGGCTGTTTTGCTTGCGGTTGCGGCGGCATATCTTCCGTGGAGTTTTTAACAAGGAAAATTGCAATAAATACGAAAAACCACGCACATCACTTTTTCCGATGTGCGTGGTTTTTTAATATCCGTAATTCAGCCGTCACTCACACGCCGCTGTATGCCGAGAAACCGCCGTCAACCGGCACAACAACACCGTTTACAAAACCCGATGCCTTGGGCTCGAGCAGCCAAAGCAGAGTTCCGAGCAGTTCCTCCTGTGCGCCGAAACGACCCATGGGTGTCTGCGACAGGATTTTCTGCGAGCGGGCGGTGTAGTTGCCGTCCTTGTCTATGAGCAAATCGTGGTTCTGGTGCGTGAGGAAAAATCCCGGGGCAATGGCGTTCACCCTTATGCCGACCTTGGAGAAATGCACCGCAAGCCACTGTGTAAAGTTGGACACAGCCGCCTTTGCTCCGCTGTACGCCGGGATTCTGGTAAGCGGAGTGAATGCGTTCATGGACGAGATGTTTATGATAACCGCGTCCTCGCTGTCCTTGAGATCCATCGCGAACACCTGTGTCGGAATGAGCGTACCCAGGAAATTGAGGTTGAACACAAACTCAACGCCGGACGGATCGAGATCGAAAAATGTCTTTATGCTGTCGTCCGCAAGGTCTGTCTCCTCAAAATAATCTTTTGTCGTGGTGCCCTTGGGGTTGTTGCCGCCGGCGCCGTTGATTAAGATGTCCACTCTGCCGTATGCATCGTTTATAATCTTCTTTGCCGCCTCAAGGCTCGCCTTTTCAAGCACATTTGCCGCGATGCCCATGGCGGTGCCGCCGTCTTTTTCTATATCCTCGGCAACCTTTTTTGCCGCCGCTTCGTTCAGGTCGAGCACGGCAACCTTTGCGCCCGACGCGGCAATCGCCTGAGCAAACGATGAGCACAGCACTCCGCAAATTCATTTTATCTGTCTCCTTCCGCTCTTTCAAAAGCTTCCCAAAGTCCGTTGATGTACACGGCGCCGAGCGCCCTGTCATACAATCCGTAACCGGGTCTGCCCGTCTCGCCCCATATCATTCTGCCGTGATCGGGGCGCACATATCCGTCCCATCCCTCGTCGCAGTATGCTTTCACTATGCCGCAGATGTCGAGAGAACCGCATTCCGTCTTGTGTCCGGCTTCCTCAAAGCATCTGTCACCCGTGATTTTTATGTTTCTGATGTGTGCAAAATGAATCCTGTCCGCAAAGGAATGAATCATGTCTATGATGTCATTGTCGGGCGATACGCCGAGCGAACCCGTGCAGAGAGTGAGTCCGTTGTATTTGCTGTCATACAGTTTCAAAAATCTTTCAAGGTTTGCCTTATTGGTGATTATCCTCGGCAGACCGAAGATGCTCCAGGGCGGATCGTCCGGGTGGATAGCCATCTTCACCTTGACTTCCTCGGCAACCTTTATCACATGGGAGAGGAAGTAGGAAAGATTGTTCCAAAGATCCTCCTCCGAGATGTTTTTGTATGCCTCGAGCAGAGCCTTCATACCGTCCTTGGTGTAGCTGGAATCCCAGCCGGGGAGCGAAAGTTCGCCTGTGAGGGGATCCATTTTTTCAACCGTCGCGCTGTCGTATATGAGCGCATTGGAACCGTCCGGCAGCGGATGTGCCAGGTCAGATCTCGTCCAGTCGAACACGGGCATAAAGTTGTAGCAAACGCAGTCTATACCTGCCTTTGCAAGATTGCGCAGAGTGGTGCAGTAGTTGGCGATGTATTCGTCCCTCTTGCCGCAGCCCATCTTGATGTCCTCATGCACGGGCACGCTCTCGATTACGCTGAGTTCAAACCCGGCGTCCTCTACTTCATGCTTAAGCTGCATAATGCGCTCATAACTCCATGCCTGACCCACGGGGATGTCGTATATCGCCGTGACTATTCCCGTCACACCGGGAATCTGTTTTATTTTTTCCAAGGTTACGGGATCGTCTTTCCCGTACCACCTGAAAGTCATTTTCATCTTGTTTCCTCCTGTCAGTTATTGCTCGTGAAAAGGCTCCCTTGTGCAAGGGGAGCTGTCAGATGATTTTATTAATTAATAAAATCATCTGACTGAGGGGTTGTAAAACCCAAAGTTCGGATACCTCTCTTTGGGTTGGGCAAACTTGTATTGATTTTTCAAACCCTATTTTTATAAAATATTAAATAACACCCTTTTCATACATGGCAAACATCACGCCCATGGAATCCTCGGCATCGCGCAGTGTCGTATACGGCTGCTCTCTGCCCTCAAGCGACGAATAGAACGCCTCCGTCACCCTTGCGTGACCGCTGCCCCAGTATTTTTTGCCGATATTCGGCTTGACATCGCGCTCTATTATGCTTATGTCGTCATCCGCAATGCGATAGAGCACGCCGTCCGCATACCTAAGCTTAACTTTTTCAAAATCAAGTTCCAGATAAAACGGCGAATCGCACGAATGGCAGTTGGTCGCGCTGAAAACTCCGCAAATGCCGCTCTCAAATTCCACAAGAGCATTCGCCGTGTCCTCAACCTCTATGTTGCTTATCTTCCAGTGCGACAGATTGGAGTTGACACGAATCGGCTTGCCGCCGAACATCACCATAAGGTCGAGCAGATGGATAGCCTGGTTAATCATGAGTCCGCCGCCCTCTGTCGCCCATTTGCCGCGCCATGAATCGTGCGCATAGTATTTTTCGTCACGGTGCCACGAAAGCGTGGCTATTATGCCCATGAGTTTCCCCGTGTCACCGCCCTCAGCGATGCTGCGCATTTTGCGGATACAAGCGTTGGTGCGGTTTTGCAGCATCACGCACACCCGTCTGTCGCCGTGGCTCCGGGCAGTGTCGATTATGCCGGTCATCTCGTCACGGTTCATGCACACAGGTTTTTCAAGCACAACATCCTTGCCGGCGCAAAGCGCCGCCTTTGCCATCGGTTCATGAAGGTAGTGCGGCGTGCAGATATGCACGACATCAATGTTGCCGTCACAAAGCATCTTGTCAAAATCGGCATAACAAATCACGCCGCTGTATGCGTCGGTGCATTTCTTTGCGCGGTCGGCGTTTATCTCGCAGACCGCATAAAGATGTGCATCGGGGCATTTGTCTATTGCGTCGGCATGCACGGGACCTATTGCCCCGTAGCCGACTATGCAAGCGTTTTTCATAATATTCTCCGAAAAAATTAATATGTTCCCTCAGTGTTTGTTGTTTTCTGAACGACTTTCTTTACAACCTTTGAGTTCTTAATCTTGTCCTGCAGCAGATTGTAGAACTCATCGTGCGGGAAGTTGCTGCAGTCTGCCCAGCCGCCCGTCCACGCACTGTAGTGGATGGCGTTTGATATGGTGAGTCCCTTTACACCCTCATATCCCGGTGCAAGGAGTTCTCCGCCCTGTGTGAGCACTTTGGCAACATTTTTGAATATGCCCTTGTGCTGCTCGCCCGGTGCGCCCTTGATCGGAATCTCGCAGTTCCAGCACTCTGGTTCGCCGAATATGCCGTCAAAAGTCTTGTTAAACTCTCTCTCGGACACCACATTTCTGTTGAAAATAAGCTTGTTGTTTTCTATAACTATTCTGCCCATGTCGCAGGCAATCTCAAGTCTGTTGGTTCCCGGTGCCTCGCCTGTCGATGTGATGTAAACACCAGTCAGACCGTTGTCATACTGCATGAAAGCCGTAACATCGTCCTCAACCTCTATGTCATAATACTTGCCGAACGACACATGAGACATAATCTTTGACGGCATGCCAAACATCCACTGCCACAGGTCAAGTTGATGCGGATTTTGATTGATAAGTGCGCCGCCGCCCTCGGTTTTCCATGTGGAGCGCCATGTGCAGCTGTCGTGATATGCCTGGGGTCTGTACCAATCGGTAATTGTCCACTGCACTCTCTTGAGAGCGCCCAGGTCGCCGTTGTCGATAAGTTTCTTCACTCTCTGATAGAGCGGATTTGTACGCTGATTGTACATGATTCCGAACAGCTTGCCCGATTTTTTTGCCGCCTCGTTCATCTCGAGTACCTGTTTTGTGTACACGCCGGCCGGTTTTTCGGTGATGACATTGAGTCCGTTTTCAAAAGCGTCTATGGCAATCGGTGCGTGGTCATAGTGCGGCACGGCAACCACAACAAGGTCTACCAGTCCGCTGCGGATAAGTTCTGCCGATGTGTCAAAAAAAGCAACATCGGGATAAAGTTCCGTCATAGCCTTTTTTCTGCCCTCGGCGATATCGCACAATGCGGTCAGTTTCATGTGCGGCACCTCGCCGCCGTGTATCGTCTTTGCGTGGGATGAACCCATGTTTCCGCAGCCGACTATACCTACTCTAACTTCTTTAAGCAATTCCATTTTTCTCTGCCCCTTCCTTATTTTATATCATCGAGAATTTTTTTGAGTGAATTATATGCCAGGGTGAATTTTCCGGCATCCGATTTTGTGAGAGAGAGCATCTCGTCGCCCACTTCGAGGTCGCCCAGACCGTCAAACGAGCCGAGGTGCGGCTCCAGGCTGAGGAATCCCTCATAATCTCTGTCCGAGAGCGATTGCAGAATATCCTGAACTTTGCCGTCTCCGTGACCTGCCGGCACAACCGAGTTGTCCGCAAAGAGCGCATCCTTTATGTGCATATACACAACATGGTCTTTGAGCATTTCGTATGCGTCGGGATATGTCACCTGACCGCACTGAACAAAGTTTGCCGGATCGAACACCGCGCGCAGATTGTCCGAATTCACGGTGTCGAGGATATCTTTGCATCTTACGGCGATGTCACCGTAGATGTCTTTTTCGTTTTCATGGAGGAGAATTACGCCCTCCTTTTCGGCAAGCGCCGTCATGGCTTTCATGCGAGTCATAACCTCATCGCGGTATATCGCCGGGTCGTCCTCTTTCGGAATGAAGAAAGAGAATATTCTTATGTATTTTGTACCCAGGATTTTTGCAATCTCTATGGTGTGGGCAAGTTTTTCAAGGTGCGGTTCAAATTCATCCTTAATGCCTATTTTGCCGATAGGCGAACCGATGGACGATGCCTTTATGCCGTACTTATCCATGGTCTCTTTAAGCTGTTTTGCCTCATCGAGCGTGAGGGCGGATATATTGGTTCCGTTTATGCCCCTCGGCTCAAAATATTCTATGCCGAGTTTGTTTAAGTGTTCAAACTGAACTTTGATGTCGGAATCAATTTCATCGGAAAATCCCGAAATGTGATATTTTAACATGGTTGACCTCCGTCTGCCGCGGCGCGGCGATTTATTTGCCCCTATTATACATCAAAAGGCGGAGAAAAACCACATTATTTTTTTCATAAACATTGCAAATGTTGCTCTTTTGTGATATAATATATGAGCCTGCCACAGGCAGGCTCAATGAATTGCCTGACGGCATGAATTGAAATTGTGAATTTCATGAATTGTGCCTGACGGCACATGAATTGCGCTGCGCGCATTATAAAGGCAATTCAATTCATGGAGCGTAGCGAGTATTCATGGCGTAGCCAATTCATGACAACTTTGTTGTCAATTCATTTTGAACGAGGTGTACGATTTGAAAGAAAATATACTTATTGAGTTATCAAAACAGTTTGCTGTAGATACAATAAACCTATGTGCGCAAATTAAAGAAAACAAAAGAGGCAATCCCTTGCTTAATCAACTCTTACGCAGCGGCACAAGCATAGGCGCAAATATTCATGAAGGAAACTACGCTGCCAGCAAAGCCGATTTTATAAACAAATTTCAAATTGCCCTGAAAGAGTGCTATGAAACCGACTATTGGCTTGATATATTCAAAAGGACAAATATACTTACGGAAATACAGTACAAAACTATGTTTGCAAAATGCAGTAAAATTCGCAAATTACTCATAGCATCCATTAATACGGCTAAGCAATCTCAATGAATTGCCTGACGGCATGAATTGAAATTGTGAATTTCATGAATTGTGCCTGACGGCACATGAATTGCGCTGCGCGCATTATACGGAAAGGAAACGGAATTATGCCATCAAAAATTCAGCCAAATATAAGATACCACGAAAAAAATCTCTCCGTTAGCTGGCAGGAAACCATGTCCGACAACGAACACTTCCGTCTGCACAACCACAGCGACTACGAACTCTACATATTCATAGGCGGCGACGCATCGTTCGTAATCGAGGGCAGACGCTACACCCTCAGCCCATATGACATTCTCTTTATCCGCCCGGACGAAATGCACCGCGTAATGCACAATTCGCGCTCGGTGTACAAGCGCATGGTTATGGGGATATCGAGCGATTTTTTTGCCGAAAACAACATGACAAAATACGAAAAAATCCTCTCCGACCACTCCGCCGGAAAGAACCGAAAAATAAACGGAAACGAAGCAATGGAGAGCGGACTGCAGAGCATTGTGCAAAAGCTGCGCGCATGCATAGAAAACGGCGAAACTCACGACAGCCCCGTGGCAAGGGCGTTTGTGATAGAACTGATATACACCATGTGCAATGTGGAACTTTTTGAACGCGCACTGCCGTCACAATCTAAAGCGCAAAATGTGATAGACTACATAAACAACAATTTTCAAAGCGAGATCACCCTGGACGACATATGCAAAAATGTGTTCGTCTCCAAATATCACCTCTGCCGCCTGTTCAAAGAGGCGACAGGCTACACGGTGAACGGATATATAAACCACAAGCGGCTGATTTATGTATCTCAGCTGTGCAAAAAAACCGGTGCAAGCCTGAAAGAAGCGTGCATAGAGGCAGGCTTTGCAAGCTACTCCAACTTCTACCGCATCTATCGTCGCGAAAATAATGTCTCCCCGAGAGACGGCATGAGCAAATCGTGACAGAGATGCGCAGTAAATACGGTGTGTGATGCAAACGGGCGCTGCAGATACACAGCGCCCGTTGTCTTTTTTGCTTTTATTCAGTTGCCCTTCATTGCATTGCCGGCGTCATCCATTGCCTTTTTTGCGCCGTCCGCGGTGTCCTCAACCGCGTCTTTCATGCCGTCTGCGGTGTCCTTTGTCGCGTCCTTGATGTCATCGCCCATTTTGTCCATATCCTGTTTCATGTCGGAACCGGCGTCATTGGCTGTCGTGCCGGCTGTGTTTGTGTCGGTTTTGCCCGTGTCGCCCGCATTGTCCGTTGTCGAAGTGCCTGTGCCGTTGTTGTCTGTGTTGTTGTCATTTCCGCACGCTGCAAACATGAGTGTCATCGAGAGCACCGTAACGGTCAAAAACATCTTGAATATTTTCTTTTTCAAGTCAAATGCACATCCTTTCGGTATTATTAATATGCATATTTTTGATTTTAATACATAAAAAACAGTCTGTTCAACCGTATTGAATCAATACAATCAAACAGACTGTCGGGTTTATTACATTATATATATGACTTTAGCCATTTTGCAACAAACCGCTTAAAAATTTTCGGGTCAATTACTTATTAGCCATATCTGCTTCATACTTCTTAATCATATTCTTAACCATCTGACCGCCTACGGAGCCTGCCTGTCTTGCTGTCAAATCACCGTTGTAACCGTTTTTAAGATTTACACCAACCTCACCGGCTGCTTCCATCTTAAATCTTTCCATAGCCTCTTTTGCCTCGGGAACTACATGCTTACCTGACATTGAAATCACCTCCTTGATATTTGGTACAGCTATAATTTGTGCAAAATCAAGAATAATACACAGGTAATAAATTGAAAATATTCCAATTCCGTTTTTTCACGATTTTCGCGCTTTTCACGATTTTCACGATTTTCGCGTTTTTCGCGTTTTTCGCGCAAAACAGGTGTTGCAAAAACGCAAAAAATCTTTCAATGTCGGTTTTGTTCTTTTTTACAGTATCGAAAAAATGCTGTTGCCGTTTAAGTTTTCAAAAGATATGTCGGCATCCTTTGCGCCGTTGACGCCGAGGGTTCTCATGCCTGCCGCTTTCCCTGCCGCGATGCCCGAGTCTGCGTCCTCGACAATCATGCAATCCTCGGGATGGATGCCGAGCATCTCTGCCGCTTTCAAAAACACCTCCGGGTCGGGTTTCGACTTGGTGATGTTGTTGCCGTCGGACACGGCGTCAAAATAATCTTCATATCCTATTCTTTTCAATATCAGCGGCGTGTTTTTGCTCGATGAACCGATGGCGATTTTTATGCCGTTGTCCTTGAGTTCATTCAGATTATCCGCAACTCCGGGCAAAACCGCGTCGGGAGTGAGCCTGTCTATGTACTCTCTGTAATAGCCGTTCTTTTTCTCAGCCATCTCCGCCTTTTCCGCGTCGGTGTATTCTCTTTCTGCCCTTTCAAGCACTATATCCAGGCTCTCCATGCGGCTGACGCCGCGCAGACGGTTGTTTATCTCCCTGTCAAAGTAGATACAGTTTTCGTCCGCAATCCTTTTCCACGCATTGTAATGACACTCGTCCGTCGAGACGATAACCCCGTCCAAATCAAAAATTACTGCTTTTATCATTGTTTTTTCACTCCGCATCACTGTATGTATTATTATCCTTTGTAAGCTTTACTGTCTTTCCGCAAACCTCAAATTCAACCTCATCTCCCGAGATAAGCGTGAACACCGTGCCGCCGTGTCTTGCGCATATGTCAATCACCGCGCCGCCGTACACAAACTTAACTCTGCATCCGTCCCATTTTTTCGGGATATTCGGATTAAAGCGCAGACCGCCGTCATAGAGCCGCATACCCAAAAATCCGTTTACGACCGTCATCCACACACCGCCGTGGCAGGCAATGTGTATGCCGCCGTCGGTATTCTTCTTAAAATCACCGATATCCATGTAAGCGGCACTGCGGAAATATTCATACGCATCGTCGGTGTAACCTATCTCGTTTGCCATAATCGAATGAATAGCCGCCGAGAGAGACGAGCCGTGGTTTGTCTTGGGTTCGTAGTAATCATAGTTGCGTTTCTTCTCGTCAAGGGTAAATCTGTCGCCCTGAATAAACTGCAGCAGCACCACATCCGCCTGTTTAAGCACCTGTATTCTCCACAAATCGAGCGGATGATACAAATGTCTTATGTCAAAATTCTTCGGAATTTTGTCCATATCGACGGCATCGTTATACACAAAGCGGTCGTCCTGTTCATATATACCGTAGCGCTCGTTCACGCGGTAATACATCTTGTCCGCCGCCTCTTTCCAGAGCGCAAGTTCGTCATCGGTCAGATGTATTTTCGCCTTGATTTCGTCAAGTTTTTCCTTTGCTTTTGCGCTCATGTCGGCATAGATCTTCAAAGCGTATCTCAAGTGCTGCTGAACCATAAAGTTGGTATAGCAGTTGTTGTTCACTCCGCAGGCGTATTCGTCCGGGCCGCAAACCGAATTTATGCAGAAACGCCCGTCGTGTGCCTCGACAAAACTGCCCCTGTGCGCATAGAACTTGGCTGTCTCAAACAGCATTTCGGCGCAGTTGTCATACACAAAACCGCTGTCGCCGGTTGACTTTTCGTAGCGCCACACCGCGTAGGCAATATCGGCATTTATGTGGTACTCCGCCGTGGACGCTTCAAAAACAACGCTGGTTTCCTCGCCGTCTATGCTGCACCACGAATAGAGCGCGCCCTCATTGCCGATCTCTCCGGCACGCTTGCGTGCCTTGTCGAGCAGTTTTGTCCTGTAGAGGATAAGTCCTTTGCAGGTTTCGGGGTTTGTAAAAAGATAGTACGGCATGAGGTACATCTCCGTATCCCAGAACACCTTGCCACTGTAGTTTGCCCCCGTGAGTCCCGTTGCGCCGATTGAGGCGTTGTTGACCGTGGGCAGCTGACTCCTCAGGTGAAAAAGGCTGAGCCTTACCGCCTGTTGGTCTGCCCTGTTGCCTTCGATTATGACATCGCCGTTTTGCCAATGCTTTGCCCATGCGGCAGTCTGTTCGTCTCTTAATTTATCGAACCCGTCAGACAGATTTCTGCGTGTTTCATCTACCGCAAGGTTTTTTATGTCCTCCGCATTGTCTGCCGTGGAATAAAACGACGCGTATTTTTCCACAACCGCCTTTTCGCCGCGTTTCATGTTAAACCTCACGGTATACACATACTCGTTTTCACTGTTGCGCATATCTTCGCAGAAGTCCGGCGCAGTCACCTTATGGGAGATTACGGCGGCAATGTCCATTTCCGTCCGCTTTGTCCTCGTTTCAAGGACAAAATCACC
>ERZ808246.2508-NODE-2508-length-11456-cov-2.970090_pt1 | contig 11456 bp, 15 predicted proteins | sample MGYA00521083_ERZ808246 | MGnify/ENA primary metagenome ERZ808246 (study PRJEB31516, sample SAMN03275577) | gut metagenome | biome: mammalia-associated habitat; material: feces | host: Papio cynocephalus | place: Kenya | collected 2012-07-07 ...
AATATATTTATCAAAATAATACCATAAATATTTATTAGAATTATATTCAAGTAACAATCCATTTGCTAAATTAAATTCATTTAAATAATAAATTGCTTCAAAATAATATTTATGAATTAAATCTAAATTAACACAACTAGTTAAATCATTAAAAAAATCAATATTAATTTCATCACCATCTTCTTCATTATAAACAGTAAAATTAAAAATATATAATGCAACTTCTCTTACTTCATTATACATTTTAAATTTATATAAACGATTTAAAACATTTGCTAAACTTGATAATAAATTTGAATATCCATTATCATTTTCTAATTCATAATCTTCATCATAATAATTATCGATAAAAGTAATATATATTTCTTCATTATTTTTTAATTTTGTATTTATTTTTAAAATAATTTCAGCTTTCTGTTTTAATAAATTATTTTTAATATTAAGTTCAATATCTTTTAATTTATTCTTATCAATTAAATTTTGATTATACAAATCAATCAATAATCTTTTACTTTCTTCAGCATTTAATCCATTAATAATATCTAAATCCATATATTTATCTCTCTTTCAAGAGAATAATATCAAATTATATGTTCTAAAAAATGTGCGTTAAATTATTTTAACAATAAAAATTAATTATTATTCGTATGTTTTATATTGAGTAACTTCATAATATATATACATTAATTTATTATCTAAGTCATACACAACATAAAAATCATAATATCTTGTTTCACCTTTTTCTTCTCTAGCAAACCAATCATATTTAAAATTAAATGTTGGTAATTTTTCATTATCAACATATTGTTTTAACCCATCAAAAGATTTTTGTATATTTATTTGATAATCTTCTTGGTCAATATTATTATCATATTGTTTTTCATAAGATAGTTCATAATCACCTTGAATTGATAAAACAAAATATGTATTGCTTCCATCAATCGCGCCATCATAATATTTATATTCAACATTAATTTCTTGAGGTAATTTAACATTATATTTTTCTTGATTATAATTTAAAAATCTTTTAGCAACATTATTATCTGAATAATATATTCCTTGATATATAGAAAATCCAGTAATAGATATTAAAATAATTGTTAAAACAATTAATATAATTTTAGTACTTTTATTTATTTTCATTGTTTTCACCTCTTATAGTTTTCTTTACATGCTTATACGCAGCAAATAATAATATTGAAATTATTATACTGACAACACCAAAACCAACATAAAAATAAATTAACAAACTTTCCATTTTTATACATAATAAAACAATGTTAAAAATGTTATAGACGATAGTTCCATAACTATAAATTAAAAATATTGAAAACATATCTTCACAAGTTTTTTCATCATAATTAAATTTATTTATTATCATAAATCCTTTAATTGTTGAAATAAAAAAAGTTAATAAACAAAATGAATAAAACAGTAATGGTGTAGTCAAATAATTAACATAATCAAAAAGATGTGAAGCAAATAAATCAAATATATATGTTAAAAACATCATAACATTAAAAATAAGTGAAAACACTAAAACAATATATATTAATGTTAATGTCACATTATTAAGTTTCTTTTCCATATTCCCCTCCAATACATCTATATTATAAATAAAAAAATAATAAATGTTAACTACTTTAATTTTATTTGTCTTAAAAATCCTTGATAATCTCCCTCAACACATGTTCCACATTTTATAAAACCAAGATTATCATAATATTTATTTAATTTATCATTATAAATAGAGCAATCTAATCTTAAATAATTTACACCATTACTTTTAGCTAATTCTTCTAATTTTTTAATAAATATTTTTCCTATTCCAGTATATCCATTTCTAGTAACTAAATTATGAACATATAAAGCATTTTCTAAATCAGGCCATCTTGTATCTTCTTTAAGAATAACTGCTGAAGCTAATATTATATTAGTTTTATTATCTATTAAGCCATAAACATGATCAGCCAAACATTCTTCTTCATAATAAGATAATGGATAAATTTCTTCATAATAAGCTTTTGACCATTGTTTAATATTATTTTGTTCCATCCATTCTACTCGTTTTTTTATCATTTCAAAAACTAAATATATTTCTTCTTTTCTTAAAATTCTAAATTCGATCATATAAAAACATGAAACAACATTTCATGTTTTATGTCAATTAATTTCCAGCATATATTACTGTATGAATTGTATTATCGTTTATAACGAAATCTAAATTAGTATTATTATCTACTTCTTTTCCATCAATAGAAATAACATCATTATATGGGAAACGATAATTTGTTCTAAAAGTATTACCAACATCTACTAAATAAATAAGTGCTAATCTAGTATATGATTCATTTTGCATTACACATATAACAAGTGACTTATCTGAAGGCATATTAAATTTAACATATAAAGTAATTTCTTCATTTAAAGTAATTGAAGTAAATGGTTTAGTTAATTCTTTATCTAAATATAAAGAAATATAACTACTCACATCATCATCTTGACCTCTAATAATAAAATTATTATGATTAGCTAAAAATTCAATTCCATCATTTTCAGTGAATGTTTCATTAAAATCAAATTGTTGAGAAAAAATAAAAGGATAATCACCTACAAAATAATTAATATATTCACCATCATTATAAGTTGTAGTTTCAGTTTCTACTGAAAACTTATTATATTTTTCTTTATCAAATTGATAATCAATATTCCCTTTTCTTGTATCTTTTATTTCATAATTATTTGTCTCATCTTTATAATTCAATTTTGTTTTATAATCATAAATTGTTTCAATAATTTTATTATCTTTACAAGAAAGTATCATTATTCCATATTCATCACTTTTTAAATAATCTTGATCTTTAATAGAATCATCAACATATTCATATTCAAAAGATATACTAAAATTAATAATTTCATTTTCTTTACTAAACAATAAATCAACTTTTACTTCATCAATTTCATTAAAAGAAGATTTTAAATTTTTAATAAAATCATTATAGTTATTTCCACTAAGTTCTAATCCTTCTAAAAATGATTCTGGACTATAATAATTCATTTGTTTAGCTTGAGAAATTTTTATATATTCTCCTCTTACATTTTTATTAGAACCATTACCATTTTCTTGATACAATTTTGTTCTTTCTTTACCATTATCATTTACTTTTTTTATTGCTTGTTTAGAATAATTTACTAATTCTAATTTATTATTCTTAGACATATATACATTATTCTCAATTAAAGTCATACCATCATTATATGTTTGGTATACATCAGATTTACCCATTAATTCAGAATCTTTATATGTCTCTTCATATAAATAAGAAGTATATTCTCCTTTATAATTTAAAGTATAATCTTTACCTTTTTTCCATTCATTAAATAATTCTTCTTGTGTATAATTTTCACTACTACTCAAACTACCACTACTAGAAACTTTATTATCACAAGAAACTACACCTACCATCAAAATTGCTGTTAACATTATTAATAGAATTTTTTTCATAACCCCTCCAGAAAACCTACCTACTAAGAAAATTTAAAATCAAATTGCATTTCTAACATTTTAAATAATTCTTTCATTACTTTATTTGCTTGAGCAACTATATCAATAGAAAATAATTTTTTTATCACCTCATCTTGTTCTTGTTTATTTACATGAAATATATCAAAAGCCATTCTTAAGAAACATTCTGTTTTATTTTTTAAAGTAAAATATTTATCACATTTTTTTACCATATATGAACGCATTAAACCTGATGTTCCTATTTCTACTTCATAAAATTTACTTTCACTCCATTCTTGATTATATGCTTTAAAGATGCGCATTAATTCATCAGATGTTTTTTCATTAATATAATTCATAACATTTTCTTGTGTATAAGCTTCAATATAAATATCTCTTATATTTTCATTTAATTCAGTAATAGCTAATTGAATAGATGTTTCAATAGCATAAACCATAATTAAAGGCATATCATTATTAAATGACATCTTTGCAATATAAAATTGATTATTAAACATTACTTTAACAAGTTCTAAAAGCACTCCATCTTTTGTATGAAAAATATTTTGAAAAGTTCCTGCTGAAACATCAGCTTCTTTAATAATGTCAATCATTGTGGTTTTTTTAAAACCTCTTTCAATAAACATTTTTACACAAGCTATCAATATTCTTCTTTTTGGCTCTTTAACATCGTTTCTACTTATCATTTTAGTTTGCACCCTGGGTTATAACCCAATTATAATATACCTACCTTTTTTTAGCAACAATATATTTTAATTATTTAATCAAGACTTTTTCAATTTTAGCAATATACATATCATGAAAATCTTTATTTGGATAACAATCTTCAATAATATTTTTATCTATAAAACATTCTTCTTTTAATGTTTGTCTATATATTTTTCTACACACTAAAACTAAACTTGATTCTTCAATATAAGAATAATTTTTTAAAATAACATTATGAAAACCAACTTTAGCTATTTTATCTTCATTTCTTCCTGAATGAGATCCTAAATACGCTAATTCTTTCTTTTTATTATCAAAAAAACATAAAGTAAAATATTCTTCTTGATCAAGTAATATTTTAGAAAATCTTTGAGGTCTAACATAAATAGTAACTACTGGCATACCACTACTATGTCCCCATAACGAACCTATTTCACCCCAACTTAATGTCATAGCGTTAATCTTATCACCACTTTTACCAGTAACTAACGCTACCCATTCATCAGCAATTTTAGTAATTGGATTTATATTTAATTCTTTATATGATATTTCTTTCATAAAACTCTCCTAAAAATCACATTCATTTGTTTTTAAATTTTCAGTAATTGCTTTAAAAAAATTCGCACTCCAAATATTTAAAACACTTGGATCTTTAATAAAAGGTACAACATCTTTTTTTGCATTTTCATAATCAATGCAATCAAATTTGTCATTTAAAAATTTTTTTACATCATCTAAAGTAATTACTTTATTTTTTTCAATAAATCCTGTCTGAATTAATCTAGCTTGTAAATGTTTTAAATTAAATGTTGCTTTTTTTTGTAAATAAAAAACATAATCATATAAATCTCTACCTTTAATACAATTTTTCCAAGATCTGCAGAGAACAGCTCCAATTTTACCAGCAAAAAGAGATGGCAAATCATATAAAGCAACTTCACAAGGTATAGGTTGAAGTTTATATTTAGTTTCAAATGTAGCAAATTCAGGTGGATTTGTATCAATTTCAAATTTAATTTTTATCATTTCATCAGGATTAATTATTTTAGCTAAATCATCATTAGCATAAAACATTAAAAATAATTCTTTTGTATTTTCTTTTAAAAAAGCTGATTTAATTGCCGAATCAAAACTCTTAATTTTATTTTCAATTTTTACATTTAAGCCAAGTGCATTTACTTCTTTTTCTAAAATTGGAAAATATTTTTCTAACTTAAAATCAGAATCAGTTTCTTTTAAAGAAAAATCTAAATCTTCTGAAAATCTATCTAAACCATAAAATATTCGAAGTGCTGTTCCACCATAAAAAACTGCTTTTTCAAAGAATCCTGCTCTAGAAAGACCACAAAGAACTATTTCTTGCATTATTTCCTTAATTGCATTCTTTTTATCTAATAAATTTGTTGCATTATAATTTTTTAACATTTCTTCAATAATTTGATTCATATTTATTTTTTCCTCATAAATTTTGCAAGTAACATTACATTTCTACATTTATATTTTTGAGCAAGTATTTCAATATCATCTATATTTAATTTAATAAATTCATTCTCATCAATTCTTAAATCATCAAACAATAACGATTTTAATTCTATTTGATTTTTTAATGGAGGTATAGAATATAATTTATCACAAAGTGCTTTTTCTGGTGTCGCAATAAAAAAAGTATAACCATTCTCGTTAATAATATTTATACCAAAAGGATAAACATTTTTAGGAATATCTTGATATATGTAATAACCAAAAAATGTTTTATATTCTTTCCTTTTTCTTTTCATAAAAGTAGCAGATGTAAATGTATAAACTGCTTCAGGAATTAATCCATAATATGATAATGCAAATTCAAAAGATAAATACGATGGTCCACATATAACACTTGACAAATAATGTCCTGAAACATTTTTATCAGTCTCATATATACCTTTTATTATCGGTATAAGTTTTTGTTCCTTTACTAATTGCTTTATTTTACTATATGGATTGGCATAATTTGATAATTCTTCTAATAATATTTTTGTTGTTTTTATCATATTTTCTCCACTAACTACAATTATATTGCAGTTACTGGAGCAAATCAAGCAATTTTATATTATAATCCAACATATCCAACTTCATTAATTATTTCTTGAGCAACATCTAATTTCATCCAATCAACTATTTTTTTTACATTTGGATTAGTATTTTTAGAACTATAAACAGCATAAAAAGAAGAAACAATTGGATATGTTTTATTTTGTATATTTTCTTTATTAGGATAAACATCATTTAAGCTAATCACTTTTACATTACCATTTTTTACTACATCTTCAACATAATATCTAAAAGAAAAACCGATTGCACTACCAAAAATATTTAACGGTTTAGATATAGTTTTTTCTCCATTCATAAAAGATAAAAATGCTGTTTGACTACCACTATCTTCATTTCTTTGTAAAGGAATAATCTCTTTATTGTATCCACCTAATTCAGACCAATTAGTGTATTTTCCATTATAAATTCCTTTTACTTGTTCAATAGTTAAAGAATCAATAGGATTATTTTTATTCACTAAGAAAACAAATGATTCATATCCAATAGGTTCTAAAATTAATTCAACATTATTTTTAGAAGCATATTCTAATTGTTGACTAGAAGGTTTAGCAAGTAAACCAATATCAATATTTCCATCAACAATGCCTTTATAACAATTTCTTGTATTATTCATTTGTAATTTTGATGAAGAAGTATAATTATCATTAACATATTTAACATCTTCTTTATCGTATATCGCATTAACAAAAGATGAACTAATTGGATAAAGAGCAGCTGCTGAATCAATAATTGGTTTCTCTCCAGTTAAAGACAAATTATCTTTTTTCTTTATTATTTTTGAATTTTCTTCAAAAGGTAAATATTCTCCTAATTCAATTGATTTAGCGCGCATCACAGCACTTCCACTAGGTAAAACTAAACTAGTAAATAAGCCAAAAATAGTTAAATCAATAACAACAAAAGAACTAATTAATGTAATAAGTGAAATAATTTTAATTTTTTTATCCATTATCCTAACCTCGAAATAATTTCAATAATTGAAATATGGTTAAAAAAACATATAGTTATAACCACTAAAACTATTATTGATAAAACGCCTAATGTAGTAATTAAATATAATAATCTTTTAAAATTTTTATCCATAATATCACCCTACATAAAACGAATTGGACCTGCTATAACATTTATAATTACACCTAAACTAATTATAGTAACCCAAAAAATAATTCTAATAATCAATCTAATTAACTTAAATTTTTTTATTTTCTCTAAATCATTTTTCTTTTTTAATTTATTACTAAAAATAATAGCAAAAATAAGCCAAATAATACCTAAAATTAAAATTATATCAAATATAAAATTTGATAAACATCTACCGATAATTTGAATTAAATAAATAATACCTATAAATATATAACTAATAATTTCCATATTACATCTCCTACTAATAATATAGCAAATTAAGAGTTAATTATTATGTGTATATTAGTTCCAAATGATGTATATTTGTTCACTTATTGCGTAATTTTTTTATTAATTTAATTAAAAAATAAATTATCCAACAAATTAAAATAATTGAAATAATAATAATTGATAATAATGGTAAAAATTTAACAGTAGGATCATTAACAAATTTTATTAATGTTTCAAATAATGAAGTCCACATTTTAGCAGTGGCTTCTGAAAAAGAAAAATCATATCTTGACATTAAAACAAATCTTAATATAACTAACGCTAAAACAATAACTATAATAACTACACTTACTATTAAAGCAAAATAAAACATTCCTTTATTAAAAGATTCTTTTTTTGCTTTTTCAATTTTTAAATATTCATCAATTTTTGCAATTATCTCATTTGAATTGTTAACATTATCACTTGAATTATCAACTTTTTCAGCAACATTAATATCTTGAGAAATAAGCGTATTAATATCTAAAGAATAAAAATTACATAACAATAATAAGTTCTCAGCATTAGGTATTCTTTCTCCAGATTCATAATACGCTAAAGTTCTTCTTGAAATACCTACTTTATCTGCAACATATTCTTGAGATAAATCCAATTCTTTACGTTTCTTTTTTAATTGTTCAGCAATAGTCATATAAAATCCCTTAATCGAGTTAATTATAACAAAATTAAATAATTATGTTAATATTACAATTTTATTAAAATAAAAAGTAAAAATTTCTTTATCAATTCCTATAAATTATTCCTTTTCAATTATTAAAAATATATTTATTATATAAAAATTATACGGATTTTAATTCGATAACAAATTAGATAAATATTATCTATTCATAAAATTATATAAAACTGCAAATTTCAAACTATCATTAGATGTTATATAGGCATTATATATTAAAATGCATGACATAGAAAATAATAAAAATAAATTGATATCACAATTTTTATTATAAATATCTAATCTAACCAAGCAATCTCTATTATTCTCTTTTGCAAAAATAATATCCCATAATATAAAACCTAACATTTTATTTTCATCTATTTTTTTACCATTCAACTGCTTAAGATAATTTTTATCATATATTCCTACTCCAATTTCGCATGGAATAATCTCAAAATTAGTTTTATTATCTTCCAAATAAATATTCAAATCTTTATTTAAAAATATGGAACATAATTTATTATCATATTTATCTAATATATACATTTTTTTACTTGACCATTTTGAGTATCTTAAAGCATAATTATTATCATTTTTAAAATAATATCTTCCATTAGATGAATCAACATAACAAATTTTTTCATCTTCTAATAAATAATTTGTTATACATATTTTTTTATAACCAAAAAAAGCATTAGTAAGATAAAATGATGAAATAAATTCATCTTTAAATTCCATTTTTTCATTTTTATAAGGAATACTTTTCCAAAATTCATAATTTTTTTTAATCTTATTTTTTATTTTAGAAAAATCGTTAATAATTATTTTCATTAATGTAACTATTTCAACACTATCTTCAAATTCATAAGAACGATTTAATTTTTTTATACCAAAATAAAAAAAATCGTTAAACATTATATTTTCGCCTTCAAATATATATCCTAATTCATCAAATATATTATGAATTCTAATTAAATAATCTTTTGTAAATTGAAACATATCTTCCCTCTTTTATATTTTAATTATACTACAAAATTAGTTATTAAACTAAAGATTTATCACTAATATCTTTCCATTTTATTAATAAATCAACAATACTCGATAAATCATTAGTCTCTTTATATATGGCACCTATCATCGCTTCAACAGCAGTTGCAATATATTTAGTTTTATTATCATTTTTAGTTTGATATTTTTCATAATCATAATCATTAGGCAAATTGGAATCACTATTATCTTTTTTTATATATTTTAAAATATTATAATATCGACCAATAGTAAAAACTAAATTTTTATCAGACTCGTATTTTGTCTTTTCTTCAGTTAATTGATTTACATTATCTAATAATATTTCTAAAAAACATAATTTTATAATTGCATCACCATATGTAGCCAAATCAGTATTCACTTCACCTTGATATTCAGAATGATTAACTTTTTGATATTCTTTTTTATATGAATTATCAGTCAATGTTCTTATTACCCATTTAGACTTTGTATTACTTAACCATTTTTCAAATAAATCCATTTTTGTTTTCTCCATATTTAATTTTATCATTCATTAAATAGTAAAAAAAATCATTTGATATAATTTTAGATAATAATTAACCTGAAATACTTAATATGATTTATTATTTTTACAAAAAATATTTATAATATTATTCCTAAATATCTATTTTAAATTCTTTTAAATATTTATTACTTTCCATGTTCGAACATGAACATTTTTACATTTACGAACCAACGATAGAAATTGAATCTACGCAAATAAAAAAAGTTCAATACATTTTACTGTATCAAACTAATGATTTTTTAATGGGTCTGATTACCAATATTGATACATTGCATACCCTAAGCAATGAATTTTTGTATACCCCTAATTAAAAAGTGCATACCCTTAGAGCTAATTTGCATACCCTATCAACAGCTTTTTTATCTATGATGATTTAACGCAAAAGCATTTAAAAAACTACGCTCTATAAGCATTGATATTCATTTTTGAGTAAACTCTCTTGATTGCCTCAAGCCCGGTTTTCTCACCTAATTCTACTGATTTTCCATACATTTCTATTGCCTTCTCATAGTCTTGTCTAATGCCGAATCCGTTCTCATAGCATATTCCAAGGTTATAAAATCCAAGACTAGATTTATACTTGTTTGCAGCGGTTTTAAAGCATTTCACTGCTTCCTTCTTATTTTCTTTTGTGCCATTCCCTTGCAGATAACATAAACCAACATTCACGATTGCTTCTTTTTCTCCAAGATTAAAGGCATCGGTGAATAAGCCAAACGCCTTTTTATAGGCTTCCTCTGTTTTTACGGTGTAATAATAGTAAAGTCCAAGTTGCAAACACGCCATCGGGTTTTCGCCCTTGACGCTCTTTTTCAACCAATAAAGTGCCGTTTCCCTGTCGGCGGTCACGCCGTAATAACCGCAAGCATACGCCATGCCAAGATTATATTGGGCGGCTGGGTTGCCAAGTTTGGCGGCTCGCTTAAAAAGTTTGAGGGCGATTTTCTCGTCCTTTTCAAGCCCTAATTCGTCGCCGAGATACGCTTCCGCCATTCGTTCGATTGCATCGGGAAAGTCCATTTCCATTGCCATCTGATAATAGAACAGCGCGTTTTTGTAATCGGCTTTTTTGGTTTCGTAAATCGTCGCCATACACCAATAAACGCCGACATAATCCAAATCGCACTGTGCAAAACAATCGAGCGCGTCGTCAAACTTGTCTTTGTTGTAATAGTAGTACCCTAAATCGAGTAATGCGTCGTCCTGGCAAAGGTTCGCCGCTTTTTTAAGATAATGAATATACTTCTTCTCGTCGGGTTCTATTCCGTACCAACCCTCCTCGTATACGCGGGCTTGCATATAAAGGCTTTCCGGATCGTTGTGTTTCACGCCATCTGCTAAATATGCCAACCCTTTTTCGTAGTCGTGCGGAACGAACTTGTCGTTGAGATAAACGTAAGCCAAATCGAAATTAAGAGAATGATCTCCGAGACTCAATCCTTTTTCGTACCACTCTATGGCTTTGGGAACGTCTTTCAGTTCCTCGTTGT
>ERZ808246.2512-NODE-2512-length-11430-cov-27.241670_pt1 | contig 11430 bp, 7 predicted proteins | sample MGYA00521083_ERZ808246 | MGnify/ENA primary metagenome ERZ808246 (study PRJEB31516, sample SAMN03275577) | gut metagenome | biome: mammalia-associated habitat; material: feces | host: Papio cynocephalus | place: Kenya | collected 2012-07-07 ...
CTGCATCCTGCTCGTCGAAGAACTCCGGATCGGTGCCGCGCACGCGGATGAACCATGCGGCCAGATCGAGCCAGCGACGCTCGCCAGTGGCCTCATACAGGCGAGCCAGAGCCAATTCGATTTCCGGATGTCCGTCAGGACCATGCACCTGGCCTTCACCATCACCGAAATTGTGGTCGATGCAGTTCGCCACGCGCTCGGCGATGTCCAAGGCGCGCTTGGAGCCGGTGACCTCGTAGTGGGCGACGGCCGCCTCGATGAAGTGGCCCATCGTGTAGAGTTCGTGGCTCCAGCGCAGTCCCTTGAAGCGCTTTTCGGCAGGAAGGTCCAGCTCGAACTTGGTGTCGAGATACCCATCCTTGTCCTGGGCGTCTTCGAAGAGTTCGATGGCCTCATTCACGTGGGCCTCGAGCTCATCGACGTTCAATCCCGCGTTCCTGCGGCGCAGCGCGTAGCTGGCGGCCTCAAGCCACTTCGACACGTCGGTGTCCTGGAACGGCTGGCCGGAGAAAAGGCCCTCCTCACGACCGGCGACGATACGCAGGTTGCGCAGCGAATGGCTGAACTGGCTGCCGTTTTCGCCCCATGCCGCGCCTTCCGGCACGTCGACGGGCACTTCATCATTGAGCGCGCGCCACTGGTACGGCAGCGCGTTCTCGACTGTCATGTCGAGGTATCGCGTCCAGAAGCGAGACGTGATGGTCACGTTCATGGTCCGGGCTTGATTAATCATTTCGATTCCTTAGTTGTCATATGGAAACTGGTCGAGAAGGAATGTCAGTCCTTCATGCCGCTGGTCTTGATGCCTTCGGTGATGTACTTCGAACAGCAGATGTACAGCAATGCAGGAGGAATGATCATCAGCATGGAGAACGCCATCTGCAGGTTCCACGCGGTCTGGTTGCCGCCGCCGGCCAGCTGGAAGTTGGTGAGCGCGCCCACCGTCAACGGCTTGTATTCATCGGAGTTGATGAAGATCAACGGCATGAAGAGCTCATTCCACCAGTAGCTGGCGGACATGATGCCGACGGTGATGTAGATCGGCTTGCCGAGCGGCACGATGACCTTCCAGAAGGTCTGCCAACGGTTACAGCCATCGAGCATGGCTGCCTCGTCGATGGAATCCGGGATGGACACGAAGAACTGGCGGAACAGGAACACGTTGTACGGCTGAGCGAAGAAGCTTGGCAGGATCAGCGGCCAGAACGAATCCAGCATACCGAACACGCGGAACATGAGGTACTCCGGGACAACGAGGGTGGCACTCGGCACCATCATGGTCAGAATGATGATGGTGAACACGGTGTTGCGTCCACGGAAACGCATGCGCGCAAGCGGATACGCGACGATGGAGCTAGAGATCAGCGTACCCACGGTGTTGAAGACGACCAGAATCAACGTGTTGCGCAGATAGGTCAGATTCTTCGGATCCGAAAGCACCTGGACGTAATTACTCCATTGGGGATTGCTGGGGAACAGCTCCGGCGGGAAGGCAGAGATGCCGGTCAGGGTCTTGAGGGAGTTGCAGAAAATCCAGTAGATCGGGAAGAACATGAAGGCCGCGACGATGATCATCACCGTGTACTGAAGCGCCTTCATCCATTTGGGAGCGTTATACATGATGTGTGCCCTCCTTAATTGCGGTCCATAAGCTTGAACTCAAGCGCGCCGATGATGGCCACGATGATGAACAGCACCACAGCGAGCGTGGAAGCCTGGCCCATATTGAAGTTCTTGAATGCTTGGTTGTAGATGTCAAGGCCGAGGACCTTGGTGGCATCGCCAGGACCGCCGCCCGTCAATGGGTACAGCAAGGTGAACGCGCCATTGAATGAGTTGACCGTGCAGGAGACGGTGTTGAACAGCAGCATCGGAGCGATGCCAGGCATAGTGACATGCCAGAAACGGGTCCAAGCGTTGGCGCCATCGAGGGAGGCGGCCTCGTACAGTTCCTGCGGAACATCCTTGAGCGCCGCGGAGAAGACGAGCATCTGCTGGCCGGTCTGGAAGGTGAAGACCGAGGCATAGGCCACAACGACCCACACCAACGTATTGCTGCCAGTCCAGTTCGGCGGATTAGTCACGCCGATGCACTTGAGCACGTAGTTGACGATGCCTAACTGCGGGTTGAACATCAGCACCAGGCAGCCCGCCATGACGACGGACGGCATGATGGTCGGCACGTAGTAGAAGAACTGGAACAGACCCTTGAAACGGACCTTGAGATTGAGCAGGATGGCCAGAATCAGGGAGAAGAAGATAGAGATGCCGACGTTGATGATGGTGAAGACGAAAGTGACGCCGAGCGTATGAGCGAACCCGGAATCGCCGGAAAACAGGTTCTTGTAGTTGTCAAGACCAACGAACTGAGGAGTGCCCAGCATGTTCCATTTGGTCAGGCTGAGAACGAAGCTGAAGATGATTGGGAATGCACTGAATACAAGGAATCCAATGATCCACGGGGTAAGGAAGCCCCATCCGGCGCCGGCGTCAGACCAACGCTTGGCCTTGGTTTGAGGAGCGGTTTGTGCGATTGACATGGAATGACCCTTCGACTCGGAAAAGAAGCGATACGAATGGAATTGCGAGAAATGGAAATGGTGGTTCCCGTAACGGGAACGGCACGGGAACCACCATTGGTTATGGAAGGAGGAGAAGAAGATCTGGCTTACTGGGCGTTCTCGATATCCTTGTTGGCCTTATCGACCTGGGTGGTCAGCACGTCCTTCTCGGTGGTCTGGCCAAGGATATAGGCATTGATCTGGTTGTACAGATCGAAAGTCGGCGTGGAGGCGACGGTGGTGTAGCCGAACTTGCCTTCTGCGGCGGCCTTCTCGAAGGCGTCCCAATTGCTCGGGCCGTTCTTGCCCTGGACCTTCCAGTCGCCCTTCTCGCCGATGGACTTGATGGCGGAGATGTTGGCGTTGGCCTTCTCCAGAGCCACCTGACCGTCTTCGCCCATCATCCACTTGATGAACTTCTTGGCCTGATCCTTATGCTTGGACTTGGCGTTGATGGCGAAGAAGGACGTGTGCAGGGAGTTGTAGTCCTGGCCATTCGGCGCGGCCGGCATGGTGGCGATGTCCCAGTTGAAGTCCGCATCCTTGTAAGTGGTGGAGATCAGCCAGCTGCCACCCAGGGTCATTGCCGCCTGGCCGGCTGCGAACAGATCGGAGACCTTGGAACCGGAGGACGGAGCAGGCTGAGCCTTAAGCTCGTTGGTCATCTTGTTCTGGTATTCCAGTGCGGCCTTCAGACCCTTGCCCAGGGAAAGCTTGCCGTTGTCGACGACCTTGTCGCCGCCCTGGCCAGCCAACGAGTACCAGATGCCATTAAAGCTCGGCGCATCGGAACCCCACTGGGATCCATCGGACTTGGTGAGCTTGGCTGCGGCGTCCGCGTAATCGTCCCAGGTCCAGTCGTCGGTCGGGTAATCAAGGCCAGCAGCGTCGAACATGTCCTTGTTGTAGTACATGAGCTCGGTGGCCATGCCTTGCGGGAAGCCATAGGTGCCGCCGGTCTGCTTGGCGATGTCGGCGACGGCCGGCTGGAAATCGGACTCGTCAACGCCGAATTCGCTCGCGTCGAGCTTCTCGATGACACCGGCCTTCGCATAACGGACGTAGTCGGCTTCCTGCAGCAGCATCACATCGGGGGCATTGCCGCCAGTGACCATCTGCTGGATCTTGTTGTTGTAGGAATCTCCAGGAACCTTGAGTTCCTTGAGCTTGAAGTCAGGATTGGCTTTCTTGAACTCCTTAAGCACCGGGAAAGTGTCCCAGTAGGAGAAGGTGATCTCACCATCGTCGCTCGAGGAGCTGTTCGAGGAGCCGCAGGCCGCGGTGCCCGCCAACGTGGCGACAGCGGCGATGCCTGCCACCAAGCGAAGGGCGTTGCGCTTCATGTTGATGTTCATTTTGTTTCCTTTCTTCCAGCAACCACTCTCGACCTTGAAACTCAGCTTTGAGATTGTGGTTTCGCTGATGCTTCAACGATAAGAACGCACACCATTCCATGTTGAGAATTTGCACGATACGGAAACGTTTCCTATGATTGCGGTATGACTCATCGTGTGACTTTGGACGATATCGCAGCTGCCGCCAACGTGTCGAAGGCCACTGTTTCAAAAGCGTTGAACGATACCGGCCAATTGGCCGCGCATACCAGACGACTGGTCCTCAAAACCGCCGAAGATCTGGGATACCGGAAGCCCATCAGCGTTTCAGCGATGCAACGCAAAACCGGTCTTATCGGTTTGGTGTCGGCCGACTTGGAGGGACGGTTTTCCATGCCGGCGTTAATCGGCGCCGAAAACACCCTCGGCACCACCAACCATGCCGTGCTGCTCACCAATTCACGAGGGGATCCGAAGCTGGAACGCGCGCATATCGACCAGCTGGCCGCACGTGGCATCGACGGTCTGCTGGTGCTGGGCGGAGAGACGGATGCCCGTCCGCCGGTCAGGCCCAATACCGCGTTGGGCGTTCCCATCGTCTATGCCTATGCCCCGTCGACCGACCCCAATGATTGCTCGGTGACCTGCGACAACGTCAGCGCGGGGGCAATGGCGATCGACCATCTGCTCAGCCATGGGCGCCGCTGCATCGTCATCATTTCCGGCCCGGAGCATTATCAGGCCACCAAAGACCGTCTTGCCGGAGCCCGGCAGGCGGTGAAACAGGCCGGCATACGTCTCGCCGCACCGGTCCGATACGGCAGCTGGCGCGAGGCTTGGGGACGCACAGCGACCAGACTGCTGCTGGAAGGCGACGTGTACATCGACGGCATTTATTGTCTGAACGACATGTTGGCCCGCGGCGCCATCGAGACCCTGCACGATTGGGATATACGAGTACCGGAGGACGTCGAAGTCATCGGACATGACAATTGGGCGGTCACCGCCACCGAATGCCGTGTGCCGATCACCTCGTTCGACAACAACCTGCAGGAGATCGGCAGACGCGCGGCACGTCAGCTGCTTGACGCCATCAAAGGCAATCCGCATCACGGCACGACGCGCATCGGCTGTTCGCTGGTGGTGCGCGAATCCACCTCCGCATGAAAAAAGCCGCCCGCAATGCCATGAAGTGCATTGCGGGCGGCTTGATGATGGAAGGAAGGAGAAAAAGAAAGTATCAGTCGAAGTTCACTTCGAACGTACGGGACACGTAGCCGCCTCCGGACGGAACGGTCACCACAAGTTCGCCGGAAGCGGCGTCCCAGCTGGCCGGCCACTGCGTGTAGCCCTCGACCGGGTACACCGTGGATGCCTTGCCTGCGCGTCCGGCCCAACGGTCAAGGCGCAGGCGCACCTCGCCGCCCTCGCCGTCACGGCTCCACACCGTGACCAACGCGCGGTCGCCGGCATCCAAACCAAGGGCGAGCACCTTGTCGGTCCAACCGGGCAGACCCATCGGCCAGAACGGCGTGGATTTGCCGATCACCGGCTGCACGTGCTTCTTGTAGGCATTCACACCCTCCTGCACCCAGGCGAGCTGGGAGGGGTTCATGCGGTTCAGATAGCCGGAGAGGAAGAAACGGCCCAGGAACGTGGTGTTGATGTTGAACGCGGTCTCCTCGGCGCCCATGTCGGACTGCGGGTACGCCCAGCTGGCCGCCTGTTCCGGCAGCACCATCATCGGCGAGGCCGCGGCGATGGCGGGGTACAGACGGAAATCCTGCTGGTCAGACGTGGACTGCACCTGGAAGCGGGACGTCTGCGCGAAATCCTCACGCATGCCACCGGACGAGCAATTCTCGAGAATCACATCCGGATAGCGTTCCCGCAGGCCGTCGATCCAGTCGCTGTAGGCGCGGTTATGCCCAAGCAGGCCAGCGCCTGGGGCATCGGCATCGTAATCAGTGCCGGCGCCCGGAGAGACGTTGTAGTCGAACTTGAAATAGCCGATGCCGTATTGGCCGACAAGACGGTCGATCACCGAATCGAGGTGCCGGCGCGCCGCCGAATCACGCAAATCAAGCAGGTAGCGTTCCTGTTCCACCACACGCTTGCCATGACGCTGGAAGAACGCGGAATCCGGTAGTCTCTCGGCCATCGGGGACTTCACGCCGATGACCTCCGGCTCGATCCAGATGCCCGGAATCATGCCGGCGTCCTTGATGGCGTCGATGACTTCGACGATGCCTTTCTTGCCGGGGAACCGGGTTTTGGACGGCATCCACTCGCCGACGGACGGCCACCAGTCGCCGGTGTCGTCGTACCAGCCGCAGTCGATGACGAAGATCTCGATGCCGGCCTTGCCCGCGGCCTCGATCAGCGGCAGTTCCTTCTCGGTGGTCGGATCGCCGTAGATGGTGTTCATGTAATCGTTGAACACGACGCTCGGCTCCGCGTTGTCGCGGTGCGGCGAGCGCACTTCGCGGCGGTAGTCGGTGACGTTGGCGACGACTCCGTCGAAATCGCGGGCAATGGTGAAGGACGCCGGTACCGTGGTGAAGGATTCACCCAAGTGCAGTTCCTTGCACCATGCATGGTTCTCGTTGGTCGGACCGGACAGTGCCATGCAGCCGTCGGCGGTGTTGTCCTGCACGTCCCAGCGCCAGGCGCCGTTGTGCTCGATCTGGAACAGCCAGGCCAACTTCAGTTCCTTGGACTCGAGGATGGCCAACGGCACGTTGGTGCCGGTCGACCATGTGCCCGTGGAAACGACCTGGTGGCTTTGGCGCGGGTCCACGTTGGTGAGCTCCTGGCCGATGGCCGGCAGGATCTCCCGTACCGGGCGGCGGTCCCAACGGCCTTCAGCGAGCCAGTCGAAACGGCCTTCGAGAAGGTCCCAGTGTTCCAATCCGGGCTTGGCGTCTTGCGCGGCATCCGCCGCGACGCCGAACGTGCTGCTCCAGCTGGTGACGGAGTCGAGCAGCACCGGTTCGAGACCCATGTTGGTCACGGTCACGTCGGTCTGCACCATCGGTGCCCGTTCGTCGACGCTGTAGCGGACGGTCACTTCGAGATCGCGGTCCTCGTCCTCCAGCACGATCTTCAACTCGCTGCGGACGCCGATGGTGCTTTCCTGATGACGGCTGTAGCGCAGTTCGCGGCCGATGACGGTGTGGGTGAGTTTGTTGCAGGCGATCATGTGGCCGGCGTCGGTGGTCATGACCTCCGCGATCGGCGTGCTGTGGGGAAATCGAACGCAAACGCCGTTGATTTCCATTTCACGCATGGTGACCGGCTGGTCATCGCCATAGGCGAAGGCCATGGATACCGGGCCCGCATGCCATGTGAGGTTCTGGGACATCGTTATCTCCATCAATCAACTGGTTCGAGTCCCGTGGTTCCTGACATGTTCGGGACTCGCTGTCTGTAACCAATAGATTATGCGCGTCCCACCATGCGCGGACCGCCGACAAGGGCGGACGGAAACGTTTCCTTGGCTGTTCGCGATCCACCCGGACGGCGAGCCCACGGACGGACCGCAGTCCCGTCGCCTCGGTATCAGCACGCGTCCGCGCGATGCATGGCTTATCGCAACGCGGCTTAGCGCAACGCGATCACGTCCACACCATACGGCTCGAGCGTAATCAGATCGTTGATGTCGACGCCGGTCAGCAGCTCCGTGCCGCCGTTGAGCTCGTTGAGGTAGAGGCGCTTGTCGGAGGCGCTGTTGTTGATGAGGAACGCGTAGCGGGTGCCGTCGTCGCCGTAGCGCACGGACAGGCTGACGTCCTCCGGGGTGTCGACCGGCTTCAGGTCCAGTTCCTTGATGATCGGTGCCATGAAGGCGCTCATGCCGGTCTCGTCCAGCGGCGAGCCCACGAAGTAGGCCTTGCCCTTGCCGTACGTGTTGACGGTGAGCGCGGAATGGTCGGCGTAGAATTCGTCGCCGCCGTATGTGGCGAGACGCTCGGCGCCTTCGCGGTGGATGATGCTGGCCACGATCTGCCCCTTGGCGTCGACCGCGTCGCCGTGCACGTCGATGGTCTCGTCCGGTGCGAGCGCGTCGATCTCCTCGACCCATACGCCCAGGAGCTTGCGCAGCTTGCCCGGATAGCCGCCGGGCACCACGAGATCATGCTCGTCGTGGATGCCCGCCATGTAGCCGGTGATGAAGCTGCCACCGTCGGCCACGTAGGATTCCAAGGTTTCGGCCACGCCGGGCAGCACGGTGATGAGCGCCGGAGCGATGACCAAGTCGTAATGCTTGAGCTGGTCGAGCGATGCCGTGCTTTCGATGAAGTCGACCGGCACATTGCGCCGCCAGAACGCGCGGTAGAAGCGATGCACCTCGTTGGGATAGGAGAAGCCGGCGGTCGGTCCGACGCAGCCTTCGAGCGACCAGTAGCTCTGCCAGTCGAACATGATGGCCACGCGGGACTCAATATGCGAGCCCATGATCCGTTCGCCGACGCGGGACAGCTCGCCGCCCAACGCCTCGGTCTCCTTGAACACGCGGGATTCCTCGGTGCCGTCGTGCGCGATGACCGCACCGTGGAACCGCTCGCAGCCGCCGATCGACTGCTTCATCTGGAAGAACTGCACGGTGTCGGCGCCGTGGGCCACGGCCTGCCAGCTGAGCTTGCGGACCTCGCCGGGGCGCTTGACCTTGCAGAACGGGAACCAGTTCTGCTGGTTCGGGGTCTGTTCCATGAGCATGAACGGCTTGTTGCCACCGATGCCGCGCATCAGGTCGTGGCACATGGCGGTGTAGCTCGGTGGGGTGTCCATGCCCGGGTAGTTGTCCCAGCTGACCACGTCCATCTCCTTGGCCCATTCGAAGTAGTCGAGGTCCTTGAATGTGCCCATGAGGTTCGTGGTGATCGGCGTGGCCGTGTCGTATGCGCGGATCGCGTCGCGTTCGTTCTTGTAGCAGTCGAGCTGCGCCTGGCTTTGGAAGCGGCGGTAGTCCATCTGCAGGCCGGAGACCACGCATTTGGCGTCGCTGATGCCGTCGCCGTAGCTGACGGGCGGCACCACGTCGGCCCAATCGTAGATGGTGTGGCTCCAGAAGTTCGCGCACCACGCCTGGTTGAGCTTTTCCACGGTGCCGTACTTGGCCTTGAGCCATTCGTGGAAGGATTCGGCGCACTGCTCGCAGTAGCACAGGCCGCCGCCACCGCCGTACTCGTTGCACACATGCCAGGCGACCAGGCCGGGGGTACCGGCGTAGCGTTCGGCCACGTGCGCGGCGAGCGCACGGGACGCCTTGCGGAAGTAGGGGGATGTCGGGCAGAAGTTGTGCCGGCCGCCGAACACGTGGCGCGTGCCGTTCTGTTCGGTGCGGATGACCTCGGGATGCCGGCGGACCATCCAGCCGGGCAGGGCCGCGGTGCCGGTGGCCATCACGATGTTGAAACGGTGCTTGACCAGGAGCGCCACGATCTTGTCGAGCATGGTGAAATCGTAGCGGTCCTCGGCGGGTTGGAGCAGCGCCCACGAGAACACGTTGATGGTGGCCTCGTTGATATGCGCGTCCTCGAGCATCTCGATGTCGTGCTCCCAGGTGTCTTTCGGCCACTGTTCGGGGTTCCAATCACCGCCGAACAGGAAGCTGTCGAACATCGGCTTCATTGTTCTTCTCCTTTGTTGTGCATGGGTGTTGGCACGCCGCAGGACGCGCCGGATATGACGAATCGGAATGTGGCCGGCCGGTCAGTCGTGCAGCCGTGCGCGCGCCTGCGCGAAGATCTCCTCGACTTGCGGGTCGAAGAATCGTCCGGTCTCGCGGTCGAGGAACCGCATCTCCTTGGTGGAGGTGTCCCACAGGATAGGACAGGAGCCGTTGTCGAGCGCGCAACGGACGACGGTGCGCAGCCAGGCGAGGTTGCTGGCGTGGTCCTTGTGGTCGATTGGTTCGGTGAGCAGACCGTATTCGCCGATGATGACGGGCACGCCGTGGTCGATGAAGCGGGCCTTCTGTTTGGCGAAGTCGGTTTCGACGGCTGCGATTTCGGCGTCGCCGCCCCAATGGTCGACCGGCGTGCACCAGGTGCTGTCGTGTTCGGCGAGCACGAATTCGGCGGGCGAATAGTAGTGGATGGAGACCATGAGCCTGTCGTGCGCGGAGTCCTTCGGCAGACGGAAGCGCGTGTCGCAGGTGAGCGCGGTGTCGGTGTTGTAGCCGGGGATGAGCAGGTAGCGGTCCACGTTCTTCGAACCGCTGGCGCGCACCACGTCGACGAAGGTCTGGTTGAGCTGGTTGAGCAGTTCGTAGGCGGTGTCCTGGTGGGATGCGCCCGGGAAGCAGATCTCGTTGCCGCCTTCGAAGATCAGCCGGTGGTCGTAGTCGGCGAACCGGGCCGCGATCTGCCGCCATAGTGTGGAGAATCGGGAGCTCACGCCAAGGTAGTGCTGTTCCGCGGTGCGTATCCAGCCGAACGGTCCGTTGCCGCCGTCATGGTGCACGTTGATAATCACGTTCAGACCGGCTTCGTAGCTCCAATCGACCGCCTGCTGGACGGCGTCCATCCACACGTCGTCGACTTCGCCGGTGACCGGATCCTGCCAGTCCTTCCAGGTCACCGGGATGCGGATGGTATCGAATCCGGCCTGCTTGACGTAGTATGCGCATTGGCGGGTGAACGGCTTGTTGCACCATAGGCGCTGCTGGTCGTCAGGAGTCCACACTCCCCCGGTGGTGATTGTCCTGTTGCGCTCGTCATGCAGCGGAACCGGGTCGAACGTGTTGCCCAGATTCCAGCCGAGCCCCAGTTGCCTGACGAATTCAAGTGCGGTGGCCATACCCTTTGTTGCCCCTCCATTCCCAGATAGTTGACAGAACGGCCCCCGCAACCTATCGATTGACGGGAGCCGTTCCAGTGAGTGTTCAGCCCGCTAGCGGGCCATGCGATCCGACGCGGCTCACGCGTGCAGCGGATCGGTGCCCGGACGCGCCAGCACCGGCAGGGTGTGGTAGTCGTACTGTTCGGTGTACCACTTGCCCGGCTCGTAGGCGGTCTTGGTGATGATGTTGGTCCACGGCTGGCCGCTGCCGTCGTCCGGCACGTAGAAGCGGGCCACGCCGTCCTCACGGAAGATCGGGGCGACCAGCAGGTCGTCGCCCAGCATGTACTGGGTGTCGATGTCCTCGCAGGTCGGGTCGTCCGGGAATTCGAGCACCATGGCACGCATCATCGGAACGCCGGTCTCGTGGGTCTCCTGGGCCATCTTGAGCAGGTACGGCTTGAGCTGCAGCTTGAGGTCCACGAACTCGCGGGCCACGTCGACCGCCTCGTCGCCGTACAGCCACGGCACCTTGTACGCGGTGGAGCCGTGGTAGCGGGAGTGGGAGCTGAGCAGGCCGAACTGGGTCCAACGCTTGTACAGGTCCGGGGTGGCCTGATCCTCGAAGCCCGCGATGTCGTGGCTCCAGTAGCCGAAGCCGGACATGCCGAAGGACAGGCCGGCGCGCAGGGATTCCGCCATGGACGGGTAGTTGGAGGAGCAGTCGCCGCCCCAGTGGACCGGGAACT
>ERZ808246.2513-NODE-2513-length-11427-cov-21.072722_pt1 | contig 11427 bp, 8 predicted proteins | sample MGYA00521083_ERZ808246 | MGnify/ENA primary metagenome ERZ808246 (study PRJEB31516, sample SAMN03275577) | gut metagenome | biome: mammalia-associated habitat; material: feces | host: Papio cynocephalus | place: Kenya | collected 2012-07-07 ...
TCCGGCGCAACGGCATCACCGTTCCGGCGCAACGGCATAGGCGTTTCAAGGCATTTGAACACCCGTTTCGGGCGTTCCCGGCGGGCGAAAAAGGGGCAATCGACCAGGATACCCCCGGTTTTTAGGAGATATCTGCCTATTTCATGATTGATTTCAACCGAAAACGCAAACTAAAGGACGTTTTCATGTTTGGGAGCGATCCGTTCTCGTGCCCAGGGGAATTTTTTCTCATCGGCACGAGAATCTTTTCTCATGGGCATGAGAATTCCGCCTGTTCGTGACGCCACGCGGCCGGATTCGTCCCCGCCAGGGGGGAACCGTTTGAGGGGGTGGGCTATCCTCCTCTCTACTCCTCTATAATAGGCAAGTCCCAACACACGACACCCCTTCTTCCCGTTCTCCCGATCTCCACGGCCAAATATCCCATGCGGGCCGCAGGGGACTGCGGTCCCTACCGTTGTTTTGGAGGATGCTGCACGGTTTATATCCTGCGCCGCGGCGTGCCCCGGAGTGGAAAACGGGGCGAGTCGGGGGCACCAACCGGGTCGAGGCCCAGTAGGGAAAAGGGAGTGGTCCCGGTTGGGATCGCGAGATCCCCTCGCGCGGCACCCGGCCGACACCCTCCGCATGTGACGGTATCTAACATGCGCATGTTACGGGGTCTAACATGCGCATGTGAGACCCCCTAACATGCGCATGTTTTTGGACCTCATGCGGGCGCCCTTTTCGGGCGACTTCCCATTTGGAGCCAATAAGCGACCGTATCCGCACGTTTTCGGACAATAATGGCAAAATAGGCGAAATGTTAGCCGCGGCGAACCTCAAACCGCATGAGGGGGAGGTGTTTTGGGGGCCAAAAACAGGCGATTTTGGAGGCGAAAAACGGGCTAAATCCGTCTTCCATTTTGGGATTCCATTTGATATAATGAGAGCCATGAATGCAAATGGATTTCTTGGCGTTATTCTGATCGCGCGAATGGCTTTGTCGCCCCTCGCGGCATTTTCCGCCGCGCCTTCCTCCCTCGCATCCGATCCATTGGATGCGATCGACCCTCTTGTCGGCACGGAGGGAACCGGCACGGAATATGGCGGCATGATGCCTTACACGGGCGTCCCCTTCGGTTCCATGCAAGTCGTGCCCATGACGCGCACGAACGCCGTGGGACGGACAAGCTTCAACGCGCTGGATACGCACCTTTTGGGCATCTGCCTCACACGCCAACCCGCCATTTGGATGGGCGACACGGCGCCTTTGCGCATTCCCGTCCCACCCGCCCGGATCACGCGCATCGATGCCCATCCGTGGCAAACCACCGTCCAGGCGGGCGGCAAAACCTACATGTGGACCGCCCTCGGCCGCGCGGCAATCGTCCGCTTCCCCCCCGGCGAGGCGCCCACCCCCGGTTCGGGTTCCTCCACCGAACGCATGGACGCGCCGCTCGGCTATCCGCTCCCGAACTTCCGCGGATACTGGATTTCCGAACGCAAGGGCAATGAACTGCGCATAGGGCTCTCCACCGTCTCGGCTGAGTTTGCCGCGCGGAATCTGGACGAATTGCCGCCGACGTTCGAGGAGACCGCGGCGCATGCACGCGCCGCATGGTCCGCCCAGATCGCGCGCATCGACATCGAGGCGGAACCGGACGTCGCGCGCATATTCCGCACCGCCCAGTACCATGCCGCGCTTTATCCGCGGGAGTGGTCCGAGCACGGCGTCTACCACAGCGCGTTCGACGACACGGTCCATACGGGCACCGCCTACACGGCGTACTCGCTCTGGGACACCTACCGGGCGGAGCATCCCCTCCTGATCCTGACGAACCCCGAACGCACGGGCGCGATGATGCAGTCGCTCGTGGACATCTACCGCGAAGGCGGATGGCTGCCGAAGTGGCCCAACCCCGGCTATACGGGCATCATGACGGGGGCACCGGCGGAGATTGTCCTCGCCGAAGCGATGGCGAAAGGCGTGACGGGATTCGACTGGGCGGGCGCGCGCGCGGCTATCCGCAAGAATGCGACGGTTCCGCAGAAATTCGACACCGAACGGCGCTGGGAAGACCGCGGCAGATTCGGACGGTTCCCCGAGACGCGCGGCGGACTCACGAGCTATCTCTCGCGCGGCTACGTCGCCTGCGACGAGACGGCGGAATCCGTTTCGCGCACGCTGGACTTCTCGTTCGCCGACCGCAACCGCGCCTACACCAACCTGTGGAACGCCCAGGCGCGGCGTTTCCTGCCGCGGCGGAAGGACGGGTCGTTCGACCCGTCGGCGAAGCACGCCTATACGGAATGTTCACCCGACACCGCCCTGTGGTGCGTGCCGCACGACGTGCCGGGTCTGATCGCCCTTCTCGGCGGCCCCGCCGCGTTCGAGCGCGAACTCGACCGCTACTTCGGCGAGATCTTCTTCACGCCCAACGGCACGGGGACTTCCCATCACGGCAACGAGCCCACGCACCATGTCGCCTATCTCTACGGCTACGTCGGGAACTTCCGCAAAACCCAACGGACCGTGCGCCGCATCCTGTCACAATGCTATTCGTCCGGACGCCGCGGGTTCGACGGAAACGAGGATTGCGGCGCCATGAGCGCCTGGTACATCTTCTCCGCGCTCGGATTCTACCCGGTCGACCCCGTCGGCGGAACCTACCGGCTCGGGTCTCCCGCCGTGAAATCCGCCGCGTTGAAACTGGGAACCGGCGCGTCGCAGACAACCCTGAACATCCGCGTGCGGAACTATGCGCCCGACCGCGTCTACGTGAAGCGCGCCACCTTGAACGGCAAAGAACTAGCGGACGGCGTCCTGCGCCACGCGGACCTCATGCGGGGCGGCGAACTCGTGTTCGAGATGGAAGACTAGCCCGGGAATCGCAGTTTGGACTCTCCGCCTTTTCCATGCGACGGGCGGAAAACAAAAGGGAATCTCCCGCCTCTTGCGAGAACAGGAGATTCCCTTGACGCGCCAAGACGCGTTTGCCAGCCCTTAGGCACGGACGGCCTTGCGACGGAGCGTGAGCATGCCCGCACCGAGGAGCAGCATCAGCCCGCTCGTCGGCTCGGGGATGGAATGGATCGCGAAAGACGTTTGGCCACTTCTCGTTCTCTCTGGGCACGCGCGCGGCCGACGGCAGATGCGCAGTGACGGGCGGCCGCCAGTCGATCTTGCATGTTTTATTCCCGGTTCTTTCAAACACGGGCGAGATCGGACGTTGCATGCGCCAATCCTAGAAATCGCAGTTGAAGTCCGCGACGCGTTGGAACCGCCCGTAGCCGTCCGCATAGACCTCGTCCGACGTCTCCACAAGATCCAGGCCGGGGAGCCACAGCTGCGTGGATTTTCTCTGTGGCGGATGGTCTTCGCTCGGGCATTTCCTCGACGGGACGCCGGGCGAAGACCATCCGCCGCGCCCGTGCCCACGAATCGAGCTGGACGTCCCGCTCCGCGCATGGCCATCCCCGGACGCGTCGCGGCGCACGTCCGCATCCGCCAGCAAGGCGCGGAACTCGCCGCACACCCGCTTCGTCCGGCGCATTTTGAAGAGATACCGCACGTCCGCCTCTTCGCGGTCGCCGAGGGCCGATTCGTTGCCGAACGACACGTCGCCCCGCACGAGGCGCGGCTTCTTGACGGACGAGACGAACGCCAGGCAGTCCCCGAGCATGAAACGCGAATGCGTCCCGGACGTCTCGCCGTCCGGATGCACGACAACGGCGATCACCAGCCTGAGCCTGGCGATGCACAACGTATGGTAGCAGTGGGACGGACGTCCCGGCTTCTGCGGGCTGTAGCCGAACTCCGCCTCTTCCTGACGCCCCGCGGCCCGATTTGCGGTATAATGATCCCTGTCGTTCGTCCTATCCTTCTAGATTTGACTCTATAAGGCATAGCACGAACGACTTCGCTTTCACCCGCTTGGCGAAAAAGGAAAATCCGCATCACCCCTGAAAACAAGGCTCGCAGCCCCGATTCCAGCCTTCCGACTGCGATTTCTAGGACAATCATGAGGGAAAACGAAGACGGCCCTTTCAGGGAATGAACCGTTGCAGCAGGGCCTGTCCCGCCGTGATGCTTTTCGCGCCGCAGACATAGACCTTCCCTTCATGTTCAATGAGTTGCAAGGAGCCTTTCCGCGCCTTGTTGCAGTCGGATAATTTCATGGGAATCGGATTTCCGAATGGCGTCAATTCCTCCACGGCAAAGGCACCGTTCCCCTTGGCTGTCATGCGGTAGAGCCCGCAGGTACCGTCCTTCTTCTCCGCAAATACGTGATAGACGGCGCCGACGGAAGCGTTTTTGGGCTTGACCGCGCGGGGCGCGGTGCGCCAAAGTTCAAGCTTATCAACCTTGAAGCGGTGCAAGTCCTCCGAAAACGCATCCAGATGCGTCCGTTCGTTCATATCGAGGGATTGTTCGGCGGGCATCAACGCCCGCCAGGACGGGAGGGATAGCCCACCTCCATATCCCAAACGGCTCAGGGCGATGAACAGTGCCGCGCCACCGCCAAGGAGGACTGCGCCGACCGCCAGAATCCGCCCGAAAACCCGGCGACGCTCGGTCTTCCGCACCGCGGCATTCTTCTCCCGCCACCGGCGTTCCACAGCCTCGACGGCCGCGCTCCGCGAATTTTGCTCAAAGTTGCTTTTCATCCTCATCCGGCAGGGGCAATTTGACAATCTTGTTCAAAGGCCAGATATTGAACGGCGACAGAATGCGCCTCAAATAGTCCGGTTTGTTCGACTCCAGGCGCAACTCGTAGAGTTTCTCCGCCATGACCCCGTTCAGAACCCCGACGGTCCGTTCCTGGTAGTCGGACGCTATTTTGAAGATATTCGCCTCCATCGTTGCACGCGCCTCGGCGAACTTGCGGTCCTCGCTATCCTTCCGGACTTCTGCACTCAACGCGCTGGAATACCGGTAATTGTCAAGTTGACGCTCGATTTCGTGTATTTCGCGCATCATTGCCGCGAAACCCAGGCTCCCCGGACGCATCAATTGCAGATTTCTGTTCATGGTGCGCCAACGATTTTCCAGGTCTTTTATTTTCCTGTCCGTGCTGGAGGAGAACGCCTTGCGGTCGTTGTCCTGCATCTCCAGAAGTTCGCGCATATGCGAAACGGTTCCCAGGAACCCGCTTCTTTGGATGGCCCAGTCGCTGCCCAGGTAGACGAGCGCGAGATGGTTGATGTCGGGGTCTTTCAGTAGTGCGGCGACCTCCTCCACCTTGGACTTCCTGCGGCCGATTGTCGCGTCCGTAGCGGCCTTTACACGTTCAGACAGCATAATCTGATCGTGTTCGAGCCGCGCAATCGCAACGCGAACCCCCGAAAGCCGCTGCTCGACATCCGCGAGCTTCCGCGGCACTATGCACCACGCACCGATGGCGACACACAGATAAAGCCCGAAAAGGGCGGCTAGAACTGACAGAGTTTTTTTCATGGCGGAATAGTCCCTATTTGCATTTGATCGTGACGATTCCATTGCGCAAAACGGCCTGGACGTCCGACTCGTCCCCGTCCGAACCTGTTTCCCCGGAGGTCGCGCCGCGCTGCCGGGACTCGTATGCCCGCAGGGCCGCCTCCTGCCGCGTCGCTTCATTCGCCAAACGTTTCCACCGGTTCGCTTCCGTTGACGTGAATGCCGTCGGCAGGGTGCGCGGCACTCTCACAACACCGTTCAATCCGCGCGCAATCATGTGCCCGTCGTAAAATACGACAGTCTGCCGCGGTTTCATGTCCGTCAGCCGCCGTCCGGGCTTGGACGCACGCGGCACGTAATCGCGCGCCACCTCGGCGAATGCCGCATACGGAACCGTCGCCCCGAACCCAGCGCGCGCCACCCGAACGGGCCGGACGGACGCATTGGGCGCAAAATACACCTCGAAATGGCGATTTCCGCCCTTTATTCCAAATTTCTCCAAAAGCGGATACAAATCGCCCAGAAAGGCTTCCGACGGATTCAACACCGCCCCCTGACCGGCGGGCGCGACAATTTTCTGCGTTTTCTTGTCCGGCACGACGACATACGCGATGCCGTCCGTCTGGAAAATGCCGCCGCGCTCAAGCACGCGCCGCCGGTATTCGCCCGCTGGTATCGCCTGATAGACGCCTGTCGACAAAAGCCGCCGGACGAAAATCTTCCCCGCATCCGAATCGAGCCGGTAGTAGACCGCCTGTCCGGCTTCGTCAGGGATGACGAGCCCGAAAGTGCCTTTCGCGCGCCCCGGGCGCAGCTGCCTGGGCAAGTCGTGCCAGAGCGCGAATTGCGCACCCGCGAATCCATTCTTCAGCGCGGCGAATTCCGCCCGCACAACTTGCCGTACATGCCAATATTTCCACCCGAAGAACGCGGCGACGGCGAGCAGAAGCATAACGGAAACATTCATGGCGATTGCCTTGGCGCGCGCCCTTTCCTTGCGCCGCAGGTCCTTGTCGACGCGCGACTCCACCTGCTCGATGAACGCGGAAGCCCCCTCCCCGGCCGGCGTGTCGCCTTCAGACGGACGCCTGAGCCGCAGAACGGGTTTCGGACGCGGAGCTTCCTTTCCCGAATCTTGCGGAGGCGATGGGATGACACCCGACAAGGCTACCCGCACAGGAGCGGAAAAGACGAAACTTTCTCCGCAATAAGGGCAGGGTACGACATCGCCCTCCTCAATACCCCCTTCGATATTGATCTGCTTCCTGCAATGTTTGCACGCAACTATCATCTTGGAAATCTCTGAAACTACATCAAAACAAACTGGCTATGACCTAACGACTCATTTCCTTATCTTTTTGCCGCGTTCGAGGCAGATAAGCCAATCGTCCTTCTCCGCTTCGAGTTCATGCGGTTTCACTTGCGCGGCCCTTTCCGCCCGGATGCGGCGCTCTTCGTTCTTCTGCCGCGTTTCCGCCCGGCGCCGCTCGTTTTCTTCCGCCACTTCCTGGGCACGGCGCTCCTGCCGCAAGGCTTCATCTCGGAGATTTTGCCATTTTATGCGGAATCTTTCGACCGTTTCATATTCCTTATAGCCGTACCTGCTTGTTCCCAAATGCCGGAAGATGCGCGGCACGTATGTCACGCCGCGCGTATCCTTTTTAATGATATGCCCGTCATAGAGAACGACGGTCGGACGGAACTTGATCAGTTTGGCCTTGAGTGTCTTGACCGACATGTTCGCCTGCTTTTCATCGGACAGAACCTCCTCGAGCGCATCCTCCAGATCCTCGTCGTCCAACGCGCCGCTATAGGGTATTACCCCCAGCGGAAGCGTCTTCGAACCGTCTTTCGCACACAAGCTCAGGCGTGCCAGCCGTTCGCCGAAATCCGCCCCAGCCTCGATCAAAGCCATGCCAAGATCGCCCAGTTCGGCTTCAAGCGGACGAAAATCCTTGTCTTCGTTCGGCAAACGGTAGAGCGAACGGTTCTTTGTCGTCCCGCACAGGTAAATCGTGCCGTCATGACAGATGGCGTGGCGTTTTTGGGCTGCCAAAGCTTCAAATTCGGTCTTCGGGACATCTTCCTCGGCGGCGTCTGCCTGCAGTTTGGCAATCTCGAAGACGTCTCCGCCGCGCCCTTTTAGCACATAAGCCGCCTGCGTCGTCCCGAAATCGTCAAACAAGCACGTCGCCGTCGAGCCCGCCGCGGAAAGATCCGGTATCTTATCGTCCCTCAGATCGCTCCAGAACAGAAATGTCGTCACGCCCTCGAACGGCGCAAGTGCCGCGGAAAATGCCGTCTCTTGCTTCGCGCGCAACTTCTTCAGGCGCAGTTTTTCGGCCAATTCGCGTTCTTTTCGCTCGTTTTCCGCCTTCCGTGCGCGTTCTGCCGCGGCGTTCTCTTCCGCCTCGGCGTCCCACGTCCCGGCGGGTCCCCCATCCTCTTCCAGCGGCTTGATGGAAATGGAGATCTCCTTGCCTCTATGCTGCAAATAGAGGATGACACCACCAGTGATCAGAACGAGTAGCGCCAGCAATGTCCCTAGCGAAATGCCGCCTTTATGTGCTTTCATGTCTTAGTTTCCTTTGTCTTGTTCTTGTAGGCAATCGGCCTGTTCTGTCAAGATGACACGAACCTCTTTGGTGCCGTGCCAATTGTAAAATTCATCCAAATAGCCGATATAATTCCGCCCGCCGGACCGCCAAGTCAATCTGGCCCGCACGGGGAATCCACGCGTTTTCCCGGGCATCGCCACAGGGAACGCTTCGCCGCACAAAACCGTCGTGTTCGTAATGCCGCAAAAAGGCGTAATTTGCGCAGGCACGTCACGTCCGTCTGCTTCGGCGCAGACAAGGAGATGCAATCCCAATCTGTCCCGCGCCTCCTCGTTCATTTTGCGGACCTCCGAATTCCCCGGGATGAGAACCAAGAGGTCATCTGTTCGCTCCCTGACTTCGTCCCAATTGCCGCGAACCTTCTGCAAACGAGCGCCCAATATCGCCCGCTGAAGCGCCGCGGACATCTCCCGTTCGGCAGATGAGTCATTCTCGTCCGTCTCGGGCACGGTACCGTCATTTTTGCGATAATTCAGAACAAGGACAGTGGAACGCATCGTTTCTTCCAACATGCGAACGGGCGGAAGCGGACGCTCGGGTTTCTCTTCCAGCCAAACGCGCTTGCCCAGAAAGGCCCGCACAGCTTCGAATTTTACCGCATAATTGCCGGATTTGTTCTGTAAGCTCCCATGTGCCGCAACACCAACCACCCGGCCCGAACTGTCGACAACAGGTCCTCCCGAATTGCCGAACGTAAGCGCGGCATCGATTTGGAAATCTTCGTGCCGGTTGCCGAAACCTTCCAAATTTGATATTATTCCTTTCGTAACCTGCGGTTTAAGTCCTATTTTCTCGTCTTGTATGGGATAGCCCACGGCATAGATTTCCTGTCCAACGGTGAGCGTATTCCGCAAAGGAATTCCTAACGGATACACGATCGGCGCATTGCGTTTCGTTTCGGCCGTATTCACAGCGCCTTCCTCGGTGTACTCCAACAGAAGAAACTTTATGCGTATCAATGCCAGATCCTTCTCGCGGTTGACATCCACGACATCCGCCCGGTACGCACTGTTGTTCCAGATGACGACGAGTTCTGCCGCATCCTTTACTACATGTTCATTCGTCAAAATGTCGCCGGCGGACGAAATAAAGAACCCGGAGCCTTGCCCGGCGAGAACTGTCAAGCCCTTCTTGGCATCGGACGTCAATTCCCGGCACATGTTGAAATTCGTCACCCCGCCACAGATGTACGAATCGCGAATAGTTCGCCGCTCCTGCGGATTCACTATAAGCGAGGCCGCCAAAAGAAAAGCCGCGCTTGTCATTGTCTCTCTCCCGTCAAATCAAGGGTGACTCCTTCAGCCATCTTTTCCGCTATTTCCGTCTTCATCTCTTTGATTTGGTCTGCCGTCAAGAAGTCCATATTGGGTAATGTCTTGGATAGCATCTTCAATTTGCGGTTGTTGGCAGCTATCTGCGCGGCCGCCCGAGACTTGAAATCGACAAGTGCAGTCCGGAGTCTATCGAGCGTCTTTGTCTCATATGTTTTTGCGAAGTTGAAGTACGTTTTTTCGCGCATCTCCGCTTCATGGACGGCATCGTCGTCCTCGGCTTTCTCGGCTGTCGCCTTGTCCCCTCTCCGCCGCGCCTGGACCTCTGCCGCCGTCACCTCCAGATGCGCCATGTTGGCTTGGGCAAGAGCATAGATTTCTTTCTGCCGTTCAAGTCTCTCCTCCTCGAAAGCGACTCTCTTCTCCAGATCCTCCAACTCTTTCCGCTCCCACGGAGACATCATTTTCTTCGCGGACAGACGATCCCTTCGGTTGCGCATACGATTAAGTTCTTCGAACCGCTTGGCCTTGGCACGCAACTCTTCGCGACGAGCTTTTGAACGATTCCGTTCCTCTTTGTAAAGTTCTGCACGACGCCCGATTGCCGCGCTGGATGAGTCGAGCCGCGTGCGGGCAATCGCAAGTTTTGTATCCATATCTGCGTCTATCTCCCCCATCACCTTGTTGTACTTCTTGCGGTTTTTCGCCAATTTCGCCGCGGTTTCTTCCTCTAGGCGTATCCACTGTTGAACACTCGCCTTGAATCTTAAACGTTCCGCCGAAAAATCCTCGTTGAGATACGTTTCAGCCAATCGGGCTATGACTTTGGACTCCAGCATGGCCTCCACTTGCTCGAGTTTCTCGCGGAAAGGTCTCCCCGCTTGTCTTGCCGCAGCGGACCTTCGCTCCACGGCTTTATCAATCGAAATCAGTTCATCCGAGAGACTCTTTGAGTCTATGTCCAGCATCTCAAGGCGTATTTGAAGTTCGTCGTTCTCCTGTTTCAAGAGACTTTCCTGAGCTGTGATATACCGCTGCAAAAGCCGTATGGCATCCTCTTTCGCCAGCATTTCGGCGCGTTCGCGGCGTTCCAACTCCATCCGTTCGCGCGCCTCTTTGCGTTCTCGCTCCAGACGTTCGTGCTCCTCCATCCGGGCACGCGCCTGCGCTTCTTGCGTGGCCCGGTGGTTGTCGAAAAGCAACCACGCACCCAGACCGACACAACCCAATGCAAGAATAATCCAAAACGATTTCATCGGCGCCTCCTGTCTGCAGGGAAAAGACGAAAACGGCAAAGCGTCCGCCGCGCAGCCCCGCTCGGAGCCGCGCCAAACGCCGCGCAGAAGCCCTCCACGCCGTTAATTACACATAAGGGGGGGGGGGTACTTGGACGCAAACGGACGCGGCAGAACGCGTCCGGACGCACCCTGCGGACGTTTCTGCGCACGGAACGCCCGTGTCCTCACCGTCACCGTTTTATCGTATACTTCCAAAAACATTTTACCAACATTATAACATAATCGTTTGGACCTGTAAAGCACCTATCTGCAAAACCGCGGAAAAGCTTCTTCGGGCGGATCGCCCGTTCGCCCATGCGGACGGTGCGGCGGAACACTTGAGATGCCGCTCCTTTCTCCAGGATCTTTCAGCCTTAAAATCGCAGTCGAAAGGCTGAAATCGGGGCTGCGACCTTTGTTTTCAAGGGGGAAGTGGATTTGCCGTTTTCACCAAGCGGATGAAAAACGAAGCCGTTCGTCGACCCGCGCGTCCCTGTCTCGGCTGGCGTCTGCGTCGCAGTTGAGCGGGGAAGAACGCCGTCCACGCCTGATCGCGCACCCGTTCCGGCGAGACCGCCACCCCGTTCCGGCGCAACGGCATCACCGTTCCGGCGCAACGGCGACCCCGTTCCGGCGCGTTTGGGCTCCCGTCTGGAGCGTTCCCGGCGGGCGAAACGAGGGCGGTCGCACGGGTCGCCCCGGTTTTCAACCGCTATCTGCCTATTTTATGATTGATTTCAATCGAAAATGCAAACTAACTGGCGCTTTCGCGCCTGCAACCACTCCATTCTCGTGCCCATGAGAATTTTTTCTCATGGGCACGAGAATCTTTTCTCATGGGC
>ERZ808246.2514-NODE-2514-length-11427-cov-2.853940_pt1 | contig 11427 bp, 9 predicted proteins | sample MGYA00521083_ERZ808246 | MGnify/ENA primary metagenome ERZ808246 (study PRJEB31516, sample SAMN03275577) | gut metagenome | biome: mammalia-associated habitat; material: feces | host: Papio cynocephalus | place: Kenya | collected 2012-07-07 ...
CACATTTCCTCTGGAGTTTCAACAGCAAATGTAAGACCGCTTTTTCTGATTTTCGAAAGCTTTTCAAGAATATCAAGTGAAAACGCATTCACTTTTAAGGATGGAAGCTGAAACGAAACATTAAAGCCTTTGTAGCGTTCATTTAAAATATCAAGAAGACTTGAAACTTCAGGAAAATCCGCGCTGCTTAATGAATTAAGGCTGACTTCTCTGTAGCCTGCGTCAAAAACAAGATGGTCAATTTCTTCAATTATTAAGTTTTTGTTTTTTACACGCATAGGCCGATAATAAATTCCAGCATGGCAAAAACGACATCCGTTTGGACATCCGCGCATAATTTCAACAACGCCATGATCCTGCACAGGCTTGCTGGATGGAAGCGGAAACCATCCGGGCACAGATGGAACAAGCCCAAAATCAGACTGCACTACTCTTCTTGCAACTTTTTTTTCAAGATGCTTTTTTTTAGTCCAAATAAAATTTTTTGATTCTATAAATTCAATCAGTTCTTTTCTTGACGCGCCGTTTTTTTTCAGTTTGGACAAATCTTCAACTAAGTTAAAAAGCGCAGGCTCGGCTTCGCCTATAAAAAACGCATCAAAAAAATCGCTGAAAGGAGCTGGATTTGTAACACCACAGCCGCCAGCAATAACGATTGGCTCATCTTCATTTCTTTCGCTTGCAAGAAGATGAACTTTTCCGGAATCAAGCATTGCCAAAACTTCCGTTATTCCAAGCTCGTATCCAATTGAAAAGCCAATCATATCTGTTTTAAACAACGGAATTCCAGTTTCAATTGTGTAAAGCGGTACATTGCTTTCTTTTAAAAGATTTTCAAAATCAACATCAGGAGCAAAAACACGCTCGCATCTTACATCTGGAAGAAGATTCAGTCCATTATAAATAATTTTTACTGCAAGATTTGACATTGCAATTTCGTACAAATCAGGAAATGCAACTGCAAAATTAAAATATTCATCTGACCCGGAATGTGGCTTAACAGTGATTCCAAATTCTCCGCCAACATAACGCGATGGCGACTGAACAGTATTCAGCTTAGAACCAAAAATTTTCAGAGGATCAATTAAATCAGAAGTTTTCATAAAGTCGTTTTAAAATCAAGACGGCGGCTGTTAATGCTCATCAAAAGACCGATAGCAAGCATATTTGTAAGAAGAGCTGAACCGCCATAAGAAAGGAACGGAAGAGGAATTCCCGTGATTGGCATTATTCCCATAACCATTCCAACATTTACAATAAAATGAAAAAAGAACATACCAAGAATTCCTGAAGCAATGTAACAGCTATAGGAATTATTAGTCTGCCTTATTATGTGCGTAATTCGAAGCAAGATTGCAAAAAATGCGCAGAATAAAATAATTCCGCCTGAAAATCCCATTTCCTCTGAAAAAATGCTGAATATAAAGTCAGTACTTTGCTGAGGGAGAAAACGCAAATGGCTTTGAGATCCCTGCATAAATCCGCGGCCAAAAAGAGTTCCGGCGCCTATTGCGGTTTTGGACTGAATTATATTCCAGCCGGCTCCACGAGGGTCGCTGTTTGGATCTATAAAAACTATAAGCCTTGCAATTTGATAAGGTTTCAAAACTTTTCCGCAAGCCCAAGAACCAGCAATTGAACATGAAAAAATTCCAAAGAAATACGTAATCCAGTAATAGTATTTTTTCTTAAAAAACATATTTCCCAAAATTCCAATTATACAGATTCCAAGAGAAGCTGAAAAAACAAGAATTCTAAGTTTTATATTTGAAAGAACATGAATAACAGGAACAGATTTCCGTAAAATTTCAGTTTCCCAAATTGGAAGAACCGCAAAAACAATGGTAAACATTCCTGTCAGAAAAACAATCATAAGATAGCGGACAGGAACATCAGCCATGAAGCACATAAAAAGAAAGATAGGAAGAAAAACACTTGCAGTTCCCAAGTCAGGCTGAAGAAGTATAAGTCCCATTGGAACCATCATAATGCAAATTGCAAGCGCAAAACGCTTCATCGGCTTTTCTGCAGACGACTTGTCAAGGAAACGCGCTAAAAAAAGTATAAATGCAATCTTCATAAGCTCGGAAGGCTGAATTCCCAAATCCCCAATTCCAAGCCAGCTTCTAGCTCCATTTACATATCTTCCAAAAAATCTTGTATATACAAGAATTGCCGCTATAAAAATAAAAAAGTAATGGGAATATCGTTCCAGTCTTCTGTAATCCAGCAAAGCCATTATGGTCATTACAGAAAATCCAATGCAAAACCAGATAATCTGCTTTATATATTCATTGGAAACAAGAACGCCTTCAGAATTTATTCCAGAAGAATATATAAACGCAATGCCGACAGTTATTAAAAACAGAACACACAAAAGAAGAATATAGTCAATTGAACTAAAAAATCTGATTTTCATTCGCGTCTTCCTCCGGCTGCTCTTTGCCTGTTCAGTAAATAGCGGAATTTCAAAGCATCCACAGATTCTTCAAAAGTCTGATTATTGAAAATTCCCTGGATAATTATATTTGTAGCATAAGGCGCCCACCATTCCCAAGTGTTTACAGCTTCAACTAAAACTGCGACAACGACTTGCTCTTCAGGCGGAGCATCAAAAGGCGCATAGGCAACCATCCAAGAATGCCAGTGATTTTTTCCAACACCATTAACTTCCGCAGTTCCAGTTTTTCCCGCAATCTGAACAGAAGTATTGTGCATAGGATAAACCGCTGTTCCATCTGTAATTGTGTACCTCAAATTCCTTTGAATTTCTTTCCAGATTTCAGGAGCTACAGTTGACTCACGCATTACTTCTGGGTTTATTTCTTGAACTGAATCATTTGAAGAATCACGAATTTCTTTGAGCAGATGCGGCCTATAAATTTTTCCACTGTTGCAAACCATCGCCATCATATTCGCAACATGAAGAGGCGTTGCAAGAGTATAGCCCTGCCCGATTGACATATTCATTGTATCGCCACCAAGCCATTTTTCATGGTAACGGCGTTCTTTCCATTGCGGCGTAGGAACAAAACCATTGCTTTGAGCAGGCAAATCAATTCCAAGGCTCTGACCGAATCCAAATTCCTTGGAATAACTTGCAATTCGCTCTACTCCAAGATGATCAGTTCCTATGACCCAGAAATAAACATCACAACTCTGGGCAAGCGCATTTTTTAAATCAAGCCAGCCATGACCAGGAAGCCCGATATGGCAACGGAAAACACGGTCTCCATAAGTAATTCTTCCTGGACATTCTATCTTCTTTTCCGCAGGAAAAACTTTTTCCGAAAGAACCGCAGTGCTCATAATAATTTTAAAAGTTGAAGCCGGAGGATACTCTGCATTTACAACTCTATTCAGCATTGGCTTATTTTTGTCCGCAGCAAGTTTTGCATATTGGACAGAAGCGTCATCTTTTGAAAATATATTGGCATCAAAATACGGATATGAAACCATGGCAAGAATTTCCCCGGAAGCAGGCTTTAAAACAACCGCAGCCCCTACCCGCTCTCCAAGGGCTTTTTCTGCCAAAGTCTGAATTTCACTGTCAATTGTAAGAACAAGATTTTTTCCACTTACAGGCGGAACTACAACAGGATCTTCATTCAAGATTCTCCCGTGAACATCAACTGTGCGGCTTATGCTTCCTTCTTTTCCCTGAAGCAAACTGTCATACTGCCTTTCAATTCCAGTTTTTCCAACGATTGAATTTGAAGTGTAGCCTTTATTGTACATCAGCTTAAGTTCTTCATTTGTAATATCGCCTACGTATCCCAAGACATGGCTCATAGAACCAGTTTCAGCATAATAGCGGACAGGCTTGTTTCTCCAGGAAACTCCAGGCAAATCAGTCAGATTTTCGGCAATATTCGAAATAATTTCAAAGGGAACGTTCGTCTTTATTTCAATAGGCGAAAAGCTTCTTCTAAGCCGCTGCGGAATTTTTGCGTCAATATTCGATTTTGAAATTCCAAGAAATTTAGCAAGTTTCGTTGCAACAGTATCAAAATATCCCTGCGGAATTTCGCCTGGAATCAAATCAACAGCAAAAGAATCTGTATTAATAACCATCGGCAGTTTTGCTTTTCTGTCAAAAATTTCTCCACGCTGAGCCGCAATTGTTGTTATAGTTCTTGAAATTCGAACAGAGCGGGTTTGATACTGCGCACCTTCCAAAATCTGAAGACTAAAAAGTTTCAGCGCATAAACAGCAAAAAAAACAGAAATAATTCCAAGTAAAAATGAAACTTTATAATTTTTTTTAAGCGAGCCGCTTTTGTTTTTTGAATCTTCAAAAGCTGAATCAAAACGATTTTTTCCGCTCATTGAAAAATGTTCTCCGGTTTTAAAATAATGCTGTTTCTGAACAGCCTCAAAAATTTAAAAACAAAAGGACTTAGAAATCCATTCAATAAAATTTCAAATAAAAAACTGAAAGAAAAAATTTTATACGAAGCGACAATAAGAGGAAAAAAAACGGAAATGAGATAAATAAAAAGAACTTTCAATACCGTAGCACAAATTCCAAGAAAAAGCGGAACAAAAAATCCCTCTGTATTCAAGGACTTGTTGAAAATTCCGCCCAAATATCCAAGCACAGATCTAAGAAGGCAGTTCAGTCCAAGCGGACATGCGCTCAAAAAGTCCAAGAACAAGCCGGAAACAAAACCTGTAGTTTCACCGATTAACTTTCCGTTATTTATAGAAAAAAACAAAACGCAAATCAAAGACAAGTCTGGCAAAGCCGGAAGAAAAACAATATTCGAAAGAACTGCGGCTTCAAAAACAGAAACAAAAAGCAGAATGGCAGAACTTGAAAAAAAAGCTCGTAACATTTTTTCTCCAAACAATAAAAGCGCTAATTCTTTGCAAGCGGCGGCTTGTCATTTAAATTTTTTTGGTCAACAACAAGCACGTTTTCCAGACGCAAAAATTCTTGATTACGATTCATCGCAAAAAATCTATAACAGGCTCAAGCTCAATGCTAAGCGATGAATCGTAATCAAGAATTTTGATTTTAGAAATACGGCCAATAGGAATATCTTTGACATAGTTTCCATTTTCTCCGCTAGTAACGACAATATCGCCATGATTCAAGCTGTCAAAAACTCTTTTCCGTATATACTGAAGATTTAACGGACTTCCATATGAACCATTTCCTGAAACAATTCCAATATCTCGAGTATTTTGAACCCGCGCGGAAATATTGCATTTTGTGTCGTAAACAGGCATTACAAGACTTGTATCAATACCAGCTGTAACAACTTTGCCTACAACGCCGACATTTCCATTTTGAATCGCAATAACAGGAAAACCTTTTTTTATTCCGCTTCTAGCACCTTTGTTTATTGTAATTCCAGAATAAAGATTGTCTGGGTCACGTCCGATTATTTGTGCAGGAATATTTTTATATTCAATTTCAGAGGCAAACTGAAGCTGTTCACGCAGGCGTTCATTTTCTTTTCTGATTTCGACATTGTTGCGCTGCATGAATTCATAGTCTTTAAGTTTTTCTGAAAGCTCATTGTATTCTTTTTGAAGAACTGTAATATCTCTTATTGATGTAACAATTCCAGCTACAGCACTTATCGCAGAACTGCTTCCTTTTTGAATTAAAGAAACTACAGAAAAACCAACTTTATTAAAATTGACAACAAATCCGCCACCAGAAAAACCTAAAAGCACTCCGCTGAAAACAACAAGAAATGCCAAAAGAATTTCCGCAGTTTTTATGCGGATAGAAGCTTTAAATTTCCCCGCCATGAGCAAACAACCCGATGTTTTTAGTCATTCAAATTTTCATAAATTGAACGACGAGTAGACATATCCTTGAACAATTCAAATGCTTCGCCTGCGCCTTTTGCAACGCATTCAAGAGGCTTTTCTACGAGGAACACAGGAACACCAGTTTCTTTCTTTATCAAATCTTTCAAGCCTTTTAGCATTGAGCCGCCGCCAGACATAACAATTCCACGCTCAACAATATCAGCTGCAAGTTCAGGAGGAGTGCGTCCCAAAGTTTTCTTTATTTCTTCAATGATTTTTGAAACCGGCTCTTTCAAAGCTTCACGCACTTCTACAGAATCAACTTCAAGGCGGCGTGGAAGACCTGTAATCGCATCTCCTCCGCGGATTTCCATTTTCCGGATTTTATCATCATCGATATTTTTTTCGGCAATTGCATTTCCAATTTCAATCTTAAGACGCTCCGCAGTCTGCTGTCCAATAATCAGGTTATGAACAGAACGAATATGCTTTATAATCGCCTCATCAAAAGCATTTCCTCCGATTCTAATTGAACTTGTAACAACCATTCCGCCCAAAGAAATAACTGAAACTTCTGTAGTTCCACCGCCAATATCGCAAACCATGTGTCCGGCTGGCTCGTAAATCGGAATTTCAGCGCCAATTGCAGCGGCAAGACTTTCCTCAATCAACTTTACTTCTTTTGCACCAGCCTTCAAAGCGGCAGCCATTACCGCATCCTGCTGAACCTGAGTAATGCAAGAAGGAATTCCGATTTTCATTCTTATAGACTTAAAAAGATTGTGCCGCGGAATTACTTTTGAAATAAAATACTTAAGCATTTTTTCAGTCGAATCACTGTCTGAAATAACACCGTCCGCCAAAGGTCTTATAGCGACAATATTTCCAGGTGTCTTCCAAAGCATTCTTTTTGCCTCAACACCAACAGCTTCAATTCTTCCAGTTCCTTTTTCAACTGCCACAACTGAAGGCTCGTCAATAACAATTCCCTGCCCACGGACATAAATCAGTGTATTGCAAGTCCCCAAATCAATTCCTATATCAGTTGTAAAATTATCAAGAAAGCTCATTTTTCCTCCTCCAAGCTTTTCTGTAAAATTCAAATTTCTATAGACCTGACATTTTTTTCAGCGCGCCTTTATGGTTGAACTGAATTTTCAGGCATTTGCGCCATTCAGACCGAGCTTTTATATTATCGCCTTTTTTCTCATATAATACACCAAGTCCGTAATGCGCGTCAGCAGAATTTTGATTTTTTTCAAGAATTGAATTAAATTCTTTTTCCGCATCCGAAAAATTACCTTCACTTGTATATATCTGCCCAAGAAGAATATGGCTGTCGTCCAAAAGCTCTTCATTCTGGCTTGTTTCCATAACGCGGACAAGATACTGCTTTGCAACAGATTCCTGCCCACTATTGCAATACTGTTTCGCAATGTTGAACAAAAGCGTGTCAGTTTCACGCACAAGAAGCGCCTCTGTAAAAGCCGCAATGCTTTCATCAGTTTCACCAAGAGACGCATAGCTTAAACCAAGCAAAAGCGGAATATCAACTGATTTATATCCATTTGAAACCGCAAGCAAAAGATATTTTACAACCAAGTCAGCATAATAATGGTAAGCTGAAACTTTGTTCTTATAAAAATACGCTCGGCCAAGCATATATTGAATCTGCGGAAGCGTGTCTTTTTTACATCCATGCATTGCTTTTCTAAGGCTGAAAATCGATTTATCCAAAAGCTCTTGAGACTTTATATTGTCAGTCTCTGATTCAGCCAGCATAAATGAACTGTAGCCCAAAAAAGTAAGAGCAGCATTATGATAAGGATTTTCATCAAGAATTTTTGAAGCTGAACTATAAACAGATTTATAACCATCTTCCGTGTGAAGCGACCAGTTTTTGTACATCGAATCAACTGAATCAAGCTTAAAAAATTTGTTTCCGATAAATTTTATAAAAATAAAAGAAAGCAACGTTACAAAAACAATTGCAAAAGACGCGATTATAAACTTAATGACAAAGGTTTTCCTTTTATGATAGAATAAGTCTAAACCGTATCTAGCTTTCATTTTCCCCACCCGAAAAATGCAATAAACAAAATCAAATCCGCTTTCAGAAAAACTGAAGCAAACAAAAATAAAAAAAAGGATATGGTAAGCCGGGTTCTGGAACGTTTTATTAAAAAACGTGTTGACCATCTATCTGCAATGCCAGTTGCCCGGCATTTCCAGCAATCTACCCGCAGCATAAGGCCGGAAAACCAAACTGCTATATGATTTTGCTCCTAATGAGGTTTACTTATGCCGTTTCTGTTGCCAAAAACGCGGTAGGCTCTTACCCTGCCTTTTCACCCTTACCCATTACAGGCGGTAATTTTCTGTAGCACTTTCTGTCGGCAAAGAAACTTTACTGAAAACCAGCAGTTTTTCTTTTCCGCCCGGTTATTGCCCGGCATCTTTTCCGGAGGAGCCCGGACTTTACCTCACTAAAAAGAAATCATCATCTCTTTTAGCGCGATCAACATATCCTTATTTTTTTAATTTTCATAATCAAGGGATTTGATAGAAGAATCTGAATCTTCTGAATCATCGCCCTCAATATCAATAAGATCCTCATCATCAAGAAGATCTTCATCCATGTCATCAGCTGAAATGTCATCATGAATTGAAACATAGTTTTCATCCAAATCAGCGGCTTCTTCATAGAAAAGAATTCTGCTGCAATAAGGACAGAAAAGTATTTTTTCTCCATGGTGAACTTCATTTGCAAACTGCGCCGGCAAAATCATGTGGCAGCCATCGCAAACTTTTCCTTTTACAGCGACAATTCCTTTGCGGTTTCTTTTTATTATTCTCTGAAACTTCATAATTGTTTCAGAATCAATGCCTTCTGACCATTTTGCTTCTTCTGATTTTAAAGCCTCAAGTTTTTCATTGCAAGAAGCAATTTCCTTGTCAAGATTTTCCCGGGCCTCATTTACATCTTTTTCTGTTGAAGCAATCAAATCTTCTTCGCTCTTAAGCAAATCGTTAAGCTCAGCCATGCTTTTTTCTTCACGCTGAAGCTCTTTTCTTTTTGAATCTTCCAAAGCCTGCGCTTCTGAAATTTGCTTTTCAAGAATTTCATATTCACGGTGTGTGGAAATCGAATCCATTCCCTTTTCGCCTTCTTCACGCTTTCTTTGGGCTTCATCGAGTTCAACTCTTAAACGAGCGACAATATCTTTTTTTTCTTCGTAAAGCTTATTTTTTTCGATATATTCTCTTTTGAAACGGTCAAGGCTTTCCGTGCTGCCATCAAGAGTTTTCGGCAATTCCTCAACTTTTGCTTCAATTTCATATTTTTCAGCAAGCACGTCCTGCAAGTTTTTTAATCTTTCTAATTCTTCTGTCATTTGCATAGATGGCAACCTCTTGTAAATTCTATATATAGGTGCAGTATTTTACACAATTTCGACTTTTATGTCTACACGATTTCCTTTAAGAATCAATGTAGTCCCTAAGACCGCTTGAACGGCGCGGATGTCTAAGTCTTCTTAAAGCCTTTGCTTCAATCTGGCGGATTCTTTCCCTTGTTACATTGAAATAAAGACCTACTTCTTCAAGCGTAAGAGAATATCCGTCATCAAGTCCGAATCTCATTTTTAAAACTTCCTGCTCACGCTGCGGCAATGTGCTTAAAACAGAACGAAGCTGTTCCTGAAGCAATGTATACGCAGTCTGGTTAGCAGGATTTTCAATTTCCTTGTCCTCAATAAAATCTCCCAAAGAAGAATCTTCTTCCTCTCCAATCGGAGTTTCAAGAGAAATAGGCTCTCTAGCAACATTTTTAACTTGCTTTACACGCGCAAGAGGCCATGAAAGCTGCGCTGCAATTTCTTCATCAGTCGGTTCTCTTCCATATTTTTGCATAAGCTGTCGGCTCTCGCGGACAACTTTGTTTATCTGCTCAATCATGTGAACCGGAACACGGATTGTTCTTGCCTGATCAGAAATAGACCTTGTAATCGCCTGCCGAATCCACCAAGTCGCATAAGTTGAAAATTTATAGCCTTTGCGATATTCAAATTTTTCAACAGCCTTTATAAGACCAATATTTCCTTCCTGAATCAAGTCAAAAAGCTGAAGTCCGCGGTTTGTGTATTTTTTTGCAATTGAAACAACAAGTCGAAGGTTTGCATTTATAAGCCGGTTTTTTGCCTGTTCAAGCTGCAATCTTCCGCGCTCGATTTCCTTCTTCATTTCAAGAATTTCATCAACGGAATTTTCAAAATCGTATTCAAGTTCGCGGAGTTTTCGGTCAATTTTCTGAATTTCAGTATAATCAGAACGAATTTCATCAGCAGTCATAGCAAGCTCTTTTTCAAGCTTTGCGGATTCAGTTCTGATTGCAAGACGACGGCCAATTGAACGAAGACCAACAGCATCCGTAATCCGCAGTTTTTTCATGCGGCGCTCTTGAATCAAGTGGTACTCGTCAATTTTTTTTGAAGCCGTAATAAATTTTGCGCTGAAAGTTTCAATTTCTTCAGTTTGGAGATCTGCATTTAAAAGCGATTCTTTTATAAAATCTCTTACTCGCTTTAAATTTTCATCAGAAAAAATATTTATTGTAGGATCTTCAGAATGAAGCTGTTTTTTCAATGCCATGTATTCAGACATTTGCTCGCGAATCGGCTTAACATATTCAACATAGCAGCTTCTCAAGCGGCGACGTTCAGCCATAAGCTCGTTAATTTCTTTTCTGGCTTTTCCAGGCTCATGAGGATCTATTTTTTTATAAATTGTGTGGCAAATCTGATAAAATTCAGGAATAATCATGCCGGAATTTCTTATGACATTTTTTATTATATTCTGACCGTCTTCCATTTGCTTTGAAAGAATGACTTCCTGCTCTGCCGTAAGAAGATTTTCTTTTCCAATTTCACGCAGATAAAGCCTGATTGGATCATCAATTCCAGATTCCTTGTCATTTGAAACAAGACGGTGCTTTTCGTCAAACTTAGAATCATCTTCGGAATCAGAAAGAGAATCCTCGTCGTCCTCATCTTCCTCCTCTTCATCGTCCAGAAGATTGTCCTCTTCCATAACCTGAATATTGTTTTTTGTAAGAAGCTGAAGAACCTCCTCCATTTTTGGAGAATTCACAAATTCAGGCGTTAAAATTTCAGTGATTTCGTCCCATGAAATAATCTGCTTGCTGCACGCATAGTCCAAAAGTTTTTTTACATTTGGATCAAGAACTTCTTCTGAATCCTGCTCGGAATCCGCAGACTCTTCCTCATCTTCTGAATTTTCTTCTTGATCAGAGTCATTTTCTTCTGATTCATCAAATTCGGTTAAATCCGCAGTTTTTTTGTTTTTTTCTGATTTTGATTCAAGTGATTTTTTTTCTTTTTTAACTGATTCAGATTTTTTTTCAGGTGACTTTCTAGCCATTGATTAATCCTTCAAATTTTCAATTTGGAAATCAAGTTCCATTTTTTGTTTTGCAAGTTCCGCTAAAAGAGCCTTGTCTTCCGGCAAAATACTCCTCGACAAAGAGGAAATTTTTTCCATAAGATACATTTTTTTTCGCTTGTAAGCATTTCTTTTCAAGTAATTTATACAACTTTCGGCAGATTCTTGAATTCGCCCAGTATTTTTGCTTATAGCTTC
>ERZ808246.2515-NODE-2515-length-11426-cov-2.770821_pt1 | contig 11426 bp, 8 predicted proteins | sample MGYA00521083_ERZ808246 | MGnify/ENA primary metagenome ERZ808246 (study PRJEB31516, sample SAMN03275577) | gut metagenome | biome: mammalia-associated habitat; material: feces | host: Papio cynocephalus | place: Kenya | collected 2012-07-07 ...
GGATTATCAAACGAGTTTCTTTCAGAAACATCGCAGGGGCAAGCCCGATAATGACTAGGAATTTCAAGAAATCCTAAAACTCGACATTCGACCTATTTTATATGATGAAAAATATAATCAGCAATCGAGACGTTTTTTATCTGAAAGACTATGCTTGTCTGCGGCTCAAAAAAATCAGCAAGAAAATAATCTGTGTATTTTCCGTTTTTATCTTCAATAGAAACCGCGTGGTTCGCAACAATTCCTACAGCCATCACAAACCTTTCAACAGTCCTGTTTATATTTGAAATCTCGTAGCCTTCATCAGTTGATGCAAAAACCGCGCCGGGCATTTCCTGCGGCTCAGGAATTCCAGCCCCGTAAGAAACAAAAACAGTTCTGCCGCACACAAGATTGCGCCCTTTCGCCTTGTAGAAATCTTTTACGCGGCCTTTGTTAACCGAATGTGTATAGGAAATCGCAAAGCCGTTCCTAAAGCCGTTCATAGAATAAAATCTTTGCGATGTTTCTTTTCTATTGCTGACTGAAAGAACGGGAAATGCAGGGAAAATAAAAATTCCCCCTGCAAAAAGAACTGAAATAAGAACTGTAAAAAGCCTTTTAGACAAATATTTCCGCCGGATTAGTTCAAGCCAAGCTCGCTGAAATATCTTTTTGCGCCCGGATGGAAGGGAACAGAAACTCCTGTTACAGCAGACTGAGCGGAAACTTCTTTACCTTTTGCGTGGGCAGTCGCAAGGTCCGAAAGATTTTCAAACAATGCCTTTGTCATTTCATAGACAATTTCCTCATCGAGTTTTGCGCTTACAGCAAGTGTCGCCTTGATTGCAAGCGCCTGGGTGTCGGAATCAGTTCCTTTGTATGTTCCGCCAGGAATTGTTGTCTGAGTGTAGTATCCGTATTTTTCGCAGATTTCCTTTGCAGCCTCTCCGTCAACCGGAACAAGAGTAAGTCCTGCCGTGAATGCAAGTTCCTGCAATGCCGCGTTTGGAACACCGGCAGTGATAAAGCAGCCGTCCAAAGTTCCGTTCTGAATTCCTTCCGCGGATTCCTTGAACGAAAGGTTGCTCTTCTTGATGTCGTCGAATGTGAGTCCGTAGCCTTCCATAATCTGCTTTGCGTTGAATTCAACTCCAGAGCCGGCGTCTCCAACAGAAATACGTTTTCCCTTGAAATCTGCGACAGATTTTATTCCGCTGTCCTTTGAAACCGCAATCTGGACAACCTCAGGATAAAGTGTTCCGATTGTCATGATGTTTTCAAGCTTTTCGCCTTCAAAAAGATCTGTTCCGTTGTAAGCGTAGTCCATTACATCGTTCTGAACATATTCAGCTTCGCCTTTGTTTATAAGACGAAGATTTTCTGCTGAAGCTCCGGTCGCCTGAGCCGTAACGTTCATATTCTCAATTTTTGTATTCCAGATATTTGCAATTGCGCCGCCGAACGGATAGTACGTTCCTCCAGTTCCGCCGGTCGCAAGGATGTAGTCTTTTTTAGCATTAGAGCAGCCTGAAAGCACAAGCCCCGCGCAAATCAACAACGCGCCAAGTTTTACAATTTTCTTCATAGAAACCTCCAAAAAATCAACAAAAAATACGCTGAATTATACTATAGAATTGCATTTTTTTTCAATTAGCTTGAAAAACTTTAATATCAGTGTAACAAAAAAAAACACATCATCTAGTCTAAAAAGAAATTATTCATTATAATTTTCTTTCAAATCTTTAATTAAAGGTTTTTCTTTATGTTAAATTTTCTTTACACGGTAATAATTTATCCGCTTATTCAGATAATCGAGTTTTCCTTTGTACTTTTTGACAGCGTTTTCAAAAACGAAGGAATTGCGGTTATTGGAGTAAGCCTTGCAGTTTCTATTCTTTGTCTTCCGCTTTATATTGTGGCCGAGCATTGGCAGCAGATTCAGCGTGACACAGAGAAAAAACTTGATCCGGGGATCCAGCGAATCAAGTCTGTTTTTAAAGGCGATGAGCAGTACATGATTCTTACAACTTTCTACAAAGAAAATCATTACCATCCGCTTATGGCATTGCGCTCATCATTCGGACTTTTGATTCAGATTCCGTTTTTTATGGCGGCATATTCTTTTCTTTCAAACCTTGAATCTTTGCGCGGCTATTCGTTCCTTTTTATAAAAGACATGGGCGCACAGGACGCGCTTTTTTCAATCGGTGGATTTCCAATCAATGTGCTTCCAATCGCGATGACGCTCATAAATATTGTTGCTGGTGCGATTTACACAAAAGGATTCAAATTCAAGGACAAGATCACAATTTACGCAATGGCGCTGATTTTCCTTGTAATTCTTTATTCATCTCCAGCAGGACTCGTTCTTTATTGGACGATGAACAATGTTTTCTCTCTTGTAAAAAATATCTTCTATAAAATTAAAAATCCTGCAAAAGTTCTGTATGTTGTTTTTGCGGCCGCAATCTTCGGTTTAGACGGCTACGTTCTTTTTGTTCATCATGGATTTTTACACAAGCGAATTCTGCTTGCAACAGTTGCAACTTTGCTTTTGGCAGTACCTTTTGTTGTAAAATTCATCTCGCATCTTTTGGACACAACTTTAAAACCGCTCACAGAAAACAAAAAAGCACGGTTTGGAATTTTCTTTGTTTCAAGCATTGCGCTTTGCCTTTTCGCAGGAACTGTAATTCCTTCATTCATAATAGGTTCTTCCCCTGTTGAATTTTCAAATATTGACGGACACGGCTCGCCGCTTTATTTTATCTACAATTCCACAACACAGACTTTCGGGCTTTTTGTGTTCTGGATGAGCTGTGTTTACTTTCTGTTCAACGCACGCATCCAAGCCGGATTCGCAGTTGTAATGCCGGTTCTGCTTTTTGTTGCCTTGATTGACGCATTTGTTTTTTCAGGCAACTACGGAACTCTTTCGCGTCTTATAACTTTTGCTGAAAATATTGATTCCGCACAGTTTTGGCAGATAATCATTAATTTGTTATGCATAATTTTTGCGGCCTGCATTCCTTTTCTTCTTCTTAAATTTAAAAAAGAAAAAGTTTTGAACGGAATTCTTGCGGTGGTTCTTATCGCAGAAGCAGGACTTTCGCTTGTTCACATTGTGCAGATTCAAAATGGATATTCAGAATACAAAAGAACTGTTGCCGATGATGTGCAGGAAGTTGACACAATAACTCCGCTTTACCACGTTTCAAAAACAGGAAAAAATGTGTTCGTAATCATGCTTGACCGCGCAGAAAATTCTTATGTTCAACCGATTTTTGAAGCCTTCCCAGAATTGTATGACATTTACGACGGATTCACGCTCTACCACAACACAGCCTCTTGGAACCAAGGAACATTACTTGGTGCTCCACCGCTTTTTGGCGGCTACGAATATACTCCTGCAGAAATAAACAAACGCAAAACAGAACGTCTTATTGACAAACAGAACGAAGCGCTTCTAACGCTTCCACGAATCTTTACCGAACAAGCAGATTTTACAGCGCAAGTTTCGGACTTGAGCTGGGCAAACTACAGCTGGATTCCTGATATGTCAATCTGTTCACCTTATGAAAAAATCGAAGGTTTCAATGTTGAGCGAAAATACACAGATCTTTGGGTAAAACAAAACCCTGACAAAGTGCGACCAAATATCACAAGCACATGCCTTAAACGAAACCTTGTATGGTTCAGTCTTTTTAAGGCAGTTCCACTTTTTGCGCGCGACAGTGTATATGATGATGGCGCATGGTGGTCTTCCGACGAACAGACTTCTGACATAATGGAATTTATCGATTATTATTCGGCGCTTGACTATATGCCAGAACTTACAGATTTTACAGCTGAAGGAAACAAATTCTTTGCAATAGTAAACGACACAACCCATTCAGGGCAAAAACTTCAGGCACCGGATTATGTTCCTGCAATCAATATTGAAGACAAAACTCATTCTAAAGTTGAAAAATACAGCTGCGCTTCTGGAAATATTGCCGCATTCAAACGGTTCGGAGAATGGATTCAGTATTTAAAGGAAAACGACTGCTACGATAATTCGCGCATTATTTTTGTTGCTGATCACGGAATCGGAACTTCAGAAGGATTCAAACTCGACTTTGAACAGGCAGAATTTCCTCAAGGATACAATCCTGACCACAACCATCCGCTTCTTTTGGTAAAAGATTTTAATGCAAAAGGAAAACTTACCGTAAATAAAGATTTTATGACAAACGCAGATGTTCCAGCGATTGCGACAAAAGGAATTATAAAAAATCCTAAAAATCCGGTAACAGGCAAAGAAATCAAGGAAATTCCACCAGCAGAAAAGAAAGCTTCTGGAATTGTTCTTACACACAACTGGCATCCTGGAAAAAACGGTCTGAACATATTTACAGTTCCAGAAGATGACTGGTACACAATTTCAGAAAATCTCTTTGAAGCCAAAAACTGGCAGAAAGGAATCAAATAGTTTTGCAAATTTTTATTAGGAGATAAAAATGATTTTACCACTTTACATTGATCCTGGCACGGGCTCAATGCTTTTTAGTATTTTAATTGGAGCAGCCGCAACACTATTTTTCTTGGCAAAAGCACTTCTTTTAAAAATCAAGCTTTTTGTGTCAGGAAAAAAAGATGGCAAAATTCAACTTGACTCTTCTTACAAGCCGTATGTAATTTACAACGAAGGAAACCAGTACTGGAATACTTTCAAACCAGTTGTGGAGGAATTTGAAAAAAGAAAAATTCCTCTTGAATATCTTACTTCTTCTAAGACAGACCCGATTTTTGAGCAAAAATACAATTATGTAAAAGCCGAATTTATCGGTGAAGGAAATACTGCTTTTGCAAAATTAAATATGCTAAGCGCAGGAATTGTTCTTATGACAACTCCAGGACTTCAAGTTTATCAATTAAAAAGAAGTAAAAACGTAAAGCACTACTCGCACATTCTTCACATGCCGAACGATGCCACAACCTACAGACTTTTTGGCTTGGATTTTTTTGACTCAGTTCTTCTTACCGGCGACTACCAGGCGACAGACATTCGTTATCTTGAAGAAAAACGTGGAATCACCAAAAAAGAGCTTGTTACAGTTGGATGTCCTTATCTTGACGTGTACAAACAGAATATCGCGGATATTCCGGCGGAAGAAAACCATCCGTTTACAGTTCTTGTTTCTCCAAGCTGGGGAGATGTGGGAATTCTTAAAAAATACGGTGAAAAACTTCTTGACCCGCTTGCTAAAACTGGATGGCGAATCATCGTACGTCCACATCCGCAGTCAAAAAAATCAGAGGCGGAAATGCTCGACCGCCTTACAGAGCGCTATAAGGACAATCCGAATGTTGTGTGGGACTATGAGCGGCAGAATATTTTCTCTTTGAAAAAAGCCGATATAATGATTTCTGATTTTTCTGGAATCATTTTTGACTACACATTCCTTTGCGACAAGCCTGTTATGTACGTAAATGCCGGAATTGACTTGCGCCCATATGATGCCTACGATTTGGACGGAAAAGAATTGTGGCAGTATTCAGTTTTGAAAAAGTTCGGAACAGAATTAAAGGAAGAACAATTTTCAAACATAAAAGAAGTCATTCAGTCTGTAAGCGACAGCAAGGAACTTGAAGAAGCCCGTCACGCCGCAAAAGCCGAAGCCTGGATGCACGAAGGCGAAGCTGGAAAAAATATTGTTGATTTTATGATCAGCAAGATTGAAAATAAATAAGTAAAAAATCCTGCAGACAACTAAAAATTCCGCAGGATTTTTTTTGGGTTTTAGGGGCAAAGCCCCTAGGAGAGTGGGTAGGCCGCAACGAAGTGCGGACGTAGGGCGAGACTTCGCCCTTATGGATTTTTTAAGTAAAATTTTATTTGCAGCTTTCGCTTAGTTCCTGGTGCTTTTTAAGAAGTTCTGTTGTGAGTGTTTCCGGGAATGTTTTGCTGTTTGTCGCCTGATTTTCTGCGTCAACGGTTTCACCTTTATACAGAACCACCGGGTAATCCTTTATGATGTCGGCACGAGCGTTTTTTATGATGCATTCGGCCATTTCCATTGCAAGAGGATTGTATTTTTTCTTGTTGATTACGGCTACTGATTCTGTAAGAGAAAAATTTCCTTCAGTCGGGTCAACAAAATCAATAGGAAGGCCGGATTTTTTGTCGCGAACAGCCTGATGTCTTAGTCCAAAACCCACAGCAACTTCACCGGAACGGATTTTCTTTATCGGGCCAGAACCTGAAAGTTCAAGGTGCGGACCTGCGTTCTTATAGATTGCCTTTAAGGCTTCTTTTGCACCGTCTTCCCCATATTCTGAGACAAGAGCCTGAACCATAAGCCATGCAGTTGTGCTTCCCATAGGGTCAACAACGCTAACAAGATTTTTGTATTCAGGATTTCCTAAATCTTTTATACTTTTCGGGCAAGGAATCTTGTCTTCATTCAAAAGTTTTGTGTTCACAATCACAGCGCCTTGAAGGGCAAGTAGCGGAGTATAAAACGCTGGATGCGCAACTGTTGAATCTGCCGCAAAAGTCAAATCCTTGAACATATTGTTCATCTGCTGGGCACTTTCAATGTAGAAAGAGCTCATTGTAACAAGATCTGCCTCAATGTCTGAACCTTCAGCAAAAAGTTTTCCGCCAAGCTCGCTTGTTCCAAACGACTGAAAAATGTATTTTCCAGCAAATCCATTTTCATCAAGTGCCTTTTTTACAGAAACAACAGCCTCGTCATCAGCATTTGAATAAATAATAACCTGCTTTTCCGCCTGATTTTTCTTTGTACAGCCAGAAAACAGTGCAGCGCACGCCAAAAGCGTGGCAAAAAATCTGATTTTTTTCATTTTTCCTCCATAAAGTTTTTTTTATTATTGCTACAAAATGTTAAATCAATATAACGATTTATTCACATTCTTGTAAAATTCAGTTTGTAAATTAGAATTTACTGTTTTCTGTTAACAATTCCTTTTACGCTTTTTATCACAAGGTTCACTGCAAGAATCAAAAGTGAAAGTATAAAAATCTCGTTGAATTTTGCGAAATGCTGAAGTTCCTGAATTTTTGTGGTGATTACCATTGTTCTAGCTCCGGCAAGAAAAACCACTGCGCTAACGGTGACCATTCCGTTTATAAAAAGATAGCAGAAAATCTCAAGATGAGTGCGCATAACGTTCGGCGTAATAATCCGGGCAACAGTCTTTATCCAGTTGTCGCCAAGAATGCGCGCGGTCGTTTCCCATGAAATGTTCATTTTGTCGAGAGACGCTTTCATCATCAGATATGGAGTCGCAAAAAAGTGAACCAAGTTACAGCAGACAAGAATTGCAAGCGTGTTGTGCAGAGGAGTTTTTCTGAATGCGAGCAAAAAACTGATACCAAGAACCATTCCTGGAATCGTGTTTGAAACCTGAGCAATTGCCTCAATAATCTTTGTTCCGTGAATCAAGCCTTTGTTCCGGGCTGAAACCAGCGCGCTAGCGTAAACAAGAATAGTTCCAAAAACTGCGGTGAAAAAACTCATCACAAGGGAATTTTTGAACACGCGCACAAGAGATTTATCATTAAAAACAGAAACAAAATGATTCAACGTAAAAGTGTTGTTATACGGCCATTCTGCAACAAATGGAGCCACAAAAACCACAACAAACGATGAAAGAATCAGAACGCAGATGACAACAGAAACTAACGTCCACAAAATATCGCTGAAAATATCCGGCTGATTGTCGTTTATTGCGATTTTATTATAACGAACGTTAAAACGCTGGAGATAATTCAAAAGAAGAATGCTTACAATCGAAGGAAAGAGCATACATAGCGCAATCACCGAACCTTGATGAAAATCCGGCAGGCTTCCAAGCATTGTGTTGTACAAAAGCCCTGCGACAACCGTATACCGACCGCCGATAGAAGCCGGAATACCAAAATCAGTGAACGCAAGGAAAAAACTCTGCACAACAGAAACCGCAATCGTTCCCAAAAGCGGCTGGATTACTGCGGCAAAAAAACTGCGCAGGCAGCTGTCGCCCATAAGCCGGCACACAACAATATATCGTCTGTCAATATAAGCCATTGTGTTTGTCAAAAGCGTGAACGAAATCGGAAAAGTATAAATCACATAGCCAAAAATCAGTCCTTTAAAGCCATAAAAATCAAAGAACTGCCTGCCAATCAATTTTGTAAGAAGTCCGTTTTTTCCAAATGAATAGATTATCGCAAAGCCATAGGTGATTGTAGGAATCAGCATTGGAAAAACCGCAAGAGTGCGCAAAGTCTTTTTTGCCCAGACTGGAATATTTGTAAAATTAACTGTGTACGCAAGGACAAAGGCAAGAATCGTTGTAATAAGCGCACTTAAAAGAGAAACATTCACGCTGTGAGCAAAAGCCGTCTGAAGTTTTCCGCCGGCAAAGACAGAAACCACATTCTTAAAGCTGAACGCCCCGGAATTCAACGTGAACGCATTCTTGAAAAGCACAATTCCCGGAATAAAAATAAAAACGAAAAAGAAAAGAAGCACAACGTAAAAAGCCGCGCGCATCTGCTTGTTTCTTATTTCCTTGAACATATCTTTTATTTTTGTCATTGAAAATTCCTTTTTTATGTTCCAGCCCGAACGGCTACTAAAGACTGAAAAGCTTGTAGATGTTGTTCTTTTTTACTTCAAGCTGCTTTAAGATAAAATCGTTCACAAACTGGCTTTTCGGATTTTTGATTATTTCTGAAGGCTCAGCGAACTGCTCGATTTTTCCCTTATTCAGAATAAGAACTTTGTCACTGATTGTAAGAGCTTCTTCCGGATCGTGGGTAACAATAATTGTTGTAAGGTGGAATTCCTTTGCGATTGTAACGATTTTTTCCTTTATTGATTCCTTGATTACTCCGTCAAGAGCAGAAAGCGGCTCGTCTAGAAGCAGGATTTTTGGCTTCATAACCATTGTTCTAGCAAGAGCGACGCGCTGCTTCTGTCCGCCTGAAAGCTGATCGATTTTTTTGTTCAGATGCTCGCGCAAATCAAGAAGGTCAATCAAGGCCTCAATTTCCTCTTTCGATGAGCGGTCCGGATAATTGCGCAAACCGTAGACAATGTTCTTGTATGCGGTAAGATTCGGAAAAAGCGCATAATCCTGGAAGACAATATTGAATCCGCGGCGTTCCATCGGTGTGTTCGTGATGTCGCTTCCGTTAAAAATAATTTTTCCTGAATCAGGCTGAAGAAGCCCAAGGATTATGTTAAGAAGCGTTGTCTTTCCGCCCCCGGAAGAACCTAGAATTGAGACAATCTGAGAGTCGCCGATTTCAAGAGAAATGTCATTCAAGACCGTAGTTCCATCAAAAGATTTTTTTATTCCACTGATTTCTAACATTTTCCGTACTAATTCCTTTCGTTTTATATATTATATGCGCCGTCAACCGCCCTAAGTTCATTGTAAGTGTCAATTTCTGTAAAATCTTCAAACGAGCAGCTGCGCACAACCAGATTAAAATCCTTGTTGCAATATGTTAAAGGAACTGAATCCCAATAACGTTCTTTTCCGCCTGGCATTTTGTACACTTTTTCAAGGCATTCGCCAAGCTTTTTTCCGTCCTCTTCCGTCCAGTATGAAATTCCGACCATCCTGAAACCGTCAGTTCCACCAACGCTTACTCCGCTGATTCTGCCCTTTTCAACAGAAAGACACCAGTCGTCCGTGCGCTCGCATGGAACTCCGCAATAATTTGACTGATACTGATATTTTGAGACAAGCCGCGGATTTTTCAAGATTATGTCGGATTCCAGAATATACGCATTTTCCAGATAATTTTTTGCCGCCAAAAGTGAAGAAATATTGTTTCCTTCGTTGTAAACCGGATTTTCCACAAATTTTATATCTGGATATTTGTATTTAAGCTGATCAAACTGGGCGGAAAGATAACCGCGCACAAGAACAATTTCTTTTATTCCTGCGGAAACAACCGCGTCCAGCAAAGATTCTATAATCATTTTTCCATGAACGCGGATAAGAGGCTTTGGAGTGTTCAATGTAATCGGCACAAGACGCGAACCAAACCCTGCCGCCAGAAAAACCGCCCGCCGAACCCTATAAGGCTCCAACGCATTCAAGCCGTTTTCTGAAATTTTGTCGCCATCAATAAAATGTTTTTCCACAAGCTCAGAAAATGTTGTGTTCACTGTTCCAACAGAATAACCTGTAAGTTTCGCAATCTGACGCTGAGAAAGTTTCTTTTTTTCTGCCTCGACAAGACTTAAAATGTCGAATTCTTTTCTTGAAAGCACAAAAACCGCCGTTTTTTTTATTTTTTGTTCAACAGATTCTGCTTTTTGTGTATTTTAACACATTTTTTGCACATATTTCTTTGTTTTCTGTTCAAATAATATACAAAAATTTTGATTTTTGAACAAGTTGACTTGACACTTTTTTATTAAAAATCTATTTTGGAGCAGAAAAGAGGAATTCTTATGCCAAAGACAGTTTATTTAGGAATCACAGGCGATATTATTCATCCGGGAATTATCAATATCATCAAGGAAGGCGCAAAACTGGGTGAGCTTACGATTGGACTTTTGACGGACAGCGCGATTGCTAGCCACAAGAGACTTCCGTATTTGACTTACGAGCAGCGAAAAGAAGTTGTTGAAGACATAAAAGGTGTTGAGCGTGTTGTTCCGCAGGATGACTGGAGCTACGTTCCGAACCTGAAAAAATGCAAACCTGATTTTATGATTCACGGCGACGACTGGAAAACGAATTATCTTTCAAAAATCCGCGAGGAATGTTTTGAGACAATGAAGGAATGGAACGGTCAGATTGTCGAGATTCCGTACACAAAGGGAATCAACTCGACCGCGCTTGCTGAAAACGCAAAGGATATTGGAACTACGCCGGATATTCGCCGTGCGACTTTGCGCAGACTGATTGCGGCAAAGCCGGTTGTTCGCATTCTGGAAGCTCATTCGGGGCTTTCGGGGCTTATTGCGGAGCATGCAAGCGTTACAAAAGAGGACGGAATCCACCAGTTTGACGGAATGTGGTCTTCTTCGCTGACGGATTCAACAAGCAAAGGAAAGCCGGACATTGAGGCGGTTGACCTTACAACGCGAATGCAGAGCCTTACAGACATCCTTGAATGCACAACAAAGCCGATTATTTATGACGGCGACACGGGCGGAATTCCTGAACATTTTGTCTTTACAGTCCGCACTTTGGAACGAAACGGTGTTAGCGCGGTAATTATTGAAGACAAAAAAGGGCTTAAAAAGAATTCGCTTTTTGGAACTGAAGCAAAGCAGGTTCTTGCAACAGAAGAGGAATTCTGCGAAAAAATCAGTGCAGGAAAACGCGCGCAAGTTACAAAAGATTTTATGATTATCGCAAGAATCGAAGAAATTATCGCAGGATATTCTGTTGACGAAGCTCTTACAAAAGCTTTTGCCGCAGTG
>ERZ808246.2518-NODE-2518-length-11417-cov-9.171977_pt1 | contig 11417 bp, 8 predicted proteins | sample MGYA00521083_ERZ808246 | MGnify/ENA primary metagenome ERZ808246 (study PRJEB31516, sample SAMN03275577) | gut metagenome | biome: mammalia-associated habitat; material: feces | host: Papio cynocephalus | place: Kenya | collected 2012-07-07 ...
GGACGTGCCCGTGAACCAGGTGGGCCATCTCATCCAGGACTGGGACGTCATGATCGCCGAGGGCGATATCACCCGTTGCGTGGGCGACGCCATCGTGCTCGTGGTCGCCGAGGACGAGAAGACGCTCGAACGCGCCAAGAAGCTCGTCAAGATCGAGTATGAACCGCTCGAGCCGGTGCGTAACATCGCCGAGGCCAAGGCCCCCGGCGCGCCGCGCATCCATGATAGCTTCTTCGCCTTTGGCAAGACCGTGGAGCTACACGACAACGTCTGTCAGAGCCGCCACGTCACCCGTGGCGACGCGGCGAAGGCGCTCGCCGAGAGCGCCTACACGGTGACGCAGCGCTTTACCACGCCCTTTACCGAGCATGCGTTTCTGGAGCCCGAGTGCGCTGTCGCCTTTCCCTACAAGGACGGCGTCAAGATCCAGTCGACCGACCAAGGCGCCTACGACACGCGCAAAGAGACAGCCCACATGTTTGGCTGGGACAAGGAGCCCGAGCGCGTGGTCGTTGAGACGATGCTCGTAGGCGGCGGCTTCGGCGGCAAGGAGGACGTCTCGGTCCAGCACCTGGCCGCGCTCGCCGCGTATAAGTTCCAGCGCCCCGTCAAGTGCAAGCTCACCCGCCAGGAGTCGCTCAACTTCCACCCCAAGCGCCATCCCATGGACGCCACGTTCACACTCGGCTGCGATGCGGAGGGCAACTTCACCGGTCTCGATTGCGAGATCAATTTCGACACCGGCGCCTACGCCTCACTCTGCGGCCCCGTGCTCGAGCGCGCGTGCACGCACGCCGTCGGTCCGTATAAGTACCAGAACACCGACATCCGCGGCTATGGCTACTACACCAACAACCCGCCCGCGGGCGCCTTCCGGGGCTTTGGCGTGTGCCAGTCTGAGTTTGCGCTCGAGAGCCTGATCGACCTTTTGGCCGAGAAGGTGGGCCTGGACCCGTGGGAGATCCGCTACAAGAACGCCATCGAGCCGGGCGAGGTGCTGCCCAACGGGCAGATCGCCGACTGCTCGACGGCGCTCAAAGAGACCTTGCTCGAGGTTAAGGACGCCTATTATGCGCATCCCGGTCGTGCCGGTATCGCCTGCGCCATGAAAAACGCCGGCGTGGGTGTGGGCTTGCCCGATGCCGGTCGCTGCAAGATCCGGGTCGAGGATGGCGTGGCCGTGGTCTATGCCGCGACCTCGGACATCGGCCAGGGCTGCAACACCGTCTTTTTGCAGGATGTGGCCGAGGCCTGTGGCTTGCCGCTCGCGAACATCGCCAACGGCGAATGCTCGACGGAGAATGCGCCCGATTCCGGTACGACCTCCGGCTCGCGCCAGACGGTCGTGACGGGCGAGGCCGTGCGTGGGGCAGCATTCCTTATGCGCGACGCGATGCTGGATGTCGAAGCCGGCAGGCCCGCGCCCGCCGCGCCTGTCTCCGCACACGGTGACGGTGCCACGATCGAGTACGATGACGGCCACGCCTATACGTGCCGCGCCGAGGAGCTCGTTGCCGGCCAGGGCGTGCATCCGGCCGATCCCGCCACGGCGCTTCGCGCGCTCGAGGGCTGCGAGTTCGAATACGTCTATCTGGAGCCCACGGACAAGCTCGGTGCCGATGTGCCCAACCCCAAGAGCCATATCTGCTACGGATTCGCCACACACGTGGTGATCCTGGACGATAATGCCCGTGTGTGCGAGGTCTATGCGGCCCATGACTCGGGCAAGGTCATCAACCCCATCTCGATCCAGGGTCAGATCGAGGGCGGCGTGCTTATGGGCATGGGGTATGCGCTCACCGAGGGCTGGCCGCTCAAGGACTGCGTGCCCCAGGCCAAGTACGGCACGCTTGGGCTTTTTCGCGCGCCCGAAATTCCCGATATCCACGCCATCTATGTGGAGAAGGAAGACCTGCTGCCCGTGGCGTACGGTGGCAAGGGTATCGGCGAGATCGCCACGATTCCCACGGCGCCCGCCGTGCAGAACGCCTACCGCGCCTTCGATGGCAAGCTGCGGCCCGACCTGCCCATGGTCGACACACCGTACAGTCACGCGCGTCTGCGCCCCTAGTCGGTTGTCAGGCGGCTGCCGCTGATGGCGACATTGCTGGACGGTTTCGCGGCCGAAACCGTCCAGCTCCGCATCTCTAGCGGCTCGTGGAGACGCTGCCGGACGGTTTTTCGCCCGAAACCGTCCGGCTCTGCACCCTTTGCGGTCTATGGTGACGCCGCTGGACAGTTTTGATGAGAAAAACGTCCAGCGGCGTCTTCTTTATGTTCAAGGGCGATGCTGCCGGACGTTTATTCGGCAGATAATGTCCAGCACTGTCTTGTGGATTGAAGTGGGCTCGAAGCCGTTCTGTCGCTACAGATTGATCTCTCCCAGCCATGGCGGCAAGGGGGTTTGTCGTATGCCGGCTGTCTGCAAAATCGACGCCAAAACTCCCGGGGTGCGTACGTCGCGCATGGTAAATCGAACCAAAGGGTGTCCGTAGACGGATAGATGTGCCTCGCGTTGCCGCTCTGCCACAAGTGCCTCAGCGGTGGTTTTGCCTGCGAGCATCTTCTCGTTCGTGTATTTCGCAAAGCCGTCGAGCTCTCCGAGCGTGAGCAGCGCTGCCATGTGTTCCCAGGCGAAGTCGTTGCGCAAGATATGCTTGGAATCAAACGGATCGATCAGCTTGTATTGGAGTGCATCGGGGGCGAATCCAGTTTGGATCATGACGGCGCGGGCCACGGATTCCCCGCCGCTCTCGGCCTGCGCATCGGCATATTCGAGCGTCTTGAGCGCTGTAGCCACTTCGAGCATTTGCCGCGCGGTCTGGCGATGCTCCACTCCTTCGCTGAGTGCGTCGCGATCGAGGCCGAGCGCGCCGAGAGCCGAATCCGCGATGGGCATGCCATCGGTAAAGCCGGTTGCGAGCAAACAGTCCACAACGGTTTGAAGTAAGGGAGTGACATTCACGCCCTCGGCGATGGCCGTCTCTTGCGGCTCGATGCGATAGCGCTTGATGTGTGCGGGTTTGCGCGTTGTCGGTTTGGTATGGCTGCAGACATGAACGAGGTCGAGGTATTTCCATGAGACTTCGAGTCCCCAGAGGCATGCGGCCGAGAACGAGCAGAAGACCCAATCGGGGTGAAGGGCCGCCAGGGTTCTGACGATCATGCGATGTCGCTGAGCCTTGTCGAGCTCCTGCCACGTGCTTTTGCGGACGAACATCCCGGGAAGGGGAGAGACCACGGTCGTACCGAGCCGTCTGCGGAGCGCCCGCGATATCGCCGGACTTGGCGGCAGCAGACACATGGAGTTCGTCTCGGCATCGAGCAAAAGGCGTTCAATGAGTTCGTCATTTTGGTGCGTCATGGTGTTCCTCCTCCTTTTCCGGGTTGCAGACAAAGGTGGCAGCCGCTTCTGTACAGCCGACTGACACGGAACTGATCAGATTTCTAGCACCGCAGCTAGATGGTTCAAAATGACCGCAAACAGATCTGCTCATTCGGTGAACGGTGGTCGGCACCGGTGAACGGTGGGTCGATTGTGAATGCCCCGTGTGCAGGGCGCAACGCGCGTGACCATACTGTTGGCGACACTGCTGGACAGTCTCGCGGCCGAAACCGTCCAGCGCTGCATCTCTAGTGGTCTGCGGCGACACTGCCGGACGGTTTTTCGGCTGAAAGCGTCCGGCCCTGCATCCTTTGTTGCTTATGGAGACGCTGCCGGACGGTTTTGCCAAGAAAACCGTCCGGCAGTGTCGCCGCGAGAACCAAAGATGGTCATGCCGAGCTGCGATGACCGGCAACCAAGGTTTGATGTCGTTCGATGTTGGGCATACTCTACCCGCATTTGTAAAACGGCCGAGATGAGGAGCGCCCTATGACGTTTACGGAGCTTGCGGAGAAGCGTTATTCATGCAAGAAATATAGCGACAAACAGGTCGAGCCCGAACAGCTCGAGACGATTCTCGAAGCGGGGCGCGTGGCTCCCACGGCCAAGAACCTGCAGCCGCAGCATATCTATGTGATCTAGTCGCCCGATGGTCTTGCCAAGGTCGATGAGCTCACGCCGTGCCGCTACGGCGCATCCACGGTGCTCATGGTGGCATTCAACACCAAAAACGTGTTCACCTACCCCGGCGGCACGCGCGACTCGGGCATCGAGGATGCGACCATCGTTGCCACGCATCTGGTGCTTGCCGCGGCCGATGCGGGCGTCGACAGCTGCTGGATCAACTTCTTCGACCCTGATAAGGCGCGCGACATTTTTGATTTGCCCGAGGACGAGGCGGTGCTGATGTTCCTTGACCTGGGTTATGCCGCCGAGGGCGCGGGCCCGCTTGCCAACCATGTCTCTCGCAAGGAGCTGACGGACACGGTGACGTATCTGTAGATGACACCGCAGCGCATCTGTGGGGCGGGCCGCGGGCCATCGTCGCATGTACGGTGGCCCGCTTTTACATGAAGACGTGGGGAAGATTATGGGCAACGAGGTCGAGATCAAGAACATCACGGCGGCGGAAGATGCTGCCATGGCGAGCATCGTGCGCATGAATCTCGCGGCGTATGGGCTGAATATTCCTGGCACGGCGTATTTCGATCCTGAGCTTGAGCGCCTGAGTGCATTCTATGACGCCGATCCAAGTAAGCGTGCCTACTACGTTGCCGTCGACTCGGCCGGTACGGTGCTCGGCGGTGCCGGTTTTGCCGAGTTCGAGGGTCTGCCGCAGACGGCGGAGCTCCAAAAGCTCTACCTGATCGATGCCGCCAAGGGTAAAGGCCTGGGCAAACGATTGACGCAGCTGGTCGCGGACGGCGCCCGGGTATGCGGCTACAGGCAGCTCTACCTCGAGACGCATACCAACCTGCAGGCGGCCATCGGCCTCTATGAGCATTTGGGCTTCAAGCGGATAGAGAAGTCGGCCGTCGTCGGTCACAACACCATGAACCGGTTCTACGTGCTGGGGCTGTAGCTCTTTTGTAGCATGGCAGCTAGAGATGCAGTCGAATGCTCGCGAAGTGTCCCGCAAGGATGCTAGGGCGATCAGCCAATCCGATGCCTGCGAAGCTTCTTGAGATAGTTTTTCTTAAACGCACCCCATTTGCCAAAGAACGTGCGGTCGGTGGCTGTCTCGGCATGTGACTGATATTTAAGCGCCGTGAGCTCTAGAGTACAGATATAGTCTGCAAGCTGAAGGAGGCGATAATCGTTCGGTTTCGCATCGCGATATATGATGGCTTCTTTTGACAGTGCATATTCGATTGCGTCGTGTAAGGCGGCGGTGACAACGTTCTGTCCGCTGTCGTAGTAGATTGATGAGGCCAGCCAGGAATCAAATCTGTCCGTGCGCTACTCGTCCTCGTCGACGTTGGGATCGCCCTTGAGGGTGTTGATGTCAAGGTAGTCGGTATTGGCGTTCTCTTGCTCCTGCACCTCGGATTCGGCTTGTGCCGTACCGGTTCCATGGAAGATCTCGAACGCTTCGAATCCGATGATGGCGGCGAGTGCGGCTACGACCACGATGAGCGTGACCTTTTGCCAGCTGGCAAACGACGAAAACCGCGGGGGTTTCTCGTTGAGGGCCGCGGCGTAATCGTTGGCGTATGCCGCGGCGCGCTCGTCCGTATCGTCTTCATAGTCAGATTCATAGTCGGCATACACAGGGGCTGCATACGGATCGTCTGCAGCGTCCGCTTGCGCATAAGCAAAGTCGTCTGAGGCCGGATCAGGTGCCTCCTCGCCACTCCACGAGTCGTACTCATGCTGGGGCTGAGGGCTATAGGCAAGGTCGATAACCGACGGTTGGGGCGTGGCCGCGGGTGAGACGGTAGGCATATCGAATGGAGATGCCGCTACCGTCGCTCCCGGGTCGGGCAGATTGCCGATGGATGAAACGCCGGCGGGCGGAGCGGCGACAGCGGGAGTCGCCACGGTGGCTCCCGGATCGGGCAGGTTGGAGATCGGGGCCGCGGTGGCGTGAACGTCATTTTTGGATGATAGATAGGACGCCAGGTACGCCGAGGTGCTGTCGGGCGAAAGAGGGGGAGTGTGGAGCTCCTGGGGCGCCGCAGCTTGCGCAGGGGCAGGCACGACCGCGTCAGCGGGGTCGGGGACGCCTACAAAGGCGGAACCGGCATCCCAGGTGCCCTCATCCATGACATCTTTCATATCAAGCGCAAAGAGGGCGTCTTCTCCCGAGGCATACAGGGGCGTCTCGTAATCGGTGATGGAGTTGTGATTGTCGCCGTCGATATCGGGATTGCTGCCCGGCTCCCTCATGGCGCTCCTTTCGTTCACAGTGCTAACAGACGATTATATGGGGTTATGCCGATCTTCGCGACCGCTCATTTTGTGTTGTCACCGTATGGCTGCCCCTACATATCAACATGTCGTTCCTTTTGAAATAAAACTGCAGGTAAATGGTGCTATTTCTTACAAAGATGTTGCATGATGACTGTGGGACCCTGTGATAGAGTGCCCTTGTGTGTGCAAAAGGCCGTTCCGGCTGCCGGTTTCCCGGCATCTGGGCCCGGTAGGGTGGCGTGCGTGGGGGATATGCCGTGAAACATGCCGATGCCGAGCGCGAGCTCGCCCAAGATAGTAAGCAGATCGAGCACCTGGCGCGACAGGTGCACGAGGCCGATGATGTCATCGACCTTTTGGAGCATGATCAGCTGACCGGTCTGTATTCGGTGCGCGGATTCTGCCGTCGCGCCGAACGTGAGATGGCCGACCATCCCGGGGTGTCCTACGATGCCATCGTAATCGATGTGGGTGGCATGACCCTGGTCAACGAGGTTTACGGTGCCACCGCCGGCAATGTGCTTTTGCGCGGCATCGGCAATCACCTCAAGGCGGCTGAGGAGCGCTTGGGTTGCATATTCGGCCGCATCTATTCTTCGATATTCTGCGCTTTCGCTCGTACCGACAACGATTTGGCGAGCGAGCTGTTCGATGACGCCGTTGCCTACTTGGAGCGATATCCGCTACAGATTCATTTTGAGCCGCGCTTGGGTGTCTACAGCAGCGGCGGGGAACGCATCGCCGGAGAGCAGATGCTCGACCACGCCCGTCTGGCGCGCTCGCGTGCAAACGCACAAAACGGTTGGGTCTCGTACTATGGCCTGTCGGTTCATAACGACCTTGTCGAGGAACATCGGATTTGTGACCGCGTGGGCGAGGCTATTGTCGCCGGTGAGTTCGAGATGTATCTGCAGCCCAAGGTCGATATGCATGACGCACGCGTGGTGGGTGCAGAGGCGCTGGTGCGCTGGCGCCATCCCGACCTCGGCTTTCTTTCGCCTGGGCGATTTGTGCCCATGCTTGAGAGCCGTGGTCTCATCTATGATGTCGATCGCTTTATGTGGGAGCAGATCTGCCGCTTTCAGACCGAGCGGCGTCAGCGCGGGCTGCGCGTGTTTCCCATCTCGGTCAACGTGGCGCGCGGCGATCTGTACCGCAAGGGCTTTGTCGACGATGTCTACCATCTGGTTAGGCGCTACGGGCTCGAAATGAAGGATATGCGGCTCGAGATCCTCGAACGCGCCTATGCGGCCGATGAGGTCTCGATCGGCTCGATACTGGCCGAGTTGCGCACCTTGGGCTTTAAAATCGAGATGGACGATTTTGGAACGGGAATGTCATCGCTGGGCATGCTTGCCGACATGAACGTCGATGTGCTCAAACTCGATCGTAGCTTTTTGCGCTCCGGCCTTTTGGATGAGCGCCGTATCGAGGTGATTCGGGCCGTAGTGCAGCTGGCCCACGCTTTGGGAATACGTGTGACAGCCGAAGGCGTAGAGCATGAGCATCAACGTCGGGCGCTGCTCTCTTTGGGCTGCAACACGGCCCAGGGTTACCTGTTCTACCGTCCGCAGCCGGCGAAGGATTTTGCCCTGATGGCGTAGGGGCGTTTCTCCCTATCTGCCGAAACTGGAGTTTCGGACGTTTATCAGTAAAAAATGGATAGCTTATCGGCCAAAACTCCAGTTTCGGCGAAGGAAGAGGGCTGTGGCCGTGGCTATTGGGAGTGCAGTGGCCGTCGGCTATTTGGTACTCGCCGCCTCTTTGGCCTCGTTGAGGTAGCTGTAGAAGCTGTATTTGGAGATGCCGAAGAACTCGCAGGCACGTTCGCTCGACTTGGAAATCAAAAAGGCGCCGCGGCGGTCGAGGTAGCCGATGGCACGCACGCGCTCGTCCTTGGTCATGAGGGCGGCGGGCTTTCCCACGTACTGCTCGCACTCGCGCAGCAGGTCCTCGAGCAGATCGCCGATGTTGCGCGTGATGGGCTCGGGCTCGGCCGAGGTCCCCTGGCCGGTGCCGGTAAGGCCGTCGAGGGAGCGCTCGAATGCCTTCATGAGCGTGATGTCAAAGTTGATGGCAAGGATGCCCGTCGGTGTGCCCTCGTCGTCGCGGATAAAGATCGTCGATGATTTGAGCAGCTTGCCGTCGGCGGTTTTGGTCAGATAGGGTGCACGATCGCAGATCTCGTCGCTGCTCTCGTGCATGCTCTCGAGCACGATGTGGCTGGGGCCGTCGCCAAGGCTGCGTCCGCTTACGTGCCCGTTCTCGATGACCACGATGGAATGGTCGAGGTCATCGGTTTCGAGGTCGTGGACGACGATCTCGCAGCTGGGGCCAAATTGGAGCGCCAAGCCGTGTGCCAGGCGCTTGTAGAACTCGATCTGTGCCGGTGTCATGGTTACCTTCCTGCACCTACCAAAAAATTTGTTAGGCCATATCTTGCCATAAACAACAGATGTACGCCAACGAGCTTAAGAATCCTCGTCTTTTTGTGACCGTTTATCGGTAAAAAGGTACCGATTGGCATAACAAACAATTTGTTAGGTTGTCCAAACGAAATGTGTGGTACAACTGAGTCAACAAACTTTTTGTTTGGCATCCACATAAAAGTTTAGTCGCGAATGCAGTCGATGACCAAAACGCGTATGCGGGGGCCGACAAGAGAGGACTTAAGGAGTTCACCGTATGGCCGATACAATCCAGTGGGCGAAAAACACGATGCCCAAGAGCGATGATGCGCACTTGGGGATCATGTCGCTCGACCACGTGAAGTGCGCCCGCGCTTTCCACAAGTCGTTCCCGCAGTACACCGTCACCCCGCTTGCCCGTCTTGATGGACAGGCCGAGCGCTTGGGCTTGGCCAATCTGTGCGTCAAGGACGAGAGCTATCGTTTTGGCCTCAACGCCTTCAAGGTGCTCGGAGGCTCCTTCGCCATGGCCAATTACATCGCCGACGAGACCGGCAAGGACGTCTCGGAGTGCACGTTCGACTACCTGACTTCCGATAAGCTCGCCGAGGACTTCGGTCAGGCCACGTTCTTCACCGCCACCGACGGCAACCATGGTCGCGGCGTGGCGTGGGCTGCCAACAAGCTCGGCCAGAAGGCCGTCGTGCATATGCCCAAGGGCTCTACCAAGCCCCGCTTTGACAACATCGCCGCCGAGGGCGCCAAGGTGACCATCGAGGAGGTCAACTACGACGAGTGCGTGCGCATGGCCGCCGCCGAGGCCGACGCCTGCGAGCGTGGCGTCATCGTCCAGGACACGGCCTGGGAGGGCTACGAGAAGATCCCGTCCTGGATCATGGAGGGCTACGGCACCATGGCTTCCGAGGCGGCCGAGCAGCTGCGCGAGATGGCCATCAACCGTCCGACGCACGTCTTTGTCCAGGCCGGTGTGGGTTCGCTCGCCGGCGCCGTGGTGGGCTACTTCACCAACCTCTATCCCGATAACCCGCCCACGTTCGTCGTGGCCGAGTGCGCTCCGGCCGCATGCCTGTACAAGGGCGCCGAGGCCGGCGACGGCGACCCGCGCATCGTCGACGGTGATATGCCCTCGATCATGGCGGGCCTGTGCTGCGGCGAGCCCAACATTCTAGGCTGGGATATCCTGCGCAACCACGTGAGCGCCTTCGTCTCCTGCCCCGACTGGGTTACCGCTCGCGGCATGCGCACGCTCGGCGCCCCCGAAAAGGGGGACCCGCGTGTCATCTCCGGCGAGTCCGGCGCCGTGACCACGGGTCTCGTGGAGACCATCATGCTCGATCCTGCCTACGCCGAGCTCAAGGACTACCTGGGTCTCGACAAGACGAGCTCCGTGCTGTGCTTCTCGACGGAAGGCGATACGGACCCCGAGCAGTACCGTCGCATCGTCTGGGAGGGCGAGTACCCCACCTGCTAATACTGGGCGGCGCCATGCGCCGCACCGAATTTCTTTCAGATACCCCTTAAGTCTTGCGAGCGTCTCGACCCGGAAGGCGGAGGACCACCTATCCCCTCCGTCGCGAGTTCCGCACGAGCCGGAGGCCACTTAATGTGGCCTCCGTGCGAGCAGGACTGTCCGAGCAGCGGAGGGAATAGGTGGTCCTCCGCCACCCCACAGTTAGAACACCTACAAGAAAGGTTACGAATATGGCTAAAGAACTCGATTTCGACGCGATCAAGGCTGCTGCTGAGTCCCATCGTGCTGACATGACCCGCTTCCTGCGCGCCATGATCTCCCATCCGTCCGAGTCCTGCGAGGAGGGCGAGGTCGTCGCCTGCATCAAGGAGGAGATGGAGAACCTCGGTTTTGACGAGGTTAAGGTCGACGGCCTGGGCAACGTCATGGGCTTCATCGGCGAGGGCGACAAGATCATCGCCATCGACTCCCACATCGACACCGTCGGCATCGGCAACATCGAGAACTGGGATGCCGATCCCTACGAGGGCTATGAGACCGAGGACATCATTTACGGCCGCGGCGGCTCCGACCAGGAGGGCGGCATGGCCTCCGCTACCTATGCGGCCAAGATGATGAAGGATATGGGTCTCATCCCCGAGGGCTATAAGATCATGGTCGTCGGCACCGTCCAGGAAGAGGACTGCGACGGCATGTGCTGGCAGTACATCTACAACAAGGACGGCATCAAGCCCGAGTTCGTCATCTCCACTGAGCCCACTGACGGTGGCATCTATCGCGGCCACCGCGGCCGCATGGAGATCCGTGTGGACGTTCACGGCACCTCTTGCCACGGTTCTGCCCCCGAGCGCGGCGACAACGCCATCTACAAGATGGCCGACATCATCGCCGACGTCCGTGCCCTCAACAACAACGGATGCGACGAGTCGACCGACATCAAGGGCCTCGTCAAGATGCTCGACCCCAAGTACAACCCCGAGCACTACGAGGACGCCCGCTTCTTGGGCCGCGGCACCTGCACCGTCAGCCAGATCTTCTACACGAGCCCCAGCCGTTGCGCCGTCGCCGACTCCTGCGCTATCTCTATCGATCGCCGCATGACCGCCGGCGAGACCTGGGAATCCTGTCTCGACGAGATCCGCAACCTTCCGGCCGCCAAGAAGTACGGCGACGACGTCAAGGTCTCCATGTACATGTACGACCGTCCCAGCTGGACCGG
>ERZ808246.2519-NODE-2519-length-11415-cov-3.419982_pt1 | contig 11415 bp, 11 predicted proteins | sample MGYA00521083_ERZ808246 | MGnify/ENA primary metagenome ERZ808246 (study PRJEB31516, sample SAMN03275577) | gut metagenome | biome: mammalia-associated habitat; material: feces | host: Papio cynocephalus | place: Kenya | collected 2012-07-07 ...
GGTGCAGGAGGTCACCGTCCTCGCAGAGGACGGCATCCGGCATATTCCCGGGGAGGAATGTGCATTTGGCTATCGGAAGAGTGCCTTTTCCGATGGAAAGACGGTGATCCTCGGCGCGAAGCTGCGCCTTGAAAAGGGCGACCCGGCGCAGATCGGGGCCAGGATGGCGGAGCTGATGGCAAAGCGCAAAGCGAGCCAGCCCCTGGACTATCCCAGTGCCGGCAGCACCTTTAAGCGGCCGGCGGGCTATTATGCCGGGACGCTGATCCAGGAAACGGGGTTGAAGGGCCTAACCGTGGGCGGCGCACAGGTATCCGAAAAGCATGCGGGCTTTGTTATCAACATCGGCGGCGCCACCTGTGCGGATGTGCTGGCGCTCATCGGCCAGGTGCAGGACCGGGTGATGCGGCGCAGCGGCGTGCGTCTGGAGCCGGAGGTCCGTATCATAGAGAGCTGAAAGGAGTTAGGTATGGAGATATTGGTCATTTCCGGGTTGTCCGGAAGCGGAAAGAGCCGGGTGGCCTCCTATTTAGAGGACATCGGATACTATATCGTAGACAATCTGCCGGCGGAGATGATGGTGGTCTTTGCGGAGTTCTGCGCCGCGTCCAAGGGGCGCTACGACCGGGTGGCGCTGGTGTATGACGTGCGCACCGGCGAGCCGGCGCAAAAGCTCATCGACGCCCTGGAGCATATGAAATCCGCGGGCATCAACTGCCGGATGCTGTTTTTGGAGGCGGATACCCAGTCCATTATCAACCGCTACAAGGAGACCCGCCGCAGCCATCCCCTGGCGGGGGATGGGGTGAGCGTGGCCGAGGCGCTGCAGAAAGAGCGCATCCTGCTGCAGCCGGTGCGGGACCACGCGGATTATGTGCTGGATACCTCCGGCTTTTCCACAACAAAGCTCCACGCGGAGATATTGAACCTGTTCAGCGATGCCACGCTGGAGGACGGGATGCATGTGAACGTGCTGTCCTTCGGCTTTAAGAACGGCATCCCGGTGGAGGCGGACCTGGTGATGGATGTGCGCTTCATGCCCAATCCCTACTACATTGAGGAGCTCAAGCGCAAGACGGGCCTGGATGACGCGGTGCGGGACTATGTGTTCAGCTTCAGTCAGACCAATGATTTTATGAAGAAGATGGAGGATCTGCTGTCCTTTCTGCTGCCCCTTTACAGCGAGGAGGGTAAGACCGTCCTGGTTCTCGGCATCGGCTGCACCGGCGGGCACCACCGCTCCGTAGCCGTGGCCCACGCCCTTTCCGAGTATATTCAGAGCATCGGCTATCCCGTTACGGAGATCCACCGGGATATTACCCGGTAAAGGAGCAGCCTATGGTAAGCGATTACTATCGTGTGGCGCCGGAAAACGGGCCGCGGATCGTGGTCATCGGCGGCGGGCACGGGCAATCTACTCTCCTGCGGGGTCTGAAGCTCTACAGCAGGAACCTAACGGCCATCGTGGCCGTTACCGATGACGGCGGCGGCTCCGGCATGCTCCGGCGGGACTTGGGCATGCTGCCGCCGGGGGACATACGCAACTGTATGGAGGCACTGGCCAGCGCCGAGCCGATCATGACCCGGCTCATGGGCTACCGCTTCACCGAGGGGAGCCTGGCGGGGCAGAGCTTCGGCAATCTGCTGCTGGCGGCGCTCAACGGCATTATGCCCAGCTTCGACCAGGCGGTTGCGGGCCTGAGCCAGGTGCTGGCCATCACGGGCCAGGTCCTGCCGGTGACCAACGCGAACCTACGCCTGGAGGCGGAATTTGAAAACGGACACATCATCCAGGGCGAATCCAGTATTTGTCAGATGAAGCGGCAGGAGGGCTGCCGCATCCGCCGGGTCCGGCTGCGTCCGGAGCGGGCCAAGGCCCTGCCGGAAGCGGTGGAGGCGATCCGCCAGGCGGATCTCATCGTCCTGGCTCCGGGCAGCCTGTATACCAGCATCATCCCCAACCTGCTGGTGGACGGCATCGTGGACGCCATCGCCGCCAGCGATTCCATGAAAATATACATCTGCAATGTAATGACCGAGAGCGGCGAGACCGAGGGGTATACCGCCAGCGACCATATCCAGGCCATATTCAACCACTCCTGCCCGGGCCTTTTTGACCTGTGCATGGTCAATTCCGCACCGCTGCCCCGGCTGATGGCCCAGCGCTGCGCCCGGGAGGGGAGTATCCCCGTGTTCTGCGATGAGCGGGCGTGCGAGCACCTGGGCGTGGAGATGATCGCCCGGCCTATCTGCGCGGTGGAAAACCAGCTCATCCGCCATAATCCCGGCCATGTGGCCGCGGAGCTTATGACCTTGTACCGCCAGCGGACCATCCGCGTGGTGGAGGAGGATACCGGCTTCGTGCGCAACCGCATGGAGAAATAGGAGGAAGTATGCAGTCCTTTGCCTACCAGGTGAAAAGTGAATTGTGCCGGGTGCCGGTGCAGCGGGTCTGCTGCGCCCGGGCGGAGGCCTACGGCGTGCTGCTCTACTGCAATACCTTCAACGCCCGGGAGATCCGCATCATTACGGAAAATCCCGAGTTTGCCCGGCGCCTGCCCAAGCTCTTTCACCGGGCGTTCAGCCTCCGCTTTGACCGCCTGCCCCAGGAGCAGGAGGGCCGGGAAAAGCTGATCTTTCAGATCACGGACCCGGCCAAGCTGGAGCGTATCATCAGCCAGTTCGGCTATGAGGCGAAGCAGACCCTGGCCCTGCATATAAACTTCGGCGTGCTGGAGGAGGACTGCTGCCGCACCTCGTTTCTGCGGGGAGCTTTTCTCTCCGGCGGCAGCGTCACCGACCCGGAGAAGCGCTACCACCTGGAGCTTGCCGGCAACCACCGCCAGGCCAGCCGGGAGCTGTGCGCCCTGCTGACGGAGATGGGCTTCCTGCCCCGGATGGTGACCCGGGGCGCGGCCACGGTGATCTATTTCAAGCAGAGCGAGCATATTGAGGACCTGCTGACCAAGCTGGGCGCGCCGGTGGCCGCCATGGACATCATGACCACAAAAGTGGACAAGGCCATCCGCAACGGCGCCAACCGCGCCATGAACTGTGACATTGCCAATGTAAATAAAATTCTGGAGGCCGCTACGGAGCAGCAGTCCGCCATCGAAGCCCTGGCCAAAAGCGGCCGGCTGGATCGTCTGCCGGAAAAGCTGCAGCAGACGGCCCGGCTTCGGCTGGAGCATCCGGAGCTGTCCCTTGCCCAGCTGGCGGAGCTGTGTGACCCGCCGGTCTCCAAATCCTGCATGAACCACCGTATGAGAAAACTCAACGAGGAGGCAAAGAAGCTGCTATGAATAAAGCGGACAAGTGTAAGGCGGCCCGAGACTATCACGCCCGGGGCTGCAACTGCGCCCAGAGCATCCTGGCTGCCTTCCATGAAGAAATGGGCCTCACCGAGGACCAGTGCCTGGCCCTGGCCGGGGGCATGGGCGGCGGGATGCGCTGCGGCAGCATCTGCGGCGCCATCAGCGGCGGAATTTTGGTGCTGGGCATGCTGTTTCCCGCTACGGCGGCAGAGGGCCCGGCAGGGAAGCGCCGCACCACCCGGCAGACCCAGGAGTATATCCGCCGCTTCCGGGAGCGGTTCGTGGACCGGGACTGCGCCGACCTGCTGGCCCGCAAGGACCTCAGTCCCACCCGGCAGGCCCGGGACCTGGGCGTAACGGATCACTGCGGCATCCTCATTGTATCCGCCGTGGAAATTTTGTGTGACTATATCGCCGAGCTAAAAGGGGAGTAAAGCCCATGTCATTTGTGCACCTTCATGTTCATACGGAGTACAGCCTGCTGGACGGCGCCTGCCGCATCCGCGATCTGCCCCGGCGCATCAAGGAGATGGGCCAGACCGCCTGCGCCATCACAGACCACGGCGTCATGTACGGTGCCATCGACTTTTACCGGGCCTGCAAGGCCGAGGGCATCCATCCGGTCATCGGGTGCGAGGTTTATGTGGCGGCCCGGACCCGGTTTGACAAGCTCCATGAGTTCGATGCCGAGTCCCGGCACCTGGTGCTGCTGTGCAAGAATGAAACGGGTTACCGGAACCTGTCGTACATGGTGAGCCAGGCGTTTGTGGAGGGCTTTTATATAAAGCCCCGCATCGACCTGGATCTGCTGCGGGAGCACGCCGAGGGGCTGATCGCGCTGTCCGCCTGCCTGGCCGGGGAGATCCCCAAGCGCATCCTCCACGGCAATTACGATGGCGCCAAGGAGTATGCCCTGCAAATGCAGGAGATCTTCGGCCCGGACAATTTCTACCTGGAGCTCCAGGACCATGGCATTCCCGACCAGGCGGATGTCAACCGCAGCCTGCTGAAGATCCATCAGGAGACGGGTATTCCCCTGGTCTGCACCAATGATGCCCACTATATCCGCAAGGAAGATGCCGAGAGCCACGATATTCTGCTGTGCATCCAGACCGGCAAGACCGTGGACGATGAAAACCGTATGCGCTACGAGCCCCGGAATTTCTACCTGCGGTCCACGGAGGAGATGGAGGCGCTGTTTTCCGCCTATCCCGAGGCGGTGGAAAACACCCAGCGTATCGCCGACCGCTGCCGGCTGGAGTTTACCTTCGGCAAGTACCATCTGCCGGAGTTCAAGCTGCCCCCGGGGTACGATTCACCCACCTATCTGCGCAAGCTCTGCGACGAGGGCTTTGCCGAGCGCTACGGGCAGGAAAAGGAGAGCTATCGCAAGCAGCTGACCTACGAGCTGGATATGATCGAGAAAATGGGCTTTACGGACTATTTCCTCATCGTCTCCGACTTTGTCCGCTATGCCAAGAGCGTGGGTATCCCCGTGGGTCCCGGCCGCGGCTCCGCCGCCGGGAGCATGGTGTCCTACTGCCTGCACATTACGGATATCGACCCCATGGAGTATAACCTCTACTTTGAGCGGTTTCTGAACCCCGAGCGGGTGTCCATGCCCGATATCGATATGGACTTCGGCGATACCCGCCGCGAGGAAGTGGTGGACTATGTCCGCCGCAAATACGGCGATGACCATGTGGCCCAGATCGTCACCTTCGGCACCATGGCCGCCCGGGCCGCCATCCGGGATGTGGGCCGTGTGCTGAGCATACCCTATAATGAGGTGGATGCCGTGGCCAAGCTGGTGCCGGCCACCCTCCACATTACACTGGACGATGCGCTGAAGCTGTCCAAGCAGCTGAAGGACCAGTACGAATCCGACCCCAAGATCCGCCGGCTCATCGACATGGCCAGGGCCCTGGAGGGCATGCCCCGCCACGCCTCCACCCATGCCGCCGGCGTGGTCATCACCAAGAAGCCGGTGTACGAGTATGTGCCCCTGGCCCGGAACGATGAGTCCATCGTCTGCCAGTATACCATGGTGACGCTGGAGGAGCTGGGCCTGCTGAAAATGGACTTTTTGGGCCTGCGAAACTTGACTGTGCTGGACGACGCCATTAAAATGCTGCCACAGAGCGAGCATTTTGACCTGCTGAAGATCCCCATGGACGACCCGGAGGTTTTCCAAATGCTCACCCAGGGCAAGACCTCCGGCGTGTTCCAGATGGAGTCCACCGGCATGACCGGCGTATGCCTGGGTCTCAAGCCCCAGAGCATTGAGGACATCACGGCTATCATAGCCCTGTACCGCCCCGGCCCCATGGATTCTATCCCCCGCTTTATCGCCTGCAAGCAGGACCCGAAGCTTATCACCTATAAGCACCCGTCTCTGAAGCCGATCCTGTCCGTGACCTATGGCTGCATTGTGTATCAGGAGCAGGTCATTCAGATCTTTCAGCAGCTGGGCGGGTACTCTTTGGGCCAGGCGGATATGGTGCGCCGGGCCATCTCCAAGAAAAAGGCCAAGGAGATCGAAAAGGAGCGCTACTCCTTCGTCCACGGCGACCCGGAGCGGCATATCAAGGGCTGTATCGCAAACGGCATCCCCGAGGCCACGGCCGAGGCTATTTACGATGAGATCTACGACTTCGCCAACTATGCCTTCAACAAGGCACACGCCGTCAGCTACGCAGTGGTGGCCTATCAGACGGCTTACTTCAAGTGTCACTATACCAAGGAGTACATGGCGGCCCTGCTGACCTCCGTGCTGCACAATTCGGACAAGGTGGCCGAGTACATTGCCGAGTGCCGGGACTGCGGCATCCAGGTCCTGCCGCCGGACATCAACCATTCCTATGACGGCTTCACCGTGGATGGGGAGAATATCCGCTTCGGCCTGGTGGCCATCAAGAACATCGGCCGTGGCTTTATACAAACGCTGATCCGGCGGCGTGACAAGGACGGACCCTTTACATCTTTTTTGGACTTCTGTCAGCGTATGGACGACTGCACGGACATGAACAAACGCGCCGTGGAGAACCTCATCCGCAGCGGTGCGTTTGATTCCCTGGGGGCAAAGCGCTCACAGCTGGTGGCGGTGTTTGAAACGGTGATGGATAGCGTTTCCGCCTCCCGCAAGCAAAATCTGGAGGGGCAGATGGACTTCTTCAGTATGGGACCCTCGGCCTCGGCCAAGCTCCATCAGATCCAGCTGCCGGATATTCCGGAGTATTCCGCCGTGGAAAAGATGAATATGGAGAAGACCACCACCGGTCTGTACCTCTCCGGTCATCCCATGAACGACTACCGGGACCTGGCCAAAGCGGCGCGCGCTGTGCCCATCCATGATATTCTGGAGGATTTCGAGCAGGAGGGCGGGCCCACCCGCTTTGCGGACGATCAGCGCATCCGGGTAGCCGGCGTGGTGACCTCCAATAAAACCAGGCCCACAAAGAACAATTCCCTCATGGCCTATGTGGTGGTGGAGGACGAGATCGCCTCCATTGAGGTGCTGTGCTTCCAGCGCTCCATTGACCAGTGCGGCTCCTATATGCAGGTCAATCTCCCGGTGCTGGTGACCGGGCGGCTCTCCGTGCGGGATGAAAAGCCGCCGCAGATCCTGTGCGACACCATCTATCCGCTGGAATATCAGCAGGACCCGCTGCAGCAGCTGACAGGTAAGGCAGATGTAAAAAAAGAGAAATTGGTCCTGTATTTGAAGGTTCCCGGCCTGGATAGTCCGGAGTTTCGGCACCTGAAGCTGGTAATGACCATGTTTGAAGGGCAGATGCCCGTGAAGATCCGCCTGGCGGACACCGGCAAGCTGCTGGGCACCGCCTGTATGAACCACCCGGCTCTTGTGCAGGAGTGCGAGGAATGGCTGGGTAAAGAAAATGTAGTCCTCCGGACAAAAGCGTAAGGCTATAGAACAATATTTATAGAGTGAAAAAGGATACCCTCCGGCTAAGCCGGAGGGTATCCTTTTTTCTATGCACAAGCAGTTCAATCTTCCCAGGAGATGGCCTGCACAGGGCAGGCGTCGATGGCTTCCTGCACGGCGGACTTGTTTTCCGGAGTGGTGTGGCCGTATGCCTCCGCCTTGCCGTCGGCATTGACCTCAAAGACCTCCGGCACGGTGCTGATGCACAGCCCGCAGCCGATGCAGGTGTCCTGATTTACTATGGCTTTCATGGGGTATATCCTCCTAAAAAATTACTACCAGCAGCATTTTGAACTGCTCCTTGCCGTATACCGCATGGGGGTGCTTGGCGGGCATCACGATGGACTCGCCCTGGTGCAGTTCATATTCCACGCCGTCGATGGTAATGCGTCCAACGCCGTCTAAGCAGGTGACGAATGCATCCCCACCGGACTCATGGGTGCTGATCTCCTCGTCTTTGTCAAAGGCGAACAGGGTCACGCTGACGGCGCTGTTCTGCACCAGCGTGCGGCTGACCACCTGGCCCGGCTGATACTGGATCTGCTCCTTCAGCGTCAGCACCTCCGAAAAGGCAATGTTCTTCATCATAACTGTATCCTCCTGTTGGCTCACATCGTTTTTCAGTATTTGCATTTTGTCTGTTATTCATTCTTATTATAGCGCGCAAAATATTAAATAGATATGGCCAATGCAACAAAAAAGAAAAGCCAACGGATTCCCGTCGGCTTTTCTTTTCTCAGTGACAGGCACAGTAGCTGCGAGTGCCGTTATAATCCTTGGGCATTTCCACTGTGTTGGGCGGGAAGAATTCGTTCATGGGGAAGCACACGTTCTTGAACAGTCCGCAGGGATCCTCCGGGTCGCCGCCGCTGCACTCGCATTGCGGGATACAGTAGTCGTAGGCAGGGATCAGCAGCTGCGTATCCCGCTCCAGCCGTACCAGGGAGAACTGGCCCAGGGTCACATAGTAGCGCCGGGTCCCGGTTGGATCCAGAACCAGCGGACTGCTGAAGGCCTCGGCAATGGCGGCCGGGATCTCCGAAACGCTGCCCTCGCCGGTTCCGGAGGGGCTGCCGTCCTCCGTGATGCGGGTGTCCAGCACAATGGGGTCCACAGCCTCTACCACGGCCGTGGGCAGGCTCCTCTGCGGCGCGATGTTCTCCAGGGCGGTGCCGGAGGAGAAGGTCTTGGCGCTGCCCTCGCTGCCGAAGAGGATGCAGCGCTTGTCAAACACGCACAGGCCCTCCACCTCGGTGGACCGGGGCGTCCCGGTGCCCACCTGCAGCGTCACCCGGTAGAAAAACCGCATGTCGATAGAGTAAAATCCCCGGTTAAAGGTAACCGGCTCCACGTCGGTGTAAACGTACAGCAGCTCTGCGCACCCGCCCTTGATGATCTGCGCGATGCTCAGCACCTCCTGCGCCGCCTGGGTGGGATAAAACCGCAGATCCTCAATGCAGTCTTTGTCCCTGCAACTGTCAAAGATCTTCCTAGTGTGAATACACACGGACTCTCTCACGCTGCTCAAGTCGCAGACCGGGCCCGGCATTCCGTTTTCAGGCATCCAGATAACCTCCTATTAAGTAATGAAAGAAGCCTCTTTCACTCCAGTGTATGCAGCGGGAACGTGAGTGTGTGCCCGGGGAGGCGGCGCGATGATTTTTCTCTGTACAAATGGGCGTTTTTGCCGTATAATAAATACGGAAAAGGGGGCGATAGCGTGGATGCGTCATTCATTCATGATAAACTGGAGATCAAATTTCTGATCCTGTATATTGCCGCCCGGGTCTCGGAGCCGATCCCCATAGAGGGGATGCAGGAGCTGACCCTGTGCGACAGCGGCATTGATTATTTTTCTTTCTCCGAGTGCCTGAACGACCTGGTGCAGACAGAGCATCTGACGCTCTCTCCGGAGGGACTGTACGCCATCACGCCCAAGGGCCTGCGCAACAGTGAGATCTGCGAGAGCAGTCTGCCCATGTCCGTGCGCCTGTTGACGGACCGCAACGTGGCCGTCTATAACCAGATGCTGCTGCGCCGGGCGCAGGTCCGCTCCCGGGTCATTCCCCGGGAGAATGGCACGTTCACCGTGGAGCTGCGCTTCAGCGATGATGTGGATCAGCTAATGCACCTGGAGCTGATGGCTGCCACCGAGGAACTGGCGAAAGACCTGGCTGCCCGATTCCAAAAAAATCCGGAGCAGGTCTATACCCAGCTTATGAACGCCCTGTTTAGCCCACAGTAATATTATATATTTGGATCCCTTGTGTCCCAGGCACGGGGGATTCATCGTGTCAATAAGCCTCGCAGAGTTTGCCGCCCGGAGGCGGCAAAAAATTCAAATCATTTTCTCTCGCGACATGTGAGTGAGAGAAAATACCTCTCAGGCTGCCAGTGTGAAATTTTTGCGCCCTGCGCAAAAATTATGCGCGCAGCAGACTGCAAGCTTTTTGGCAGAAAAATCAAAGATTTTTCGCCAGCTTTGTTCCCCGTGTCCACGGCACGGGGGATTTTTTTGCATAAAAGCGGACAGCCCCTCATACAGTAGGACAACCGAGAAAGGGAGGCGTGATCGCTTTGGTGGAACGCTATGCAATCAGTCAGTATGAGCAAGCGGCGCATCTGCTGCCGGTGCGTTGGCAGCGCATTGCCCTGCAGCTGCCGGACTGGAAGAAGGAACAGGCGGAGGAGCTGCGTCTGCGGGCGGGCCATCCCATGACGGTGCTGCTGCCCCAGGGAGAGCAGGTCATGGGAGAGGAGGCCGTGGTGACCCAGGGAGACCTGGAGCTGCTGTGCGACACGGTGACGGGCTACTCCCGCTATGCCGCCGCGGAGACCATGGCCCGGGGATACATAACCGCCAAAGGCGGCTTTCGCATCGGTTTATGCGGCACTGCCGTTGTGCAGGAGGGTAGGAGCACAAACCTGCGCAGCTTGTCCTCCGCCTGCGTTCGCATTGCCCGGGAAATGCCGGGCCTGGCGGATGACCTGACGCCCCAGCTGTTTCAGAGCGGCGTGTTTCGCAGCACGCTCATCATCGCCCCGCCCGGCCTTGGCAAAACCACGCTCCTGCGGGATCTGGTGCGCTGCTTATCCGATGGAACGGAGACCGTGCCGGCCCACCGGGTTTCCCTGGTGGATGAGCGGGGGGAGGTGGCGGTCATGGTGCAGGGCATGGCGCAAATGGAGATCGGCTGCCACACGGACGTCATGGACGGGTGTCCCAAGGCTGTGGCCATTCCCATGCTGCTGCGCTCGGCCAATCCGCAGATCATCGCCGTGGACGAGATCACCCAGGCGGAGGACATTTTGGCCATGGAAGAAGCCGCCCACTGCGGCGTCCGATTTGTGGCCACCATCCATGCGGATTCCACCGCCGACCTGCAGAAGCGCCCCTTGCTGCGAAAACTGCAGCGCACGCAGATCTTTGAAAAAGCCATCTGTATCCGTATGGCGGACAGGCTCCGCCGATACCGGATCGAGGATCTATGAGCAGCAAGGTGATCGGTGCGCTGCTGATCCTGTCGGCGGGCGGAGGGCTGCTGGTGCAGCTTTGGCGGCAGGGCCGGGCGGAGCTCCTCTTTCTGCAGGATATGGCCTCGGCGCTGGAACAGATGGAAGCTGCTATCCGGTTCCGCCGCCTGCCCATGCCGGAGCTTCTGCGGGAACAGACGGAAAGGCTGTACTGTGGGAGCATGTTTTCCGAGATACTGCAATATATGGAAAGGGGAGAGCCTTTACAGAATTCCTGGTTCCTGTCCGCCCGGTCCATTCCGTGGAAGCAGGCGGTGGATGCGCTCTGCGCCCTGGAATTATCCGGCGACGGGCAGCGGATCGGAGAAAACCTGCGTGCCTGCGCCGACTCCCTGCGCGGGGTATTGCGGCATAGGCAGGCCGATAAGCAGCAGCGGCGGAAAATGGCCCTGGCCTTGACGGCCTCCTGCTGCGGGCTGCTGGTGATTCTTTTACTGTGAGGAGTACACATGGATGTTGATTTGATTTTCAAGATCGCCGCCGTAGGGATCCTGGTGGCGGTGCTGAATTTGGTGCTGGCCCGCAGCGGCCGGGAGGAGCAGGCCATGATGACCACTCTGGCGGGGCTGGTGGTGGTGCTGATGATGCTGGTGCAGCAGATCAGCGACCTGTTCGACCTGG
>ERZ808246.2520-NODE-2520-length-11411-cov-2.706675_pt1 | contig 11411 bp, 6 predicted proteins | sample MGYA00521083_ERZ808246 | MGnify/ENA primary metagenome ERZ808246 (study PRJEB31516, sample SAMN03275577) | gut metagenome | biome: mammalia-associated habitat; material: feces | host: Papio cynocephalus | place: Kenya | collected 2012-07-07 ...
AGTCGATGACGAACGCAACTGGTATGTGACCAATTCGTCAAAATACTACTGGGACAAACAGCAGATCATATACGGATATGTCGTGAACAAGAAAGAAAACATAGTAGAGATATCATACAAAAATGACGACAGGATAAACGAAGTGTGCAATCATCTTGAAAATGTCATGATCTATGACGCGTCGGCGAGAAATCACACCTATGTCGGCACCATATCCGACATACGCGACAGGTCGACTTACGGAAACGATTGCTCGCGCATAGTGTTCCAGACATACCAGGGTTCGTTCAAGGGAGTTATCGTCTACAGATAGCATTGTACAACTGACAAAGAAAGGAGCGGGGCGGGACACTGCCCCCGGGGTGTAATTGATATGAATTTTAGGCATCGTATTACAGCATTGCTGACAGCAGCGTTTATGCTTTTGAGCATCGGGAATATATCGGCTGTTTTTGCGGCGGACGCGACTTATTCCGTGAGTGTATCATCGGGTAATTTCGGAAACATATTTTACACACCGAATCCTGACTTTGTGCAAAAAATAAAATCGTCCGCCGCAGGCTCCGTCACTGTCGTTACCGAGGTGACGGACGACAAGGAGATAGTTGTAAAAAAAGACAGAGAATATGCAACTCTCAGCGCAACCTCTGAAAAACAATTGAATTATACAGCAAGTGACCTACCGTATGGAGTCTACAAACTCAGGACAGGCATCTACGGTGAGGACGGAGCGCTTGAGACATCTGCCGAGACTGATTTTTCGGTAGTGAAGCCTGCCGGCAAGGTGAATGACGAAGTGGGAATCCATGTGCTTTTTCAGAATGACATGCTCTATATGTCCAGGCTTACCGACATTGCTCAGCTGTATAAAAACACAGGTTTCTCGTCGTTTCGCGACAGCGGATGGACATGGAAGAACATAGAGAGAAACAAGGGCGAGTACAGCCTGACTACTTTTTTCAAAAACGAAAAGAATGTTTTCACAAGCGACAAAGAGCACTCTATGCTTCTCACACTGAATTACGGTCACAGCGATTATACCGGGAGTGACGCGTCATATGCCAAAACGGACGATGAACTCAAAGCCTGGTATAACTACTGCTACAACCTGGCTCTGCTCACCAAGGATATGCCCGTGTCGTTTGAGGTGTTCAACGAATTTGACATGAGGGGCACGCCGTCGGAATATTTTCCGCTCCTGAAAAATGCGTATCTCGCAGTTAAGGCGGCGAACCCCGATGCAAAGGTGATAGGCATGGTCACATCGTGGAGCTGCCTGTGGTTTATAAAAGATGTTGTAAACTTGGGCGGCGCAGATTACTTTGACGCGATATCCATTCACCCGTACACCTGGTCATACACTCCCGAGCAGTTTAACCTCATGGATGACATAGCGTCCGTGCGCAATTACATGGACGCCAACTCCATGAAGGACAAAGAACTCATAGTGACCGAACTGGGATACTACGGCTATGTCGGCAGGGAACAGCAGGCTTCCGACTATGTGAGGACCCTTGCGCTCAACAAGGTGAGCGGCGTTGCGGATAAGTTCTATTTTTACCGCTACGCTCAGTCGGTCAACCCCACGCCGAACGAAGATTTCGGTCTGATAAGGCGAAACACGGCAGACACACCGTTCAGCGCATTTCCGGCTATCCCGGCGCTCTCGTACTACAATTCCGTCATGACCGGCGCCGCGTATGAAAAGACGGTTGCGGACGGGTGTTATCAGTTCAGGCTGAGCAGCGGCGAGGATTGCATCATGATGTGGAGCGACACCCCGAGGAGCGTTTCGCTGAACCTCGGTGCATCTTCCGTGACTCTTGCCGATATGTACGGCAATGAGAGAAAGATTGAGTCCGACGGCGGCGAATATACATTTGCCTCTACCACGGACATAAGCTATATAATCGGCAATTTCGGCACCGCGGCGAAGATTGAAAATCCGTCCTCGGTGAAACTGAGCGATGTTGCCGTCAAGAACACAAACAATTCTTTTGCAAAGGTGTACGCAAGCGGCAGCGGAATTGCGGCTTGCGACAGCGTAAAAATATCCGCATCGGAGAATGTTCTGGCATACAGCGGCAAGACGGCTGACGGCTTTGAATTGAATTTCCTCAACATGTCGGCGGACGACGGTTATGCATATGCCGAATTTTTCTGCGGTGACAGGCGCATATATTCGGGGCGGTTTTTGATTCAAAAGGAATGCGGCTCCGACACGGTTTATGATATGCAGACCGACGGATACAACACGAATTATCAGCACGGCATATACAATGCCGAAACGGACGGTGACGGCGCTGTCCTTATATGGGACACAGCGAGCACCCGTGTGACGCACACGGTTTATTCCAAGTCTTTTAACGAAGACGGGGATTTGCTGATTAATCTTAACTTGAAAATGACGGGCAATGCAAATGTGAGCATCAAGGCATCAAACGGCAGTGCCGATGCCGAAATACTCCGTGCCGACGAGAACGGCACCTTCATTTGCGGCACAAAAACCGAAAAAACGGTAAGTTATTTGCCCGATAAGTGGTATAATATAGAGTGTGTATATCACAGCACACAAAAAAGCTTTGATATATACACAGACGGCGAGTATGTGGGCACAAAGAGCGGCGCGGACTACTCCGCCGGAATGAAGAATGTCTCCGTCACTGCGGAGTCGCAGGACGGAAGTTATGTGTACCTTAGGGATCTGAGGGTATCGGCATATTCCGCCGCGGGGCTGACGGTTAAGTCGGCAGACATCTCCGACGACAATTCGCAGATAACCGTGGAATTCAGCGGTGCGCTGGCTGCAGATGCCGATTTGTCCGCCATATGCGTTGCCGATATGTTCGGCAGCAGCGTGGGCGTGGCAGAGGCTGAAAAAGAGCGTTCCGACAGGGTTAAGCTGAGTCTGTCACAGCCGCTTGACTCCGATGCCGTGTACACGGTGTTTGTAAACGGCGAACTGCGCGGCGGCGCCGGCACGGTGTGCAATAAAGACGAGATAAACACGGCGGCAAACTCAACGGAATCTAAACCGATGATTACCGCAATATGTTCGTTTGACGGGAAACTCAGGACGAAGAACAATTGCATTTCTCCCACGGGCAGGATTGTTGTTTTGCTGAGCGAGAGTTTAGGTGCAAACTTAAATCCGGACGACTGCGTTGAACTTATGCACGGAGACGAAAATGTGAGCAAAACCATCGAAATCACTTCTGACAGACGGGGAATAATCATATCGCCGGAGAGCGCCCTGACGGAAAACGAGAAGTACAGAATCCACCTCAGCGGTCTTGTGACTGCGGACAATCGGGCGTTTGACGACACGGCGGCGGAATTGACCGTGCACCAAAACTATGTGAAAACCGCCGACGGAATAATCGGCAACATATCCGATGACGAGATGTTTGCCGTCACGGCGGATTACAACACGAACACAATCAGCATACGCGGCAAGACCGGAGCGGCAAACGATTTGGTGACGCTTTTGGTGCTCAAGCCCGATTCGGCAAATATCGGTTCGGACAGCATAGCGGCGGTTAAAGAGCTACTTTGCAATCAATTCGGCGAGTATGATGTTTCGTTTGAGGTTGACGGGATAGCCGGGGAGTACAGGATATTTATGAACAGTCTGTCCGATAAAAACAAGCGTGAAAAACAGGCTGAATTCAGAAACTATATACCGAATATATCTGTGACAAAAGATAACGCCGATGTAAATAAAATGTCCGATCTGAAGGACGGCGACGCTTTCAGGGTGTGCGTGAGCGGCTTCAACACTGCAAAGGATTTCAAGGGCACGGTTTATGTGGCGCAATACAAGGGCAATACGCTTAATTCGGTAAAATGCATTGACGGCTCGGCAAACTCAACTTACATCGGTTCGGAAATAACATTTACCGACACGGTGAACGGAGGAACGGACAGCATAAAGGTCATGTATTTTGACAATTCAAACATCATGCCGCTTTGTGCCTGCTACGACATAGAATAGGCGCCGCGGAAGTTTACAATACAGGTTAAAAAAAGGCAGGTGCAATTTGAGTGATATATTACGCATTGGAGTTAAAGTCAATTCCTCGTGTTGAATTTGCTTTTTCAACGGAAACCGACAGATACAAAAACATAATATCAAAGAGGAAAAACATGATAGAACTGTCCTATCTGTCCGGCGGCGAGTTTGTGTCGGAGTTTGACGGCATTAAGTATCGCATAGAGAGCAATTCGCTCTGCTTATACATGCCCGACATGGAAGTGGTGAATCACTGCGAGGACAGTAAGCCTACCAGAATGCTCGATGTGGCGTTTTATGTCGACAGGATGGAGTACGAGAGGTTTGAGTGCAACAGCAAAGACGAGTGGGCAGAGATGTCCCAAAGGTTCGGCGGCAAGATAATTCTGCCGTTCAAGCTGAAATTTGAAAATATGAATGAGAACCTGGTGAAGTCGTTTTACACGATTATTCAGCTGCACAGCATAGGCACCGTGAGCAGTGAACTGTCGAAGATAGGCGAGTGGTTCAAGCTGCTCGCGATGGTCAATGACGAAACAAGAAAACTGCTCGCCATGGATAACGAGTATTCAAACACCCTCATATATCTGCGCAAGATAGAAAGGTACATCCAGAGCAATTACAACAAGAAAATCAAGCTGGACGATGTTGCAAAGGAACTGAAGGTATCGCAGAGTTATCTGTGCAGAATATTCAAGGAAAATCTGAACGAAACATTTGTCAGTTACCTGAACAAAACGCGTGTGAACAAGGCGAGGGAGATGCTGTCGCTGAATCCGAACGAATCTGCGGTGGAGATTGCCGAGAATGTGGGATTCTGCGACCTGAGGTACATGAACAAGATGTTCAGGCGCTACTACGGGATAAATGTGCGTGAGTGCAGGCGGCTCGACAGAGAACTGACTCTGTTTCACAAAAAGCCGTGGGATGCGGAGAATCTGGACAAGGATATCTACAAGACGGAAGAACACTGAAAAACTATGGGAGAATACACTATGAACCGTTTATTTGTGCCGCTCGGCACAGAACACAAAATTGAAGATGACGACACACTCGAGATACTGCGGAGCATCGGTACAAACAGGGTGTTTGTTACGCCCGTTGTAAGAATTCCTTTTGAAAAATGCGATTTGCGTACAGAGATGATAAACCGCATTGAAAAACAGATCCGCTATCTCGGCGATAACGGCTTTGAGACGGCTGTGTGGATCGGCACTCTCGGTTACGGCGGTGAAGTGGAGCAAGCCGCGGCGCAAAACTACACGCGCCGCATTGGGGTCGACGGCTCATCGGCTGACGATGCGTTTTGCCCCACGGACGACGGTTTTTCCGCCGCCATGTGCTCGATTATCAGAGACATTGCCTTGACGGGCACGGACATGATAATGCTTGACGACGAACTCACGCTGACGGTGATATCATCTCTCGGGTGCACATGCAAAAACCACATGAGACTGTTTAACGACAGGGTCGGCAGAGAGTTTGAGCGTGAGGAGATTAAAAAAATCGTATTCACGGGCAAGCCGAACGGATATCGCAGTGCATGGCTCGACACAATGGGCGACACACTGCGCGATTTTTGCAAAAAGCTGCGCAATGCCGCAGATGAGATTAACCCGGAGATGAGGATGGGTTTTGCCTCCGGCTGCACTTCGTGGGATTTGGACGGGGTTGACGCACTGGAACTCACCAAAATCCTTGCCGGGGATACAAAACCGTTTCTGCGCCTGACCGGCGCGCCGTATTGGTATGCGGTGCGCAGATTCGGCAAACAGCCGCTTGCGAACATTCTGGAAACATGCAGACAGCAGTATGCATGGCTGAGAGAGTCGGGTGAGGACATAGAATTCTTTACCGAGGCGGATGTTTACCCGAGGAGCCGCTTTCACACCTCCGCGGCGGTGAACGAAGCCTTTGACATCGGCACCAAGCTTTCGGACGGGTGCGATGTGCTGAAATATTTCACGGACTACATTTCGTGGCACGAAAGGGGATACCTGGACGCACATATGCGAAACCGTGATGTGTATGACATGATTTCAAAAAGCTTTGACGGCAAAAAGGCGGTCGGAGTCAGGGTGTATTCGGACATGAAGAATTTGCGAAACGCCAATCTTCCTGTGGAATTTACCAATCCGGGTGACATAGCGACAATGTGGTACAGGCTCACACCGGTTATACCGAGTGTCAATGCCGTTCCCACGACATATGAGGGCGAGGGGTATTTTGGCATGGTGTACGGCGAGAACGCGCGCAATCTTGACGACTCCGCATTGAAAAACGGGCTTGTCGTTGACATTTGCGCCGCGAACATATTGCAGAAATACGGTGTGGATGTGGGTCTGCGCGGATTTGAGAGCACAAAGGTGCTGAGGGAACATTTTGATGACTATGGCAAGACTTTTTATGTCTTTTCCGACAGAGGTTCATACAAAATCGATGTGGATGACGGGGCAAAGGTGCTCAGTCATTTGGAGGGGAACGGATTTTCGTCGCCGGGGTCATATATTTATGAAAATGCAAACGGACAGCGCTTTTTGGTGTACGCGTTCAATTCGTACGAGACGCTTCTGAACAGCGGATTTCAGCTTAGCCAATGCCGCGGACGCCAGCTTAACGACATTGCCCGATGGCTCGGCGGCAGCAGACTGCCGGTTGAGTGCAGCGATGTGCCTTTCCTCTATTCGGTCTGCAAGGAGGACGACGGGTCGATGGCGGTCGGCTATCTCGACTGTGGCGAGGACGATGTATACGATGCCTTTGTCAAAATCAATATTCCGTTTGACCGCGGCAGCGTCAGATTTCTGAACTGCACGGGGCGCGTGTGCGACGGCGGCGTGGTTATAGATTATATAAAAAGCTTTGGGTTTGCCGGAATTGAATTTGACAAAATAACATATTGAAAAGGAACACATTAAGATGCAATTTATTTTACTGATTTTAATAACAGCGGTATGTCTTTCTATGCAGGACATATTCAAAAAATGCTACAGCTGCGTAAGCGAGCACAAGAAAATGGGAATCTACACATATTATCTGATTTCCGTTTTGGTAGCTATGGTTGTGTTTCTTGCAAACTACGGCGGCGATGCTTTCTTTGAACCGAAAATGATTCCCTATGCATGCGGATTTGCGGTTTCGTATTTTTGCGCGGTGTTTTTCACGCTCAAAGCAATAGAAGTTGGTTCGCTTTCGCTCACCTCGCTCATCATTTCATATTCGCTGCTCATACCGTCATTATACGGCATAATCTTTCTGGGCGAGAAGATTACCGCGATCAAGATAATCGGCTATGTAATGCTGTCTGTCTCGCTGTTTTGCGTAAAGCCGGGCAAGGTGGAATTAAACTCAAACAGAGCCGCCAACAAAAAAATGTGCCTGTACATAGCAATTGCGTTCGTGGGTAACGGTCTTTGCAGTACATTGCAGAAGGTCTATCAGCTTGAGAGCGGCGGACGGGGCAAATCGGAATTTATGCTGATTTCGCTCGGGATTGTTGCGGCGGCGTTCTTTGTGCTCAGGCTCATGCACCGTAAAACCGAAAGAGTTTTTCTGCCGACAGCGGAAAACGGCGGTTGGTACGGCGCGGCGGTGGGGCTTTGCAACGGTATTGTAAACTGGCTGATGATGGTCATGGCGAGCAAACCGGCATCAATTGTCTATCCGAGCGTTTCGGCAGGGGCAATTGTTTTGACGCTCATTGCATCCAAAGTGTTTTTTAAGGAGAGGCATACACGAATACAGGATTTCAGTTTTGTCATCGGTGTGTTTTCGATTATATTTTTGAATATCTGACCGCGACAAAAAGGGGGTAAGCAAATGATAATACCGCGCGCGAAAAGCGTCATATACAAAGACGGCTGTCTTAAATTTGAATCATTACATTTGTTTTGCGACGGCGACGGGGCGAGTTTTGCGGAAACATATTTATCCGCGTTTCATAAGTTCGGCATAGAAATTGTCGAAAAAGAGAACGGTGCCGACTTCGTTATGCACAAAAACATCCGACTGCGCGGCAATGAGTACAAACTGACTGTTGATTCGAAGATTTACATAGAGTATTGCGGCGCGGAAGGTTTAAGAAACGCTCTTGCGTCACTGATACAGATTATCAGGCAAGACAGCGGCGCATATTTCATTAAATGTCAGGCGGTGAGCGATTATTCCGAGTGTGAGCACAGGAGTGTAATGATAGATTTGGCAAGGGGATTGCCGGATTTTGATAGATTGAAAGAAGATATAAAAAGAATATCGCTTGCAAAGTGCAACTATCTTCACTTGCATCTTATGGACAGCAAGGGAATTTGTTATGAGTCAAATGTATATTCGGGCGATGACATAAACGGTACAAAGAGATATCCCATAAGTGCCATGAAAGAAATAAACAGTTTCTGCGCTATGCTCGGCATTACGGTTATTCCCGAAATAGAAATACCTGCGCACGCACATTATTTGCTCAGGACTCACCCGGAATTTAAGTGTCGGTGCGGCATTGAGAATCAGAGCACATGGTGTATATGTGCCGGCAATGACGCGGTATTTGATTTCTACAAGAGTTTATTGGAGGAAATCGCACAAATATTTTCCGGCAGATATATTCATATAGGCGGTGACGAACTTTGCTTTAACGACTATCCGCAGTGGAACGAATTTTGTCATTGGGATATTTGCGACGCGTGCAAAAAGCGAATGACGGATAACGGACTAAAGGATAAATATGAGTTGTACTGCTATGTGATGAACAGGATAAATGAAATTGTAAAGAGTCTCGGCAAGACAACGATTATGTGGAATGACGAGATAGATGTTTCAAAGGGGACCAAGCTTTCCAAGGACATAGTGATAGAGTACTGGCGCATTGCGAACGAAAACAGAGGTCCGCGAAAAGGGTGCAGTTTTGACGCTTTGTTAAAAAGAGGCTTCAGGGTGATTAACGGAAATTATCATAAATCATATATCGATGCCGAGGAGTACGCAAACCCCGAGAAAACAGCGTCGTATTCATATCTTGATTATCCTTACAGCGAGAGCAGCGCCAATATCATAGGTGCGGAGGTTTTGGCATGGCAATACGGCAATCCCGAAAATGTTTTCTATAAGCTTTCTTTTGCGCCGTGTGCGATATTACTTCTTGATAAAATGTGGGATTGCTCGGATGCGGTCTATAACGACGAATACAGAAAATCTTTATCAAAACTGATATTGGGTTTGCAAACGCCGGATGACTGTGATATTTTTGAGATATTCGGCAGTGTGATGCCGCCGAGGACTAACGAAAAAACAACATATGCCACAATCGGCAACGAATTGACGGATGTTGAGACGCTCGGAAAATACAGTTCATATTTGGAGCAAATAAGTGACACATACAGTCCGTTGTATATGGAAGAATACAAAAAAATTATCGATTTGCAAAGGCGGTGAATTTGTTATGGGGCATGATTTTTTGTAATATCAAGGTTGTTGAAAATTTTAATTAATCACAAGGAGAGTGACGACATGAAAAAAATGAATTTATTGAAAACTGTTGCACTGTTTACCGCGGTTTCCGTCATGACGGTATCGCTTGCATCGTGCGGAACAAAGGTGAACGACAAGGACGACCAAGGCAGAACCGTTATATCCGTCGGCGGATATCCGCAGAGCGGAGACCCGGGTTTTGAAGAAATGGAGATCAGACGCGAGGATTTTGAAGCGAAAAACACCGATGTTGTCATCAGCGAAAATCCGTGGAAATTTGAGAGAAAAACTTTTTATGCAAAAGCTGCCGGCGGTCAGCTGCCGACAGTATATGAATCGGGATTTACCGAGATGCCCGAGATTATTGCGGCAGGCTACAGCGCAGACCTGACCGACGCACTGAAAAAATATAATGTGCTCGATAAGATTAACGAAGATGTTCTGGATGTCCTGTCATCCGACGGCAAGACATATGCTTTTCCTTTCGGCGCATATGTCCTGGGTATGGCATATAACACGGAACTTTTTGAAAAAGCCGGACTCATGGAGGCGGACGGCACACCCAAGCAGCCCAAGGATTGGGATGAGGTGCGCGAATTTGCCGTTAAGATTAAAGAAGCAACAGGCAAAGCCGGCATTGTGTTCCCGACTGCCGGCAACAACGGCGGCTGGTTGTTCACTCCGCTTGCATGGTCATTCGGAACCGAGTTTATGGAACAGGACAAGGACGGCAAATGGAAGGCTACATTCGATTCGCCGGAGACTGTGGCGGCGCTTGAGTACATCAAGGATCTTAAGTGGAAATACGATGTGCTCCCAAGCAATACTCTGATTGACGGAACCGAGTATTCAAAGGTATTCGGCACGGGCGAGGCAGGAATGTGCATTGCCGCGGGCGACATACCGCGAAAACTCGTGCAGTACGGCATGCAGCCGGAAACTCTGGGAATGGTCGCTATGCCGAGCGGACCCAAGAAGCATGTTACACTCCTCGGCGGCTCGGTATTCTGCGTGAGCAACACCGCCACCGAGGATCAGATAGACGCATCCGTCCGCTGGATAATGAGTGCGTATACTCCCGAAGTGACCGAGAGTTTTAAGACAAACCTTAAAGAGGAGATTGACTACAACATAAGCAAGAACTATCTTATAGGCATTAACGGACTGAATATCTGGAACGAAAATGCCGAGGCAACCAAGTATAAATTCGACTATATAAAAGAGAGAGCAAACGCGAATACAAACCATGTGAAACTCTACAATGATTTCACAAAAGACACGGGCGACTGTGAGATTCGTCCCGAGGAACCTGTGTGCGCCCAGGAACTTTACGCTATCCTGGACGGATGCATTCAGGAGGTGCTTGTAAATAAAGACGCGGATTGTGCGGAACTGATTAAAAAAGCGCAGGCGGATTTCCAAAGCAATTATCTCGATAATCTGGACTACTAATTTTTTAAGGGGAAATGAGCAATGGACAAAATTTCATCAAGCAGTAAGGCACATGGAAGAAGAATTAAAATTCGCAACGAGATTGACGCATGGATATTGCTTTTGCCTGCCGTGGTTGTTTTGTATCTCATGATTTGGCGTCCGACGGTGCTCGGCGCGGTGTGGGCGTTCTTTAAGATGAACGCCTACACGCCCGGCGCGTGGTGCGGACTCGATAATTTCCGCAAGGTCATCACTCACACGCAGTTTTTGCCTACATTGTGGAACACCGTGCAGTATGTTCTCTGGTCGCTCGTTTTGGGATATCTGCCGCCTGTTGTAATTGCGGTGATGATTAACGAGATGGTGCATTTCAAGAGCGGTTTCCGCGTGACTATCTATCTGCCGGCGGTCATTCCCGGCATTGCGGCGATGCTCATGTGGTACTACATATACTATCCCGATCAGACGGGATTGCTCAATATGATACTTGTAAAAATGGGTATGC
>ERZ808246.2521-NODE-2521-length-11410-cov-3.603435_pt1 | contig 11410 bp, 7 predicted proteins | sample MGYA00521083_ERZ808246 | MGnify/ENA primary metagenome ERZ808246 (study PRJEB31516, sample SAMN03275577) | gut metagenome | biome: mammalia-associated habitat; material: feces | host: Papio cynocephalus | place: Kenya | collected 2012-07-07 ...
CTGGCTTAGATTTTTCCGACCTCGGAGTCCTGGTTTCATACGGCTGCCCTCCAGGGCTCTGACCCATGCCTTCCTAGATGGCTTCGACCGGCTGTCCTCCGGGGCCATGACGTATCCATGGTATGATTACTGCGGGCGTTCCCAAAATTGTAAGCTTCAGGGCGATCGTTCTGTGATATACTTCCAGTAATAATGAAGAGAAAGATCCGGAAGGAGAACAAATATGAGACGAATGAAGTGGACGAAGCTTCTCACAGTGGCGACGGTGATGACCCTGATGGGCAGCATGCCGGCGATGGCGGCATGGCAGTATACGCTGCAGGGGCCGATCGCCATCTGGACCGACAGCACGACGGGACAGCAGGTGGTGGTTTATGCCGGTCAGGCGGCACCGGATGGCACACCGGCACCAGACGTCACCGTGAAGGCGGAGACCTTTACGACGGAGGCGGCCGCCCGTGCGAATACGGCGCAGACCATTGCTGCGGCCAATGCTGCTGCCGATGCGGCGAAGGCCGCCCGTGGAGGAAACAGCGCCCAGGACGGAACCCTGACGGCCGCCCAGCTTGCCGCAAATACCGCTGCAGCCAATGCAAACCTTCCGCAGGAAACCGTGACAACCATCACGAAGACCCTCAGTCAGAACGGAAAGAGTACCACGAACAGCAGCTATACGAATGCGACGCTCCCGACCATCCAGACCGGTGACCAGAGCGCGGCGAACCAGCAGAATGGGCTGACTGCCAACAGCTATCTCTCCCCGACCGGCGTCGATCAGAAGAAGACGGGTACGACGTATAATGCATCCGGTACCTACAGCTACTATGCGAGCGACGGACATCTTGTGACGAATGCAAGTAGCCCGGACATCCGTACACAGACCGCGGGAACAGCCACGACGACCGGCTCCACGACCCAGACCACGGGCACGACGGCAGCGCAGACCACCAGTACGACGCAGACGACCGGCACGAATTACTCCGGAACGCTGCCATCGACCGGAAAGACAAATGTCAACACCTACACGACGCCAGGACAGCAGTAAGCCGAACACTTCGTTTCTGCGTGACGTCAGCATCTAGACCTTCTGCTCAGGCTCTCTGAACGCGATGAACAGTCCGTCGATGCGAATCTATGGAAATACAGACATAACTATGCTAAAATATTCCCCAAATGCGCGGAAACGCATCTGGGGATTTTTTATGGGCCGGCGCAGCCGTCGGCCGTGAAACGCATTGTAAGGAAAATGGATACAAAGACAGCAGAACAGAAAAAGGAAGGTCCGTCCGACTCCAATATCGTCATTGACGTACGGGATGTGACCAAAATATACCGTTTATATAACCAGCCGATCGACCGTCTCAAGGAGGCAGTGAGCCTCACCCATCGAAACTATCATCGGGATTTCTATGCCCTGAACCATGTTGGATTTCAGGTTCGAAAGGGCGAGTCCGTTGGCATCATCGGCACCAATGGCTCTGGAAAGTCCACGATGCTGAAGATTATTACCGGTGTCCTGACGCCGACGGAGGGGGAGGTACAGATCCATGGCATTATCTGTGCGCTCCTCGAGCTCGGCGCGGGCTTCAACCCGGATTATACCGGCATCGAGAATGTCTACATGAACGGCACGATGATGGGCTTCACGAAGGAGCAGATGGATGCAAAGCTGCAGGAAATTCTCGACTTTGCGGACATCGGCGATTTCGTCTATCAGCCGGTGAAGAGCTACTCCTCCGGTATGTTTGTGCGTCTCGCCTTCGCACTCTATGTGGCGATGGATCCGGAGATTCTCATCGTGGATGAGGCCCTTTCCGTCGGAGACGTGTTCTTCCAGGCGAAGTGCTACCACCGTATGGACGAGCTTCGTCGGAATGGTACGACGATCCTGATGGTGACACATGATCTCGGCTCGGTGATGAAGTACTGTGACCGGGTCATTCTCCTGAACAAGGGAGAAAAGGTCTCGGAGGGTCTGCCAGGGGATATGGTGGATCTCTATAAGAAAATTCTCGCTGGACGCTTTACAGAGGAAGACCAGAAGAGCGCGCAGCAGAAGGCGGAAGCTGCGGCGGCCGCAGCGTTCATTGATGGGCAGAACTTCGGCGTGGACAGTGTCGGTGGAGCCGCCCTCGCGGAGAGCACTACTCGTGAAGAAGGAAAGACCGGCGTGGCGGCTGCGAAATCAGATCGGGCTCACGAAGCGGCGACAGGCAGCGCTGCAGGAGGAGAAGCAGCGGGTACGGCGGCCCTTATGCAGGACAGCCTCAACCTGAATCCGAATGTACAGCATTATGGCGATGGCCGTGCCACGATCTGGGATCTCGGGATCCTTGATCAGCGAGGAAAGCTGTCCAATGTCATCGTAAAGGGGGAAACCTTCTCCATTAAGGAGAAAATCCGCTTCAATGCCCCGATCGCCGCACCGATCTTTACCTTTACGATCAAGGACAAGCGTGGGGCAGATCCGACCGGTACGAACACCCTGATCGAGGGCTGCGACATCCAGCCGGTCAAGGCCGGGGATGAATATACCTGCACCTTTACCCAGCGGATGACGCTGCAGGGCGGAGAGTACCTGCTCAGTATGTCCTGCACCGGCTTCGAGGAGGGCGAGCATGTGGTCTATGACCGAAAGTATGACGTCGCTTCCATTACGGTGCTCTCGAACAAAAACACCGTGGGCGTATATGATATGGAGTCCGAGGTGACTCTGGAAAGGCGTGACAGCTGATGGATTTTTCACATTATATGACCAATACCATAGAGTGGTTCTGCTTCGAGGATCTGACCTCGGGCCGTGAACGGGATGCCTCCGTGCTGGTGCTCGGAGACAAGGATACGACGGCACCGTTTGTGAGCCTTCTGGAGCCACGTGTGCACCACGTTTCCCGCCGTCTCGATGACAGCAGCTATGACTACGTGGTGATTCCGGTGCTGACGAAAAAGGTGCTCCGCATGTTTCAGGGCAATCTTCAGGCGATGTTCCACACCCTGACGGAAACCTGGCTGAAGAAGGGCGGCAGCATTCTGATCGGCTTCGAAAATGCACTCGATCTGGATCGTCTCACGACGGGTGATCGGAAGGAGGATACCGTATATCTTCGCTGGTCCGAGCTTGAGACCCTGCGGGAGAGCCTCGGGAAGGAGCAGCCGAATCGGAAGGAGACCCTCTACTATGTCACCCCGGATCTTCGCGTGCCGCTTCATTTTTACAGTGATGCACGCATGCCGGAGCTTTCGGAGGAGGATGAGAAGACCGCACTCCTCATCGAGGAAAACCGCTTCCGCGAGTTTGCTCCGGCGTACCTCTACATTTATCAGCCGGATGGCAGCGTCCGCCCGAAGGTACGGGATTACCGCCGCTTCCGTCCAGATTACATCAAGTATAATTCGACCCGGAAGCCGGAATATGCCATTAAGACCCTGCTCTATCGGGATGATCAGGGAAAGCGCTTCGCCGTGAAGGCCGGGACGACACCTGCGGCCAATGCCCACATCGAGTCACTGAGCGAGAAGGCCGAGGCCATCGCTGCCGCAAATCCGCAGCTTTCCGTGCTGCGTGCCGTGGAATCGAGTCATGCCCTCGGAAGCTATCAGTTCCTGAGCTTCCAGCGCTATCCATTTGTGGAGGGCCCGAGCCTCAGCGAAATTTTAAGTGAGATGATCAAGGACGGCGTAGCGCCGATCAAGGAGCTCGCAGAAACTGTGGATCTCGTGCTCGGTGCGAAGGATGGCACGGTGCAGCCGGCGAACTTCGACTGCCAGTTTGACAATGTCATCATGTGTGCGGATCAGCCGACCCTCATTGACTGTGAATGGGTATTTCAGGAGCCGGTGGATGTCCGCTTCCTGCAGTACCGTATCCTCTACTACTGGTACATGGAGTATCGCAGCCTGCTGGCCTATGAGGATGCTGCGACCTTCCTTCGGAACTTCGGCTTCTCGAAGCAGGAGCTCGAGGCCCTTGCTGCGCGGGAGCAGTCCTTCCAGGAGGAAATCCATGGAAAGGATGGCGAAGCTGCGCATGATTTCCTGAATGATAAGGTAACCGTGGCCCGCTTCCGTGCACTCGAAACCGAGTATACGACGCTTCGCCAGAGCGCAGAGGAGCTGCAGCGGGAGGTCAAGGAGCGCGATATTACGATTCAGAAGGAACGGGAGGTGAACCGCCTCACGCAGGTGCATGTGGCGAACCTCACCAATGTGATCAAGGTGCATGAGCGGGATATTCAGTCCCTGCTTACGGAGCGCGATTACTATAAGGCGCGTCAGAGCCTGAAGGCCCGCGTTGGCACCCGGCTCCGGACAAGCCTCGACCATCACTTCCCGATCGGCTCCCGGAAGCGGAAGCTTTTAAGCTATGCGAAGCGAACGCTTCGACACCCGGTGAAGATGCTTCCGATGTATTTCACGGAGGACGGACAGAACCGTATCCGTGGTGACTTCCAGGTCGGCGACCTGTACATGAGCTATGGGAAGGTGCGCTTCGAGCGAAGCGAGAGCCCGCTCATCAGCATTGTCATCCCGTGCTATAACCAGATTCACTATACCTACCAGTGTCTCATCAGCATCAAGGAAAACACGGATTTCGAAAAGACTCCGTATGAGGTCATCATTGCAGATGATGTTTCCACCGATGCTACACGTGAAATCGGGCAGTATGCAGAGAACCTCGTGATCGCGCGCAATAAGGAAAACATGGGCTTCCTGAAGAACTGTAATCAGGCAGCCGCCATCGCGCGTGGTCAGTATATTCTGTTCCTGAACAACGATACCCAGGTGCAGAAAAACTGGCTCTCCTCTCTGGTAGAGCTCATGGAGCGGGATACGGACATCGGCATGGTGGGCAGTAAGCTGGTGTACCCGGATGGACGTCTCCAGGAGGCCGGCGGCATCATCTGGTCGGATGGCTCCGGCTGGAACTATGGCCGTCTGCAGGACCCGGCCGATCCGGAATATAATTATGTAAAGGAGGTCGATTTCATTTCCGGTGCGGCCATCATGATCCGTACCGCACTCTGGAAGGAGATCGGCGGCTTTGATGAGCGCTTCGCGCCGGCCTACTATGAGGATACGGACCTGGCCTTTGAGGTGCGGAAGCATGGCAAAAAGGTCATGTTCCAGCCGAAATCCGTCGTGGTGCATTTCGAAGGCATTTCGAATGGCACCGATACCTCGGATACCTCGAGCCTCAAGCATTACCAGGTGGTGAATCAGGAGAAATTCCGCGAGAAGTGGGCGGCAGAGCTTCGGACACAGTGTGTCAATGATGGCAACCCGAATCCATTCAATGCCCGTGAGCGTGGACAGCACCGGCCGTGTCTCCTGATGATCGACCATTATGTGCCGACCTGGGACAAGGATGCTGGAAGCAAGCTCGACTATCAGTATATTCGTCTTTTCCTCAGGGAGGGCTGGCGTGTCAAGTTCCTCGGAGACAATTTCGCCCACGAGGAGCCGTATACCTCGGAGCTTGAGCAGCTCGGTGTGGAGGTGCTGTATGGACCGAAGCTCCAGGCTGACATCTGGGGCTGGATCGAGCGCAACAAGTCGTTTATCCAGATTGCGTACCTCAGCCGTCCACACATTGCAGCACGCTACATCGATTACATCCGCGATCATACGGATATGAAGATCCTTTATCATGGATCGGACCTTCATTCGCTTCGCCTCATGCGGGAATATGCGGTCGATCACAATGAGAAGACCCGCGAGGAGGCCGAGTACTGGCACGGCGTCGAGTACGCCGTGATGCGGAAGGCCGACATGAGCTACTTCCCATCCGAGGTCGAGGCGGAGATCGTACATAAGGAGGATCCGACCATCCATGTGAAGGCCATCACCTCCTTCGTGTATGATCAGCCGGCCGTGCTGGATGAGCATTATGCGGAGAAACAGGGACTCCTGTTTGTCGGTGGCTTTGCGCACCCGCCAAACAAGGATGGTCTCCTCTGGTTCGTGCAGGACATCCTGCCGAAGATTGAGGAGAAGATTCCGGGGGTTGTACTGCATGTCATTGGCTCGCATGCCGACGACGAGGTGCTTGCGCTGAATGCGCGGCCGGATGTCGATGTGCTCGGCTTCGTCAGCAGTGAAAAGCTGGATGAGATGTATCGGAAGAGCCGCGTCGTGGTGGTACCGCTTCGCTTCGGTGCAGGCGTCAAGGGCAAGGTGGTTGAGGCCCTGCATGCCGGTACGGCCGTGGTTACGACGAGCTGTGGCGCAGAGGGCATTACGGCCTCTGCGCAGGTGCTGCATGTAGAGGATGATCCGACCGCCTTTGCCGAGGATGTCATCCATCTCTATCAGCATCCGGAGGAAATTGAGCAGATGGCACACCATGCCGTCCACTTTATCGAGACCTTCTACTCCCCGGACGGTGCCTGGGCGAAGATCCAAGATGATTTTGAAACAGGTCGAAAGCCATGATGAATCAGAAGAAGCATTATAAGCACTGCTTTTCGGTCGCGGCGTACGGAGAATCGCCCTACCTTCCCTTTCTGCTGCATTCTCTGAAGATGCAGACGGTGGAGAGTCGGGTGATCATCTGTACCTCGACACCGAATCGCTATATTACGAAGCTGAGTGCAGAGTACGGCTGTCCGGTCTATGTACGGAACGGGGCGCATGGCCTTCAGCAGGACTGGAACTTCGCCTACGAGATGGGCAGTGAGAGCGCAGAGCTCGTCACGATTGCGCATCAGGATGACCTCTATTTTCCGGATTATACGAAGGCACTTCTTCATGCCGCCCATCATTTTCCGGATCTGTCCGTCTTCTGCTGTCGCTATGATACGATTGATGGGGCAGGTAATACCATTGACGGAAGCTCGGAGCGGGTGAAGCGCCTGCTGCGGCTTCGTCTTCGTCAGCATGAGCGGGCCGATCGCACCGCGGTGAAGCTGTCGGCGCTCCGCTATGGGAATGGCATTGGCTGCCCGAGCTGTACCTACAGCACGAAATACTGCCCGGCACCGCTGTTCCGAAATGACTATAAATTTGTCATTGACTGGGATACGCTGATTCGCCTTGCGAAGGAGCCGGGGCGGTTCATCTGCATTGAAAAGTCCCTGATGGCGTATCGTGTACACCCGGGGGCGGAGACCATGCGGAACATCGAAAATCATAATCGGGAGAAAGAGGAACGGGAAGTGTTCCGGAAGCTGCATTCGGCACCGGTGACGGCGCTGCTGATGCACTTCTATAAGAAGGCATATGGAGCATACCAGAAAGACGAAAACAGATAGGCAATGGCTATGCACAGCAGGAGCACTGGTTCTCCTGCTGTTGTTTGGTTTATTCATCAACCGGCATATTCATATCGATGCACTCTATGGGGATGATCTTTACCTCTGGTCCTTCTATGGCTGTGAGGACTTCTGGTCCTTTACCTTCCCGAAGGTGACGAAGGGGAACTTTCGCCCGTTTTACTGGGCCATCAGCTATCTCGAATTCTGGCTGATCGGACCCCATGTGCACTGGTATGCCCGCTTTAATGTGCTGCTGAATGTTCTGATCGCGTGGGTGATCTACTTCTTCAGCCGTCGCCTGACGCGTCTCACAAATACCCGGACCGCTCGCTTCGTCGGACAGGGCGTCGGTCTCCTCACCGGGGGACTGTATCTGCAGTCCCATTTTGCGGCCTATCAGATTGCACAGGTGCTCGGACTTCTCGAATCCCTCGCGCTTCTGCTCGCACTTCTGACGCTCTGGGGGCTGTTTGATTACCTGGAGGGCCGAGGGAAAGGCGCCTATCTTCGTGCCTGCCTCAGCTTTTTTCTCGTGATCTTCACCCATGAGCGCTACATCGCGCTGGCACCGCTCTTTTACCTCGCGGTCTTCATGCACTGGAGAAATCAGCGGCGGATTTATAAAGCCTATGGAGCTGCAGCCATGGATTCAGACGGTCGACCGATGGAGACGGGGAAGACTTCGTCGCAGAAGCGGGAGCGGAGGAAGAACGGGGCTTCCGACACGCTTCACAGAGAGCGCATCGGTGCACCGCTGTGGGAGCTTCTTCTGCCTGCGCTGATCCTTCTCCTCTTCTTTGCGGTTCGCATGGCCGTGGCCGGGGAGGCCATTCCGGTCGGGACGGCCGGCACGAAGGTGCAGGATACCTTCTCGCTTTCGCAGGCCATCGGCTTCGCATGGACACAGGTCGCCTATATTTTCGGAATCAATGCCGGACACGCGATCTACTGTGGCGTTTCCTTTCTGGATTCGCCACGCTGGGTATGGCTTCTCATTGGCGGCAGCTGGCTCTGCCTTCTCGGGATGCTCATCCTTTATGGGCGGAATGCGTGGCAGAGAGGCCACATTACCCCACGGCTCCTCGGGGAGCATCTTCTGTTCATCGGCTTTATCGGGCTCTGTATTGGCTCCAGCTCGATTACGATTCGCCTCGAAACGAGATGGGTCTATGTCAGCTATACGGCGGCGCTTCTGTATCTGTCCTTTCTGCTGGGCGAGCTCGCAAAGGGACACGTAGCGCAGGAAACGACGGAGCCGCGAGTGCTGAACATGGAAACTGTGCAGGGGCTGCGAACGCGTGCGGCAGTACAGCGCAGGCGGGAAATGGAAGATGCGGAGAGGAAGAAGGCGTGCCTTCGTCGGATCCTTCCGTTTTCTGTTCTCTTTCTTCTCTATGGCCTCGTGATGACACCGGTGGAGCACTTCGATCGGGAGCATTATGACAATATCTTTTTCTTCTTTGACCAGGATCGGGTGAATTCCCTCGCGGCATGCACCATCGATGCGGTCGGTGCGGAAAACTTCCTGGGAAAGAAGCAGGTGTATATTTTTTATAATTACTATGAGATGACGGACTTCTACGCGGAATATTTCTATAAGCCCTTTGATCCGGAGAAGACGGGACAGGGGACAGAAATTCATTTCATCAACCGTGTGGAGGATCTTCCGGCCGATGCAAGTGAAGAAAACAGCATGGTCCTCATGGAGCAGGGAAATCGTGGGTACCTGGACGTGACCGCCCAGGCATTCGGAAAGGCAGCATGGGATGAACTCAGTGAAGCATAGAGCCGAGGCCTTCGATCCGACACGGACGAACGCACGAGGAAAAACGACAGGGGACGGCGGAGAGAAAACGCAGCGCTGCATCCCGAAAGAGAAGATGGGCGGCGGTGCGTCGGCCACGGGCCGCGGATACCGTACGCGAAGGGACGCGGGAAGAAGTGTGCTTCTGTACCTTCTTCCAGTGCTGGGGACGCTGTGCCTCGGGGGGTATGTGCTGCAGGCCTCGGTGGATGTGGTCTATTCTGATTACATTCGCCTCATCAACAGCTACCTGCCGGATCCGCTGGCACCGGAGCACTTTTTCGTTCCGGATATTCTGACGCGGATTCCGATCACCTACCTGATCCGTTTTCTGAACATCCACCTGTTCGGCTTTTCCGTCCACTTCGATCGTGCGCTGAGCCTTCTCGGACTGCTTCTTCTCATGCTGAGCGTGAGCGCCTATCTTCGGCGGGAGCGGGCCGGCATCCTCACGGTGCTCGCCGTGATGCTCCTCGGCTTCAGCCTCGATAAGTGGGAGCTTCTCCTCAATGGCTCCGGCTGTGCGCATTTTCTGAGCTATGGGCTCTTTTTCTACCATTATCTCGTACTGGAGCGGGCGTTCACTGGAACCGAAAAGCCGGGGGATGAGCGGCGGCTGGTTCTTCTGCCATGGCTCGCACTGCTCGTGGCCGGTCCGTACCTCGTGCAGTATGCGGTGACCCTCCTCCTGGCCTATGGCTACCTCGCGGTTCTTCACAACCGACAGCTGAAGGCACGGAGACTTTCGGGCTACGCGCTCTCGGCACTGCTGCCGCTGATACTGTATCTTATGAGCAATGCCTCCGCCACATACGACTATGTCGGGACGAAAGACATTGGCCTCCTTACGGTTCTGCAGCAGCATCTGGGCTTTTCACTTCGCTTCCTGCTGGATGGCTTTGCGAGCACACTGGTTTCCGGTTCTGTGCTCGAGGATTTCCTTGCAGCCGGACACATCCAGTATCGCGAAATCTATCTGCTGGGAGCACTCGTGATTCTGCTCTATCTGCTGGCGCTTGGCCTTTACTTCCGTACTGGACAGTATCGTCGGACGATCTTTCCGATGCTTCTCCTCGTGAGCGGCGCGGGAAGTCATGTGCTGGTGTTTCTGTCCCGCTACATTTACTTTACGGAAACCTATGCATGGCAGAGCCGCTATGGGCTTCAGTACCTGCCGGGCACGCTGGGACTTCTGCTGATCTATGGATATGCCGCGCGCGTCTTCCGGGCACAGCATGAAAAACGTGTGGCCACACGGGCGGGGCTGGTGCTGTCCATTTTCGTGCTTCTTTCCTTCATGGGAGCGAGCTGTTATACTGATAAGCGGGAAATGGACGTTGCGCCATTCCGAAAGATGTACTTTGAAACCATCGCGGAGTCCGCACGAAACTATGAAAATCTGAGCGATGACGAGCTCAATGTGATATTTGAATACCATCACGGTGCCGGCAAGGTACGGCATGCACTGGATATTTTAAAGGAAAACCACTGGAACGTTTTCCGGGAGTGATTATGAAAGTTCTTATTTTAGCAGGCGGGTTCGGTACCCGCATTTCAGAGGAGTCGCATCTTCGTCCGAAGCCAATGATCGAAATCGGAGAGATGCCGATTCTCTGGCACATCATGAAGTACTATTCGAGCTATGGCTACAATGATTTCATCATTCTGGCGGGCTACAAGCAGTATGTGATCAAGGAATATTTCGCAAACTACTTCCTGCATAATTCAGATGTGACCTTCGATCTCAGCAACAATCAGATGGAGGTTCACAACAATATGAATGAGCCATGGCGGGTGACCATCGTCGACACCGGGCTCAATACCATGACGGGCGGACGCATCAAGCGCGTCCAGAAGTATGTGGGTGAGGAGCCATTCATGCTGACCTATGGGGACGGCGTATCGAACGTCGACCTCGATGCACTGGTGAAATTTCATCAGTCCCATGGAAAGACGGCCACGATTACGACGGTGTCGCTCGCACAGCAGAAGGGCGTGCTGGACATCGATGAGCATAATCAGATCCGTGCCTTCCGCGAGAAGGAGCGTGAGGACGGTGCCATCATCAACGGCGGCTTCATGGTCTTTCAGCCGGAGATCTTCAACTATCTTACGGATGACCGCTGTGTGCTCGAGCAGGAGCCGATGCATCGCCTCGCCGCCGACGGGGAGCTCATGAGCTTCTACCATGCCGGCTTCTGGCAGTGCATGGATACACAACGGGAGAAAAAGCTTCTCGAAGACCTCTGGGCCAGTGGCAAGGCTCCATGGAAGCGCTGGAACGATATCTCATAGAGCAGAGCTCTGTGCCCGAAGGGCTAAACGCGGGCATCCATGGCCCGAGTTCAGGGCT
>ERZ808246.2525-NODE-2525-length-11403-cov-2.610063_pt1 | contig 11403 bp, 12 predicted proteins | sample MGYA00521083_ERZ808246 | MGnify/ENA primary metagenome ERZ808246 (study PRJEB31516, sample SAMN03275577) | gut metagenome | biome: mammalia-associated habitat; material: feces | host: Papio cynocephalus | place: Kenya | collected 2012-07-07 ...
GGAGTAAATACTAATGATAATGAGCTAAAAGAATTTATAGAAGTGCAATATAATAATTTACTTGAGGATAAAGAAAAAGTAAGGGATGGTGGTAAGTTATATACTAGAGTAGCAAACTTATTAACTAATAACTCAGTAATAAATAAGTCCGCTAGTGAAATGAGTGATAAAGAATTATTAACTTTCATAACCAGATATATATCCGTACCATTACCTCCTCCTATTAAGCAAGAGGATTTTAATAGCTTAGTAAAAGTAGGTATTAATGAGGATAATAGAGAAGCTTTATGGAGGTTAGCAGTCAATTATGATAAAAAGATGGACTTTACTTTAATTGAAGATTATTTTATTGAGAAAAGAGATAGTTACTACTTAATAGAATTAATTAGTGCTACTGATAGTGTTAATTTAGATAATTTAGTTGGCAGAGTAGTAGCCACGAATGATAGAGAGTTTATGATTGATTTAGCAAATAGATCATTAGAATTAAGTATATTTGATAAAGAAGATATTGATAAAATAAAAGAAAAATATAATTTATAATAGGGAGGTATATAATGAGATTAGCAGTATTTACAGATATTCATGGTAATTTAGAAGCTTTAAAGGCTATTATTAATGATATAAAATCTAAGAATGTAGACGAAATAATATGCCTAGGAGATACAATAGGATTAGGATCAGAATCTAAAGAATGTCTTGATCTAATAATAGAAAACAATATTAAAATGGTTCTAGGTAATCATGAATTATGTGCTTTATATGGTACTGATATTGATAGTAGTATAAATAGTAAAGTACAAAAAGAACATTATAAATGGATAAGAGAATCTTTAACTACTAAAGAGATAGACTTTCTAAAGAAATGTCCTCTTTATTATGAATGCAATATAAGTTATGATAATATAATAAAAAATAGAAAGATAATATTTAGTCATTATCTACTAGAGGATACTAGTAAATTATATCCTTTTGAGAGGAATAATCTAAGAAATGATGTTAATTTATGGATCAAGTATAATAATGAAGATATAACATATATAGTAGGTCATTTGCATAAATCATTTAATGAAAATGAAGTAGATGGAATAAGCGAAGATTATATAGAAGCCATAGATGAACTGACTAACATCTTCGTTCTTGATAGTGGTGGTTGTACTATAGATAATAATACTTCTTATATGTTAATAGATATAAATAAGAGTTTAAAGTTTAGTAAAATAAATATAACATATGATTATAATAAGTTTATAAATAAAGAATTAGAAAGAAAATTTCCTGATAAAGAAACAATATTAAAATTATTCTATGGTATTAATAAATAAATAATTAATATTATATAATATGAATGATAGACTAGATAAGTTAGAAGATATAAAAGAAGAAAACTTAATATGGATAATATATATAATAATAATTATTCTAAGTTATTATGCTAATAGTAAAGAAAAGAAATATCTATTATATAATGACGAAGAAGCAAGAAGAGAATATCAAAGTCTACTTATATTGATATTTAGTATATTAGTAGTAATTTATTATCATTTTACTAAAAGTAGTTATGAAGATGTCTTAGAATTAAATAGTAGTGACACCAACAAGAAGATAATACTTACTAAAGCATCATTTATAGGATCATTATTAGTACTAATTAGTGGTATTATTTTCTTAACAATAGCAATTAATGATGAGAATATAGATGTAGAACTAGCCTTCAACTAAGGCTTGTTTTTTTCTTGATATTTGATATAATAATATTATAGAAAGAGGTAGAAAAATGCAACGCGAATTAAAAGAATTGTTGGAGAAATGCAAATTAAGGGAATTATTAGATAAATATGTAGCAGAATATAAAGAATTAAAAGATATTTATAATGATAATGTGACTAAGTGTGAATTATATAAGGAATTAGTTTCATGTTTTAAAACAGAAGAAAGTATTTTTGATAATAAGTTTTCAATAGTAATTTTGTTAGAAAGTATATATAATGATCAAATATATGAAAAAGAATTTTATAGTTTGTTATATAAATTAGAAAAAAGTGAATATAATAGTAAGAATGAAATAAGATCATTCCTTACAATGATTGATAGAGATTATAATAGAATTGCTAAAGAAACAATAAGTTTAAAAAATAGAATAAATAGAAATAGAAAAATAGTTAGTTCTGCTAGAAGAGCTAGATTATCTTTTAAATATAATAGTCCAATAGAAGATACAAAATATGTAGTGGGTGATTTAAGAAAAATAATAGACTATTATGAGCTTTCTGGTGAAATAACCGCTAAAGATGTGTTAAAGTGTATTAATTTTTTAGACTTTTATAATCGTATCATTATTTCTACTAGCAAAAAAGGTAATAAAAAAGAAGAAGAGTATACTAATAGAATGTATAATGAAATACCAAATATTTTAGATGCCGGCTACGAAGTAATTGAAGAACCGGAAGTAGATATATTAAGAAAAGCGACTTTAAATAGAATGGTTGAAGAAATTACTAATACATTAAGATGTACCAAAAAAGATAAGATATTAGAATATCTTGAAAGTTATGAAAAATATGAATTAAATAATAATGAATATAACTATGTTATTATTAATGTACTTAATAATTTTAATGACGAATTAATATCTTATTATCAATTATTACTTGATAAAGAAACTTATTCTAGAATTGGTAATAGAAAAGAGATTATTGAAGATTATTATACAGAATTATTTAGTAGTAAGAGATTATTATAATAAATATAACGAAGTTGTAATAGATGAAGAAGACATTGCCTTAACTGATGAAGAAATTCAAGATGAATTACAAGGCGAAAAAAAATTAATTTTTTCTACATCACTTGTTAATCCCACTAAAGCAAAAATAATTGGGGATATGGATAATGTACCTTATGAATACTATGATACAGCATTAGAATTAATTAATAATTTTATAAATGGTCAAAGTGCTAATGGTGAAGTAAAACATTTAAAAAATAATAGAAAGTTAATAGGATTTATGGAACTTAAATATGATCAAGTAAGAATAGTATTTAAACATATTAAAGATAATATTTATAATGTAGTAGGAGTATTTGCCAAAAAGGCCAACAATGATATGACCATGTACCAAATTATGGCAAATAGAATGATACCTGATGTTAGTACTGAAGAAAAATTAAATAAGCAATTGGAATTAGGTGAAATCACTATTAAACAACTTACTGATTTAGTTAAAACAAAAAGTAGAAAAGGTACTAGATAATGGCATCTTCAGTAATACACATATGTGTAGCAAATGAAATAAATAAAACTATTAAAAGAGATAGTAGAAGATTACTTATAGGAACTATTGCTCCGGATATTTCTAAATTACTGGGAGAGTCTAAATTTTATAGTCATTTTCTAGATAGTCCTAATAATAATATTCCAAATATAAATAAATTTTTAGATAAGTATGGTAATTACTTAGATGATGATTTTGTATTAGGCTATTATATACATCTATATACTGATTATTTATGGTTTAAATATTTCATACCTAAAATTATTGAAGGGAATTATATCAGAGAGTTAGATGGAACATTTGTAAAATATACTGAGAAATCTTTTACACATTATGTTTATAATGATTATTCAAATATGAATATTCAGTTAATAAATAAGTATAATTTTCCTATGAAAATATTTTATGAAGATATACCTCATATACCAAATATAATTAGTGAAATACCTATGAATAGATTAGATTTAATAGTAAATAAAACAGGAGTTTTAATTGAAGAGGCTAAAAAAGGTAAAAAATATTTATTTAAGATAGATGATATTAATACTTTTATAGATAATTCTAAAGAAATAATATTAAAGGAGTTAGATAATGTTTATGAGAAATGTTAAATTAATAATTATAATAGGAGTCCTTCTTATTAGTGGGTGCACTAAAGAAAAAAATGTAATAGAAGATAATAAAGAACCTATAGTCAAAGAAGAAGTAAAAGATACATATGTCGATGATAATCCTATTAAATTAGGAATATTCTTAAGTAATAATAATTATTATAATAAAGAAGTAATTGAAGATACCTATTATGCTAGTTTTAATAATGGGGTAGATATAGCTTCATTTGAAGTATTTCTAACTGATGATAAAGTAATAAATGGTACTAAGTTTAAAGATACATGGCAAAAGTATTATGATAAATATGAAGATATTAGTAAATATAAAATAGGGTATAACATTGGATACACATTAAAAGATGGTACTTCAAATGATAGTACCTTCTTAGAACCAGATATTTTTAGATATAGCAAATACTTTTATATTTACTTCTATGATGATGTAAATGCTCCAAACGGCTTCTACAGTCATTTAGAAAGTACAAATGATAACACTCTTATGACTTCAGTTAAATTATATGCTGTAGGTGAAATAGATGAAGTAGAGAGTATTACTTTAACAGCCTTTACCTATAATGAAGATGATTTTGATAAAGATAATAATTACCGAGGTAATTCAAAGTATACAATTAATATAAAAAGGAAATAGACTAACCATCTATTTCCTTTAATAAATTCTTAGCAAAGTATGCTACTACTAAATCATATTCTTTATCATCATCTAAACCAATATAGTAATTTTCACCATCTTTAGTAATAGTCTTTCTAAAACAAATATCGGTGTTATCATTAACATTGGCAAACATAGTATATAAAATATCATTTATCATTTCATTTTTAACTATTGCATACTCAATTCCATTATCTAAAACTATTGTATCCATATTATTTCCCTTTCGCATCTTTTATAACTTTTTGCATTATTTGATCGATTGTTCCATTACGGTATGAATTAACTAATTCTTGCTCAGCATATTTTTTAAATTCTAAGCCACTTGCTAGTCCACCTTGACTATATAAGCCATTAATGTTACATAATTGTTCTAGCCCAGTATAATTGTAAGTTCCACCATCATAACTTGATCCCTTAATCAATTTTTCATATTCATCATGACTAGCACCCAATCTATCATCTTTTGCATTTTTTACTGCTTCATTAAGAACAGTACCATAAACATAATATTCTCCTAGTGAAGCATCTACTAGTCCAAGTTTGCTATAGTCTTCGATTGTATTACCTTGGTTTATAGTTACAAGCCCATTTTCATCAACATTAACAAGTCCAGCTTCTTCCAAGTTTTCGGTAGCTACTTCTGTAACAATTCCAGTAGCAGCCCTTAAATCGTTAGTATATTCAATATTTTCCTTTAGTTTAGGAACAATTTTAATACCAGCAGCACCTAAAATTAATGTAGCTACTAAAATCCAAGGTAAAGCATTTTGCATTGCATTTTTCCTTGCATTTTTATGGCTAGTTTTCTTATCATTACCAATTGAAGTTTCTCTTCTTCTTTCAGCATTTTCTCTTAGCATTCTTTCTAATTGAACATCATCATATTTATAATTATCCATTATTTATTACCTCCTATGATAAATATATATTATTTTTAATCTAAAGTCAATAAAACTTGACATTATTTACATAATTATAATAATAAAAAAGTAATAGATTTCTCCATTACTTTAATATTAATTTATTATCTTGAAAATCTATAGTGATAGTACTACCAAATTTAACTTTGTCATTAATGATAGCATTAGCAATTAAAGTTTCAACATTTCTTTGAACGAATCTCTTAATAGGTCTTGCACCATATTTCTCATCATATGCTGAATCAATAATATACCTTCTAGCAGACTCTGTTACTACTAAGTGTAAATTCTTATCTTTAAGTCTATCTTCAGTATCAATAATAATCTTATCTAAAATATCATTAACTACTTCTTTAGATAAAGAATTAAAGACTATTATTTCATCAATACGATTTATAAACTCAGGTTTAAATGTACTCTTAAGTTCATTCATAACTAATTCACTACTATTAGAAGTATTTTCTAGAATATATTCACTACCTAAGTTAGAAGTCATAATGATAATAGTATTTTTAAAGTCTACTGTTCTACCTTGACCATCAGTAATTCTACCATCATCTAGTATTTGAAGTAAAACATTAAATATATCTTTATGAGCTTTTTCTATTTCATCAAATAAGATAATAGAGTAGGGATTTCTTCTTACAGCCTCAGTTAATTGGCCACCTTCATCATATCCAACATATCCTGGAGGAGCTCCAATTAATCTAGCAACAGAATGACTTTCCATATATTCAGACATATCAATTCTAATCATATGTCTTTCATCATCAAATAACTCATAGGCAAGAGTTCTAGCTACTTCAGTTTTACCGACACCAGTAGGACCTAAAAAGATAAATGAACCAATAGGTCTATTAGGATCTTTAATACCTGCTCTGGCACGAATAATAGCTTCTGATACTAAGTGAATAGCGGCATCTTGTCCTTTAACTCTTTTCTTCATATTTTCTTCTAAGTGAAGTAATTTTTCTCTTTCTCCACCAACTAATTTAGATATTGGTATATTGGTCCATTTAGATATAATAGCCGCTACTGATTCTTCGTCAACAGTATCAGATAATATTTCTGATTTATTGATTTTTTCTAGTTCAGCAAGTTCTTTCTCTAATCTAGGAATAGTACCATGTCTTAATTTAGCAGCAGTCTCTAAGTCATAGTTATTTTCAGCTTTCTCTAAAGCAAAATTAGCAGAATCTATTTCTTCTTTCTTTTTACTAATCTTAGTATTAACTGACTTTTCTTCTTCCCATCTATTTTTTAGGTCTTTTTCTTTCTCTTTAAGACTAAATAACTCTTTATCAATATTCTCAATTCTATTCTTAGAAATATCGTCTTTCTCTTTCTTTAGAGCTTCTTTTTCTATTTCTAGCCTCATAATATTTCTTTCTAAGTTATCTAGTTCAGTAGGAACTGATTCCATTTGTACTTTTATAGTAGCAGCGGCTTCATCGATTAAGTCAATAGCTTTATCTGGTAAGAATCTATCAGTAATATATCTATCTGATAGGGTGGCTGCCGCTACTAAAGCTTTATCTTTGATATTTACACCATGAAATACTTCAAACTTAGGTTTTAGTCCTCTAAGAATAGTAATGGTATCTAAGACATTTGGTTCTTTTACTAATACTTTTTGGAATCTTCTTTCTAGAGCAGCATCTTTTTCAATATATTTACGATACTCATTTAAAGTAGTAGCACCAATACAATGAACTTCACCACGGGCTAGCATAGGTTTTAACATATTACCAGCATCCATAGCACCTTCTAGAGCACCTGCTCCTACTATCATGTGTATTTCGTCGATAAACATAATGATTTCTCCGTCAGAATCTTTTACTTCTTTTAGAACAGCTTTTAGTCTTTCTTCAAATTCACCACGGTATTTAGCACCTGCTACTAGAGCACCCATATCTAGTTCCCAAATACTTTTATTCTTTAGGCTATTAGGAACATCTCCTTTTATTATTCTAGTAGCTAGTCCTTCCACAATAGCGGTTTTACCAACACCTGGTTCACCAATTAATACAGGATTATTTTTTGTTTTTCTAGATAATATTCTAGTTATACTTCTTATTTCATCATCACGACCGATAACAGGATCTATCTTTCCATCTTTAGCGGCCTTGGTAATATCACGACCATATTTTTCTAATGGTTTTTGTAGATTTTCTTCATATGGATTATTCATATTCATATTTATCATCCTCCTTTTTATACACCTATATTATAGCACTATTTTAGCAATTGTCAATAGAGATTGCTAAAATAATTTTATTTCTTTTTCATAGCCTCTATAACCTTAAGTAAACTTAAGTTTTCCGAGGTATTTTTATGCCCGAGGTCATAAAAATAATAAATTTTTAATAATTATCACAAATAGAGGTAAAAACCAAATGTAAAAGTGTATTAATATATGAAGGAGGTAATAGATATGACTTAGAAATAATCTATTTAGAGAATAACTAGGAGTAAAATGTGAAGAAAGAAGGAATAAATGAACACAGTAATGAAAACAAGAGTAGTACCAGTATATTATGATCGAGCGTGCAAAGTAATATTTAGTGAAAATAGAGATGTTTTAATTAAATTTTTAAGTGAATTATTACATAGAAATATAGATAGTAATGCTAAGATTATAATAGGAAAGGAAGCAGTAGGCAAGTATATAAATGGTAAAACTTTTAGACATGATATGATTATATCCATTAATGATAAAGAGTTTATATGTTTTGAGATGAATGCTAATAAGTATGCTTATTCTATAAATAGAAATTTTATTTATTTGATAGATTATTTATTATCAAAATTACCAAAGAATATAAAGGTAGCAGATCTAAATGATTATAGAGTAGAGTTATTAAACTTAAATATGTTTGGTAATGCAAGTGATGAAGTCCTAGAAGAAGCAACATTAGAATATTCGCATAGTAAAAGAAAGGCTACTGAAATGATTAAGATAATCGATTTTAATATTGCTAAATGCTATGATATGATGTATAATGAAGATGTAGAAAAAAGCAAAATAATTAGATGGGGAAGTATCTTTAAAGCAGAAACCATCGAAGAAATATCAGATTTATTAGGAGATGATTTATTAACTATGGAAGAGAAAGAAAGATTTTTAAATAGCATTAGAGCAGTAAATGGTGATGAAGAAATAGTTGCAGCATATCGTAACGAAAGAAATGAAAGATGGAAAAGGGAGAGCATTGAAAACGGTCTAAGAGAAGAAGGCAAAGAAGAAAATACTATTTCTATTATAAAGAGCATGCTAAGTGAAAAAATAGATTATAATACTATTTCAAAAGTAACTGGTAAAACAATTGAAGAAATAAAAGAAATAGAAAATAATATGTAATTAGATGACTGCAGTATGGTAAAGTACTGCAGTTATTTATATATTTTTAGACATAAAATTGCAAAAAAATTAAATAGTGAATAAAAAATATATACTTTTTTTTTATTTTTTGTTATAATTAAATTGTATCATTTTAGGGAGAGTCGATATCGTGAAGAAAATATATACTGCTATTGACATTGGATCTGATACAATTAAATTCGTAGTGGGAGAGTATTTTAAAAATAAATTAAATATTCTTGCTACTTATGAACAAAAAGCAAAAGGAATAAGAAAAGGTTTAATTGTTGATCCCAATTTAGCTATTAACTCTATTAAAGATGGAATTAAAGAAATAAATAATAATTTAGGCATTGATATAAAAAAAGTAATAGTAGGAGTACCTAGTTATAATGCTAAGTTTATGTTTGTTACTAGTGAAATAGAAATAACTGGAGATGTTATAACAACAGATGATGTAAATAATCTTATAAAAGCTTCAGTATATTCTAAAGTAGAACAAGATTATGAACTTATTACAGTATTACCATTAACTTTCTTAATAGATGGTGAAAAAGAGAGTAAAGTTGTAGGTAAAGCAGGTAATAAACTAGAAATAAAAGGAATTATGATTACTGCTCCAAAGAAGAATGTCTATTCAGTACTTTCTGTTATGGAAGGGGCTGGATTAGAAGTAGTAGATATTACTGTATCGGCTTTAGGAGATTATTATGAAGTAAGAAATGATAATTTAGATAAGAGCATAGGAGCTATTATTAATTTAGGACATGAAACCACTAATGTATCAGTATTTAATAGGGGTAAACTTATGAATACCGAAACAATTCAATTAGGAGGAATTAATGTTGATAAAGATTTAGCCTATATGTTTAATATAAATATATTTGATGCAAGAGAAATAAAAGAGAAGTTTGCATCTAGTCATAAGAGATTCATAGCATTAAATGATGTATATGAGGTTAAGAATACCGCTGGTGAAGTAATTAAACTTAATCAAATAGAAGTAACTGAGATAGTTATGGATAGATTAGCAGAGTTACTTAGACTAGCCCAGAAACAAATATTACTATTGACAAAACAAAATATTTCTTATATAGTAATAACTGGAGGATTAACCGAAATAAGAGCATTTAAAAATTTAGTCTATGAAATTTTAGGAAAAGATGTTATAATATATACAGAAGATACTCTTGGAGCAAGAAATAATAAATATACGACTTCAATTGGAATGATAAAATACTTTATTGATAAGATGGAAGTTAGAGGCAAAGAGTATTCGATGATAGATGAGCAAGATGAAGAGTTACTAATAAATCCAAATAATAAGAATACAAAGGGGAAAGCTGGTATTACCAAAATATTTGGAAATTTTATTGGAACTAAGGAGGATTAAAAATGAATAATATGTTTGGTTTAGAAATGGATCAGTTAGCAAAAATAAAAGTAATTGGAGTAGGTGGGGGCGGTTGCAACGCTGTAAACAGAATGATAGAATCAGGGCTTAAAGGCGTTGAGTTTATAGTGGCTAATACTGACCTTCAAGTTTTAAATAATTCTCTAGCTCCAATTAAACTACAAATAGGTAGAGAATTAACAGATGGATTAGGAGCAGGAGCAAATCCAGAAATAGGTAGAGAAGCTGCTCTTGAATCAAAAGGAGAAATAGAAGAAGCAATTAAAGGTGCTGATATGGTCTTCATTACATGTGGTATGGGTGGAGGAACAGGTACTGGTGCTGCTCCAGTAATTGCTGAAATAAGTCAAGATCTAGGAGCATTAACCGTAGGTATTGTTACCAAACCATTTAGTTTTGAAGGTAAAAAGAGAATGAGTCAAGCCGTGTCAGGACTTGACGAATTAAAGAAACACGTTGATACTTTAATTGTAATACCTAATGATAGATTAAGAGAATTAATAGATAAGAGTACACCAATGCTTGAAGCATTTAGAGAAGTAGATAATGTACTACATAGAGGTGTACAATCAATATCTGATTTAATTGCAGTATCAGGTTTAGTTAACCTTGACTTTGCCGATGTAAAAGCAATTATGAAAGATAGAGGTAATGCATTAATTGGTATTGGCGTAGGTTCTGGAGAAAACAGAGCAACAGATGCTGCTAAACAAGCTGTATCTTCACCACTACTTGAAACATCAATAAATGGTGCAACAGATGCTATTATAAATGTAACTGGTGGTGCTTCACTTACATTATTTGAAGTAGAAGAAGCCGCTGAAGTAATTAGAACTGCCGCTAATACAGATATAAATACTATCTTTGGAGCAGTAATTAATGAAAACTTAAATGATGAAGTAATCGTTACAGTAATAGCAACAGGATTTGAAAATCAAAGCGAACCACTATACCATAGTTTTAACTCAACTAGAAGAGAAGATATCTTTAGAGAAGGAACTAGTGATATAGATATCGATAATGATTTAGATATTCCACCATTCTTAAGAGATAGAGATAATTATTAGAAAGGAGGCCCTCTTATGATTAATGTAGTAAATAAACAAGTTAACACTAAGTTAATTGGGGGGGGGGGTTCAAATCTAACCTAAA
>ERZ808246.2526-NODE-2526-length-11402-cov-3.155019_pt1 | contig 11402 bp, 7 predicted proteins | sample MGYA00521083_ERZ808246 | MGnify/ENA primary metagenome ERZ808246 (study PRJEB31516, sample SAMN03275577) | gut metagenome | biome: mammalia-associated habitat; material: feces | host: Papio cynocephalus | place: Kenya | collected 2012-07-07 ...
TTCGTGACTATGTGGTGCCATCCCCCCACAGGACGCGCCGACCTGCCCTGGGCACGCTCTTCCTCCCTTGCTTGGCACTGGAGAAAGGCAACAAAAAGTCCCTGCCTCCACAAAGGGGCAGGGACGCTATCGTCACTATTAAAATTTCTGAAAATAGGGCATACATCACCGCGCAGACCGTGTAATTCAGGATAACCATGAGTCTTTCCGGGAATGCGGCACACAAAGCTTCTCACTTCTTCAGCACTTCCGCAGAACGAAGACTATGCGATCTGCCGATTCCGTCACAGCAGCTTCCAAAGCTCGGGTGCCGTAGGGGTCTCATCCGCCCTCACTTCTTCAGCACTTCCGCAAGCTTCCACAGTAAGGCGTGGATGTCAAATGGCTTTGCGATGTGGCCATTCATGCCGGCGGCAAGGGCATTTTCCTTATCCTCGGCAAAGGCGTTTGCGGTCATGGCGAGGATCGGGATCTGTGCTTTCACCGGATCCGAAAGGGCCCGGATGCGGCGGGTGGCTTCATAGCCATCCATGACCGGCATCTGAATATCCATGAGGATCAGGTCATACTGGTCCGGCGTGGCCGCTTCCATCTTCTGAAGCGCCACCTCGCCATTTTCTGCCGAATCGACCAGGAAGCCAGCTTCCTGCAGCACCGTGGATGTGATTTCGAGATTCAGCTCATTGTCCTCGACGACGAGCACCTTCGTGCCTGCAAAATCCGGCTCCTCCACGGGCTTTGACTGTGCGCTGTCGCCTCGGAAGGCATGGCTCAGCACCGTGCGAAGCTCCGACATGAAGAGCGGCTTCGCGCAGAAGGCGGTAACGCCCGCGGCACGGGCCTCCAGCTCGATGTCTGTCCAGTCATACGCTGTCAGGATGATAATCGGAGTATCATCACCGATCACGCGTCGTACCTGCCGCACCACCTCGATGCCATTCATATCCGGCATCAGCCAGTCAATGATATACGCACTGAAGGAGTCATTCTGCTCATAGGCATCCTTCGCGCGAATCACTGCCTCCTTACCGGAAATCGTCCAGTCTGGCCGCATGCCAATGGAGCGAAGCATCTTCGAAATATTGAGGCAGGTATCCGTATCGTCATCCGCCACCAGTGCACGAAGTCCCTCGAGCTCCGGAATGGCCTTCAGGCTCTGCTGCTCCTTTCCCAGTGGGAAGCGCAGGCTGACCGTGAATTCCGATCCCTTCCCCACTTCACTCTGCACGGTAATCGTACCGTTCATCATGTCGACGAGGCGCTTCGTGATCGCCATGCCGAGTCCAGTGCCCTGGATCCGACTGACGGTTGCACTCTGCTCCCGGGAGAACTGCTCGAAAATATGCTTCTGGAATTCCTCACTCATGCCGATTCCATTGTCCCGAATATGGAACTCGTAGTCGGCAAAGCCCGTCGGCGAGGTGTTCTTCTGCACGATGCGAAGTGTGATCATGCCACCCGTCGGCGTGAATTTCACTGCATTGGACAGAATGTTCAGCAGCACCTGATTCAGTCTGAGTGGATCGCCAATGATGTTTTCATCCGTCACATCCATCGTATCAATGAACAGCGACAGCCGTTTCGAGGCAATGTTCGACTGGATAATGTCACGGATATCGTGGACGATATCTGGAAGATTCATCTGCTTCAGCTCGAGCGATACCTTGCCACTCTCGATGCGGCTCATGTCGAGCACATCATTGATGAGGGACAGGAGATGCTGACTCGCGGTCGAAATCTTCTTGAGATAATCCACCACCTGCTCCGGATGGTCAATGTGCGTAGCCGCAAGCGAGGTGTAGCCAATGATTGCATTCATCGGCGTCCGGATGTCGTGGGACATATTGAAGAGGAATTCGCGCTTCGCCCGGTTGGCAGCCGCCTCCTGACGAACTGCGATTTCCAGCTCCTGGTTTTTCTTTTCCAGTGCCTCCTGATACGATTTCGCAGCCAGCTCTTCTCTCTTCTTATAGCGCTTATCCGCATTCCAGCGAAGGCCCTGGATCAGCGCCACCACGAGGAAGTAGCAGAACATGACCGTCATCAGATTCGCCATCGTTGAATTATAGAACATGCTCATCGGCACATAGCCATAGAGGGTATAATTCCGTCCCTGCACATACATGCCATAGTAGCGGCTTCGACTCCGAATATCCCGCACACTGGCAATCTTCTCGGCCTGATTTGTAGCGCGAATGGCCTGCAGCATGCTGAGCGATGAAATTTCCTGTCCAATCAGGGAGGTATCGTTCGACGCATCGACCACGCCCTGCCGCACGAGCACGAAGGTACCCATCTGATTCGCATCGTAGCCATTCATCAGGGTCTGCATCGTAAGCTTCGATTTATCCGCAAAGGCGGCATCGGTATGCCGGTAGGCCATCACGATGCCCTCCCCCGAGCGAAGGGCATGCATGGCGAGATCCGTAAAGGAGCCATCCTCGAGCTCCACCCGCTTCACATAGGTCTTTTCTGGATACTCTACAAGCGAAAGATCCGCGATTTCCAGCAGATCCCCCCGAACCGCATCGTAGCCGACGCCATCCTCGGTATACTCTGAGAGCAGCTCGCCCTCCGGATTCAGGACGGAAATGCCCGTCATCCACAGCTTCTCTGCCTCCTTCCGGAGCTCCTCCGGCGTTGCATGCACACTGCAGTCCACAAGTGCATTTACCGCTGCAGACTCTCGAACGAGACTTTTCGCTGCTGCCGTATCGTTGTACTGCTCATAGGCCGTGGTCTGCTTCTTAAAGAAAGCAAAGGTGGCGGCCATACGCTCCTGGCTTTCAAGCTCATCCTGCCGCCGTGAAATGCTGAATACAAGCGTGAGCAGGACGATGCCGAACATGGTGCAGATCAGCAGGAAGGCGCTCGTCGGCAGGCTGCGGTCGCTCCCCTTCTTTTTTAATGCACGCTTATCTTTTGCCCTCAGCATGTCACCGGTCTTTTCCTTCCTGGCCGCTTCCGTGCCTCGCTCCGCGTTGGCCGGAGCACTCGTCTCCTTCGGATGCTTCATATTCTTCATAGGCGTATCATCCTTCAAGTCCGTCTACCTCCAGATAGCTTTTCGGGTTGTCCAGATAGCGTCCGATGATCTCTTCCATCGTTCCAGCCTCACGCATTTCCTTCAGGGTTCGGTTGAGCTCCTGATCGAGCCCACGCGAATCATCGAGACGGAACGCTACGCCGAGTCCCGTCGTAAGCAGTGGCTCCGGCAGGATGCGAAAATGCGCATCGTAGTCCTTCATATACTGGAGAATCGCGGTTTCATGTGCTGCCAGCGCATCCACATAGCCACAGTCCAGTGCCGCATACTGAAGGCTCCGGTTCTCCACACTGACCACATCCCCAAGCGGTGGAATCTCTGGATCCACATGGTTCAGCAGCAGCTCCTCCGGCTTCGTCGTGGTCTGCACGGCGATGGTCCTGCCCCCAAGGTCCTTCACACTCTCGATATCGCTGTCCTCATTGACGGCGATCACCTGACGGCTCACCATATAGGGACCGGCCCAGCGGTACTGGTCCTCTCGTCCATTCATGGAAAAACAGCCCCAGATACAGTCAATCTTCTGGTCCTCCAGAAGCTGGTTCTTCTCCGCCCAGTTGATAATCTGAAAATCTGCCTGATAGCCCATCCGTCGAAAGGCCTCCTCGCCGATCTCAACGTCAATGCCGGTCGGATCCCCGTTTTCATCGAGGTAGGTGAAGGGCGGATAGGTGTCGCTCCCGATGATAAGGGTGGGCAATGCTTCCGTCGTCTGTGTTGTCTTCTGCCGCGCACAGCCCATCAGCGTTGCCGCGCTCAGCAGCAGTGCAAGCAGCACGGTGGTTTTCTTTCTCATGGTTTCCTTTCTGATTTCAATCCACGGTGGCCCGGATCCTTCATTTGTCTTCGACCGGCGGTCCATTTCATATTCCAGGGCGAACCGCCGGGCCCGTCTCAGCCTGAAGTCGCTATGTCAGGTCCTTCTCAGCTCGGGTCCTTCCTTTTTTCCCTTCTCCTGATACATGCGAAGATCCGCCTTACGAATGGCCTCCGCAATCGGGTGCACCCCAACGACGCCTCCGATGGAGACGGAAAGCTGCAGCTCCGGATAGTCCTGGAGATGAATGCTGTTCACCGCGTTTTCAATTTCCTGCATCTTCTTCTGCATTTCCTCCTCCTCGATCTGTGGGAACAGGAGGAGGAATTCATCCCCACCATAACGAATGAGGATATCGCTCTTTCTGGTGCAGTCCATAATGGTGCTTGCAATGCTGCGCAGCACCGCATCACCGGCAATATGTCCGAAGGTATCATTGACCTTCTTAAAATGATCTGCATCAATGACCATCACGCATTCCATGCCTTCAAGGTGCGCGCGGTAGTTTTCAAAGTATCGCCGTGAATAGGCATTCGTCACAGGGTCAATGAAGAATTCCATGTTTTCGCCCTGGCTTCGGTCAAGAAGGAAGCGGGTGCCATTGGCATCAATCCAGCGGCCATCGCTCATCTTGCTCAGCATCTCCAGAACGCAGGCATTGCCATTCAGGTTTACATATTTTGAAAGCACGAAATAAATATCGGTACTCGTAAATTCCAGCTTATTGAGGCTCGTCTTCTGCTGCAGTGCACGACTCGAGGTGCAGTTTGCGCAGGCGCCTGCATTGCCCCAGAATGCCGCACAGTGCTGATCCGAGTGGCGAAGAACGCCCTTCTCATCCAGCTCCAGCACCTCAAGGTTCGTTGGATCCACGAGACGCACGACATCAAATACGGACTTCAGCAGCTTCACATTCTCAAGAAGCGCCGAGGCCCCCTTCTCCCGATCATGAAGAAGCAGCTCTCCCTTATCGGCTGCACTCTGCGGATCGGTCATCTGCCCGACGGCTCCGATGTAGTGCTCCGGCTGCCGGTCAGACCAGAGGGTGCGCACGCGAAGGTCGCACCAGTGGAATTCGTCTCCACATGGGAAAAGAATGCTCATGGAAAACTCCGGGGTCTTCCGGGTCGTGGCATCCATGGCCTCCTGAAGACGCTTGAAATCAGCCTCACTCAGGGACTGGAAGCAGTCCGGATGGCTTACATTCTTCACGCTGTGCCGATACTGCAGTGGCTCATTCCAGTTTGTAATGTTGACGAGCTTTGAAAGCGCATCATACTCAAACTGAATGCCTCCGTTCATCGAGGCGAAGAAGTCCACGCGCTCCTGCATGAGATCAAGGATGTTCTGGGCGCGATCATTGTTCTGAATCTCCGCATGCGCGAGAATTTCATCCGACAGGTGCTTGATATCCATACGATATGGCGTTGCGTCTGCGTCCCGTCCCGTTGCAATGCGAAGCTGCGGCGCCGTATCGAGCAGACACTCGAGCAGCAGTGGATTAAACGCCCCGCACTCTCCGTTCAGGATCATATGGATCGCCGTTTCATGGTCGAAGGCCTTCTTATAGCAGCGCTCACTGGTCAGTGCATCGTAGACATCCGCGAGCGCCACGATCTGCGCCGCAATCGGAATCTGCTCTCCAATCAGTCCATCCGGGTAGCCGTGCCCATCCCAGCGCTCATGATGCCAGCGACAGATTTCGAGGGCATAACGGTACAGCGGCTTGTCCTTTCCGACATTGGTCTCCTCCAGGATGTGGGCACCGGCCGCCGAGTGCGTCTTCATGATCTCGAACTCTTCCTTCGTGAGCTTTCCCGGCTTATTCAGGATTTCCTCTGGAATCGTGATCTTTCCGATGTCATGAAGCGAGGATGCCGTCTTGATGAGGGCAATGTCTTCCTCGGTCAGGTGATACTCCTGCGTCTTCTGTACGAGCTGATGAAGCAGCAGCTCCGTGATGTTTCGAATGTTTCGGATATGATCGCCGCTCTCATGGTTTCGGAGCTCGACGACATTGCTGAGGATATTCACCATGATGGTGTTATTCTCCTCCTTCTCCGCAATCTGATCCGACACCACCTTCATGAGTCGCTTCTGATTTACATAAAGATTCAGCGTATTTTCAACTCTGCGGCGTACAATGTAGATATTGAACGGACGCGGAATGTAGTCCGTAACCCCAAGATCATAGGCATGCTCCATCGATTCCACGGATTCCTCCGCGGTAATCATGATGACCGGCACCTCCCGAATCCAGTGGAAGCGGTTCATCTCCTCCAGCACCTGGAAGCCATTGAGCTCCGGCATATTCACATCAAGGAGCATGAGGTCAATGTCGAGACGCTTCTCCAGTATGCAAAGTGCCTCACGTCCATTCGATGCCTCCACATAATTATACTGGTCGCCCAGCATATCGATCAGCATCATGCGGTTCATTTCCGCATCGTCAACAATCAGAATGGTCTGTCGATTCATGAAGTAATTACTCCTTTACATACATCTATGATCTTCGCCGGCCCGCCGCCCGGGATTTCGTCCGTGCGGCTTCGTCGGTCAATGTCTCTGTCCGGTCCTGCTTTCTTCCGTATCTGGAAGCTTCGCCGGTCAATGTCTCCGTCCGGTCCTGCTTCCTTCCGTATCTGGAAGCAGTCTTGCATAACGCAGTCTCCAGTACAGGCGACTCGCAATCGGACGCTTCACCGTCTGAAGCTTATCCATGAAAAGGTCGATGGTGCGAAGCTCATAGCGCTCGAGCGCCTCCTCCCCATAGATGGCTTTTTCAAACAGGTATACAACTCTAGTATAATCCCCTTCGTTCACATCGGCTAGCTGTTTTGTCACGCTTTCGTCAACTTTCTCGGTGTCAACGGCAAAATGCGCGTCGATGTCACGAAGCATCAGCAGATGATACAGCCATCTTCGGCGAAGCGCAATCCTCGTTTTCGGATCCGCCTTCTGGAAGCGGCGGCGGGCGTTCCACTCTGAAGCGAAGCGAAGCAGCTCGAGAAGGAGGAAGGCGATGAAAAGAAAAATAAGAAGCGCGCTCACGACACCGAGACAGATGCGTCCGATGCTTTCAAGCACCCGCTGCGGAAGGGGCACCTCCTGCTGCGCACTGCTCTCGCCCTCCTGGGACAGGGGATCCGCCCCTGTATCGCTGTTCTCCAGCATGGCGGTTTTCTTCGGTGTCTCCGGAAGGGACACCATTTCCTGCAGCTGTACGGCATCGTAGTAGTACCCTGGGGTCACATCCACCGGCAGCCAGCCAATGCCATCAAAATACACCTCAATCCAGGCGTGGGTATCCTGCCCATTCACATCGACGCTTCCATTTTCGGAGGCACCCAGACGTTCGCCCGGTACATAGTAGCCCTCGACATAGCGGGTGGCAATGCCCTGCAGCCGCAGCGCCTCGGCTGCTGCGGACGCATACATCACTGCATTGCCCGCCTCTTCACCACGAAGGAAGGCGCGGAAGCGGCGATCTCCCGCCGTTTCCTCGGCGCTGCTCTCACCTGCATCCGTCGCTGAGAGAGCAGGATCTCGCGTGTACTTCATGCTCGTGCTAAGCACCTCCCGTACATGGTCAATCGCCGCATAGATGCTGTCCTTCTCGTGTGCCTCGTCGAACCAGAACCGCTGCTCCAGGAGCGGCTTCATTTCGTCCGGCACCACGGTATAGCGGTCGTAGACAAAGCTTCGGTAGACGGCCTCCGCCGAGGCATACTGCTCCTGTGCCTCCGTTTCCGGGTGCTGCACCCAGGCTGCACGGACCGTGAGCTCCGACGGCTTCTCACTGGAGCGTTCCGCCACTGTATAGGCATCGCTTCCATAGAGTCCCGTCACCGTAAAGCGCTGATCCTGCTTCTCGTTCGCGCGGCTGATGCCAATCTTCTTCGTGGAAACCGGGATATAGAAATAGTCCCGGGATGTGCCGACATTCTGAATCAGAAGATGGTTTTCCAGTGGTGCATCCGTTGGATCCGAGAGGGCATAATACTGTGCGCTTTCGGTGAGCGGGTCGAAGCCCTGCGTCTCCAGCCAGGACAGAAGTCCCGCATAGCTTCCACCATAGGCTGCATCTGAAAACGGGATCCAGCAGCCATCCTGATACGCTGCACCGACGAAGCCCCGAAGGTAGAGGTTCTTCTGCTGTTCGCTCTGTACCCGTAGCAGGGTGTCAGTATCCGTATGAAGCATTGCCTCTTCCGCAAGTGCTCCCTCCGGCAGACGCTTTTCCCCATAGCGGATCAGCTGGAGCTCCTGCTGACTCCATGCGCGGAGTGCAGACATCGCCGTCCACTCGCTCGCTGGCAGAAGGGCCGTCATCCCACTGATGGAAAGCACCGCGACCGCAAAAAAGAAGCATGCATGGCGGCTCAGCTTCGCCTGCTCTGTCAGAATGCTGAGACCGATCACGGCACAGGAATACAGCGTATCCGCCCACGGGTTCACCCAGGAAAAGAGATACTGGAGAAGCAGGAGGAGAAGCCCGAGGACAATCCCTGCCGTACGATGCCGATCCCGGACAATCTCCGCGAAGATCCCGCTGAAGCTCATGGCAAGCAGAATAAGAACGGCCTGCAGACTCGACAGAAGCTCTGGTGAGGCATGAAGCTGCCCATCGAAAAGGGCAGACAGCATTGTCAGACTCTCCTCTTCGAGTCCTGGAACGGACAGGAGCGCGAGCCCGCCCTCATACACGGAATTCCAACGTGTAATCAGAATATCCATCCAGAGAAGGACGCCCTGTATGAGCGCCTGTGGGGTAAGCACGAGCAGCGCCAGCCCCCACAGAAGGGTCCGAAGTCCGCGTCGAAGAAGGGTGTTCTCGAGGCCGGACGTCAGCACAAAGAAAAGGCTCGTGCCAAGCGCCGCCGGAATCACCCACGGAAAAGCGAGGGCCGCCGGCTCCGACGAGGCGATGCCCGCGAGTGGCGTCGTCAGCATCCAGCTGGCAGAAAGGGCCAGAAGGAGAAGGATCACCGTCGACCAGATCGAAAATCGGACCCTCGTTGCCTCTTTATTCAGTTTGAGTTCGATTACCATCGGTTCTGGCATGGCTCTCTCCTGTTTTTTTAAGCTTAATCATGAAGCTGAACCGTGTGATCCGCTGTCTGCTCTGCGGGTACGCGCACCTCCGTGCATGCGATTCCAAGCTTCCTGTACTGTACCTGCTGTACGGCATCCTCCGCCGAAAGCACTGTCACGTCGATCTCTCCCTCCAGGGGCCGGAGATCCTCGGAATATGTGCCATCCGCCAGAATAAACAGGCGCGTAAAGCAGCGCGCCATCTGTTCCGCCGAAAAGCTGCGGAGACTTCGCCCACGCTCGAGCGACGCCCGGGTCCGCATCCACTTTTCCATCTGCTGCGCCCACTGTCTCAGGTCGCGGATCTCCTGCACGCTCATACCCTCGGTCGTCAGCAGAAGGAAGCAGAACGGGAGGCCCATCCGAAGAAGCCGTTCGCCCAGTGCACGCGTCAGACTGATGGCGCGATTCCGCTCAGCCAGCGAGGAATCCTCCCCAAAATCCGGCATCAGGGCAAGCTCATAGTACGCCGGATGGCTCGCCTGTCGAAGAATCAGCTCCTCCAGCTTCGAGGAAAGCTTCCAGTGAACGGCACGGAGGTCATCGCCCGGCTGATAGCTTCGAAGATCGAAGACCTCGCTTCGGTCATTTCCCGCCCGATTCTGCTGAAAGCCCTCGCGATCCAGCGTGCCAACTGAAATACCTGAAAGCGTCAGCTCCAGCTTCGTCTCCTCCGGATAGATCAGGGTGCACACCGGTCGAAAGGCGACTCCCTTCACGGAAAACAGTCCCATCAGGTCCACAAGCTTCACTGCACGACAGTGGAACTGCACCTCCCCTGCGAGTGGCACATGGAAGCGGATTTTCTGACCATGCTGTCCATTCTGAATCGGAAACTCGATGTGCTGTAGACTCGTGATGCCAAACATGGTATGCCGCACCTCGATTTCCACTCTCATCGCACCGACGGCAAAAACCGGGCGCTTCGTATTTCCCACAAGCTCAAGGGTCATCTCCTGTCCAACCCTGCCACTGCGTGGCAGCCAGAGCTCGAGCCCCACATAGGAGGCTTCTCTCTGGAGGCAGAGGCGAAGCGCCAGGATCCATACAGCTAAAACGCAAAGCAGCATGGCCGCATAGCGTCCGCTGAAAAGAAAGCTGAAAAGCAGGAGCGTCAGTACCGTCAGCGGAAGCTCGAGTCCATGCCGTTTTTCGGCACTCATCGTGCTCCTGCCTCTGCATCCGGCAGTGTATTCCGTAAAATCTCCGTCAGCACATCCGCAGCATGAACACCATCGATGCGCGCCTGCGGACGAAGCACGAGACGATGGGCACAGACGTCAATGAACACACTTCGGATATCCTCCGGTGTCACATAATTCCGCTCCTCCAGCACCGCATGCGCACGCGCCATACGGACGAGCGCCAGAACGGCACGTGGGGATGCGCCAAGCTCCACCAGCGGATGCTCGCGCGTCGCCTGCGCAAGCCGAGCCGCATAGGTCAGAATCGCCTCCGTCGCCTTCACGGACGACAGGTACTTCTGCACCTCCAGAAGGCTCTCCGGCGTTGCGATGCACTGAAGCTCCTCGAGCGGATTCTGGTAGCGCTGTACCTGCAGAATCTTTACCTGATCCTCGACACTCGGATAGCCGATGGACAGACAGATCATGAAACGATCGAGCTGTGACTCCGGCAGCGGCTGTGTACCGGCCGCCCCGAGCGGGTTCTCCGTTGCAATGCAGATAAACGGGGATGGCAGGGCATGCGTCACACCATCCACTGTCACCTGATGCTCCTCCATCACCTCGAGGAGCGCCGACTGCGTCTTCGGCGAGGTACGGTTCATCTCATCTGCCAGCAGGAGCTGACAGTTGACCGCGCCCTCCCGGTATTCGAAGGCATTCGTTTCCCGGTTAAACATCGTAAAGCCCGTGATATCCGATGGCAGCGTATCTGGTGTGAACTGGATCCGCTTATACTGAAGTCCCAGAACCTTCGAAAAGGACAGGGCCAATGTCGTCTTTCCGACACCTGGGCAGTCCTCCAGAAGGACATGACCACCGGCATAGATGGCCATCAGGACCTTCTCGATGATCTCATCCTTTCCGATGAAGGCCTTTTTCACCTCCGCCACGATCTGTCTCGACTGTTCTATAATCATGTGTCTTTTTCCTCTCTGGACGCCGTCCGTCGTTTTCGGATCTCCGATGGGATACTGCGTTCCATGCTTTCAACTTTTATCGACTCCGCGTCTTCCTCGCTTCGCCGCTTCTTCGCCCGCTTCGTTCTTTTCGCCGTGCGGGCATCGTCCTCTTCCCGCGTGAGTTCCGATGGGGAGGCAAGTGCATCCGTCTCCTTCGGCGTCTCCGAATCGTTCTCCTCTTCTCGTCGATCCTCAGAGCTCGTTTGCTCCTCCTCGTTCTCCTGCTTCGAAGCGCTGTTCTCGTCCGTTTTCGAAATCTCTGAGGACGTGCTGACCGTGTCTTTCTTCGGAAGCTCGGA
>ERZ808246.2527-NODE-2527-length-11401-cov-7.454257_pt1 | contig 11401 bp, 10 predicted proteins | sample MGYA00521083_ERZ808246 | MGnify/ENA primary metagenome ERZ808246 (study PRJEB31516, sample SAMN03275577) | gut metagenome | biome: mammalia-associated habitat; material: feces | host: Papio cynocephalus | place: Kenya | collected 2012-07-07 ...
CGCCGTTCGGCATCATGGCGCGCTTGCAGGGGACGTCGGTCTGCAGGCCGACGATCACGTTATCGACCTCGGGGGAATCGATGTAGCCCGCCGGGAACGCGTCGATGCCGGCCGGGGTGTGGGTGTCCACATCGTACACGCGCTGCTTGCGCTCGACGGCCAGGTAGTTGTCATCGAGGTACTTCCACAGATGCTTGGTCTTCTCGGTGGCGTTGGCGAGGAACGATTCGTCGCCTTCGTACGGGGTGTAGTTCTTCTGGATAAAGTCGCGGACATCGATGTCCGACTGCCAGTTGCCACCCGTGAAGCCATCCCACGCCTTTGCGTTCAGCTCTTCCTGGGTAGGTGCAGATGCTTCGACTGTTGCCATATCCACTCCTTGGTGTTGCTTAGAGGCGGCACTCCTATATGCCGCGCTACCTCACCAGTGTAGTGGCTTGCGGCGGGCAAACCCCGGAATAACGAAGTGAGCTATGTCACATTTTGCGTTCCGATCGCCGGATATCGCCGGTTCCGGGGCCATCGAAACACCTCCGAATACCGACGTGCGGGGAGCCGGCTCCCCGGTTCCCCGCACGGTATAGCGGCATTCATGAGGCTTCGGTCAGCCGCCCGAATCAGTCGGCGCCACCGGACCAGTTGCGGTCCTGTTCCTCCCAACGGCGGTTGCGCTCATGCACGATCTTCCACGCGTTCATGGCATCCTCACGGCTTTCGTAGGGACCCATACGCCTGTCGATCGGCGAGAGCGGGCCGAGTTCCGGCTCGCCGGTGACCATGTTGAAATACCATTTCCTGTCGCTCATGCGTTGCTCCTGCACTACTCCCTGAACGCGCTGGTGATGGGAAGCCTGCGGTCGCGGCCGAAGGCCAGCGCGGTCACCTTCGGTCCGAGCGGGTACTGGCGGCGCTTCCACTCGGCGCGATCCACCAGACGCATCACCGTATCCACGGTCGCCTCGTCGAACCCGTCGGCCAGCAGGTCCGCACGCCCGTGCGCCTTCTCGATATACGCGGCGAGCACCTGGTCGAGCAGGGCGTATTCGGGCAGCGAGTCCGAATCCTTCTGGCCGGGGCGCAGCTCGGCGGACGGTGCCTTCTCGATCGAGTTGACGGGGATCATCACGCCGTCCTTCAACGGGACGCCGGCGCTCCCCCGCTCGTTGCCCACGATCTTCAGACCGCCGATGCCCATGCCTTCGGCGGCGGCCTTGTTGCGCCAGCGGGACAGCTCCCACACGCGGGTCTTGAGCAGATCCTTGATCGGCGCATAGCCGCCCACGGCGTCGCCGTAGATGGTGGAGTAGCCACAGGCGAGTTCGGATTTGTTGCCGGTGGCAACCGCCAGCAGGCCCTTCGCATTGGAATACGCCATGACGATCACGCCGCGGATACGCGCCTGGAGGTTCTCGGCGGCCACGCCTTCGAGACGCAGCTGATGCTGGTATGCCTCGAACAGCGGCTCGATCGGCTGGATGTCGTAATGCGCGCCGAGGTTGCGTGCCAGGTCGGCGGCGTCGTCCTTGGAGCCGTCGGAGGAATACATGCTCGGCATGGAGATGCCGTGCACGTTGTTTCCGCCGCACGCGTCGGCCGCCATGGCCGCGACCAGGGCGGAGTCGATGCCGCCGGACAGGCCGAGCGTCACGCCGGTGAAGTGGTTCTTGGCCATGTAGTCCTTCAGGCCGAGCACGCAGGCGGTGTACACCTCCTCATCCGGATCCGGCTTGGCCGCGATGCGCCCGGCGAGCTGCTTGTCCGCCGCCGTGTTGAGGTTGATGTACGCCAGATCCTCCATGAACATCGGCGAGCGCTCGAGCAGCGTGCCGTCGGTGTCGACCACGAAGCTGCCGCCGTCGAAGACGAGGTCGTCCTGACCACCCACCTGGTTGACGTAGATGAGCGGTGCGCCGACCTCGGCCGCGCGGCGTCGCGCCAGTGCGAGACGGGTGTCGGTCTTGCCCTCCTCGTATGGCGAGCCGTTGATGGTCAGCAGCACGTCGATGCCGCGTTCCGCGAGTTCGGCGACGGGGCCGCCGTCCTGCCAGATGTCCTCGCAGATCGCCACGCCGATCCTGACGCCGTCGACGTCGAGCACCACCGACTTGTCGCCCGGGGTGAAGATGCGGAATTCGTCGAACACGCCGTAGTTCGGCAGGAAGTGCTTGTCGTAGCCGGCCCATACCACGCCGTCATGCAGTACGACGAGCCGGTTGAGGGGCTTGCCGTGCGCGCGGTCGGTGCCGACCGTGCCGACGACCACGAACAGGTCGCCGAGTCCGTCGGCTTCGAGTTCGGTGGCGAGCCAGTTGGCCTTGTTCCATGCGGCGGTGCGGAAGGTGGCGCGTAGCGCGAGGTCCTCGATGGGATAGCCGGTGAGCGTCATCTCGGGGAACGCCACCACCCTGGCATGGTTGGCGGCGGCGTTGCGCGCGTATTGGAGGACCTTTTCGGCGTTGCCATCGAGGTCGCCGACGCAGGTGTCGATCTGTGCGAGTGCGAAGCGAATATCAGTCATGTCTGTAAGCATACGACGTGTCGTGCTACGACCGAACGTTCAGGCGAGTTCGTCGAGCAGGCGCAGGGCCGCGTTGACGTAGAACTCCGCGCCGGCCTGCAGCGCCTCGTCGAAGCCGACGAACTGCGGGCTGTGCCAGTCGTGGTGGTCGGGCGTGCCGTTGGAGCCGATGAAGGCGAACACCGGACGGGTCACCTTGGCGAATTCGGCGAAGTCCTCGCCGGCCATGGACGGGTGGATCGGCTGGAGGTCGGCGTAGTCGGGCACATCCGCGGCCACGATCTTGGCCAGGTCCGGGTCGGAGACCATCGGGTCCTGGAAGTCGTCCCAGTCGACGTCCGCGGTGATGCCGTACCCGGCCGCGATGGATTCGACCTGCTGGCGGAAGCGGCGCTCGGCGAGCTGGCCGTCCTCCTTGTAGAAGTAGCGCACCGTGCCCATGAAGCCGGCTTCGGCGGGGACCACGTTCCACACGTCGCCGCCGTGCACTTCGGTGATGGAGAGCACCAGCGGGTGGAACGGGCTTGCGTTGCGGCTCACGATGGTCTGCAGGCTCAGGATCATGGAGGCGAGCGCCTCCAGCGGGCCGGTGCCCATGTGCGGGTAGCCGGCGTGGGTGCCTTCGGCGTGGAGGTTCACGTGGAATTCCACGCAGCCGGCCATCATCGGCTCGACGCCGACGGCGACCTGGCCGGGGGCGTAATCGGGGTTGTTGTGGGTGCCGATGATGGCGTCCACGTCGTCGACGACGCCGGATTTGATCACGTAGCGTGCGCCGCGGCCGGTTTCCTCGGCCGGTTGGAACAGGATCTTGATCGATCCGGCGATGCGGTCGCGGTGGTCGGCCAGCCAGAAGGCCGCGCCCAGCAGGAAGCTCATGTGCAGGTCGTGCCCGCAGCTGTGCATCACGCCGTCGTTTACGGACTTGAAGTCCAGATCGGTGTTCTCCTGGATGGGCAGTCCGTCGATGTCGGCGCGCAGCGCGATGCGCGGGCCGGGCTTGCTTCCCTCGATCAGACCGATAAGGCCCGTCTCCAGCGGGGTGTCGAGCACTTCGATGCCGTGGGCGCGCAGCTGGTCGGCAAGGTATGCGGTGGTGCTGTGCTCCTGGAAGCTGCGTTCGGGGTGCTCGTGCAGGTAGTGGCGGATCGACGTCAGTTCCGGCGTGATTTCGATGTGTTCGCTCATGATGGTTCCTGATTTCTGTAGTGGATGGTTGCCGGGCGCGGCCGGTTCGTCGCCGCCGATATGCCGGTGGCGGGAGGCCGGGACGTGCGCGAAGTGTGGAATATGATTCTGGCTCCCGTTGCGGGGAGCCAGAATGGGGTCGCGTCAGCGCTTGAGCAGGTGCTTGGCCACCGCGTTGGCGATGCCCTGCACCACCTGGACGAGCACGATCATGATGATCACCGCGGTCCAGGTCACGGTCTGGTCGAATTTCTGGTAGCCGTAGGCGATGGCGAAGTTACCAAGGCCGCCGCCTCCGATGTAGCCCGCCATGGCGGACATGTCGAGCACGCTGATGAACAGGAAGGCGTAGGCGAGGATAAGCGGCGCCAATGCCTCGGGGATGAGCACGGTGCGCACGATGGTGAACTTGGAGGCTCCCATGGAACGTGCGGCCTCGATGATGCCCGGGTCGACGGGGACGAGGTTCTGCTCGACGAGTCTCGACGTGGCGACGGTGCACATCACCACCATGGGGAAGATGGCGGCCATGGTGCCGATGGAGGTGCCCACCACCTTGATGGTCAGCGGCTGCATGGCCGCGAGGAAGATGATGAACGGGATCGGACGGATGATGTTCACGATGATGTCCAGGATGCGGTACACCACGGCGTTCTCGAACAGGTTGCCCGGACGGGTGCCGTACAGCACCACGCCCAGGACCAGACCCAGGAAACCGCCGACGACGAGCGTGACCAGCACCATTTCGAGCGTCTGACCGATGGATTGGAACAACAGCGGGCGCAGTACGCTCCAGTCGCTGCGGCTTGCAAGTGTGATCGTCATTGCCTCTCCTCTCATGCGTCCTGGCCGTCGCCACGCGCCACGGCCTGCTCATACGGGACCGGATTCGCGGCGGTGCCGAAATCCACGATGTCGCTGTTCTCCTCCAGTTCGGCGAGGAACGCCTCCACGCCGTCGCCCTTGAACTCGTAGGTGACCGCACCGATGGCCGCCCCCTTCACCGTGTCGATGCCGCCGTACAGCAGGCTGCTGTCCACGCCATGCTTGGCGATGAGCTGCGAGATGTTCTGCCCCGAGGCGGTAACGACGCCGTCGTCACCGGTCACGTCGTGCTGGCGGATCAGCACCGTGACCAACCGGCCCGCCCACTGCCCGTGCATGCGCTCCACGCGGGAACGTTCGGGAACGCCGTTCAACGCGGTGGCGATGAAACGCTTCGTGACCTGCTGGCGCGGCGCGGCGAACACGTCGTACACATTGCCCTGCTCCACGACCTTGCCGGAGCTCATCACGGCCACACGGTTGGCGATCTGCTGCACCACGTTCATCTGATGCGTGATCACCACGATGGTGATGCCCAGCTCCTCGTTCACGCGCTTGAGCAGCGACAGCACCTCGGTGGTGGTCTCCGGATCCAAGGCGCTGGTGGCCTCGTCGGCCAGCAGGATCTTCGGATTGGTGGCCAGCGCGCGGGCGATGCCGACACGCTGCTTCTGGCCGCCGGACAACTGCGACGGGTACTTGTTCGCATGCTCGCTCAGCCCCACGAACTCCAGCAGCTGCCTGACACGCCTGTCCTGATAGTCCTTGCGCCAATGATCCAGCTGCAGCGGGTAGGCGATGTTCTGCGCCACGGTCTTCGTGGAGAACAGGTTGAACTGCTGGAAGATCATGCCGATCTTCTGACGGATGGGACGCAACTTGGCCTCGCCGAGCGCCGAAACCTCGGTGCCGAGCACCGTGACCTTGCCGGACGTCGGCTTCTCCAACGCGTTGATCAGACGCACCAGCGTGGACTTGCCGGCACCGGAGTACCCGATGATGCCGAAGATGTCGCCCTCGTTGATGGTCAGGGTCACATCGTCCACCGCCCTGGTGGTCTTCGCGGCCTTGCCCGCCTGCCTGAATTCCTTGACCACATGGTCGAAGGAGATGATGGGAGTTTGCTCTGTCATACCGTCACTTTCGTTCAGCTATTTCACGCCGTTGTAGAACTTACAACCACACCTTGTCGAATGCCGTGATATGCGCGAGCGCCCTGTCCCGACCCGAGGAGAGGGCGCTCGCATGCCATGCCGATCCTACTTGGCGGACTTGGCGTCCTTCTGGATATCGGCCAGGTAGCTTTGCAGCTGTGCGGGGGTGAACTTGTCCGCGTACACCGCGGTGCCGCCGGAGTTCTCCTGCAGCTTGGCGAGCACGCTCTTGGTCTGGAAGATCTTGACGACCTTCTTGTAGACCTCGTTGTTCACGTCGCCCTTGCGGGTGACGAAGACGTTGATGTACGGGTGGGCCTCCTCGGATTCGGCGTTGTCCTGGTAGATGGCGTCGGTGGGCTTGAGGCCGGCATCGGAGACGTAGTCGTTGTTGATCACGCCGGCGGAGACCTGCGGATCCTTGAGGGAGTTGGCGACCTGTTCGGCCTTCAGCGGGGTCACCTTCACCTTGGACTTGGCGGTATCGATGTCCTGCGGGGTGCTGAACGCGGTCCAGTCGCCCTTGAGCGTGACCAGTCCGGCGGCCTTCAGCACGCCGATGGCGCGGGCCTGGTTGGTCTCGTCGTTCGGGATGGCGACGGTGGTGCCGGCGGGGATGTCCTTGATGGCCTTGTACTTGCTGGAGTAGACGCCCAGCGGGTAGATGGCCACGCCGCCGATCGGCTGCAGGTCCTTGTTGTTCTTGACGTTGTAGTTGGCGAGGTACAGCAGGTGCTGGAACTCGTTGATGTCGAGGTCGCCGGAGTCGACGGCGGGGTTCTCGGAGGTGTAGTCCTGGAAGTCGACGATGTCGACGTACAGGTTCTGCTTTTCGGCCTGCTTCTTGAATTCGACCCACTGCGGATCGGTGGCGCCCACGACGCCGATCTTCACCGGGTTGTTCTTGGTGCCCTTCTCACCGGTCTTGCCGCTGTTGAATGCGCGGACGCCGAAGAACGCGCCGACCGCGATCAGGGCGATCACGACCACCGCGATGATGATGTTGCGTGCGGTGTGGTTCACGCGCACCGGCTCGTCGCCGTTCACCGGCTGGGGAGCTTCCTGAGTCATGGTTCTTTCCTCTCTCATGAACATGTGTCGTCCGGCAAGTGCGCGTTCTCGACCTGCGCCCGCCGAACATTGCCGTGTCCAACCATAAACGACGTTCGCCTCCGAACTCGGCGAAAACGCCGAATTGGCCTATCGGCGTTCGTTATAGCCCGTGTTCAATCGCCGCAATGCCGCGTACGGCAGCACATGCACGATCGTCCGTGTTCCTCGGACGAAAGTGCCATCGCCGCCGCGTCCAGCTCCCCCGCCTGCCCGTAGAATGTTGCACGGCAACGTATTCGCGATCATGGGAAAGGCGAGTTCATGACTTCGACCGATATCAAGGCGGCATTCTTCGACATCGACGGCACACTGACCAGCTTCGTAACGCACGTGGTGCCCGAGTCGACCATCGAGGCCCTGCGGCAGCTTCGGGACAAGGGCGTGAAGCTGTTCATCTGTTCCGGGCGTGCACCGTCCGTCATGAGCGTCGTGCTCGATACCATCCCCGTGAAATTCGACGGCATCGTCGGTCTCAACGGGCAGTACTGCGTCGATGACGACGGTTTTCTGGACAAGCGCCCGCTCGCCGCCGCCGATATCGCCGTCATCCTCGACTGGCTGGACGCGCACCCGAGCGTCGTCTCCGATTTCTGCGAATCCGACTACGTCTACTTCAACCATTCCAACGAGATACTGGAAGGCACCTGGCGCAGCCTCGGCAAGACCGCGCCCAAGGTCTACTTCGACGACCCGCATGAGCGCACGCGCACGCATGAGACGTTCCAGATCAGCCCGTACATCGACGAACGCACCGAAGCCGAGCTCGTGGCCCTATGCCCCAACGTGCGCGGCGTGCGCTGGCACCCCGATTTCGTCGATCTGATCGCCGGCGACGGCGGCAAGGCGCAGGGCATCGAACGGTTCCTGAAGCATTACGGCTGGGACCGCAGCCAAGCGATCTCCTTCGGCGATGGCGGCAACGACGTGGACATGCTGGAATACACCGGCATCGGCGTGGCCATGGGCAACGCCACCGAGGAGCCCAAGCGCGTGGCCGACTATGTGACCGACGACGTGGACCATGACGGCATCATGAACGCGCTGCGGCATTTCGGCATTCTCTGATCCGCACGCACGCGGCGTCGCGCCGCGCAACCGGTCACAAAACACAACGCGAGGCTCCGGCCGCTCCCCCATTCGACGGGGTTGCGGCCGGAGCCTCGCGTTGTACCTATGGCCGGCTCGGCGGGGAACGAACCCCATGCCGATACCGATACGCCGTTTAGTGAAGGCTTCCCATCGCGCTTCCCGAATCGGACTCTACACCGTTCACGGCGGCCTCGATGGCGTATTCCAAGGCCTTCGCCATGTCCGGCAGCGGCATGAACGGCGTGCCGTTCGGCTTGCCGACCACCTGCTCGGACGCGTACGGGACGTGGATGAAACCGCCGCGGACGCCCGGGAACTTGCGGTCCAGCAGATACAGCACGTTGTACATCACACTGTTGCACACGAACGTGCCCGCGGTGTAGGACACGAATGCGGGCAGTCCGTGGGCGCGCACGTTCTCGACCATGGCCTTGACCGGCACGGTCGCGAAGTAGGCGGTGTCACCGTCCTCACGCAGCGGGGTATCCAACGGCTGCTCGCCGTCGTTGTCGGGGATACGGGCCTCGGCGAGGTTGATGGCCACCTTCTCGACGGTGAGCGTGCTGCGGCCGCCGGCCTGGCCGACGCTGATGACGATGTCGGGATGCTCGCGGGCGATCGCCTCCTCCACCACTTCGGCGCTGCGCGTGAACACCGTCGGGATCTCCATCTTCACGATGCGTGCGCCGGCGATCTCGTCGGGCAGCAGCTTCACGGCCTCATAGGCCGGGTTGACGCTTTCGCCGCCGAAGGGGTCGAAGCCGGTCACCAATACCGTTGTCATATCGTTATCTCCATTTCCTTGCTATTGGTTCTTACCTTCACGCTACTCGCGCTCAGCTCGCTATGAGCATATAGACGATCTGCACCACGATCATGACGAGCGCCGTCACCCACTGGTTCTTAATCACGCCCATGCGATCCTTCATCTCCAGCAACGCGACCGGCACGATGTTGAAGTTCGCGGCCATCGGCGTGAGCAGCGTGCCGCAGTAGCCGCAGGTCAGCGACAGCACGCCCACGACGGCCGGATCGGCGCCGAAGGCCAGCACGAACGGCGCGCCGATGCCGACGGTCAGCACCGTGATGGCGGCGAAGGCGTTGCCCATGACCATGGTGAACAGCATCATGCCGATGGCGAACACGATGATGCCGATGACGACGTTGCCCTTGGGGATCAGGCCGCCGACCAGCTTGGAGATCACATCGCCCACGCCGGCAGCGGTAAAGATGGCACCCAGGCTGGCCAGCAGCATCGGCAGCATGCTCAGCGGGCCCATGGCGCTCAACAGACGTTCCGAATCATTGAGGAACACCAACGGCTTATTGGCGTGGTTGAAGGCCATGAGGATGGCAGCGGAGACGATCACGCCGATCGAGCAGCCGGCAAGCGCGCCGATCTGGGTGAACAGCGCGCCGACGATCGCGCACACGCCGATCGCCAGGGCCGGGATGAAGATCTTCATGCCGATCTTCCTGAAGTTGCGTTCGCTTTCCTCCTTGGCAGGGCCGGCCGACGTGCCCTTCTTCACACGCTGGAGGATGGCGGGGATGACCATGAGCACGATGAGCACGCCGTCGATGATGGCGGGGATCCAACGGCCGAACGCGATGACCACGCCCAGAAGCCCCCAGAACATGAACGTGCCGTACCGCGACGGGTTCGTCTTGTCCCTCAGGTTGCGCACACCGGTGTAGATGACCATCAGGCCCATGACGATGTAGAAGACCTCGAGGATCTTCGTGCCGATGGTGACGGACGGATCCATGAAGAACGACATATCAGGCCTCCTTAGCGTTGGCGGACACGGCTGCGGCACCGTAGTACTTGGCACGCAGGCGACGATCCTTGAGGATGTAGTACACGGCGGTGACCACGACGGCAATGACCGCGACGGGAAGCTCGATCAGCGCCATGCGCAGCAGATCGACGTCGTATCCCAGCGGCTTCAGCGTGGACTGGACCAGCAGCGCGCCGGCGGTGCCGACGAACAGCATCTGGCCGAAGAACCAGGCGACGTTCTCCATGCCGGAGGCCATTCCCTTGAGTTCCTCGACGTATTCGTCCTTGGGCTCATGGCCGGACGCTTCGATGGCGCCGATGGCCATCGGCATGATGATGGGGCGCACGAATCCGGCCACGCCGCCGAAGCTCACGTTGAACGCGGCGAACACCACGCGCATCACGCCGTACAGCGCGATGATGATGCCCGGGGTGGCGTTCTTCGCCTTGCCGATCAAGGCGGCGGCGGCATCCTTCAGGCCGTTGCGTTCCAGCGTGCCCACCACGAGCAGGATGATGATGAACACGGCCATGCTTCGATTGCTGACGAACGAGGTACCGAGTGTGGTCAGGAAGCCGTCGATGCCGATGCCCCCGACAAGGGCCGTGACGATCGCGGCGGCGAATATGATGAGAATCGAATCGAGCTTCAACGCGAAGCCCACGATGACGATCACGATGCCCAACAGCACCAGATAATCCATTTACTTCTCTCCTTCCAACACGCCAGGCGTGCGGAACAACGAAAAACGACTCGGCACAGCATACTCGCCGATACTGCCAAAAGGAGTCCGAATGGCGATGTTCGCCCATACGGGGAAAACCCGGCGCAACGGAATCTGTATTCGGACAGAGTCGCAAACGTCTGGAAGGAATCGAAAAGCCGTCAGCGCTCCAGCAGATCGTGGATGCGGTCGGTCAGCTCGCGATGCGTCGACGAACGCAGGGACGGGAACGCCCGGAGCAGACGGATCTGCTGGCGGCTCAGCGCGCGATGCACATGCTCCTTGGTAAGCCTGTCCAGCGCGGGGATCCCGTCCCCGCGCCTTGCCGCACGGATATCGCCGATTGTGTCGTCAATGCGTTCACGGGTCTGGTCAAGACGCTCCTGCGCGGACCGCTGGGCCTGTGCGAGGCGGCGTTCCATACGCGCGTTCGCCTCGGCCATATCGTCGTTCGCCTTGTCGATCGCCTCCAGACGACCGGCCTTGACGTCCTCGCCGAGCCGCGCAAGCCTGTTGTCCATATCGGCCATGCCCATGGTGCTGGCCATCCAGTCGACGAACGCCACGGCCAGGAGACCCCATGCCGCGATATGCAGCCACGGCTGGGGTATGGCGGCGGTGAGCTGTTCCAGCCACGGCTGCACGATCAGCTTGACCAGCGTGGCCCCCGCGCCGAATGCGAGGAAACCGTTGAGATAGACGCGGCCGTTGATGTTGAACGGCTTGCCGGTGTAATCCCAGAGCCGGATGTGGAACAGACGCTCGTACTGCCATGACACCACATATTCCAGGGTGCAGGCGATGACCCCGCTTCCCAGGAACAGCGCCACCGGATTGGTCACGTCGTGCAGCAGCAGAAGCACCAGCAGTGCGCCATTGCCATAGATCGGGCAGATCGGACCGTTCAAGGCCCCGCGATCCACCCACTTGTGCTTCATCACCAGGTTGAGCCCCGTCTCCCACACCCAGCCGATGCAGGAGTAGCACATCCACCACAGGACCACCT
>ERZ808246.2528-NODE-2528-length-11399-cov-8.219676_pt1 | contig 11399 bp, 6 predicted proteins | sample MGYA00521083_ERZ808246 | MGnify/ENA primary metagenome ERZ808246 (study PRJEB31516, sample SAMN03275577) | gut metagenome | biome: mammalia-associated habitat; material: feces | host: Papio cynocephalus | place: Kenya | collected 2012-07-07 ...
ACAGCATAAGGCATCTTGTCGCGGCGCTCTGACAAGCTTCAACATAGGCGTGAGTGTAAAACAGGTCTATGAAGTCAAGAGAATTGACACCGACTTCTTCAACGAAGCATGAACCTAAAAGTGCTCATATATAGGAATGAATCATGCTGCAAATTTTGATACTCTTCTAATTTTGCAAGACGAGAGTATATCTGTCTCTACCTTGCCTATATTTTAGGACAATTTCTTCTTTTAAATGCCTATAGATTAAGAAAAAGTTTTATATTTGCATCTGGAAATCACTTGCTTATGTACAATAGGGAACTTATATTTAAGTTGAGGGAGTGGGCGGAGAAGAAAAAAAGGAAACCGCTGGTTTTGAGAGGAGCCAGACAGGTTGGGAAAACCACACTTATTAAAGAATTCGGGAAAGAATTCGACGCTTTCATCATGCTGAACCTTGAAAAATCAGATGCAGAGGTTTTTCGCAGATTCGACAGCGCCAATGATATATGGCAGTATGTCTGTCTGACAAATCATGTCATCCGTGACAAGACAAAGAGAATACTGCTTTTTATAGATGAAATTCAGGAAGAGCCAAAGGCCGTCGCGATGCTCAGATATTTCTATGAAGATCTGCCATGGGTCTATGTCATTGCCGCCGGGAGCAGACTTCAGGTTCTTACAAAAAAGAGGATTTCGTTCCCCGTGGGAAGGGTGGAATATCTGACGCTGCGTCCGTTTACATTCATGGAATATCTTCAGGCAAAAGGGCTTGCAGATTGGGCCTGCACCATAAGGAACTTGGAGGCGCACAAACTTCTGCATGAGAATCTAATCGCGGAATTCAACACATACGCCCTGATTGGCGGAATGCCCGAAGCCGTGTCGGAATATATCGAAACTGAAGATATTGAGCGTCTTTCGCCAATCTTTGATTCCCTCATCAGAGGCTATAACGAGGATGCCGGCAAGTTCGTAAAGAATGAGGAGCAGGCAAAGGCCATCCAGCATGTTCTGGCGACGGCATGGAACAGTGCCGGGCAAACAATAAAGTTCGTGAATTTCGGAGAAAGCAGCTACTCGTCGAAACAGATTCATGGCGCAATGAACATCCTTGAAAAGGCTTATCTCCTGTCTTTGGATTATCCGGTGACATCAACGGCATTGCCGGCATTGCCGGCAAAAAGGAGAAGTCCGAAACTCATTATGGTGGACAGCGGACTGACAAATTTTGTAACTGGCATCCAATTGGAGTATCTGCGGAACAAGGACCTGCTGGATACATGGAGAGGAAGAGCGGCAGAGCAGATTGTCGCTCAGGAAATGAGGCCGGTGCTGGACAGGCATTACCGCGAAGAGCAGAACTTCTGGGTGCGTGACAAAGAAGGTTCGACAGCAGAGGTGGACTTCATCTGGCAGAGCAGGACAGGAATTGTTCCGATAGAGGTGAAATCCGGAACGAATGCACACCTGAGGTCGATTCACACTTTTGTAAACAACTGCAAACTGCCGGTGATTGCAATACGAGTATGGAGCGGAGAGTTCTCAGTTCAAAATCTGACAACGCCCTCCCCCGACAGCAAGGCATTCAGGATGATCAACTTGCCATTCTATTATGTCGGCCAGATAGACAGGATCCTGGAAAATATAGACAACATCTCTCAAGAAACCGGAGCGATTCAAACCACATATCAATAGACCAGCTCCATCTTGTCAATCCAGAGCTTGGTCTGAGAGGAGCCGGTGAGGTAGTCACCGAGGTAGCTGGCTGCGCAGGTGACAATGATGTGCGGCAAAACTTGAGAGCCATCAATAGACGAAACTGTACTCGTCGACGTAGAGGACGCTGTGTTCACCGCCGGTAAAGTAGTCTCCGTATAGGCTTGAGCAGGAGATGACCACAACATATTTCGGTTTGCGCCTTGTGTCACGATAGTTGAGAGGACATTCAAACTCCACATATTTGAGATTGCCGTTCTCGTCAACGGTCTTCACGTCGCTTTCGATTGTCCCGTGCGCTATGATGTGCGTGTCATTTTCCTGGTCAACAAACTGTTTGGAGGCCGTCTTCACGAGGAACGGTTCATCCCAGTCAGTGAGCATCACAAGAATCTGGAGCTTGTCCATAGTCCCTTTCTTATCCGCATAAATACCCTCGGCGTAAGTGTCAATTACTTTAGGATCATAGGCATAGTAACCCTTCAGCGCCTTAGGACGGGATGTGAACGGCGTCCCCCAAGTGAGCTCCGCCCCGACTCCGCCAGAAACGCTCGCCTTGAGAAACTCGCCCGTAATCACATTGCCGGCGGCAAGCTTGCTGAGAAAGCTGATTGTCTCAAGACGCGCCGCCTTTTTTCCCTGTCCTTTCACAGCGATAAAGCCCTCTTCCGGACGGGAAGGATTCTGACTCGAAAACATATTCGTGCCCTTGTTGGCCGTGTCCCATATCTTCTTTCCGGACGGCCCAGGGAACCAAGTGCTGTTGGGATCTCCCGTATACCAGTCGTCATAACTCATATTCGGCAACTGGGCGGCCTCCTCCGTCGTGAACGAGTACTCCTCGCTCACCTCTTCACCATTAACAAACCGCGCCACGTATGCCGTCTTATGAGAAAGCCCCTTGATTTCAGCTGTGATTGAGGATTTGGACGTCGTCGCCGAGGCTTTCTTCCATTTGCTTTCGGAAGCCTTTCTGTACTCCACATAAGGAGTGCCCTCCCCGTCAAATTCGCCTTCGACAGTCGCATCAAGAGCCCAGGCGTTCACATATGTAACAGCAAGGTCTATGCTCTTGTTCACGAACGAGACTGTCCACCTTTCCTGCTCCCCATTGTACAAGACATAGAAAGACCGCTCAAGAATGCAATCGAGAGTCATCGGGAAAATGCAATCTCGCGTGACCGGTTCCCCGTTCTCAGTGCCTACGGTCTTCGTTACAGTGGAACCCTCCGGCCCGAGCTTCATATCCTCAATGGTGATTTCGCTCAAAGGCTGCGTCGGGCTTACACTGACGAGTACCTTATGCTCTTTGACGTAAAACTCGACTTCCACGGCATTTTCAACATTCACATAACGGTCAATAGGTTGCGAAGCCGTTATTTTCCAGTCATATTCCTGAAAGGACTTCAATTGAAAAGTGATGTCGGAAGTAAGATCTATGTTGTCATCCACCGCAAACTCGGCTGTCGAACGGATCTTGCGGTGATAGTATTCATCCGGTTTCACTGAAAATTTGACAACCTTCAGCGAAGACATGTCAGCGGTCTCCTCAAGAACGACACTTACCATACGGGACGCCCTGTCTATCGTGACGGATTTCTGCCCCTCAACCTCAAACTCATCGACGTACGCCTCAATAATAGGATATGACATGTCATTCTTTATGCACGAACTCGACACAGCGAAGGCAAAAATCGCGATGGCTGCAAACAGATATTGGGTTTTCTTTTTCATGGCTTCCTCTTATTTAATCGTAGGAATATAGAAAGAAATTCCAAGAGCGAGGGACAGCAGGTTTATCTTGTAGTTCGCCCCGCATTTGCTCATCTCGCTGTACTCCACCTGATTGGTCAGCTGACATACTTTCTGCCAATTGAAACCGAGCACGCCGACAGAAACCTCGACCGCAACATTCTCTGTGCCGAAAACGATAAAACCCGGAACAAGACCGACCTCTACCTTGTAGATGTCCTGATAGGTGCCGAACTTGTTGCCGTCAGGCTGCCGGTAATTCTCAGACTGGCCGTAACCTCCGGCGGCACGAAGTTCTATGAACACGCCAAAACGGCGACTGTTCGCCAAAGACATGTAATAGCGGCATGTGAGGGCACCCATATAGGAATGCTTGAAATAGTTGAAGTCATTCACATTCAGAGCCAAATCGTCGGAGATTGCCAGACTCGCGCTTGCCAGGTTTGCCGAAGTCCGCGAATAGTCGAATCTGCCTCCGATGGAAAAGTTGTCGGCAATAAAATAGGATACATGAGGAGCGACGCTCCAGGTCATGAAGTTTCCCTTCATTCCCTGAAGCATCGAGAACATCATCTGATAGCCGACATCTTCCGAAGCCTTGCCGATGTTATACTCATTGTAGGAGAATGCCACTCCGGTCCCGACCGTTCCTTTGGGGATGAATACTGTGGAAGAATTGTCTATTCCCCGACTGAAAGGTTTCTTCCCAGAATTGTCCTCAGTCTTCGCGTCTGCAGGCGATGCCAGAAAAAACACCGCCGAAAGAATGAGACAAAAGCTCCGCATTGCTGTCTTACAGTTCATCTGGATCGTAAATAAAGTCAAATTCATCTATCAGAAGGACACTCCCCTTTCCGCCCGTGAAATAATCTCCGTAACGGCTTGAAGAGCAGACAACCACCGCGTATGTCGGTATGCGCGTCCTGTCCCGGTAGTCGAGCTTCAAAGTGAACGGCACATACTCCGAATCCGTGTTTGAGGAATAGAGCGATCCCATGGCTATGATGTGTTCGTCATTCTCGTAGTCGACGAACTTCTCGCTGTTCGTGTCTATGTCAAACTGCGAAGGCCAATCGGTGAGCAGAACTATTATCGAGCATTCGTCTGTCTGCCCTTTCTTTTCAGTGTAAGGGTTCTTTGCATAGTCAATCGTCTTTGGAGAATACTTGTAATAGCCCTTCAGAGCCAGAGGCCTCGAAGTGAAAGGATAGCCCCACTTCAGTTTGGCTCCAATTCCGGAAACCTGATCGAACTGACCGGTGTAGATATTCCCGGCCGCAAATATGCTGCCCATCGCAGTTTTGCTCTCCATCTTGCATGCCTTCTTTCCGGAGCCGGCAACTGCGACATCTGTTTCTTCGGGCATTGTCCCAATGATCATTCCTGAACCGTTGGCCGAGTCGAAGATGATGTTGTCAAGGCTTTCGTTCGCATACCAAATCTTCCCGTTTTTCTGACACCAGTTGTCGAAACTCATGTTCGGAATTACGGCCGCGGCTTCTGTCGCGAAACTCCGCTGTGTCGTGTCATGTTCATCATCAGACACCGCCCTGAAAACATAGTCCGTAGACGGTTCAAGTCCCCTGACCTCCGCAGAAAAAGTCCGTTTTGCCTCGTCCTTGACTATAGACGCGGCATTAACAGCCGTCCATTCCTCATCGGATTTTTTCTTATACTCAAAACCAAGTCCGGCAGGAGCCGTCTCTGAAAGCCACTTTCCATTCAGCTGAGCAAACATCGCCCAAGGAGATGCGGAAATCGCGACAATGCTCCCGTCCGTGTCAAGACTCGGGTCGTAAGGGACGGAAAAATCAAGAATAAGTTCATGCTCCCGCACGTTCAGGCTATTGTCAACCACAAGACGTATCCCTGTCTTTCCTTCATCGGCTTTCGGAGCGAGAGAAAACTTCAGATTATAATGCTGTCTCGCGGAAGGATTCGTGTAAGCATCGGACATCGTGTATGTGCCGCCGGCTCTATTTACAAGAGCCAGTTTCCATTCAAGCCTGTCTGTGACAGAGAAATAGCCATCATTCCCGGCCGTTCCGTCCTCACTGCTGAATACGAGAGTCCCTTCCCCGTTGCTCACAGCCAGTTCATATTTCTGAAAATCAGACTTTATTTCGTCCGAAAATTCAGCCGTCACCTTGATATTTGCAAGTGTGCATGTCACATCTACCGTGTTCACGATGTCCGGCTTCAATGTAAATTCCGTCGTCCCGGCCCATACTGGGGAGTCAAATGCGGCAGACGGAACCTCTCCGGAAGCCGAGGACACTGAGTAACTTCCCATCGGAAGTTCTAGAGGATCTTCGGCAATCTCGTGATAGTCAGCATAATCTGCCACTTTGGAACCTGCCTTGTCAAAGACTGTCAGAGAAAAGACAGCGTCATCACTTTGAGCGCTCTTGACAGGAACCAACCTGCTGTCCTGCTCCACACATACGGAAAGATAACCCGAAGGCAACTTCTCTTCCGCGACACGGCAGCAGGAAACGCCTGCGGAAATCAAGACCGCAAGCAAGGATATTTTCTTAATTGCCTTCATAGCGGAACACAAGTTTCTTCTCAAGTTTCTGATCTTTGAAATCGGTGACTGTCAACGTAAAAGAATGTTCGGAACCCTTTTCCGGATTGTACATGAGTATAAGCGGAAGCAAGTCGGACAAAGGGAAATTGACCTCCGTCTGCCCATACAATTTGTCTCCCGTAGGAAGAGACTCGGCAATGTCCGCAAGCCCGTTCGTAAGATTTGTGTCATTTATCAGGTCCATTGTAGGAGTCTTGTCCGCGGTAAGCTGCGAAATGACGGGAGCAAGTATTTCAGAACCGACTGTAACAAGGAATGTCTTTATCTTTTCGGGAGCCTTGATGACAAGATTGACATCCATTCCCTCGGACTTCAGCTCCGTCGTCGTAAAATTCGGATTCGCCGGCCATTCCATCACAGGAGCAGTCGATTTCTCCGGTTCGTCAGGCTGCTCCGGAGTGTCAGGAGTGTCGCCGCCCTCAACCGGAATCTCCACGAGGCCCGGAACCTTAATGTCGCTTTCCTTATCGTTTGTCTCATCGCTGACGCTGAGGCTGAGTCCGGCCTTTCCGGTCACGTCAGCATCAATCTTTATTATATGATGGTCTGCAGCACTGACTTTATCCGGGGAATATTTAAGATTGGTCTCCGATCCGTCAACCTTCCTGCTGCCCTTGACAACCACTGTCAGAGGCGAAACCGGGAAATAACCGGACTTACCGGCTTCTATTTCAGCCGCGTGCCAGGTAAGATAGCCGGCATCGGACCGCACAACAACTTCATAATCAGACACTTCGGAAAGAAAGCGCTCCGAAAGTATTATTGAAACCTTCACATTTGACAAGCCACAAACAAGGTCTATAGGTGAAGCGGCACCAGCCACTATCGTAAATTCACGGCTTCCTCCATAAGTCGGCTGATCCCATCCCACAGGAAACTCAGGTGCAGGAGACGAGGCGGTAACGGTGTACTGCCCAGGCGCGAGGCTCACTGTCTCCGGGAACTCGGAATATTTCCACGAATTTTCGTATTTTCCATCTTTTTTTGAGATTGTCACCTTATATTCCCCTATATCCGAGGGGGTTGACTTAACGACGACATATTCGCCTCCGGCCGTCATCCTCAAACTCATATAACCCGGTTTCGAGCTGTCGGAAACCGAAACTTTGCTGCACCCTGCACATATTACGGCAGCAATAGAAAAAACAAATGCTATTTTTTTCATATTCATTGCTTTCGATTAATATTCAACTTTTATGTCATCTATACGAAGCACGCTTCCCACGTGAGCCTCGCGTTCTGAACCGTTCAGTTCAATCTTCTTCCCTTCATTCACATCCGGTTTAGCACTTGAAGAAGACTTGAACTGGAGATAAATTGAAGCTGCCTTTTTACGCAGTTCAGCATACTCAAACGGAATTCTGTATTCTGTCCATTCAGATGCTGCCGGTCCGTCGGTTATTTCCTTGGAGAACAGGACACTGCCGTCCTGGGCCTTAAGTTCAACTTTTGCAAAAAAGTTTTCCGATCCTTTAGGACTGAACTTGTAATAGAAAGAAAGTGCAGTTGGGCGTGAAGTGAACGCATGACCTTCAGACTCGTGGTTGCCTTTGCTCGCAGTGGTGCCAATCCACAGGTCTCCAGCGTAGGTTGTGCCTACCGCAGAAAAATTTGTGTTAAAGTTATCTACATTCGTCGTGAAGATAACGGCTGACCTTTCTCCAGAATGAGCATCCTTTGAACATCCGACAGTAAGGGATGACTTGTACGGCAGGTTGCTAGCCGTAACGTCTGTCCTCATTACAACCGCACTATTCTGAGCCCAACATGCGGAAGACTCGTCTTTCCAAGGCTGATAATATGTGTATGATTTTGTTCCGCCCAATAGTACTTTATAACTATACGTCAGCTCAGTCCAGTCCTCGAACCCAGCGTTACCGACCTGCATGGCAGACTCCGTCGTGACCGTCACAGGCTCGGAAACCGAGTTCTCATTGTCATTGTACTTGAGACGAAGCTTATATTCCGAGCCGGGGACAAAGCCTGAAACTGTCCCGAACACAAGCGTATTGCCGTTTATGGACTTTGCACTGGTCTGCGTCCATGAATTTCCGTCCATGCTGTATTCAAGAACAAACCTGTCAGGCGAGCCTTCCGTCACCTCCGCCTTGACATCATAAATCTTTGTAGCCCACACATCAAGCTCTGAAATTTCGGAAAGAGTTCCTTTACCCGAAGCCAAAGTCACCTTATAATTTTCAGAAGACACGGACACGCCGTCATTGTCCTCGACACGCAGGCTAAAATCTGCCGCCGGGGATGTCGGAGAATATTTCCCCCTGTCTCCGAGAGTCTCAAGGAATCCGGCAAAGTTGACAAACGAAAACTTCGAGCCTTTCAGATCCGAAGGAACGATAAGACCATTTTCCTTAAGCAGCGTACGTGTATCCGAAGTAAGTTCCGCAAGGTCAAGAGGGCTCTGCAGACCTATGGAAGCGAGATAGTCGGACTCGAACTCAAAATAGAGATGGGCAATTCCAGCGTCGGCGCTGACATTGGCATACACCCCGGAAACTGTCACAGGCACGCCTTCCGAAAGACTATATTCACGCCCGTTGAACCCGGTAAGCGTAAGCTGCGGCTTCTCGGACGGCAATGCAGTCGCCGGTATTTCCATGTCTTTCTCAACAACGCTGACAGAATCGTCAATCTTCACGTTGACAGCCAAAGAACCCACGCGAGAAGACGTCTCGACATTGAACGTTATGAAATCGTTCGGCTCACAGGTCACAGGATCCGCCTGATAGTACTTCATCGTGCCGTTCACGTCAGCATAGAGTTCAAGAATAAGCTCGCCGCCGGGAAGATAGGCATAGCGGGTCTCGTCCATTGCGTATGTCACGGACTTTCCGGCCTTTCTTCTGACCTTCGCATAATAAAAAGAGTACTGCGTCTTCAGGTTGTCCCCGAACTTCACGGAAATTCTGACATTTCCGAGCTTTGCCACAGCACTGATTTCCTCGACTTTCTGCCCATGAACGGTAAAGCTCTCGTCCGCGACATAGTATGGAATGTCGAAGCCGGCACCGAGAGAGTCGCCATGCTGTGCAAGAAGACGGTAATCGCCGCCGTTGAGCGGGATTTCCTTTCCGACGGTGTTCGCATAGCTGTCACGATAGAGACGTACAGCGCGCGAGTTGTAGATTTCCACCTCGAAATTTTCTATAGACGGAAGTTCCGAGGATGATTTTACTGTCAGGTCGTTCGACCTGTCATCCTGCGCCAAGGCAATCTTGACCTTGCCACTGTCCGACACCGGGAGCACAAAACTCTCCCTGCACGAAAGGACAAGGCATAGAGAACCTGCCAGAATGATGAATTTAAGATTTTTCATCTCCTATATGTGCAATAATCCGCTGCAAATATAATAAAAATCCAAATAATAAGGCATTTTCTATGTTATACTCGTCGCCAAAATCCTCACAATCGAAAGATTGCTGCGGTTTTGACTCCTCGCAAGCCTTGAAAACGCTCTTATTATTTGGATTTTCAGGTACTGGTGTTTACTTCAGTTCGACAGTCACCACCGATTTTTCGCTGGTACTGCACTCAGGAATGCTGATTGTGGTCACAGTGCCCTTCGTCACCGCTTCCGCAGGTTTGCCGTTGACCTTGACTGACGACGGATTCACGGCCATGCCTTCGAGCACGACATCAACGCGGCGAGTTCCCGGAGCATTCTTGTAGCTTCCCTCGCGAGGGTTTACCACAAGCTGCAACTTCTTGCCTTTCAGCGACTTCTCAATAAGGGTCGTGGCATAGTCGGTGTCGTAGTCCTGGCTCACGCCGTCGTCCTCATAGAGACGGAAACTGCTGTTTCCCGCGCCGGGAACGACGAGAAGACGCAGACGGTTGTCGGGAGTCTGGAGGTTCCGGATGCCCTCTCCGGCAAGCGGGATGACCGAGCCTGCCTTCACATACCACGGATTCTCATCAATCGCGTAGTGGAGCGTCTTTATCGAGCCTCCCTTGTGGATGCAGTGATGCGCCATGTCGTACCAGTCGCTGCCATTCGGGAACCACATCTTGCGTTCGGTCTTGCCGGCGGCAGTGTCGAGAGGCTGGCAGAGGACGGTGGCGAGGATGTTGTCACCGAACATATACTCCTGATCCCATTCGTAGGCCTGCGGAGCCTCGGGATGGTCGTAGTAGAGAGGTCGGCAGATGCTGACTCCCGTGTCGTAGGCAATGCGCGACATGGTGTAGATGTATGGGGTGAGGGCGTAGCGGAGTTCGATTGCCGCCTTCATGTATTCGTAGTGGGAAGGATATGTCCAAATCTTCCTTTCCAAAAACTCGCTCTCGGTCGAGTGGGTCTTGAAAATCGGGGTGAACACACCATACTGAAGCCAGCGTGTGTACATTTCAGGATCGGTAGGATGTCCCTGCTTCTGCTGGTGTCCGCCGATGTCATGCCCCCAGTAGCCGTAGCCGACATTGGACGCCGTCGCGGTGAAATGAGGAAGCATTTCAAGCGTGCTCCACTCGTCGTAGGTGTCGCCGCTGAATCCGAGCTGGTAGCGGTGGCTGCCGAGGCCGCCCCATCGGTGGTAGATGAACGGACGGTCGGCATCCTTCCCGAGAGTCTTGCTCTGACGGACCTTGTCGTTGAAGAACGCCCAGTTAATCCAGAAGGTGTTGTTCAGGCCTTTCATATATTTGCTGTCAATCCACTGCTGCCAGTCCAGCCACCAGAAATCCACTCCCTGACGCTCAAGCGGACGGATGACCGAATTGAAATAAGCGTCAGCCCACTCCTGCTGGTCCATGCGGTAAGGCACAGGAGCCTGATGCCCCTCCTTCGCGAAGCTTTCGGTGTTCCCGGCAAAGACATAGGGTTCCTTACCGTAGACATAATCCTTCGGTCCGTCGTAGTCGTCGGTACGGAAAAGGTAGTCCTTCACGAAATCCTCGTAGCAGTCCTCATAAGGACGGATTCCGGAAGCGGGATGGAGATTGAGAGAGGTCTTGAAGCCAAGCGCGTGAATATCGTGGAGAAGCCCCACAGGATCTTCAATGAGGTCGTGATTCCAAGTATATCCGGTCCATCCGCGACTTTGACCAAATTCGTCCTTTCCCTTCCGTCCGTTCAGATCCTTCCATGTGAGATGCCAGTCCATGTCGATGACGAAAACGTCGGCGGGAACCTCATGATCGCGGAGTTCTGTGGCAATGGCAAGCAGTTCCTCATCGGTATAAATCCAGTAGCGGCTCCACCAGTAGCCAAAGGTGTATTTCGGAGGCATCGGAATTTTGCCCGCAACTTTTGTGAAATCCGCGAGAGCCGCCTTGTAGTCGTGCCCGTAGGCGAAGATGTAGAGGTCCTGACGCTCCCCTTCCGGACGCGCTGCCACCC
>ERZ808246.2532-NODE-2532-length-11394-cov-4.785519_pt1 | contig 11394 bp, 9 predicted proteins | sample MGYA00521083_ERZ808246 | MGnify/ENA primary metagenome ERZ808246 (study PRJEB31516, sample SAMN03275577) | gut metagenome | biome: mammalia-associated habitat; material: feces | host: Papio cynocephalus | place: Kenya | collected 2012-07-07 ...
TGCCGCCCACAGCGAAGATCTGGTCATAGCCCAGATAATCGTTGACGTTCTTGGCATTGACACCGCCGGTGCACATCCAGCGTGCGCCCTTCAGGGCTGCGCCGATGTTCTTCAGCATACCCACGCCGCCGTTTGCCTCAGCGGGGAAGAACTTCAGGGCCTCGCAGCCCAGATTCATAGCCTGCTGCATCTCGCCTGCGGAAGCAGTGCCGGGCATCATGATGCCGCCCTTGTCGATGACATGCTTGCAGACCTCGGGGTCGAAGCCGGGAGCAACAATGAAGGAAGCACCGGCTGCCATAGCACGGTCAGCCTGCTCGCAGGTCAGGACAGTGCCTGCGCCCAGCAGCATCTCGGGCATTTCCTCGTGGATCTTGCGGATGCACTCTTCTGCACAGGCAGTGCGGAAGGTGACCTCAGCTGCGGGCAGGCCGCCCTCAGACAGAGCCTTGCACAGGGGCAGGGCCTCATCAACGCTGTTGAAAGCAATAACAGGGATAATGCCGATCTGATAGACCTTTTCTACGATGGGATTCATAACGCATTTCTCCTTTTAACTTTTAGTTCCGGGTCCGGCGGGGGGCCCATTTGGGCATACCGGCCCCTACCGGACGCTTGTAATATTAGTATAAACTACGGCGGGAAGTTTGGTAATGCTCAACAAGCACAATGTTTTGCATAAGAGCTTGTATACATTGCACAAAAATGCCGAAGGTTCAGAGTTTGAGCCGCTCAAACAGCTCGGCTACGCCATCGTGGTCACAGTCATTTTCGCTCACAAGGTCGGCCAGAGCCTTGATGTGGGGCATCCCGTTGGCCATGACGCAGGCCACACCGGCCTTTTCCAGCATGGCCCGGTCATTCTCGCTGTCGCCGATGGCGGCGGTGGCTTCCCGGGGGATGCCCAGCCGGGCGGCAAGGGCCAGCAGAGCTTCGCCCTTGTCCACATTCTGTGCCGTCACCTCGATGTTATCCGGGGAGCCCTGCACCACCTCCACGTTTTTCAGCGCACGGAACCGGGGCAGAGCTTCCTGTGCCTCCTCCGCCGTGTCGAAAAACATACAGAACTTCTCCACTTCATGGGCATGGCGGCTCATCCACTCGTCATAGTCACGCACCACGATGAAGCGTCCGTCGTTGGGCTGCTGGGCCTCGGTGGAGCGTTTTTTGCTGAACCGGTCCACCAGATGCTGCAAACCGTACTGGTCTTTCAGGGAATGTCCATTGGAGAAGATGCTCAGCTCCCCATGGTACTGCCGGTAAAGTGCGAAGACCTCCCGGGCCTTTTCCACCGGAAAGACATCCCGGATGATGCATTCCGGCTCACTGGTCTCCCGCTCTGCGGCGTTGGCATAGCGGCTGTAAACGCAGCCCAGCGGGTCGCTGCCAAGGTCCCAGACGGCTGCGCCGTTGCAGGTCAGGGCGTAGCGGACCCCGGGCAGCTGGGCCACGGTGGGCGGCAGATTGCCCAGCGGGCGTCCGGTGGCGGGCAGCACCACCACGCCGTGGGCTGCGGCTTCGGCAATGGCCTGCCTTGTCCGGGGCGAAATGCCGCTGTGGTGGGTAAGCAGAGTTCCATCCAGATCCAGTGCCACCAGACGGATGGGAAAGGTCGGTTTTGCCATGATGTCTCCTTTATTGATCCGTATCCTCCGGCCTCTGCCGGAGAAAGTATGTTTCTTCCTTTTATTGTATACTACCATTTTCATTTGCGCAAGAGCAGGCTTTGTGGTAAAATAAAACGTCTCAGAATCAAAATCACAGGAGAATGACCATGAATATCCAAAAACTGCGGGCCAACTGCCGCCCGCATCTCTGGTTCCAGCTCTACTGGGTGATCTACCTCATCTGGTTCTTCTGGCTGGATCTTACCATCAAGGACCCCAAGTACATCATCCACTCCCCCATCGACGACCTCATTCCTTTTAATGAATGGTTCGTCATCCCCTATTGCAGCTGGTTTCTGCTGCTGGCGGGGGTCACAGCCCAAAAGCTATGACAAGCTCTGCCTGATGATGTTCTCGGGGATGACCTTCTGCCTGATCCTTTATATGCTCCTGCCCAACGGGCTGGACATCCGCCCCACCGCAGAGGAGATCGGCCGCAGCAACCCCGCCATGTGGGTGATGCAGCTGCTCTGGAAGGCCGACGCTTCGGTGAACGTCTGCCCCTCCATCCACTGCCAAAGCTCCGGCTGCATGGCATTGGCGTTCTCTCAGAGCAAGCTTGCCAAAGGCCGCCCCGGCCTGAAAGTGCTGGCATGGGTCTGGGCCGGGCTGATCTGCGCTTCCACCGTATTCACCAAGCAGCACTCCATCATCGATGTGGTCTGCGGCCTTGCCCTTGTGGCGGTCTGGGTGCCGGTGCTCTACCGCCCCAGCCGTCAAAAAGTGTAATTTTTGCCTGCGTTTTGCTGCAATCCTCTTGACGGAGGGTTTTCTGCCGGGTACAATGAACTTGTCACTGATATATTACATTTAAAGTAGAGGAGAGCGGCAAGGATGGCAGCAAAAAGTGCACGGGAGATCGCCTATGAGACGATCCGGAGCCGAATCATCACCATGGAGCTCAAGCCCGGCGACGAGCTGAATGACCGCCTGCTGGCACAGGAGCTGGGGATCAGCCGCACCCCCATGCGGGAAGCTCTGATCATGCTCAACATCGCCCATATGGTCAGCATCAAACCCCAGAGCGGCACCCATGTGGCCCCCATCGACTTAAAGCTGATGGAGATGGAGCAGTTTGCCCGTTTCACGCTGGAAAAGGAAATTCTGGACCGCATCCGGGGCAGGCTGACCCCGGAACAGGAGGCCGCCTACCGGCAGAACATTGAGCAGTACCGCAGTCTGGAACGCACCTCCGACGCCCCGGACCGGGAGACCCGGATGCTGGATCTGGACAATGCCTTTCACCGCAAAGCCTTTGAGATCTGCGGGATGGAAGCCCACTTTGACCATATGCTGTCCACGTTCCAGCACATCGAGCGGCTGCGCAAGTTCAGCCTTCAGACCGAGGAGAACAAATCGGTCTGCGCCGCTCACACCCGCATCCTTGAAGCGGTCCTTCACGGTACGGAGGAGGACGTGAGCCGGGCTTTGAGCGACCATCTCAACCGGTACAAGCTCTCGGTGGAGCAGGCCCGCAGGCATCATCCGGATTATTTTATTGAAGGCTAAATCAGATTTTACATCTCAGACGATTGCAAAAATTGGAATTTCCGATTTGCAATCGTCTTTTTGTCTAAAGTATACAAGAAAAAACTCTAAAAAATGTCAAAACGTCAATTGCCAAGTTCAAACTGATATATTAGAATATAAGACGAGAAGAGACGCAGCGGTTGCTGCGCCCAAAAGCGAAGGGAACAACACAAGGAGGACCCCACTATGCCTATGAAAATGGGTTGGCGTTGGTACGGTGAAGGCAACGATCCCATCACCCTCAGCGACATCAAGCAGATCCCCGGCGTGACCAGCATCGTCTGGGCACTGCACAACAAGATGCCCGGCGAGATCTGGGAGATCGACGAGATCCAGAAAGTCGCCGATCAGATCCACGCCTACGGCTTCGACATGGACGTGGTTGAGTCGGTCAATGTCCACGATGACATCAAGATCGGCCTGCCCACCCGGGATAAATACATCGAGAACTACAAGCAGTGCATCCGCAATCTGTCCAAGTTCGGCGTCAAGGTTATCTGCTATAACTTCATGCCCATCTTTGACTGGACCCGCACCGACCTGTTCCACCCCGTCGGCGACGGCTCCACTGCCCTGTTCTATCAGAAGGACATGATCCAGAATGATTACAAGGCCATGGCCGAGTACATCATGTCCTTTACCGAGAAGTACCACATGACCTTCCCCGGCTGGGAGCCGGAGCGGATGGCAAAGCTGGACGAGCTGTTCAAGGCCTATGCTCCTGTTACCAAGGAGAAGCTGTGGGAGAACCTCAAGTACTTCCTCGAAGCTCTGATGCCCACCTGCCGTGAGTGCGACATCAAGATGGCCATCCACATGGACGATCCCCCTTGGGATATCTTCGGCCTGCCCCGCCTGCTGGTGGATGCCGAGAGCATCGACCGCTTCCTGAGCATGGTGGATGACGAGTACAACTGCCTGACCCTCTGCTCCGGCAGCCTGAATGCAAACCCCAACAACAACGTGGCTGAGATCGTCCGGAAGCACTGCGACCGGATCGCCTTTGCCCACATCCGCAACATTCACCACTTCCCCAACGGCGACTTCTCTGAGGCCGCTCACCGGGATTGCTGCGGCGAGACCGGCATCATTGAGATCCTGCGGGCTTACCATGACTGCGGCTTCGAGGGCTACATCCGCCCCGACCATGGCCGTCAGCTCTGGGAGGAAGGCCCCGGCAACTGCCGTCCCGGTTACGGCAAGTATGACCGTGCACTGGGCATCCAGTATATGCTGGGTGTCTGGGATCTGCTGGACCGTCTGGATGAAGAGAAAAAGAAAGGCTGAGCACTATTATGAAGCTTGCTGATATCAAGAACGGCAATCTGTCCGCCGAGTGGGCAGAAAAGGGCTACGAGCTGCCCAAGTTTGATGTGGAGGCCGTCAAGGCCAAGACCCACGCCGAGCCCACCTGGGTCCATTTCGGCGCAGGCAACATCTTCCGTGCCTTCCCCGCTGCCATCCTCAACGAGGCTCTGAACAGCGGCAAGTATGACCGGGGCGTCATCGTGGCCGAGAGCTTTGACTATGAGATCATCGACAAGGCTTATCGTCCCTACGACAACATGAGCCTGCTGGTCTGCCTGAAGTCCACCGGCGACATCGAGAAGAAGGTCATCGCTTCCGTCACCGAGAGCCTGAAGGCTGACCCCTCCTTCACCGAGGACTGGGCCCGTCTGGTGGAGATCTTCACTGCACCTTCTCTTCAGATGATCTCCTTCACCATCACCGAAAAGGGTTACAGCGTGGCTCCTGCCGATCTGGAGCGGGGCCTGACCCCTGTTCTGGCCATGGGCAAGGTCACCGCTCTGCTGTATGAGCGTTTCAAGGCCGGTGCCCTGCCCCTGACCGTGCAGAGCATGGACAACTGCTCTCACAACGGCGACAAGGTCAAGAACGCCGTCTTCGCCTACGCTTCCAAGTGGGTGGAGCAGGGTCTGGTGCCTGCTGAGTTCCTGGCCTATGTGCAGGACGAGACCAAGATCACCTTCCCCTGGAGCATGATCGATAAGATCACCCCCCGCCCCGACGCAAAGGTGCAGAAGATGCTGGCTGACGACGGCTTTGAGGACAACTACACCATCGTCACCGAGAAGCACACCTTCACCGCTCCCTTCGTCAATGCTGAGGAGACTCAGTATCTCTGCATCGAGGACCACTACACCAATGGCCGGCCCCCGCTGGAGCTGGGCGGCGTGCTCTACTGCGACCGTGAGACCGTGGACAAGATCGAGAAGATGAAGGTCTGCACCTGCCTGAACCCCCTGCACACCGCTATGTCCATCTATGGCTGCATGCTGGATTACACCCTCATCTCTGCCGAGATGGCCGACGAAGACCTGCGCCCCTTCATCCAGAAGATCGGCTACATCGAGGCTATGCCCGTGGTGGTCGATCCCGGCGTGCTGAACCCCTATGAGTTCATCGGTGCCGTCATCAACCGCCGCCTGCCCAACCCCTTCATGCCGGATGCTCCTCAGCGCATTGCCACCGACACTTCCCAGAAGCTGGCCATCCGCTTCGGCGAGACCATCAAAGCTTACGAGAAGCGTGGTCTGGACAAGAGCAATCTGGTGCTGATCCCGCTGGTTCTGGCCGGTTACGCCCGCTACCTCAAGGGTGTGGACGACAACGGCAAGCCCTTTGAGATCTCTCCCGATCCCCTGCTGGAAGAGCTGCAGGCCATCGTGGCTCCGCTGGAAGTCAAGGAAGGCGAGCAGGACTTCAGCTGCCTGAAGAAGCTCTACAGCCGTGCTGATGTCTTTGGCGTGGATCTGTACGCCGTTGGTCTGGGTGAGAAGATCGAGGGCATGGTCAAGGAGCTCTACAACGGCACCGGTGCCGTCCGCAAGACCCTGCACAAGTACACCGTCGCCCGCTGATCTCCCCTGAATCTCCCTGCTCCTGCCCTGTGCAGTGAGCATCGGAACTGTTAAGCTATCCTCATTCCCGCACTGCGTTTTGCTTTGCCGCAGTGCGGGTTTTTCTATCCAAAAACAGCCCCCGGCGATTCATCTCGCCGGGGGCTGTGCTGTTTGTATCAGGTTTTATGCAGGGGCGGTGATCAGGTTTCCACGCCCTCGAACTGGCTGTTATAGAGCTTGGCGTAGAAGCCGCCCTTGGCCAGAAGGGTATCGTGGTCGCCCTGTTCGATGATATGACCATCCTTCATCACAAGGATCACGTCTGCCTCCCGGATGGTGGACAGGCGGTGGGCCACGATGAAGCTGGTGCGGCCCTTCATCATCTGGGCAAAGGCCGCCTGGATCCGCACCTCGGTGCGGGTATCGATGGAAGAAGTTGCCTCGTCCAAAATCAGCATCGGCGGCAGGCAGAGCATGACACGGGCGATGCAGAGCAGCTGCTTCTGGCCCTGACTGATGTTGCCGCCGTCCTCTGCAATCACGGTGTTGTAGCCGTCCGGCAGGCGGCGGATGAAGCTGTGGGCGTGCGCCGCCTTGGCTGCGGCAATCACCTCTTCGTCGGTGGCATCGGGCTTGCCGTAGGCGATGTTCTCCCGGATGGTGCCGGCCCGGAGCCAGGTATCCTGAAGCACCATGCCGTAGCTGCCCCGCAGGGAAGCCCGGGTCACATTCCGGATATCGGTACCGGAAACGCTGATGCTGCCGCCGTTCACGTCATAGAACCGCATGAGCAGGTTGATGAGGGTGGTCTTGCCGCAGCCGGTGGGGCCGACGATGGCGATCCGCTGGCCGGGCTTGACGTCCAGATTCAGTCCCTCGATGAGGGGACGGTCGGGCAGGTAACGGAAGGAAACGTCCTTGAGCTCCACATGACCGTCGGGGGCCAGCACCACGGCATTGTCAGCTTCGGGGATCTGATCCTCGGCATCCAGCAGCTCAAAGACCCGGGCGGCGCAGGCCAGAGCGTTCTGCAGCTCGGTGACCACGCCGGAGATCTCGTTGAAGGGCTTGGTGTACTGGTTGGCGTAGCTGAGGAAGATGCTCAGCTGACCGATGGTGATGCCGCCCCGGACGGCATAAATTGCACCCACAAGACCCACGCCGGCATAGACGATGTTATTGACGAACCGGGTGGCGGGGTTGGTCAGGCTGGAAAAGAAGATGGCTTTCAGGCTCACGTCCTGCAGCCGGTCATTCACCTCGTCAAAGGCGGAAAGGCTCTCGGCTTCATGGCCAAAGGCCTGCACCACCTTCTGACCCTCGATCATCTCATTGACCAGAGCGGTCTGCTCGCCCCGGACTTTGCTCTGGCTCTGGAAGTAGCCATAGCTCCGCTTGGCAAGAAAACTTGCCACCACAAGGCTGAGGGGGGTGATGCAGACCACCACCAACGTGATGGGCACATTCTCCCGCAGCATGAACAGCAGGGTGCCGAAGATGGTCAGCAGGCCCGAGAACAGCTGGGTAAAGCCCATGAGCAGACCGTCGGCAAAGGTGTCCACATCGGCCACCATCCGGCTGACGATATCGCCGGAGGGGTGGCTGTCCAGATAGGACAGGGGCAGGGACTGGATCTTGCGCAGGGCGGCATTCCGCAGGTCCCGGCTGACCGAGAAGGTGATCCGGTTGTTGCAGACGCTGAGCAGCCACTGGGCAAAGGCAGCGATCAGGGCAATGACCAGGATCTCCACGATGATCTTCATCACAGCGGCCATCTGGACATTGCCTTTGCCCAGCATAAAATCAATGGCATTGCCGCAGAGGATCGGGATATACAGCTGTGCGGCCACGCTGACGGCGGCCACGATCAGGCTGCATACCACATAAAAACTATAAGGTTTGATGCGGCCCAGCACTCGCCGGAGGGTTGCGCTGCGCTGCTCGGGAGTCAGTTTTGCTTTGGCTTTTGCGCTCATTTCTCCGCATCCCCTTTCTTGAACTGGCTGGCATAGATCTCCTGATAGACCGGGCAACTTTCCAGCAGCTGGGCGTGGGTGCCAAGACCCACCATATGGCCGTCGTCCAGCACCACGATCTGGTCAGCGTGCTGCAGGCTGGCCGCACGCTGGCTGACGATAAAGACAGTGAGCCCGCCGGGCAGAGCGGCAAGAGCCTTCCGGAGAGCGGCATCGGTGGCGTAGTCCAAAGCCGAGGCACTGTCGTCCAGAATCAGCACATCCGGCCTGCCCACCAGAGCCCGGGCGATGGTCAGACGCTGTTTCTGGCCGCCGGAAAGGTTCCGGCCGCCCTGCTCCACCGGTTCATCCAGCCCCATGGGCTTGGAGCGGACGAACTCTGCGGCCTGTGCGGTCTCAAGAGCCGCCCAGAGCTCATCATCGGTGGCGTTCTTATTGCCCCAGAGCAGGTTGGAGCGGATGGTGCCGCCAAAGAGCTGGGCCTTCTGCATGACCACACTCACTTTGCCCCGCAGCTTCTCCCGGGGGTACTCCTGCACCGGACGGCCAAAGACCTCCACGGTGCCCTTGGTGGCATCGTAGAACCGGGGAATGAGGCTGATGAGGCTGGATTTGCCCGAACCAGTGCCGCCGATGACACCGATGGTCTGGCCCTTTTTAGCGGTGAAAGTGATGTCGGACAGGCTGGCATCACCGGCCCCGGCATAGGTCAGGGAAACGTGGTCGAAGCGGACGGCGTCGCCGGACTTGTCGGCGGGCACCTCCCCCAGCAGCTCTTTGGGGAACTCCATGCCGGGCTTGGTGTCCAGCACCGCCTGCACACGGCCTGCGCAGGCCAGAGCCTTGCTGACCTGCACGATGAGGTTTGCCAGCTTGACCAGCTCCACGAGGATCTGGTTCATATAGTTGACCAGTGCGATGACCGAGCCTGCGGCCATGCCGCCCAGATTGATCTCCACGCCGCCCACATACAGGATGGCAACGATCGCAAGGTTGATGATGACATAGGTCAGAGGGTTCATCAGGGCGGAGATGTGGCCCACATGGAGCTGCATCTTGGTCAGCAGGGCGTTGGCATCCTCAAAACGGTCGATCTCGCTCTGCTCCTTGTCAAAGGCACGGACCACACGCACGCCGGTCAGATTCTCCCGGGTCAGGCCCAGCACCCGGTCCAGCCGGTTCTGCACCGTCTTGTACAGGGGCCGGGTAATGACCATGACGCCAAAGACCACCACGCTGAGCAGCGGGATGGCAACGACGAAGATCAGCGCAGCCTTCACATCCACGGTAAAGGCCATGATCATGGCACCAATGACCACAAAGGGGCTGCGCAGGAACAGCCGCAGGAAGAGGTTCAGGCCGCTCTGCACCTGATTGACGTCACTGGTCATCCGGGTAATGAGGGTGCTTGTGCCGAGGGTGTCCATCTCCGTAAAGCTCAATGTCTGGATATGGGCAAACAGGGCATGGCGCAGGGCTGTGGAGTAGCCCACGGCCGCCTTTGCCGAGAAATACTGGGCCGTCAGGCTGCAGGTCAGGCCGATCATAGCCAGCAGCAGCAGGATGCCGCAGCGGGCAAGGATATAGTGGAAGTCATGGGCGGCGATGCCGATATTCACGATGTCGGCCATCACCAGCGGCACGAACAGGTCGAATGTGGCTTCCAGCATTTTGAACAGGGGTGCAAGGATGCTTTCCTTCTTGTACTCCCGCAGGTAGCCAAGCATTTTGTTCAAGGCAGGATTCCTCCCTTTCTGCCGGAAGTGTTCTTCCGGTTCTGATCATTTTTTGACGTTTTTTATTATATCGCAGCCCGGTGCAGATTTCCATAGCATTTCTTCCGTTCCGGACTGAAAAAGCAGCCCCCTTTCCAACGAATTGGAAAGAGAGCTGCCATTATCAGGGCTTACGGGGCAATCTCAAGGGGCTGCGCCGGGCATCACACCTTCTCGATGGTGATGCTCCACTCGCTGGTCATGGCCTCGTCGGGTTCCAGCACCTCGTGCTTTCCCTCTTCGTTGACGCTGTTGGCCCAGCCGTTCCAGGGCTCCATGCAGACAAAGCTCTCCGCATCCTGCTGCCAGAGCACGCCGTTCTCAAAGGTCTCGTCCGCATCCACGGTGACCTTGTGGCCGTTGCCCTTGTCGGTGAAGGTCATGGGGAACTCCACGCCGGTCAGCAGCCGGATGGTGTTGTCTGCACCCTCCTTGCGGGTCAGTGTGATCTTCTCCGGGGCAGCAGGCTGCTCGCCCTTGGCGTTCTCGGAGCAGGTGGCACACTTGATGTCAAAGTCCACATTTTCCAGCTTGGAAGCCTGAAAATAGGGATGATAGCCGAAGCTGAAGGGCATGGGCTTATCGCCTTCGTTGATGACGGTCATGCTGATGGTGGCCTTATTGCCCTCAAGGTTGTAGTTCACCAGCAGGGTGAAGTCAAAGGGATAGAGGAACTTGGTCAGAGGAGTGGATTCCAGCACCAGACTTACCCCATCGGGGCCCACGCTCTCCACTTCCCATGCGCAGAGGTCGGCAAAGCCATGGGTCTCCATGGGATAGGCCTTGCCGTCAAAGATGTGCACACCGTTGTCCGGGTTGCCGCAGCTGGGGAACAGCACCGGCACGCCGAAGCGGGGGCGGTTGCACTCAGAGAAGTTGGGGCGGCGGGTCCAGATATACTCGTCGCCGTCCAGCGTAAAGCCGGTGATCATGCCGCCCCGCTCGGGGGTGATGGTCAGAGCCGTCTTTGCGGCGGGGTCGGTGATGACATACTGCTCGTAGCAGGCACCGTTCTCGGTGACGTATTGGGTGGTGATCTGGTTCATAATTTCAGTCCTCCGTTTGATCCGTTTAAAATGCGCACAAGGCCCGCCGCCTTGCGGCAGACTGGGCCTATGCGTTTTGTATGAAGTGAACCTAGCTTACAGAACGACGCCGTCCTTGAAGATGGAGATCTCACGGAAGCCGTGTTTCTCTGCCTTGGTCTGCTCGCCGCTGGCCACACGGATGACCAGATCCAGCAGATCGTGGGCAGCCTCGTCGATGGTCTTTTCGCCGTCGGCAATGACGCCGGTGTTGAAATCGATCCAACCGCTCTTCTTCTGGGCAAGCGGGGTGTTGGTGGAGATCTTCAGAGTGGGAGCCGGAGCCGAGAAGGGCGTGCCCCGGCCGGTGGAGAAGAGGATCAGGTGTGCGCCTGCTGCGGTCATGGCCGTAGCGGATACGAGATCGTTGCCAGGGCCGTACAGCATGTTCAGACCCTTGGTAACAACGGGATCGCCGTAGCCGATGACGTCCATGATAGGAGCCGTGCCGCCCTTCTGGACGCAGCCGCAGCTCTTGTCTTCCAGCGTGGTGATGC
>ERZ808246.2533-NODE-2533-length-11388-cov-8.797494_pt1 | contig 11388 bp, 9 predicted proteins | sample MGYA00521083_ERZ808246 | MGnify/ENA primary metagenome ERZ808246 (study PRJEB31516, sample SAMN03275577) | gut metagenome | biome: mammalia-associated habitat; material: feces | host: Papio cynocephalus | place: Kenya | collected 2012-07-07 ...
GATGTCGCCCGGGTTGGCGAGCGGCGAGGTGACGCCCTTGTACAGCTTGGACGGGCGCAGATTCACATACTGGTCCAGATCGAAACGAAGCTTGAGCAGCAGGCCGCGTTCCAGGATGCCGGCCTTGATGCGCGGATCGCCGACCGCACCCAGCAGGATGGCGTCGGTCTTCTTGATGCGCTCCTCTTCGTCCTCGGGCAGGATCGCACCATCACGCAGATAGCGCTCGGCGCCGAGATCGAACTTCTCGTATTCGAATTCGGCCACGCCTTCGGCGGCCTTCTCAAGTGCCTTCTGCGCCCACGGGGTGACTTCCTTGCCAATGCCATCGCCGGGGATGACGGCGATCTTGTACTTCTTTGCTGTTTCACTCATGCCATAGAACGTTACACACGCCGTTGCCACCGCTCACGAAGCCGTTCACTGCGTGGACATGCCGCCTAATGCGTGATTCCCATCACGCTCAGGCACCATGCGTTCTCGTAGGCGAGCTCCTGCCATTGCTTGTACCGGCCCGAAATGCCGCCATGCCCGGCCTCGACCTCGATCTTGGCGATGGCGTCGATGCCGGCCGACTGCAAACGCGCCAGCCATTTCAACGGCTCCACATACAGCACACGGGTGTCGTTCATCGACGTGGTGATGAAGATCTTCGGGAACAGCGCGACACGCGGGTCGTCGGGATCGGACGGCGCGTTCTCATATGGCGTGTACGACTTCATGTACCGGTATACCTCGGCGTCGTGCAGCGGATCGCCCCACTCGTCCCATTCGGTGACGGTGAGCGGCAGCGACGGGTCGAGAATCGACGTCAGCGCGTCCACGAAGGGCACGTCCGCTTCAATGCCGGCGAAGCAGTCCGGCGCGAGATTCGCCACGGCGCCCATGAGCAGGCCGCCTGCGGAACCGCCGTCGGCCACGGTGCGCGCGGGATTCGCCAGCCCCGCATTCTGCAGGGCCATCGTGGCATCGACGAAATCCTCGAAGGTGTGCTTCTTATTCAGTCTTCTGCCCTGCTCGTACCAGGCACGCCCCATCTCGCCGCCGCCACGGATATGCGGCACCGCGTAGAGCACGCCGCGATCGAGCATGCTGATGCGCGCCACGGAGAACCCCGGATCGGAGCTGATCTCGTAGGCACCGTATCCGGTGACGAACATGGCCGAATCGCAGGTCGGCACATCCCTGCGCCATACCAGCGACACGGGGATCCGCTCGCCGTCGCGTGCCGTGATCCACACGCGACGTTCCATGTAATCCCTCGGATCGAAGTCGCCCAAGACGGTGGCACGCTTGAGCAGACGATCCTCGCCGGTGGCGGGGTCGATGTCGTGCAGCTCCCCCGGCCTGGTGTAGCTGGAGAAGGAATAGCGCATACGCGGGGCATCATACGAGGGGTTGCCGCCGGCACCGATGGAATACAGGCGCCGCGTCTCGCCCGGCATGGCGTCGGCCGTCGCCCCGTCGGACGAGGTCATCGCCTTGCGGGACGCGCCGTGCACCGCATGGCCGTCGCCCTGCGCACGCTGGAAATCATCGACCACGCTGGCCGCATCACGAACCGCATGCGGGCCGGCGGTATCGTCCTCCATGCCGCCCACGGATCGCCATATGGCGGCGCGCTCCTCGTTCACCTCGTCCACGGATTCGTCCACATCCCAGTCGTCCTCAAGGGCGGGCGGCACCAGCTCGGTGAACCTCCACGGGCGGCGGGCAAGGAAATCCTCGGCCGCGGCCTGCTTGGTCATCACCGCAAGATGCGTCAGGCTTTCCGCACGGTACGACATCGTCACGAAATTGCGGTGGATGGCGATGCCCTCGATGCCCAGACCGTGCGCACCCTGCAGAATGGCGGGATTGCCCGGCTTGGTATACGGCGCCCCGATGGGTCTGGCCGAAGCGCCGTTCTCCACATCATCACCGTGCTCGCACCCGTAGGGCGAGCCGGAAGCCACGCATACCCCCTCGCCCAAGCGGTACGGCGGTTCGTGCTTGCGCATATCGATCACATCGATCTCGAAATTCGGGTCCAGCGCATTGTGGTACACCACGGCGATGGGAATATCGGCGCCGTTCTCCCCTGCCCCTTCGAAGCAGGCGAAGCTCACATCGTATTCCACGCCGTTCTCGCGGGGAATGAACGCCTTGAACTCGCCCTCCGGCGTATCGACCGGCAGCATCAGCACTTCCGTGGTCGTCTTCGACCCCGTTCCGATGACGATGCTGCGTTCATCGAACGACATGCCCACACCGGCCCAGAACCGCTCGTCCCGCTCCCGGAACACCTCGACATCCGTATCGACCGGCGTGCCCACCCGATGGCGGAACACCGCGCATGGCCTCCACGCATCGTCAAGCACCGTGTAGAACACCCACTGCGCGTCGGGCGTGAAGCATGCGCCGGAGATCCCCTTGAACACCTCGGGCATTTCCCCGCCGGATTCCAGATCGCGGATGCGGTAGTCGTAGCGTTCGTCGCCTTCGACATCCACGCCGTACAGCATCCAACGGCCGTCCTTGCTGATATCCATGCCGCCGATGCGGAAGAAATCATGCCCTTCGGATTCGGCGTTGGCATCGAACACGACCTGTTCGCCGGGCAGGCTTCCAGGCTCGCCCGCGGCATCCACCTGCGGAGGGTCCCAATCGTCCGGGCCGGCGATCGGCATGCGGCACTGCACCGCATACTGCTTGCCCTGCTGGGTTCGGGTGAAATACCAGTACCCGTCCATGCGCGTAGGCACCGACATGTCGGTCTCCTGCACATGGGATTTGAGCTCGTCGAACAGCGTGCCGCGCAACGATGCCAACGGCTTGTTGCGTTCCTCGCACAGACGGTTCTGCGCCGCCACATAGTCGCGCACATCCGGCGACTGCTTGTCCCTCATCCATTCATAGGGGTCGACGAACGTATCGCCGTGATGTTCCCGCCTGAACGGTTCGCGCTTTGCTACTGGTACGTCTCTGTTCCCGCTTTCGGTCATAGCCGTCCATTGTAGCGTTTGCCGGGTGCAAGCGCGTCCGCCATGGTTTTCCGTTCCGCTTCCGGCATACCGGCTGCCCGGACGCGGCGGTATGCGCGCCCGGGACGGGATCACAGATCGAGCTGCGTGGCCAGGTAAGGCAGCATGGTCTTCATGAGGTTCACACCGGTGGTTCCCATGAACACCGGCACGTCGGTGACGGGCATGGGCTGCGTGGGCGTCAGGCCGGTGCGTATGCCGAAAGGCGCCGTTTCGCGTGGGGTGAGCTGCCGGATGGCGATGGCGAGCACACGCCCCGGGTATCGCCTGGCGATGGTGGCGTATGTGGTCGGATCGCGTTGCCCGTCGTCGCCGACGAGAATGAACTTCATATCCGGGAAATCGGACATGAGCTGTTCGGCGAATTCAAGCTTGTGCTGGGGGCCGGACGGCACGAAGCTCTTCGGGCGCGGGTCCAGGTCACGCAACAGCAGAGGACCTTCGGGGAAGCCGTGATTGGCGATGAAATGACGGATCGAGCCCTCCACGTTCCAGGGGGACGTGGACAGGTAGAAGAAGGGCGCTCCCGGGAACAGATCGGCGATCTTGTTGAACAGCACGCTCATGCCCGGCACGGAGCTGCGCTTGTAGGGATTCAGGAACAGCAGGTTCCACGCCGCCTTCCACAGCACCGGGGCCTGCGTGATCATCACCGTGTCGTCCACATCGCTGATCACGCCGACCTTCGCCGACGAGGGGATGGTGTACAGATGCGATTTCACCGGTTTGCGGCCGTTCACGCGGTAGGAGACCTGGTGAATGCCCGGTTCGAGATGATGATCGGCCAGAAGATCCAGATACCCGGAACGGTCCGAAATGGCGTATTCGCTGTCGATGTCGGGGCTGTTGCCCGGCTTGTCGTAGGTTTCGCGATCGCCGACCTGCACCGTTTCCAACGGCGTCTCGTCGATGCGGATCTTCACCTGGACATGCGCCGCGGGAACCGTCATCATGCCGCGGATGCCACGCGTGGCACGCCCGTATTCGCTGCGCTCCGGCGCGTACACGGTGCGGCAGATCAACCTGGAGTATTCCTCCGTGCCGTACCCCACATAGGGGTTGACCCGCGGGAACCAGTCGAGTTTTCTGGCCACGCGGGCGGCGAAATGGGCCCAAAGCCCGAATGCGCCGGTGATGCCGCGCCTGGCCATACGCACCAGCGGCGGCTTGAGTTCGATGCGCTCCCGGGAGGAGGCGGCGTCGAACGTCGTGACGGCATGCCGTGCCGGAATCGGCACGGTGGGCATGTCGTCGGCCTGGGCGTCCGTTGTCTCTTCGGGTTTGGTCATCGAATGACCTTCAGGTATTCCTCGGCGCTCAGCAGGTCGGGTTCGTCATCGTCGAGTTCGACCTTGAGCAGCCATCCCTCGCCGTACGGATCGCCGTTGACGACGCTGGGGTCGTCGCTCACCGCCTGGTTCACGTAGCGGATGATGCCTGCCACGGGGGCGATAAGCGGTTCGACGGCCTTGGACGATTCAAGCTCGAACAGCTCGTCGCCCGCCTCGAAATGCGTTCCGGGCTCGGGGAAATCGACGTAGACCAGCTCGCCGAGCTGCTCGGCCGCGTATTCGGTGATGCCGATCAGTGCGAGGTCGCCGGAAGCGTCCACCCACACGTGGTCCTGCGAGTATTCCAGATGATCGGGAACATCGAGATTCAATGACTGCGTATCCTGTGCTTCGCTCATGAGTCATACCCTAACAGAAGAAATCGAATTCATCGTCTCGTGCAGTGCTTGCGCCGTCAGCGAACCGCGCCGGAGGGCTGCGATCCGATCACCTGCACGATGGTGCCCTGCGGGCAGTGGTCGTAGATCCACTTGGAATCGGCCTCGTACATGTTCACGCAACCGTGCGATCCGTAGTTCACCGGGTCGCCGTGGGCGATGCCGTAGTTGTTCCAGCTGGCGGTATGGAATCCCTCGCCGCCATTGAAGTAGCTCACCCACTTCACGCCCTTGGACAGGTAGCGGGAGCCGTCGTCGTTAAGACCCTTCATGTCCTGGATGGCGTACCTCAGGTAGATGGTGTACGTACCGGGATCGGTCACGTGCTTGTTCGTGCCGGTGCACACGGGGAAGGTCTTGACCGCCTGGTCGTTCTGGTACACGGTGGCGGTCTGGTTGGACCTGTCCACCACGATGCGCCATTCGCTCTTCTTCTGCTTGATGTCGAACTTCTTGACGTCCGATTCCACCTGCAGCGTGGCGCCGTTGCCGGTCTTCAGCGCGGCGAGCACCTGGTCCGCGGTGTTGTCGGTGTTCTTGACGGTCAGTCCGTTCACGCCCTTGGTGGCGGCTTCGAGAATGACCTTGCCCTTATCGTCCACGATGTCTTCCTGGGAGACGAGCTCCTGGTTGAGCTGCTGCGGAAGCGTGGCGGCAAGATACGTCTTGATGGCCTCGGCATCGTAGTCGAGCGTGATCTGCCCCTTCGACGGATCGCCGTTCGGCCTGATCCACTTCGCCACCTCGTCGACGGGAATCTCGAACTGCTTGGTGTCGCCGTTCGTCAGCACAATCTTGTTGGTCAGACGCTGGTTCGCCTCGTCGGCGGTCTTCTGGGCCTCCTCCGTGGTGATGGGCATATCGACCTGCTTGTTGGTGATCTCCACCGTGGCGGAGGTGCCGGGCTTCTTGATGGCCTGCTCCACGGCCGCGTCGACCGGCTGGATATCCGGCGTATCGCCGTCCCTGCCCTCGGTGACGACGAATCCCTGCGCGTTGGCGTCGTAGAAGATGGACGAGGCGACCGCACGCTCGTCGTCGCTGATCAGCTTGGACGACAGGAAACTGCTCATCTCGTACGTGTTCACCTTCGCGGCGAGCTTGACGCTCTCATGCGAAAGCGGATTCAGCCGGACGATGTCCTGCAGCAGGTTCTCCGACTTCTTCGCGTTCATCAGATCGTTCACGGTCTTGTCGACGTCCACGCTCACGCCGAGATCCTTCAACGACGCGGACACCTGCCTGTCGCTGCCGGCCTTGACCACGATGGACGAATCCTTCACCGCCTTGTTCACCGTGGCGGTAAGGTCGGCGCGGGTCTGCCCGGTCACCTTGACCGTGCCGAAGCTCACGCCCGGGGCCACACGGTCGCTGTAATGCCAGCGCATGGTGAAGAACACCGCGACCAATGCCGCCAGAACCACGGCGACCGCGATCAGCACCGCGATCAGCGTCTTATGGGATTTCTTCGCCTTGACGGCGATGTCTCCCCCGTTGTCATCGCTTTCGGGTGCGAATCCCACGAAACCGTCCCCTCCCACGGGAGGGAAACCGCCCAGGCCATCGAGGCCCTGTGGCTTGTTCGCATCCACCGGATTGATAACCGTGGTATCGGCCAAATCCTGCAAATGCAGTTGTTCCGTTTCTTTCGCCATTGTCGTAGTCCTTGCGTTCGGTTCTTCTTCTCTTTGTATCCCTAGCTTCCAAGACTATACGACGACGTCATCCCATCGGTCACTGCGGACTGCTGGAATGCCAAAGCTTCGCCGGCATCGACGGGGGTAAAGCGGGCGTTATGCGAGCTCGTGGCCGAGCCACTGCTCGATCATGTACCGTGCGATGGTCGCCTTGCCCGGAGCGCTGATGCTGCCGTCGATGATCCGCGCCATGTATTCGTCCCTGGCCACCCATCGGGCGTCCACGGTTTCCGATCCGTCCACGTGGACATCCGTGCCGAGCGCGTGGGCCTTGAACGCCACCATCAGCGACGCCGGGTACGGCCACGGCTGGGAGCCGAGATACTTGACCTCTCCCAGCGTGATGCCCGTCTCCTCATGCGCCTCACGACGCACCGCATGTTCGAGGTTCTCGCCGGCCTCCACGAATCCGGCCGAAACCGAATACAGCGTGGGGTTGTTCCATGCGGCGTTGTGCTGGATCAGCATGCGGTCGGCGGAATCCACCACCAGGGTGATCACGGCCGGTTCGATGCGCGGGAACAGCAGACGATTGCCGTCCGCCTCGTTGGAACAGCGCTGCGCCCAGCCTCCCATCGCGGCCTGCACGGGAGCGCCGCACGCGGGGCAATGCCGCTGCCGGTTATGCCACACGCTCAGCGACACCGCGCTGGTGGCCTGCCCGGCTTCGCGCGCGTTGGCATGCGGGGCGAATCCACGCAGATCCACCCAGTCGAATCGGCTTGCCGCCTGCCGGAGCATATCCGTTTTAGCCGTCTGCGCGGCATCGTCGGCGCCCGACTGGGCGGATTCGCCGTATCCGGTCAGCTGGCCGTCCACCGTTCCGGCGTCGCCGTCATTGCAGTCGCCGTCGGTTTCGCCGTCGATACGCGTGATATCGACCGCGACCACATGCTGGCTGCCGGCAAGACCCGTATAGCCGCCGAGGAACATGGCCACGGCCCCGGGGTGCCGCTCCAGGGATTTCAGCACGTATGCGCCGGGAAGGGTCGCCAGGCGCATCGCCGCGTTTGCATAATCGGCTTTCATCCCCTGCCCGCGCGGCACCGCCACCAATCCCCCACGGGTCAGCATCACCGTGGTGGACGGCTCGCCCAGTACCGTCCGTAGCAGATCGGGGTCGCCGCGCCGCTCCGTTTCGTAGTCGATATTGCCCTGCGCAAGCGGCAGGAAGGGAAGCACCTGGGTCAGTGCCAAAGGATTCAATGCCATGTCAGTCCACCCGCCTCATCAGATCGACCAATGCCGCGGCCACCGTGTCCGGGTGTTCGACGGCGCTGAAATGCCCGCAATCCGCGATGGGCGTGAATACGGCATTGCCGCCGATGCGCTGGGCGAGCGGCTTCATGACGCTCGGATTGCTGGTCGGATCAAGCTCTCCGGAGATCACCGCGACCGGCACATCCATGCGTTCCGGCACACCGGCCAGTTCCGGACGGCCATACGTCATGCGCTGCCGCCATGCCAGTCCGGCGGGGTTCTGATCGTGGATCCAGGCGGTCATCTGGTCGATGAACGCCTGCGAGCGCTTCACCGTGGAATCGTCGGGGCCAGCCTGCGCGAAATGCATGACGGGCTGTACGGAGTCCGTGGATTCGCAGGCGTTGGAGGTTTCCAAGCGTGCTTCGCCGCCGATGCCGTCGCTTGACGCCATGGTGTCGCACAGCGCCACGCCCGCCACCGCTTCGGGATGCAGGCGGTACAGATCGGTGACCAGATAGCCGCCCATGGAGAGTCCCACCCACACGGCCTTGTCGTATCCGGCGGCGTGCATCATGGCCACATATGATTCGGCCATGCGGTCCAGGGCGTCCGGGTAGGAGCCGTTGGACGCGCGTCGGCCGGATTGCGCGTCGCTGGGGGCCGGCGACAGTCCCGATCCGGGCATGTCCGGCGCCCAGATGGCGAAATCGGGCAGACCTGCCTCGTCGGCGAGCGCGGCGATGCGCTGCGCGCAGCGTTCCCACATGCGTCCGTCCACCGGGTAGGCGTTCGTCAGGATCAGCGGGGTGCTGCTGCCGTCGCCTTCCCTGATCACGCGATTGTGAATCTCAAACATTCGTGCTCCTCTTGTCGCTCCGGATCGTTCCGTACCTGTCGGGTATACCAAACGTTCAGCGTAGTCGTTGGGGTCGTGGGATTGCGTGATCGCCGTGGCGCGGCCGCGTCGCGTCTCAGATGCCTGCCCAGCGCAACGCCGCCTGGGCGATGCGGCCGTGCCCGTTGCACATCTGTTGCAGGAAGACATCGAGGTTGTCGTCGTGCGGGTCGACCCATTCCACGTCCAGCGTCTCGTCCTGCGGGTGGCAGTCTCCTGCGATCGGAACCACATAGCATAGGGCGATGGCGTGCTGCCGCGGGTCGAAGTATTCGCTTACGCCGGGGGTCGGGAAGAATTCGGCGACCGTGAACGGCTGGGGGCTGGTCGGTAGGACCGGCAGGGCGATGTCGCCCAGGTCCTTGGAGATGTTTCGCGCGATGGCTTCGCGCAGTGTTTCGTGGAAGAGCACTCTTCCGGAGATCAGGGCGCGTTCCACCGATCCGTCGTCGGTGACGCGCAGCAGCGACCCGATTCGGCTGATGCGGCCGAACTCGTCGGTGCGTACGGGCACGATGCAGACGTAGGCGATGGGCATCTCGCCGCGCACGCGGTTGATCTCATCGGGGCCGAGCCACCCGGGCGGGTTGCCCTGGCCGTTTCCGCGAATGAAATCCTCGGGTGTGACATGGTCGAATTCCCCACGTGCGCGCCCGGCGTCAAAATCGCCTTCTTCCGGCACTTCATCATTCATCACTGGCATACGTCTCATTATGGCGCGTTTTGCCGCGGCTCGCGTGTTCGCCTATCGCACAACGGGCCGTTCCATCGGCTATTGTGGAAAGTTGGAGTCAGATGTTTCACGCGCAAAGGAGTACTTCATGGCCACCACTCAGCTTTCTTCCGCCGATTTTGAGAAGACCATCACCGGCAACGACCTGGTGTTCGTCGATTTCTGGGCGACATGGTGCGGCCCGTGCCGCGCATTCGGCCCGATCTACGAGGCCGCCAGCGACAAGCCGGAGAACAGCGATATCGTGTTCGGCAAGATCGACATCGACGCCAGCCAGGATCTTGCGCAGGCGGCCGGCATCCAGGCCGTGCCCACGCTGATGGTGGTGAAGAAGGGGCAGATCATCTTCAAGCAGGCCGGCGCCCTGCAGGCCGGCGATCTGGATGACCTGATCGCCCAGGCCAAGGCCGCCAAGGTCGACTGATCTACGGACCTACGGCGCTTCCCTGCCCCGTGAGGACTGCCGGGAAGCGCTTTTGCATTCACCGGGCAATATGGGGTTCAGCGCCCTGTCCGCTTTTCCCATGCACGTATACATGCCTTATATACGTCTATGTACCTTATATACGTCTATGTACCTTGCCCTAGTTACTATGGAAGAGGTTGTGTGCCACGGAGGCACATTCTTCGTTAAGGAGTAAGATGGCGAAACATCGCAAAAGCACCCCCACTCTTGCATCCCTGAGCAAGCGTCAATGGACGCGTTTCGTCTCGGTGGTGGGCGCAGTCGGACTGCTTGCAGGTGCCGGTGTCGTCTCTCACAATTTCTATCAGGATTCCGCTTCCTCCCACACGTCGACGACGTCGTTCTCCGCCACCGCCGCTTCCAAGGAGGTCTCCCGTAGCGGTCAGCGTGGCGCCGTGGACGGCACTTCGTACGTCACCGTCAAGATCAACGGCAAGTCGCGTACCGTGCTGGGTACCAAGTTCACGGATGTCAAGTCCGTGCTCGATGCCGGCGACATCGTTCTGGAGCCGGAGGACACCGTCTCCCCCTCGCTGACCACCAAGGTCACCGAATCCACCGTGATCACCATCGAGCGCGCGGGCGCGACGCTGGAGACCACCGATTCGGACATCACCTTCAATGTCGTCAAGAAGGAGACCGACGCGCTGCCTAAGGGCACCGAGAAGGTGCAGCAGGAAGGCAAGAACGGCGTGATGGAAGCCACGAACCTCGTCACCCGTGCGGGCGGCAAGATCGTCTCCTCCACCACGTTCGCCTCATACGTCAAGACGGCCCCGACCGACAAGATCATTCTTGTGGGAACCGGTTCCACCTCGTCCTCGTCTTCGTCCTCATCCTCGTCCAGCGCGGCATCCAGCCTTGGCACCACGATCCCCGCATCCGAGATGCAGTCCTGGGCCCATGACTACCTGATCTCGAACGGATACACCGAGGCCGATTTCACCGCCGCCGTGTACATCATCAACCACGAGTCCGGCTGGCGTGTGGATGCCACGAACGCCTCCTCCGGCGCATATGGTCTGCCTCAGGCGCTGCCGGGCAGCAAGATGTCTTCTGCAGGCGCCGATTGGGCGACCAACTACCAGACCCAGTTCAAGTGGTTCGTGAACTACTGCAACCAGCGGTACGGCTCGCTGCAGGGCGCCTACAGCTACTGGCAGACGAATCACTGCTACTGATACGGCTTCTCCAAGAATTATGGGGCGTGCGGTTCATTTCGAATCGCACGCCCCATTTTCGTATATTTCGTATATCCTTTTCGGCGTCCAAGAACGCGGCATGCCCATCGGTCTCACGAATCGCGAGGACGACCGATGGGCATGCACATCATTGGCATCGCGCCCGTCGAATCACAGACGGCGCAACGCAGCCGGTCACATCAGGCTGGTGTAGATCTTGAGGATCTCCTCCTGGGTGGCCTGACGCGGGTTGCCCGGCGTACACACGTCGTGGAAGGCGTCGTGCGCCAGCGGCTCGAGATCGGCCTCGGTGGCGCCGACCTCGGAGATCTTGGTCGGATTGCCCAGATCGACGGTGAGCTTGTGCACGGCCTGCACGGCCTCCTCGCGCACCTTCTCAATGTCTCCGGTGTACGCGTCCTCCACGCCGAAGGCGTCGGCGATGTCACGGTACTTCTCGC
>ERZ808246.2535-NODE-2535-length-11375-cov-5.606272_pt1 | contig 11375 bp, 7 predicted proteins | sample MGYA00521083_ERZ808246 | MGnify/ENA primary metagenome ERZ808246 (study PRJEB31516, sample SAMN03275577) | gut metagenome | biome: mammalia-associated habitat; material: feces | host: Papio cynocephalus | place: Kenya | collected 2012-07-07 ...
CGTTAGGCATTGAAGAACTTATTAACCTTGCCGTTAAGAATAACGTCGATACGATTGCGATTACAGACCAGGACTGTCTTGCCGGCACCGTAAGGGGAAAGATACTCGGAGAGCGCAACGGCATTAAAGTTATACCCGGCGCGGAACTTTCGTCGATTGACTCTGAGACGGGCACTCAGGTGCATATACTTGCGTATTGCTGTGAGTACCCCGACCGCATTGAGGGACTTTGTCACTATAATTCCGCCGCGAGAAAAAAGGCGGGACAGTACATGATGCTCAAATGCGCTCAGAAGTATCCCGTCAGCGCAGAGCTTGTGCTCAAGTGCGCTCAGGGTTCGACAAATCTTTACGAACAGCATATCATGCTCGCGTTGATGCATTCCGGATGCACAAACGAAATTTACGGAGAACTATACGAAAAACTTTTCAATAAGGACAGCGAGGAAAACATACTCGTCACTCCGAAATTCGCCGATACCGAGAAGGTTATCAGGGCGGTTCTCGACGCGGGCGGAATTCCCGTACTCGCGCATCCCATGCTTTACGGAAATATTGCGATAATAGACAGGCTTATTTCGTACGGTCTTGCCGGTATCGAGGTATGGCATCCGACATGTTCGGTTTCGGACGAAAACAGGCTTATAGATATTGCGAAAAAAAACAAGCTCCTCATGACCGGCGGAAGCGATTTCCACGGCATGTACAACAGGGGATGCCGTACGCTGGGCGACCATGTTACCCCGCAGGCGCACCTGTCGGAGCTTCTTAACTACAAAACAAAAATGAAGAGACTTCAGAAAAAAATGGCGGCTGTAAAACAGGCTGCAGAATAAATATAAAAAAACGACGCGGAGGCGGTATATATGAACGACGACAGTGATATCAAAATATTTACGCCCATGGCTAAAAAAACTGCGGAGGAAAATTTTGCTTATACGGACGAGGTTAAAAAGCACCAGCTTAACGGCAACATCCGTAAGGCGAGGGAACTCGGCAGAGCCGCCGCGCGCGCTTTTGTTTCCGAAGAATCGGTTTCGGCACGCGCCGAACTTGCGAAGGAAAACGGCGTCGAAATTAACGCCGATATATTAAGACAGCTTATGGTTCTCTCCGTTTTTACGGCGGAGTACAGCATAAGCAGATGCGTAACGCCCGATATGCTCGCAAAGGAAACGCAGTCTGCAATGTATGCGGAAATGCTCAAGTCCGCTCCCGGTGCGTATGACGACTTGCTCAGGTCTGCTTCATTTTCGTTTTACTACATGACTGTCGGCGACCGCTCCGCTTCACCCGACGATATAGCATCGACATTTGCGATGGTGTGCGGGGACAAGCACAGCAAACCTCTGTTCGAACTGGGCAGAACGCTTTATGAAAGATGCGTTCAGAAATACGGAAAAATGATCGCTGATGTGGATTTCGAAAGTTGATTAACCGATCGAAAAACAGAATATTTCCCGCCGTAAAAGGCGGGATTTTTTATGTGCATAAAAGTAAAAATACTGAATTAATATTCAATAAAAAGTAATATTTTTGCAACATTCTTTCTATTCTTTGTCTAAAACCGATAAAAACAAATTTTGTTGTATAGGGTTATTTTTACGTCGTTTTCTGTTATTGGCTGTTGATTTTTATACGCGCATATAATATACTAATATAGCGAAAACATAATCTGTTAATACAGACGTGTTTTTGTCGGATAAATGCAGAAAGAACGGAGCTTGATTATGACCGATATACATTGCCATATAATGTTCGGCGTTGACGACGGCTCCGGTTCTGTCGAGGAATCCGTAAAAATGTCGGCTCTCGCATATTCCGGCGGGACTGAATGTATTATAGCGACTCCGCACTGCAATATCCCCGATTCGTACCGCAATTACTGGGACGATGATATGCTCGACAGATTAAAAGCGGTTAATCATGCTAATGAAAAAGCCGGCGTTAATGTTAAAATTTATCCCGGCAACGAAATATTCTGCGCGGGCAGATTTATTACGCTTTTAAAAAGCGGAAAACTGAGAACTCTCAACGATTCGCGCTACGCTTTGGTGGAATTTGATTTTGAAGAATACTCGTCGTCGGCTTATATGAAGCTTTCTCAGCTCGCTTGCGAAGGGTATGTCCCCGTCGTCGCGCACCCCGAAAGGTATGAGTTTGTCTGCGAGGATCCGGAAGCCGCCGCGAGAATGAAGGACATCGGATGCCTTTTGCAGGTTAATAAAGGCAGTCTCAAGGGCTCGTTCGGATATGACGCGAGACAGGCGGCGCTTGCCATGCTTGACGAACGGCTTGCCGACTTTGTTGCAAGCGACGGACACAGTCCGTATATGAGAACTCCGTATCTTTCCGACGCGGAGGAATTTATAAGCGAGGAGTTTTCGCCCGATTATGCAAAACTTCTGCTTGAATATAACCCCGGCGCCGTCGTCGAGGACAGACATATAACGGGGTTTTGAGCAATAAATTATCACAGACGGTGATAATGCATTGCAGTGAAGAGTGAAAAGTGAAGAGTGAAGAGGTATTGTTTATTGCAGTGAAGAGTGAAGAGTGAAGAAGTTCGGTGCAAATCCTGACGGATTTGTATTATACAAAATACCGTTTTCGGAGAAAACGAAACCGATTCTTTTATCTTTTCTCTCTTATCCCTTCTCTTTTCTCTTAATTCATTTATTAAATTTTCCATGGGGGTAAAGCCATGATAAAAGTTATACGCGCCGTCGTATGCATATTATTCGCGGTAAGCTGTGCCGGATTCGGATACACGTTTGTACTTGAAAAAAAGAACGAGGATAAAACGCTTCCGGTCATAACCGTTGACTCCGACGTTCTCGAGGTTCCGCTCAACGCGGACGATGCCGATTTCTTAAAGGGCGTTTCGGCTTACGACGAAAAGGACGGCGATATTACCGATAAAGTTATTGTCGAATCCGTTTCAAACTTCATAGGAGACGGCATGTGCAAGGTTATATACGCCGTATGCGACTCTGATAATCACGTTGCGGCCGCGTCGAGAAAAATATCGTACCCCGATTATTATTCTCCGCGTTTTTATCTCAACCGTTCGCTGTGCTTCTCCGTTTACGAAAACGTGGACGCGGCGGCCGCACTCGGAGTAAAGGACTGCATAGACGGCGATATATCCAAGAACATGATTATAACAAGCGAGGATTATGCCGGCGTTACGACGGGCGTTTTTTCGATAACGGCTAAGGTGTCGAATTCCAAGGGCGATTCGTCGTCTGTTACGCTTCCTCTGATTATCGAGGACAGAAGCATGTCCGCCCCCGTTATAAATCTTAACAGCTATCTTGTTTACACCGACGTAAACAAGCCGATTGACCCCGCGTCGTTTGTCTCGTCCGTTACCGACGCACAGGGCGTGGATATTGCCGATTCAGTTAAAATCGAATCGAACGCCGACTACTCGAAAGAGGGTGTTTATACCGTGCACTATTACGTCTCGGACTCGGACGGCGTTCAGGGGCATACCGTTCTCGCGGTAGTTGTGGGGAAGTAAGATATGGATAAGAAGAACAGCAGAATCACAATCGAATGGTTCAGTATTTTAAGAGACTTGATACGCAACATATGGGTAGTCGTAATGGCGGTGCTCATAGGCTATGCGGGAATGTACGTTTACTCGCATTTCGTCTATACCCCCGAGTATACGGCGTCCGCGACGCTCGTGGTAACGGCGAAGGGCGGTTCGGGCAATTCGTATTCGCTTTACTCCGTTTCGGCGGAGATGGCAGGCGTTTTCTCAAACGTTTTTGTTGACCCGTCGATGAAAACGAAGGCTCAGGAGTATGCGAAAAATCCCTCTCTTAACGGAAAAGTTTCATGCTCCGTACTGACCGATACGAATATCCTCGAACTGAAAGTCACGTCGGGAAGCCCGCAGACTTCATACGAACTTCTCAGCGCGATTATAAAAGTTTATCCCGAGATTTCGGATAAAGTTTTTAATAATGCGATAATCACAGTTTTAAGACAGCCGTCCATGCCGTCGAGCCCGTCGAATTCAATGTCGAATTCAAACAGGAATCTGGTGCTCTCCGGCTGCGCTGTAGTCTCAATATTCTTTATACTTTTGGCTTCGCTTTTAAGAGATACAGTAAAAACGGAGGAGTCGTTCAATCAGAAAATCGATTCAAAACTTTTAGGCACCGTTATACACGAGAAAAAACGTCTGAGCCCGAGAGACCGCGTTAAAAAGAAGAAAAAAGCGCTTCTTATATATTCGAATGCGTTTATATCCCTGAAATTCGTCGAGAGTTTTCAGAAAATCGCGGCAAAACTCGAATACATGAATCACAGAAACGGCGACAGGGTTTTTGCAGTAACGTCGGTTGCCGAAAACGAGGGAAAGTCGACCGTCGCGTCGAATATTGCAATATCGCTTGCAAGCCGCGGAAACAGAGTCGTTTTAATAGATTTGGACGCAAAAAAGCCCGCGCTTTATAAAATATTCGGAGTCGATTACGACGAGAACTCAGAATTGGGCAATCTTTTAAACGGCAAACTTAAAAATAATAAATATCAATTGAGAAAATATAAACGTTCTTCGCTCTATCTTGCGGTCAATACGAGAGTTCACGCGGGATATCAGAATTGGACGGAGAACGGGGTTATCAAGAAACTTATCAATACTCTCAAGCAGAAGGCGGATTATATAATTCTCGACACCGCGCCGATATTCGCAGGCGGAGGAATCACCGATATTACAAAGACTGCGGACAAAACGCTTGTCGTCGTTCGTACTGACGTTGTTTCCGCGCTTACTATTAACGATTCGATAAGCATGCTCACCGACGCGGGCGCGCATGTCGCCGGATGCATATTAAACGACGTTCACCCCGAATTCGCATTCTTCGGAATGGCTGGATTCGACGAGAGCGGATACAGTTATATGAAGCTCGGAAAATACTCGAAATACGGCAGATATTCAAAATACGGAAAGTACGGCAAGTACGGAAAATACGGCAAGTATGACAGGTATTCCTCCGCGGGCAAGTCCGACGGCTACGGAAAATATGCTTCGTATTCTTCATACGGCGCGTACTCGTCATACGGCAAATACTCCTCGTATTCGTCATACGGAAAGTATTCCTCGTATTCAAAATATTCAAAGTACGGCTCCTATGACCCGCAGTTCTCGGGTGAGGGCGATTTTGAAAGTGTAGAGCAGGACGAAATCGAATAATTCTGCTTTTTACAAAACCGATGGGAATGAACTTAAATGAGTCAGACTGATACAAACAGCAATGAGAATAAATCGTACGTCAACGAGCGTAAGTTTACGGTCTATCCGAGCGATTTTGTCAAGGGTATAAAAAAGCTATGGTGGACGTGCATACTTTTGGCGGTTCTGTTCGGCGGAGGCATGTTCTTTAATTCGTACAGAAGCTATTCGCCGAGCTACACGGTTTCGGCAACGTTTACCGTCAGCACGCAGAACAGCTCCGCGTCCATAGGCGGAATCTCCGTTTATTCGTTCTATTACGATTCGACGACGGCGGCTCAGCTTGCTTCGACCTTCCCCTATCTTCTCAACAGCAATCTTTTAAGCGATATGATATGCGAGGATATGGGCATAACGTCAATCCCCGTAAAGATGAACGCGTCCGCAGTTTCGGGTTCGAATATGTTTACGCTCTCTGTTACGGGCAAGGACCCTCAGCTTACCTACGATATTTTACAGTCGGTTATAAAAAATTACCCATCTGTTGCAAAGTACGTTGTAGGTAATATCAAACTTACAATGATAACAACTCCGACGGTGCCGACGAAGCCGTCGAATTCGTCCGATTATATCACCGACGGTATAAAGGGCGCGGCCGCCGGCATTGCCGCGGGACTCGTGCTCATCGTAATATACGCCCTGAGCAGAAAGACCGTACGTACGAAGAACGACGTTAAAAACGAGCTTAACTGCGAGTATATCGGCACGATACCCCAGGTTCGTTTCAAAAAACATAAGATTCAGACCGACCGTTCCGTTCTTTTTACGAACGACAAGGCGGGACCCGGATTCCTCGAATCTGTGCGCGTTCTCAGAAACACGTTTACGAATGCTCTGGGCAGTAAGGACAAGATAATAATGGTAACCAGCACGGCTCCCGGCGAGGGCAAAACGACCGTGCTTACGAACCTTGCAATCTCGCTTGCCGATTACGATAAAAAAATACTCCTTATCGACGGAGATCTCAGAAACCCCAGCGCTGCGAAGATTTTAAGACTCAATTTTAACGAATTAAACTGGCATACCGAGACCGAAAAATATAAAATCGCCGACCTTGAGGAGTACAATATATCGTTTATGTCCATAGACAACAGCGATTTGAGAAAACAGAGGTTTATAAATAATGACGATATCAGAAGCATATTCGACTCCGTAAAGGACAGCTACGATTATATATTTGTCGACGCACCGCCCTGCGGACTCGTTTCCGACGCTTTGTATATAGCCCAGGAGGCCGACGCGGCATTCTACGTAATTTATCAGGACGCTGTGCGTATAGGCAAGATAAAAAGCGGACTCGACGGACTTATGTCGACAGACGTTAAGATTATCGGATGCGTTATAAACGGCGCAGTTTCCGGAATTACCGGCTACGGTCATAACTACGGCTACGGTCATTACGGCTACGGCTACCGTTACGGCAGAGGCTACGGCGGGAAGTATTCCAAAAACTACGGCTACGGCTACGGTTACGGAACTCCCGAGGTGCCCGATTATGTAGAACAAGCCGAAAAGAAGGCGGAGGATGAATCCGCGTCCGCCGAAAATACCGAAGGCGGAAAGCATAAGGAAAAGGAAAAACGTTCTCTTAAAAAGAGCAGAAGAAAAAAGGACATCGGCGATGAAAAAATCTAAGGAACTCTCCGTTATGCTCAAAAACATGGCGCATGAATGGAAATGGCTGTTCGGCTACATCGCGAAGTATAAATTTACGATAATTCTTTATATCCTTCTCGGTACCGTCGGCACCGTCATGTCCCTGGGTGTAACCGTCGCTTCAAAGTATCTTATAGACGCGGTTGTCGGTCATACAGATTCCGTTATTGTAAAATACGCGCTTATCGTTATCGGGCTCGCCGTTTTTCAGTATGTGTTCTCGGCTCTTACGTCGTGGATAACCGCCGTCGTCAGCACAAAGACAAATAACGAGATAAGACGTGAGATATACGCGCACATATTAATGGCGCAGTGGCGCGACATCAGCGGTTTTCATTCGGGCGACCTTTTAAACAGGCTTGAGGGCGACGTCGGAGTTGTCGCAAACGGCGTAATAAGTTTCATCCCGAGCATATTCATGCGCTCGATTCAGTTTTTCGGCGCGCTGGCGATAGTTCTTTATTATGACAAGACAATGGCGCTTCTTGCGTTAATGAGCGCTCCGTTTCTCTTTCTTTCATCGAGATTCTTAATACGCACCATGCGTAAATTCAATAAGGAGAGCCGTGAATTAAACGGAAAAATCCTCTCCTACAGCGAGGAATCGATACAGAATATTCAGATTATAAAATCCTTTGATTTAATAAAACAGTATATAAATAATTTTGAGACGCTTCTCTCCGATTACCGTTCGGTCAGACTCTCGTATGACAAATTCAGCATTCTTATGACTCTCTGCCTGTCGCTTACGGGCGTTATCGTATCGTATGCATGCTACGGCTGGGGAGTTTACAGACTGTGGCAGGGCGCGATTTCATTCGGAGTCATGTCCACGTTTTTACAGATATCCGGCATACTCACCTCATCCTTTGCGGCTCTTGCATCACTTGCCCCGACGGCTGTTACGATAGCGACGTCCGCGGGCAGAATAATGGAGATAACGTCGTTTGAAGAGGAGACGGATTCGGACAGGGAAAAGGCGCTTGAAGTATTGGAGAGCGCACGGGGAAAGGGCGTAGTTCTTGACGTCAAAAACGTAACGTTCCGCTATCCGGACGCGGATTTTGACGTTTTGAAGGATGTTTCATTTAAAGTTTCGCCCGGTGAGACCGTGGCACTGATAGGTCCGTCGGGCGAAGGCAAGACAACTATGTTGAAACTTCTGCTCGGACTTATGAAGCCGGTATCGGGCAGAATAACGCTTACATCTCCCGATGATAAAAGCATAGAAATTTCGGATTCGACAAGGCGGTTCTGTTCGTTCGTTCCGCAGTCGGTAAATATATTTTCGGGCTCGGTCGCGCAGAATCTGCGTATAGTTAAGCCCGACGCGTCGGACGATGAGATAAGAGAGGTTTTAAGACTCGCCGAACTTTCGGAGTTTGTATATTCGCTTCCCGAGGGCGCGGATACGGTAATCGGCGAACAGGGCGCGAATTTTTCGCAGGGTCAGCTTCAGAGACTCGCTCTTGCAAGAGCACTGCTGAGGGACGCTGTGATAGTCCTGCTCGACGAGGCTACAAGCGCGCTCGATATTGACACGGAAAAGCGCGTGCTTAATAACATTATGACAAATGACAGCGACAGGATTTGTATTATAACAACGCACAGGGAAAGTATGCTTAAATACTGCGACAGAATATACAAAATCGGTTCGGACGGAAAAATGACAGAGTTAAGGAATGTGTAATTATGGACAAGAGGGGCATTGGTTCAAAACGCAAATTCAAACTTGAGCACTGGCATATCGTAGCTATTCTATTAGCGGTGTACGATATTATGGCGGTCAATTTTTCATATTTTCTCGCTCTTTGGCTCAGATTTGACGGTATATTTTCTCAGATTCCGAAAGAGTATCTTACGCCGTACATACATTTTGTTCCGATAAATACTGTTGTATCGATTCTTATATTTTATATCGTAAGAATGTATCACGGCGTTTGGAAATTCGCGGGTTCGACCGAGCTTTTCAGAACCGTTATCGGAAGCGTTTCGGCTTCCGCCGCGCACATTATTCTTATAACCTTATTCTTTAAACGAATGCCGATATCATACTACCTCTGGGGCGCATGTTTTCAGATTATATTCCTCGTCGCGGCGAGATTTTCGTACAGATTCATGATACTCGAATCTCGCCGTTTTAAGAAATACGAGCACGAGGAAGACGTTAACCGCGTTATGATAGTCGGCGCGGGCGACGCGGGACAGATGATTTTCAGGAGCGTGTTAAAAAACAGCACGTTCGGCGACAGGGTAGTCTGTTTTATCGATGACAACCCGAATCTTGTCGGCAGATATTTTGACGGAATTCCCGTTGTCGGAACAAGGGACGACATTCTTATAAACGTTGAAAAACATAAGATTGATAAAATTTACGTTGCCATGCCCAGCGCCTCGAGAGAGGATGTAAGGGATATAATAAATATATGCTCGGAGACAAACTGCGAGGTTAAAAATCTTCCCGATTTTTATCAGTATGCCAACAGCGACATAACCGTCGAGGCGATGCGCAGGGTTTCCGTCGAGGATCTGCTCGGCAGAGAGCCGATAAAAACGGAGATGACCGAGGTGTTTTCGATGATACGCGGTAAGGTAATTCTCGTTACCGGCGGAGGCGGTTCGATAGGAAGCGAACTTTGCCGTCAGATTGCCGCACATGAGCCGAAACAGCTTATAATTCTCGATATATACGAAAACAGCGCGTACTCGATTCAGCAGGAGCTCAAGGAAAAATTCCCGTCTTTATCGCTCGAAGTTTTAATAGGCTCCGTACGGGATTCAAGACGCCTTGACTCGCTGTTTAAGGAATACAGACCCGATATCGTCTACCACGCCGCCGCGCATAAGCACGTCCCGTTAATGGAGGACAGCCCGTGCGAGGCGATAAAGAATAACGTTATCGGAACATATAAAACGGCGTACGCCGCCATGACTTACAACTGCAAGCGTTTCGTACTTATAAGCACGGACAAAGCTGTCAACCCGACTAACATAATGGGCGCAAGCAAGAGACTGTGCGAGATGGTAGTTCAGACGTTCGATAAAAGCATTAAGGAACATAAGACGGACGACATCCCGAGGCTCTTTACGCACGCAAGCGAAAATGACGAGCCTAATCTTACCGAGATACCCGAAAATGTCTCGACCGAATTCGTAGCCGTAAGATTCGGCAACGTCTTAGGCTCAAACGGCTCCGTCGTTCCGCTTTTCAAGCATCAGATAGAAAAGGGAGGTCCCGTCACCGTTACACATCCGGAGATAATCAGATATTTTATGACGATTCCCGAGGCGGTTTCGCTCGTTCTGCTTGCCGGAACGTATGCAAAGGGGGGCGAGATATTCGTCCTCGATATGGGTTCGCCCGTCAAGATAGACACTCTGGCGCGAAATCTCATAAAACTTTCGGGACTCAAACCCGACGTGGATATTAAGATAGAATATACCGGACTGCGCCCGGGCGAAAAATTATTCGAGGAAAAACTCATGAGCGAGGAGGGTATGCGAACCACGCCCAATAAGCTCATACATATAGGAAATCCGATACCGATTAACGCGGATAAATTCAGGACGGGGCTTGAGCGCCTTATGACCGAGGCGTACGGCAACAGCGACGACATACGCCATCTCGTCGCTCAAATGGTGCCGACGTACAAGCCGTCAAAAAAGTAATGCGGAGCGTGATTATTTATTATGGAAAAGAAGAATATTCCGTTCAGTCCGCCCGATATAGGCGAAGATGAAATAAACGAGGTCGGCGAGGCTATGCGCTCGGGCTGGATAACGACGGGTCCGAGAACAAAAAAACTCGAAACCGAATTAAAAGAATACTGCTCGTCAGCGGGACTCGTATGCCTTAACTCCGCTACCGCCGCGCTCGAACTCAATCTGCGCATGCTGGGCATAGGCGAGGGCGACGAGGTTATAGTTCCCGCATATACGTACACGGCTTCGGCTTCTCCGATAGACCACGTCGGTGCGAAAATAGTATTTGTCGACTCGAAAAAGGATTCGACCGACCTTGATTACGAACAGGTCGAAAAAGCCGTAAACGAGAGAACTAAGGCGATTATTTCGGTCGACCTCGGCGGAATTATCGCGGATTACGATTCGTCGTTTAAAATAGCCGAAGAAAAGAAGAATATTTTTATCCCTTCTAATGATATACAGAACAAAATGGGCAGAATTGCCGTTATAGCCGACTGTGCGCACTCGCTCGGCGCGGTCAGAAACGGTAAAAAAGCGGGGTCGATCGCCGATTTTTCGTCGTTTTCGTTCCATGCGGTTAAGAATTTTACGACAGCCGAGGGCGGTGCCGCCTCATGGAATCACATAGACGGTATCGACGACGGCGAACTTTATCATAATTATCAGCTCTATTCTCTTCACGGGCAGTCAAAGGACGCGTTTTCAAAGAATCAGCCCGGCGCGTGGGAGTACGACATTATCGCCCCGCTTTATAAATGCAACA